>Ga0302157_10000206_pt1 | contig 77534 bp, 76 predicted proteins | sample I_Bog_N3_3_FD_193502 | JGI IMG/M metagenome (GOLD analysis project Ga0302157, IMG submission 193502) | Peat permafrost microbial communities from Stordalen Mire near Abisko, Sweden - I_Bog_N3_3 | ecosystem: Environmental > Terrestrial > Soil > Wetlands > Peat | place: Sweden: Abisko, Stordalen... | reverse complement strand
CCCACCGCTGAGGGCGAGAGCGAAGTATGGCCCGATTTGCGCCGCAACCCGAAGGGACGGGGCCAGTTTTCCCCATTTCGGCGTCGCTCCTTGCTTCAGTAACCGGTTACAGCGCACTCGTCACTCCTTGAACTGAGAAAAACTGGTTCCCGTCGCCACCACCCAGGGAGTGTGAACAGGCCCTAAACCCAAAACGTGCACAATGGTACCGAGATCCAAACCCATATCGAGCGCACCTCCATAAACCTGGCAGTTGGAGGCCATCGGCTGCCTCAACCAATGTTTCGCGCAAGACACGTCGTAAACAACACATTACAAACACGTTATCGACCATTTCGAAAAACACTAAAACTGCACTTGAAACACGGGCATCTAGCGTGGAATCAACAGTTTACAGCCGGAAAACAGCAAAAACAAAGAAAAATCGCACTTAGTTCTCTTTTGTTTCGCTTTTTGGTATAGGGTCCAATGCAATCAACAACTTACCTTTTAAGTTTCGCTTGTAAAACAGCCTAAAAGGCATTTTTGAGGTCCCTGGAAAATCGAACGCCACGCGACCCAGTTGAAACCTAAACGCTGGCAACTCCCTCAGTAGTCCTCTTCAACTGCCCGCAAGCCGCATAGATATCCCGCCCACGTGGACGCCGGATATACGCCTGAATCCCCGCCTCCAGCAGCACCGCCTGGAAGCGCAACACCGCCTCCGGCTCCGGGCTGCTGTAAGCAATCCCCGGCCCCGGATTCCAAGCAATCAGGTTGATCATCGCCGGCAGATTCGCCCGCCGAAGCAGCCGAACCACCTCCGCCGCGTGTTCCGGCTGGTCCGTCACCCCATCCAGCAGCACATACTCAAACGTGATCTTCTCCCGGTTGCGAAACGGTATCGTCTTCACCGCATCCAGCACTGCCGCAATCGACCACTTCCGGTTCACTGGCATTATCGACTCGCGAACCGCGTCATTCGGCGCATTCAGGCTGATCGCCAGCTTCGGCCGCACCGGCTCCTGTGCAAACCGCAAAATCCCCGGCACAATCCCCGACGTCGAAACCGTCATCCGCGGCGCAGCAATGCCCACCTCAGAGATCAGCAACCGCACCGCCGCCATAAAGTTGTCATAGTTCAGGAACGGCTCGCCCATCCCCATAAACACTAGGTTCACGCGATTCTTGTTCAGCTCCACCCGGTGCCGCTCCAGCACAGCAACCACCTGCCCGGCAATCTCGCCCGCAGTCAAATTCCGCTGCAACCCCAGCTTCGCCGTCAGGCAAAACTGGCAATTCACCGCGCACCCAATCTGGCTCGAAACACAGATCGTAGCCCGCTTCCACCCACTCCCAGCCTCAGCGTCTTCCGCCTCATCGGCGCCCTCGTCGCCCTCCGGCATCCACACTGTCTCAACCGTCTGCCCGCCCACCTGCATCAGGTACCGCTCCGTCCCATCCACTGACCGGAAGCTCTCCGCAATCTGCGGCCGGCCCACCGCCCATCCAGCCTCGGCCAGCTTCGTCCGCAGCCCCTGCGGCAGCGTCGAAATCTCCTCCAGCCCGCTCACCCGCTGCCGATACAGCGCATCCGACAACTGCCTGCCCCGGTAAGCCTTCTCCCCCAGCGTCGCCATCAGCGCCACCAGCGCCGAGGTATCCAGCCCAAACAGCGCCCGCGCTGCCACAGCGGCGCCACTCGGCGTGTAGCCGTCAATCAGCACCAGGTCATCGGTTTGGGAAGCACGCTCAAACACAGCTTTCAGAATACCAGCAGCCAAATTTTCCCGTACCGCCAGCTCCCCATTCAGCCGTCAACCCCTCAGCCGGCCCAGCAGATTCTCTGTCGTCTCCGTCTCGCCCAGTCGCGGAAATATCTTCTCCACCGTCAGCCGATGCGCCTCCGGGTCCCGGTCTGTCATCGCGTCCAGCGCCAGCACCACGTTGTAACCAGCGTCATACAGGCTCCGTGCCGTCGACTCCACCCCAACGCTCGTCGAGATCCCCGCCAGCACCACCTGCGTCACCCCCCGGGCCTTCAGCTCTTCATCCAGCTTCGTGCCCACAAACGCGCCCCACCTCTGCTTGGTCAGCAGAATATCTCCCGCCTGCGCCTCCAGTTCCGGCACCAGCTCCGACCAGTTCTCCGGCAACGACATCTTTGGCCAGCCCACATCCGTCCGCCCCGGCGCCCGCCCCGCCACATTCACCAGCACCACCGGCAACCCCCGCTCCCGGAACACCTTTGCCAGCTCCGCCGCCCGCGCCACCACCTCGCCGGCCGGATGCACTGTCGGCATCCCCACAATCCCCTTCTGCAAATCAATCACAACCAAACCCACAACAGCGTCAAGCTGACTTAGAGGCATACTTTTTCTCCACATTCCGGGCACGGCCCTCCTACAAGACTATCCCCTCTCTCCGCCCACAATCCCTCCCATAAAACCGATACAATCAATCTGCCGACAGGCAGACATTACCGGGAGCCACAACCTGACCACGGAACGCAATCTTCGCCGCACCATCCTGCCCAACGGGCTCACCGTTCTCACCGAACGCATGGAACACCTCCGCTCCGTAGCCATGGGCGTCTGGGTCAAATCCGGCTCACGCTATGAGGAAGCCGCCACCAACGGCATCTCCCATTTCGTCGAGCACATGCTCTTCAAAGGCACCCGCTCCCGCTCCGCCCAGCACATCGCCCGTGAAATGGACGCCATCGGCGGCAACCTCGACGCCTACACCGGCAAGGAAACCATCTGCTTCAGCGTCAAGGCCCTCGACAACCACGTCCCCATCGCCCTCGACATCCTCGCCGACCTGGTCCTCAACCCCACCTTCGCTCACCCAGACATTGAGCGTGAGCGTGGCGTCATCCTTGAAGAGATCAAAATCGACGAAGACAACCCCGACGTCCTCGTCCACGAGCTCTTCACCCAGAACTTCTGGAAAGACCAGCCCCTCGGCAAGCCCATTCTCGGCACCACCGAAACCGTCTCCGCCTTCAACCAGGACACTCTCTTCGGCTACCACGGAGAGCGCTTCCGCGGCGGCAACATGGTCTTCGCCGCCGCCGGACAACTCCACCACGACGAGTTCGTCCAAACCGTTGCCGAAAAGTTCTCCTCCCTCGCCCCCGGCTCGGCCAACATCGCCTTCGCCCCGGCAACAGAAAGCGCCCCCATCATCCTCCGCAGCAAGCGCTCCCTGGAACAGGTCCAGCTATGCCTTGGCGTTCCCTCGCCTAAAATTACCGACGAAAACCGCTACGCCTCCCTCATCCTCAACACCGTCCTCGGCGGCGGCATGAGCTCCCGCCTCTTCCAGACCATCCGCGAAGAGCGCGGCATGGCCTACTCCATCTACTCCGACCTCAGCCCCTACTCTGACACCGGCTCCCTCTGCGTCTACGCCGGAACCTCCGCCGACAAAACCCTCGAAATGATCGCCCTCGTCATGGCCGAGTTCAAGACCCTCAAAGAAACACTCCTCTCCCCTGAAGAACTCAACCGCGCCAAAGAGCAAGTCAAAGGCAACATCCTGCTCGGACTCGAATCCTCCTCCTCCCGCATGTCCAACCTCGCCCGCCAGGAAATGTACTTCAATCACTTCTTTTCCGTCGAAGAAGTCCTCGACCGCCTCGACGCCGTCACCGCAGACCAGGTCCAGCAACAGGCCCATACCCTGTTCCACTCCGACCGCATCGCCGTCACCCTCCTTGGCCGCCTCGACAAACTAAAACTCACCCGCAAACACCTCCTCTGCTAACCCGCCCAGCTTGACCATCCACGAGGGCGTCAATCCTCCCACCAGCGAGGGTGCCCCATCCTTCCTGGGTTCTGTTCAGTTTCATGACATCCTTTACACATGGTTCCAGGACATCCTTTACACCTCTTTGCTTCTTGAGTAGGGCGTTTGGGGGTGTAGCGGATGGCGTGGAGAGCGCTCTACGCCCGTCACCAAACTGTGATGTTGTACCCTCACGCGGGTCGTACCGTCATCCCCTCAAAGGACTGACGCGGAGATCCTGTTTCTGCATACCATCAAACCGTCTGTCGCCACTTTCTGGTTTTCTGATGCCACCGGCATCCCGCCATTCATCCGACAAGGCCAAAACTGTACAACTTTGCTCAGACAGCCGATATTGAAGTGAATAGCAGATTCGTCGTTCAGGAAGGTCGTACTCTCCTATGAACAGACACGCCGCGCTCCTGTCTCTCGCCGCCTTCATCGCCTTTGCCACGGCACAGGCAATTGCCTCTATACCGGCCCCAACTTCAGCAGGCTTGAAGATTCCCGACACTGCATTCCAGACCCAGTCCCTCAAGCCCTCTCCTCCAACTCCGTCCAAAGCGCCTCAAGGCAACCCGCAGCACTTCTTCACCGTGAACGACGAGAAGGGTTTGGTCTTGACCTGTATCGCTCCGGAGATTGATACCAACCCCGACACCGATCTATTCAAAAGCTGCCACCTCGCGCCCGGACGGACTCTTGACGATGTGATGCATACCTTTATCCAGGGTATTCACTACGAGCAGAGCCTGCACGAGAAGGATCGTGAAAGGTGGCTGCAAGACCTCGAAGACCAAACCGCCCAGAGGCCCACGCAGAAATAACGAAGCGGTCCACAACCCCTTCGCCATTGGCAATCCCGCAGGCGCATCTCCTCTCAATCTCGCGTAGCCTGCCATTGCCTCGGAAGCTCAGCGAAAATAGCCCTTGATCCCGGCACGCAACCGCTGGTCGTCCAGCAAACCCGCGTCATCGCGAGCCTGTCTTCGCACGCCGTCCCGGACAAAACAAGTCACAGCCTCCTTCTCACTCCTCCTGTCCAGCCCTGAACACAAACCACTGTCCAATGTCCCATGAGCGCTCCCGCCCGCCCGCGCGTCCATTCGGTCAGGGCTTTCCCTTTTGCCGCCCCACGCGTTAGGATTCTCTTCGTACCGCATGTTGCGCCATATTCCTCGGCAACCGCGCCCAACAGGCCACCCATGAGGCTTTCGATGACCATCTCCGCTCAGAACTCCGCCCAGCACCATCGCCGCAACGGCTTCACCCTGATGGAGCTGCTGATCGTCATCAGCATCATGCTCATCCTCATGCTCCTTGCCATCCCCAACTTCAACCGCATGCGCATCACCGCCCACGAAACCTCCGCCATCAACTCCCTCCAGACCATCTACAAGGCCCAGGTACAGTACGAGGGAAACTTCCCCGCCAACGGATACACCTGCTCCCTCCAGTCCCTCGGCGGTGACATGAAGAGCGGCACTCCCACACCCACTTCCGCCCAGCTCCTTCAGGGCGACCTCGCCTCCGGCATCAAAGACGGCTACACCTTCACCATCACCAACTGCACCAAGGTCACCGTCAACAACACCGACCAGGTCAACGGATACGAAATCATCGCTGTCCCACAGGCCGTCGGAAAAACCGGTAACCGCGGCTTCTGCATCGACCAGAACAACGAGATCAAAAGCGACCCCACCGGCGGCAGCAACTGCACCCAGTCCCTCCAGTAGCCGCTCATCCTGCCCATGCCCATCTCTAGTCCGCTCCGCTTATGTCTCTGGCTCTCCACCGCCGCCATCCTGCTCGCCCTGGCCCCGGTAACCCTCGCCCAGCCCTCCGCCATGCAGCTCGCCCGCGCCGTCGATGCCCATTACAACCTGCTCCACAGCCTTCGCGCCGGCTTCCGCGAGCAATTCGACGGCCTCGGCATGACCCGCGATGAAGCCGGCACACTCCTGCTCCAGAAGCCCGGCAAAATGCGCTGGGAGTACTCCTCCACACCCGGAAAACTCTTCGTCCTCGATGGCAAATACGCCTGGTTTTATGCCCCCGGCGACACCCAGGTCCAGCGCATCCCCGCTTCTCAGCTCGACGACCTCCGCTCCCCCCTCCGCTTCCTCCTTGGCCACACCAAGCTCCAGAATGAGCTCACCAACCTAACCGTCGCGCCCGCCCAACCCAATGCATGGCTCCTCACCGGCATTCCCAAAGGCCAGGAAAAACGCGTCGCTCGCCTCCAGCTCACCGTCACCGAAACCGGCCAGATCCTGGCCATCGAAATCGACGAGCTCGATGGCGCCCGCACCCGCTTTCACCTCTCCAACGAGCAGCCCAACCCCCCGATTCCCCCTTCAGCCTTTCACTTCATCCCTCCGCCCGGCGTTCCCGTCGTCGATGCCCTGCCACCGGTATAAAATCCCCCTATGGTCCGCACGCCCATTCCTGTCCCCATCCTGTACTGTGACATGGGGTTCCACATTGCCTGCGTCTTCTGCTCGGTCTCCGTCGTCCTCGCCGGTTCCGTCACCTGGCTTGCCGCATCCATCCAGGCATGGCGTGCCAAACCCAACCCCGAACAAGCCCAGCGTCCCCGCTCCCGCGCCCGAAAGGCCCTCGCCGGCCCGCGCGCCCTCCGCGCAGCTCGCTTCTTTCTCGCCGCCGCAGTCCTGCTCCATCTCCTGGGATTCCTCTACTACTTCGTCGCCCGCCCCGCCACCGGAACCGTCTTCGGCATCACCACCAGCGCCCTCCTGCTGCTCATCATCATGCTCGCCGGCGGCATCGCCCTCATCCGCTCCGCCATGCTCGCATGGGAGTCCCTCGGCCCAGGCGTCTGGACCCTCCGCATCGGCTCTTCTCTGCTATGCGCCCTTCTGCTCGGCGGCGCATACCTCATCACCGTCAACCTCAGCCAAATGAACCAGTCCAACTGCGGCGTCTTCCCCATCGAAATCCCCCGCTAGAGCAGAATCAGAACTGCTGTACCCAGCGGCGAAATGGAACGACGGATTTTTTTATCAAGAAAAATCCCTCCTCGCTGAAGCTGACCGGGAATACCTTTTCTGATTCTGCTCTACCGGCTACTCGTACCGCAGCGCCTCAATCGGATCCAGATTCGCCGCCCGTATCGCCGGAATCATCCCGCTGATCAACCCCGTCAAAATCAGAATCCCAACCGCCACCACCACCGACAAAGGCGATATCCGCAGATAAATGTCCGCCTTTTCTGCATTCTCCGCAATCGCGCTGTAAAACGGTATCCGCCCAATCACCACCGACACAACTTCCGCCAGCGTAATCCCTGCAACTCCACCCACTCCGGTAATCACCAGAGCCTCCGCCAGAAACTGCAGCAGGATATGGCTCTTCCGCGCCCCCAGCGCCTTCTCAATCCCTATCTCCCGCGTCCGCTGCTGCACCGCCACCAGCATGATGTTCATCAGCCCTATCCCCGCAATGCCCAGCGTCAGCGCCCCCACCAGCCCCAGCAGCACCTGCAGCGCTATCGACAATATCCGGAACTGGCTCAGCTGCTCCATGATGTTCGCCACATAAATCGCTCGCCGGTCCGTCGGCCTGAAATTGTGCGACTCTGCCAGCGTCTTCCGCACACTCTTCTCAACCAGGGTGTTGTCTCCCGTGTAGTTCATCCATATCCCATCCAGATACTTCGTATCCTTGATGTCGCTCATCGTCGTAAATGGAATATAGATCTGCCGGTTCGCGTCGTTATCCCCCTCCTGCATCTTCGCTTCCAGCACCCCAACTACCGTAAAATTTATCCCGTTCAGCCGAATCTGCTGACCCAGCGGATACCCCCCGGAAAACAGCTTCGTCTTGCACTCCGACCCAATCACAGCCACGTGCGCCCGCTGCTGTTCTTCCCCGCCATTGAAAAACCGGCCCGTCTGCGTCGGCAGGTGCATCACATCGTTCGCATCCGGCAGCACCCCGTTCACCGTCCACGTAAACGTGTGCACCTCGTCCTGCACCGGCACATCCTTGCTCACCATCGGCGTAATGTGGATCAGCCCCGGAACACCGTTCCACAGACCATCCACGTCATCCTGCGTAAACCGCACCAGCACGCCCGCCTTGTCTCCGCCGGCCTGCTCGCTCGTCCGCCCCGGGAATACCCCAATCAGCGTCGTGCCCCACTGCGCAAAGATCGCCTCGACGGCGCGGCTGAACCCCGCCCCATACGCCAGCAGCAGCACCACCGTCGCAATCCCCCACGCCATCCCGACGATCGTAATCATCGTCCGGCGCCGGTTGTACACCATCGCATTCCAGGCCTGCTCGAGAATATCCTTCAGCATTCCGCGCTCTCACTCCCCATAATCAACCTCCGCCTGCTACTCGCGCCGCAGCGCTTCCACCGGCTCCAGTTCCGCCGCAATGCTCGCCGGATACACTCCAGCCACAATCCCGCACAACGCCAGCGATCCCATCGCCAGCGCAGCCGACCACCAAACCAGCCGCGGCGGATCAAACCCAGGCATCTTCCCCGTCAAAAAATGCTGCAACAATCCCATGAAGCCCGCCGATATCCCAATCCCTACCATCCCGCTGAACGTCGTCAGTATCAGTCCCTCCCAGAAGAACTGCGCCAATATGCTCCGCTTCGTCGCGCCCAACGCCTTCCGCAGACCAATCTCCCGCGTCCGCTCCGTCACCGCCACCAGCATGATGTTGATGATCCCCACTGCGCCCAGCCCCAGCGTCACCACCCCCACACCGCCCAGAAATACGTCCATCGCGTCAAATATCTTGTCCACCAGATGGCTCGTGTGGATCGTGTCCCACTCCTCAAACGCTTCCTTCATCCCCGGGTCAAACCCATGGTTCCGCGCAATCACACGGTGCACCGCCGCCACCGCCGCCGTACTCTCCCCCCGCACCGCGGATTGGTACTGCAGCGACGACAACGCATCCACCGGTATATTGTCCCCCTTCATCGCAAACAGCTCCTGCATCGTGCTTACCGGGATATACACCTTCTGATCATCAAAATCCTGTCCGCCCCGCGCAACCGATGCCACCTCGCCCACCACCACAAAGCTCGTCCCATTGATCGTGATCGTCTCTCCCAGCAGTGGATGACCCGGATACAGCACCTGCGCCGCCTTGGTCCCCAGCACCGCTACACGCCGCCGGTTCGTCAGGTCCCCCGCATCCAGAAACCGCCCCTTCTCAATCGGCACAAATCGCACCGTCGAGTAGTTCGGCTCCACCCCCAGCACCTGCATCGAGGTGTTCGACCACGCACTCACTTCATACAGGTCGCTCCGGCTCAGCACTGCCGTCACCGACCGCAACTCCGGCAGCTTCCTTAGGTCGGCTTCATCCCGCATTGTCAGCTTGTACGCTCGCATCGCCGTGTGCTGGTTCGCCAGCGCCGGCACCGTCGCGTTCCACATCATCACCACGTCGTTGCCCACGCTCGCAAGGTTCTTCCGCTGCCCGCTCCGAAACCCCTCGCCCAGCCCCACCAGCACCAGCAACGAGCCAACTCCCCACGCAATCCCAAACATCGTCAAAAACGTGCGCAGCTTGTTCGCAAGCATGGCACGAAACACTTCCCCGAGCGTGTCCTGAAATCTCTGCATAGCCTCGTCACGTGGTTTGGCCCCATCCGCCAACCCTGCAATGGGTACGCACCAACTGCGCCCGCGGTTCCATCCCCGTCCAACAGACGCCGCCGTCCCTCGTTACGGCATCAGCTCTGCCTCCTGCGGCCCCAATATCAGCACCCCGTCAAAGCTCCGCCCGCTCAAAATCCCCTTTTTCACTCCGCTTATCGCAATCCTCTTCTCCTCCCCCGTCGTGTTCACATACAACGTCCTTCCATCCACCACCCGCGCATACACCCCATCCGGCGTCTCCGGCCCCCGCGCCACTCCCGCAACCCGGCACAGATAACCCAGCACCGGCCCAATTGCCGATGCATTCGACTCCGTCGCCAGGTACACCGCATAGCCCTTGCCGAACTGGTTCACCGTCACGGCCGGGCTCTTATCCACCGTGTTGGTAAACCGCGACAGCACCGTCGCCGTGCTCGGCTCCAGCACCTCGTACCGGCGAGCGCTCGAGGCAACCTCCTTGCCCTCCAGTTCAAACGACAGTGGCCCACCATCGTAAAATGCATTCGTCTTCAACCCGAACACATCACTCAGCCGACCCGGCAACGGTGTATCGAACCAAAGCCCATGCTCGTCCTCCTTCGCCGAGTATGCCGTCATCAGCACCGTCCCTCCACCACTCACATACTCCCGCAAATGCTGCGCGCTGGCCGCATCCATCACATAGTCGGCTGGCACCACCACCAGCTTGTAAGCCGTCAGATCCTCTTGCCCCACATTCAGGATCGCCGTGTCCACATTCGCCCGGAACAGCGGCTCAAATGCCCCCTGTACCTGCTCCCCATACGGCGTTCTGAAGTACTGCAGCGTCGTGTTTGACGGCCCATTCGGATGCGATGCCTCCGCCGAATCAAAGGAGTACGCAATGGCTACCTGCGGACGCACCTTGCGCGGAAACCCGTAGCCCTCAAGCTTCTTGAATTCGGAACCTATCCGCGCAAACTCCTCCACCTTCCACGAAGCTGTTCCATCGTGATCCAACAGCCCGAAAAGCGCCTGCTCCTCCCCGCCCTGGTGGCTGTTGAACGTCCAGGCCAGTATCCCCTGCGTCCCCATCGCCAGCGCCAGGTACGCATACATCCGGCTGCGACCCGGCGTGCCGTAGTAACCCCCACCCCCAGCCGTGAACTCGTTCAACCAGATCGGTGTCTCCAGGGCGCCCCTCGTCATCAGCGCACCAAGCGCCCCACTGATAGCGTCTCCTGGGTAAAACCCCTCAGCCCCATACGTCACGTAAGATTTGTAGCTGCTCAAATAGTCAAAGCCGCGTCGCTGCGCCGTATCCCACAGATTCGAAATCGTCGGCACATCCGGCATATCCCGCCGCCGTATCGCATCCAGCTCCTTCAGCCGCGCCACCGTCACATCGGACCAGTAGCGATGCAGATCCAAGAAGCGCTCCGAGGGCCCAGGCCCATCCCCCAGCGGCAAATCCACCTCCTCAAAGCTGTTCAACCGGCGCGACCACCGCTGCGTCGCCCACGCCTTGTTCAACACCCCAACCGCTCCGTACTTCTCCTTTAACCATGTGATGAAACGTCCCTTGTCGGCCTCCGAATACGACATGAACCCATTGCCGATCTCATTGTCATAACCCACCGCGATCACCGCCGGATGATGCGCGTACCGCTTCATCAACGCATCCGCCATCACTCCCGCTTCACGCACATAGTCCGGATCGCTGATATCGTCCATGTACCGCTCCGCAGGAGGGACCCGTGTGCCATTCTGGCTCACAATATCCACGCCCGGATACCGGTGGTGCAGCCAGATCGGAGCCGGCAACCCAGGAATATCCAAAATCACGCGAATCCCGTTCGCCTGCATCTTGTCCATCACCTGGTCGAACCAGCCAAACGTGAAACGTCCCTGCGACGGCTCAAAGGAATCCCAGCTCAGGTCGCCCATCCGCACCACATTCAGCCCCGCCCGCTTCATAATCGCAATGTCGCTATCGATCTCCTCGGGACTCCGGTCAATCGGCTGATAACAGGTGCCCACAAACAGTTGCCCCGCGCCCGGACCCCGAGGATACTCAACCGTCTGCTGGCCGTGGGCAATGGGCATCGCAAAACCAATCACAAGAATTGAAATCAAAAACTGCCTCAACCCTAGGTCCAACCTTTCTGAATGTGTTGCGTTTGGAAGCCTGATCTGTTTGGCATCTTCCTGACTGCCAGCCTCTCAAAGACCATTCCGCAATGAGCCAAGTCTACCCCAACCCAGGCACTGCTCCATCCCTCCCACCACAGGACAAAAGTCGCGCAACTCAATCCTGCAGGGAGATCCTGGCCAATTACGGCCTCCCCAAGTCCGCCCACAAACCACGTCCAGACATGCGGATGCAAAAAAATGCCCCCGCCCCCGCCTTTTGATAAAATTAAAAACGCTGGACAACTATTTTCATCTTCCTCCCACCAAAGCTTTTGATTGGCCCCTTCATCAAGCTTTGAATCGCGCAACCGTGTGCCTTGGAACGAACGCGTGGGGGGAAACGCATTTCAGCGCGGCGAGGCTGGTGCGCCTGAAACGATTGAGTAGGCGCTCAGCTCATCTTCTGCTCCACACTGGCTCCGTTTCTGAACAACACAGCAAAGCAAAAGGGCTCATAGTTTTGTCTGACAAAAAAATATTTATATGGTCGCTGTGGAGACTCGTTGCCGACAGAGGCACCCTCGCACCCCGTCGGCTATTCAACATCCTCTGGCGCTGCATCACCCAGGCGCCCCGCCAGGCCGTTGTCTTCAAGCTCTTCAACCAGCCAGTCTTCACCTCGGTCGTCAGACAGAAGCCACTCTTCCCTTTCAAATACCTGAGCCACAGCTATCTCCTCACCGGACTCACCCCCCAGCAGCACGGAGAATGCTTCGTGCATCACTACCAGAAGCTTTGCCGCGAACTGCCCGACCAACTCCTGCGAACCCTCAATGAGCAGGAACTCGAACTCTTCCGCTGCTGCCAGGACGACCAGGCCTATGCCATCACCCTCTGCCTGTCCAACCCAGTCGAGATCGAAGGAGAACTCTCACTCAACCTCCGCGTCGATGGCGAAATCGTCTTCATCCTCTCCTTCACCATCGTTCCCGGCTCCATCGTTCACTCTCAGGCTCCCGAGGTCATGCTCGTCACTCGCCTCCAGGGAGTGCAGGGACAATACCGGGAGATCCGCTCCGCCACCAAGGCCATGTGCGACATCGCTCCCCCCGCCCTGCTCGTCGCCGCACTCGCCGGCTTCGGCTTGGCCTTTGGAGTCCGCGAGATGGCCGGCGTAGACGCCACCCGCCAGTTGGCCTTCGAAGAAGTCCTCGAAGCCCATTTCCTCCAGGCATACGACCATTTCTTCCTCGAAATTGGGGCCCTACGAAACGAGGCTGGCTACTTCATCTCCCCCCTTCCCACTCAGGACAAGCCCATCGGCGTCGTCAAACACGGTCACAAGCTCCGCACCAGGGAAAAACGCGCATTCAAGAGCAAAATCGCCAAACAGGCCGTGCTCTCCATCCAGCAAGCCGCCGGCCAACCCCTCCCAGCCTCCCCATTCCACTTCCCCATACAGATGCCGGGGGAACCATCTCCGGATTCTCAGACATCGGAAGAGCCGATCAACCGCCCTGCTACACCCAAATTCACCAATCGTGCGCAGCTCAATCCCATGACCCCCGACCAATAACCAAAAATTCTTTCCCGAGTATTGCTTACAATGAAACCCAAAACGTGCACAATAAAACATCAGTTCACCTGCACCTGAACCGCCATCGTGAATGGCTCGATGCCCCGGCGCAACGTCTCTCGCCAACACGCAAGCGGGCACCAAAACTCAACCTAAATATAAGAAAATAAATAAGCTACACGAAAAGCACAACAAAAACATGCACTCTATTTCTCTTTTTCTTCGCTTTTTACCATATAGCTATCTTGGTATCAACAACTTAATTTCTCACCTTCGCTTGCAAAACAGCCCAAAAGGCACTTTTGGGGTCCTCTGCAGGAACCCCATCAAGCGCATCTCAATCCAGCCCCGAGCTACCCTCTGGCGATAGACACCGGATGCAGCTCCTGCAGCGAGACAACCCGAGTGGTTCGACGCTGGATCGCCTCAATCCCCTCCGCCGCCGCAGTCGCCGCGGCAATGGTGGTAATCGTCGGAATCCTCGCCAGCACCGCCGCCCGCCGGATCGCCTTCTCGTCGAAGAACGTGTCCTGACCCCGCGGCGTGTTGATAATCAGCTGAATCCGGTCGCCCTTGATCAGGTCCACAATATTCGGCCGCCCTTCCTTCACCTTGAACACCCGCTCCACTATCAGCCCCGCCTCTTCCAGCACATTCGCCGTGCCTTCCGTAGCCACCAGGTTGAAGCCCAGGTCCACATACCGCCGCGCCAAATCCTTGGCCGCCGGTTTGTCATGATCGTTGACCGAGAAGAACACCGTCCCCTGCGACGGCAGCGCCTGGCCCGCCGACAACTGCGCCTTCGCAAACGCCTCGCCAAAGTTGTCCGCCACGCCCATCACCTCGCCCGTCGACTTCATCTCCGGCGACAGCACCGTGTCCACTCCCGGAAACTTGTTCCACGGAAACACCGGCGACTTCACATAGAAGTTCGGCCCAGCATCCAGATCCTTGCCTTCCGCCACGTGATCCGGCAGGAAGTCCGTAAGCTTCCTCCCCGTCATCAGCCGCGAGGCAATCTTGGCCAGCGGAACCCCCGTCGCCTTCGACACATACGGCACCGTCCGCGATGCCCGCGGATTCACCTCAATCACAAACACCTGGTCGTTATCGTCCGCATCCCGCTGAATCGCGAACTGCAAATTCACCAGCCCAATCACATTCAGCGCCAACGCCAGCTTCCGCGTGTAAACGCGTATCGTCTCCAGCGTCTCCGCCCGTATGCTCACCGCCGGCAGCACGCACGACGAATCGCCCGAGTGTATCCCGGCCTCTTCAATATGCTGCATAATGCCGGCAATCACCACATCCCTCGAGTCGCAAAGCGCATCCACGTCCACCTCAACGGCAGACTCCAGAAAGTGATCCACCAGCACCGGACGATCCGACGAATACTCCACCGCCGTCGTCATATACCGTGCCACTTCCTCCGCGTCGTACGCAATCACCATCGCCCGTCCGCCCAGCACGTAGCTCGGCCGCACCAGCACCGGGTACCCAATCCGAGCACCCACCGCCAGCGCCTCTTCCACGCTCGTCGCCGTGCCGCCATCCGGCTGCGGAATACTCAACTCCTGTAGAAGCTTGCCAAATCGCTTCCGGTCTTCCGCCAAATCGATCGACTCCGGCGAAGTTCCGATAATCGGCACACCCGCCTTGCGGAGCCTCTGTGCCAGGTTCAGCGGCGTCTGCCCGCCAAACTGCACAATCATCCCAATCTCCGCGCCCGATGTCGCCTCATGCTCATAAATCGCCAGCACGTCTTCCAGCGTCAGCGGCTCAAAGTACAACCGGTCACTCGTGTCGTAATCCGTCGAAACCGTCTCCGGATTGCAGTTCACCATGATCGTCTCGTAGCCGTCGTCCTTCAGCGCAAACGCCGCGTGGCAGCAGCAGTAATCGAACTCGATTCCCTGCCCAATCCGGTTCGGCCCACTTCCCAGAATGATGATCTTCCGCTTCTTCGTCGGCGTCGCTTCATCCTCTTCGTCGTAGCTCGAATAGAAGTACGGTGTATGCGACTCAAACTCCGCAGCGCACGTATCCACCAGCTTGAAGATCGGCCGTACCCCATGCTTGTAGCGCAGCTCGCGTACCTGCTCAATGCCTGCGTGCCCTTCCAGTTGCCACTCCTTGGCCAGCCGCTCGTCGCTCAACCCAAACCGTTTGAACCGCCGCAACTGCTCCGTCGTAATCGTCTCCGGCGTCAGCGTGCTGATCTGCTTCTGAGCCTCCGATATCTCCCGCACCTGGTACAGGAACCACGGATCCATCCCCGTCAGCCGAGCCACTTCGCGTACCGTCATCCCGCGCTCAAATGCGAAGCGCACGTAGTTCAGCCGCTCCGGCTGCGGCGTCACCAGCCGCTGCGTCAACCGTCGCGGTTCCAGCTCTTCCGAGCCCGTCTTCTTGCCCGTCTCCAGCGACCGCATTGCCTTCATCAGCGATTCCTTGAAGGTCCGCCCAATCGCCATCACTTCGCCCACCGACTTCATCTGCGGGCCCAGCGTATCGTCCGATCCGGGAAACTTCTCAAACTGCCACTTCGGAATCTTCGTCACAACGTAATCGATCGTCGGCTCAAAGCACGCCGGCGTCATCCGCGTAATATCGTTCGGAATCTCGTCCAGCGTATAGCCAACCGCCAGCTTCGCCGCAATCTTCGCAATCGGAAATCCCGTCGCCTTCGACGCCAGCGCACTCGACCGCGACACACGCGGATTCATCTCGATCACCGTCATGCGCCCGTCTGCGGGATTCACCGCAAACTGCACATTCGACCCGCCCGTCTCCACCCCAATCTCGCGCATCACGGCAATCGCAGCATCCCGCATCTTCTGGTACTCGCGGTCCGTCAACGTCTGCGCCGGAGCAACCGTAATTGAGTCGCCCGTATGCACGCCCATCGGATCAAAATTCTCAATCGAGCAGATGATGATCACGTTGTCCGCAAGGTCGCGCATCACCTCCAGCTCGTATTCCTTCCAGCCCAGTACGCTCTCTTCAATCAGGCACTCGTGCACCGGAGAAAGATCCAGTCCCCGCGCCAGAATCTCCATCAGCTCTTCGCGGTTGTAGGCAATGCCGCCACCCGATCCGCCCAGCGTAAAGCTCGGTCGAATCAGCACCGGAAAGCCAATCTTCCCTGCAAAATCCAGCCCGTCGCGCAGGTTGTTCGTCAGCACGGATTTCGACACTTCCAGGCCGATGCGCACCATCGCGTCCTTGAAGAGCAGACGGTCCTCCGCCTTCTTGATCGCCTCCAGCTTCGCGCCGATCATCTCCACGCCATACTTGTCCAGCGTGCCCGCGTCCGCCAGGTCCACTGCCAGATTCAGCGCCGTCTGTCCGCCAACTGTCGGCAGCAGGGCGAACTTGCCCGAACCCGGCCCCAGCATCGCCGCTTCCACACGGATAATCTCCTCCACATAGGCCAGCGTCAGCGGCTCAATGTAGGTGCGGTCGGCCAGCTCCGGATCGGTCATGATCGTGGCCGGGTTGGAATTCACCAACACTACCTCATACCCGTCCGCCTTGAGCGCCTTGCAAGCCTGCGTCCCAGAGTAGTCAAACTCAGCCGACTGGCCAATCACAATCGGCCCCGAGCCGATCACAAGGATTTTCTGAATGTCATTTCTGCGTGGCATCGTCTTCTCTTATTCCTGACTTCAAAACTCGGATGAAGGGTACGGGCTTTAGCCCGTACATCCTCGTCGTAAAAATTGTGGGGCTTTAGCCCCTGAGGGATGCGGTCCTGCGACTCACTGCTGCTTTGTAAAGGCAAAGCTTCAGCCTGCACTTCATTGCTGGCCGGGTGAAGGGTACGGGCTTCAGCCCGTACATCTGCGTCGACCACATTGAGGGGCTTTAGCCCCTGAGGGAAGCCGATGTTTGGAAAACCCATCCATGGATAGTCAACAGACAAACCGGCATCAACAGGGTTCTGATGGATGTAGTCCAGGTGGTGTTCCCAGTCCTCGTTGTCGCGAATGCGATGGTCTGTGAACCCTTGTTGCCATACGTCATTCAACCATCCAAGCTCTCGCTTCACCCTAAAGGAAAAGCCGCCTTTGATGAGCTGAACCGCTTTCTCAATCGACTCATTCGGCGTCAGCAGCAAATGAAGATGGTCCGGCATAATCACCCATGCGTGAAGAACATATCCATCACCGCTGTTATGCTCAAGAACACTCTTGAGCAGGGCAGCCCAGTGATCCGTTTGAAAAAGCGAGCGACGCCCAATTGTCTGAGTGGAAACAAAATAGGCGCAGTGATTGCTGCGAAACTGCTCTCGAACTGGCCGCATTTGTCTCCCCCTGGGGCTAAAGCCCCGGTCTGCTGTCAACTCTTGCCGTACGGGCTAAAGCCCGTACCCTTCAACTAGCCCAACTCCAATTCAGTTCTTCTTCACTTCAACAACGCGCTTGGGAATTTCTGTTCTCCCAATTGACCCATCGGAGGCTTCCAGTTAAGAGACTCCACGTCCTCGCGCCCCAATTTCGGCCGAGCAATCGGCCTTTCCTCGCCATCCACAAATTCGACCTTCACTCGCCGGAGTTTGAAGTCGGAATCTCGTTCCCATCTGCGGGAGTAGCCCCAGGTCTTGACCTTTTCATCCTGGAACGATGGAACACTCCATTGGATTGCCTCAAGGAACCTCAACTCTCCCTTTTCATAGCAATACAGAATGCGAGTCTCTTCTCCGACATCATCGCTATTGGGCCACATCTCAGCCAGTACATGATCCCTATCGTGCCAAATCTCGACACTGGTATAGAAGTCTGACGCAAGGCTATACAAGCCCTTTCTCAGGTTTCTAAAGCGAATCCAATCACCACCAGCGTTTACTGCGTATCCAGCGTTCACTACGCCAACATCCACACCGCATTCAGCGGAAACTCGTAAGAGCGATGGCTCGCGATCACCTGAATCGACACCTTTCAGATAGCGCGTATAGGGGGCGACTACCTTGCTGGAAGGAACCGCTTGAGCGAAAGAAATAAAAGTCCCCAGCCCTGCCAAACTCAACAGAACTGGGAACCAATGCTTCATCCCTTCCACCCCTCCATCAAATTCCTGAAGTCGCGGAAAAGATAATGCGAGTCGTGCGGCCCCGGCGCTGCTTCCGGGTGATACTGCACGCTGAACAGTGGCAGCGACTTGTGCCGCAGCCCTTCCAGCGTGTTGTCGTTCAGGTCAACGTGGGTCAGCTCCACCTCGTTCGCGTTGATCGATTCCGGATCGACGGCGAAGTTATGATTGTGCGCCGTGATTTCGACCCTGCCATTGGTCATGTTCTTGACCGGGTGATTCCCGCCGTGGTGCCCAAACTTCAGCTTGTACGTCTTGCCGCCCAAAGCCAGTCCGGTCAACTGATGTCCCAGGCAAATCCCGAAAATCGGCACACGCCCCAGCATCTGCTGAATAGCCTTCACCGCGTAATCGACCGGCTCCGGATCGCCCGGCCCGTTCGACAGGAAAACCCCATCCGGCTTCAGCGCCATCACTTCATCGGCCCGCGTCTCGGCCGGAACAACCGTCACCCGGCAGCCCTCGCGCGTCAGCATACGCAGAATATTCAGCTTGATACCGAAGTCGTACGCCACCACGTGCAGCGTCTTGTGCGGCTCCACCAACTTGGGAATCGCCGAATCCAGCAGCGGATCGCCAGTCTGGTTGCGCGCATCCGACGCGTCAAAGCTGTACGCCAACTTGGTCGACACCACCCTGGCCAAATCCGTCCCATCCATCCTGCGAATGGAACGCGCCTTGCCCACCAGCGACTCCGGATTCGAATCGATCGTCGAAACGCAGCCCCGCATCACGCCATGCGTGCGCAAGTGCCGCACCAGCGCGCGCGTATCGATCTCCGCCAGCACCGGAACGCTGTAGCGCTCCATGTACTCGTCCGTCACCTGGTCCGACCGCCAGTTTGAGCTGATTGGCGAAAACTCGCGCACAATCAGGCCTTCGATATAAGGCTTCGCGGCCTCATTGTCGGCCCGGCTGGTGCCGTAGTTGCCAATTTGTGGATTGGTTAAGACGACTATCTGGCCCGCATATGAGGGGTCAGTCGCGATTTCCTGATAGCCAGTTAAGGAAGTATTAAAGACCACTTCGCCCAGGCATTCGCCCGGAGCGCCGTACCCTTCGCCCGTAAAAATGCGCCCGTCTTCGAGCGCAAGAGTCGCCTGCATCGCGTCTCCCAGGAGTGGATTCAATCGATTCTATCAGGAGTGGCGGGTAACCCGCTCCGACTTCCGCGAAATGCTTTCGAATCAATAGCGGAGCATCAACCTACCGCACCGGACCCACATCCTGACTCGGCCAGTAGACGAATTCTGCCTTGCCATAAATCAAGTCGCGCTTCACCGCCCCAAATTCCCGGCTGTCGGAGGAAATCGACCGGTGGTCGCCCATTACAAAGTACTCTCCCCGCGGCACCACCATCGATTCATACGACCGGCTGTCCCGGTACTCCAGCGGCACATACGGTTCCACCACTTGCAACCCGTTCACATATACGCGCCCATGCTCAATCCGCAACCGATCCCCCGGCAATCCAATAATCCGCTTGATATAGCTCAATTGCAGATTCCGAGGATAGTGGAAAACCACCACGTCACCCCGATGGATCGATGTAAAACGATACACGAACTTGTTGATAAACAGCCGGTCCTGATCCTCCAGCCTCGGAAGCATGCTGGTACCCTCTACCCGCACCGGCTGGTACAGAAACAGAATGATGAAAACAGCCACAGCTGCGGAAAACACCAGATCTCGAAGCCACAGCATCCATCCCGTCTGCGAACGCGGCGCAGTCGGCGCAACCTGTACTTCAGCAACCGAATATGGTCGTTCGTCAATTCCCGTCGCCCGATCTCGTGTCTCTTCCATCGTCATCCTTCTTCAGCTTACTCTCCTCGCCACTATCCTCCCAACCCCATTCACCACCCCGCAACCGCACTCCACCAGCCAACTCACGGCAATCGCGCCCCGATGAGCACTTTAGGACGGAATTCCACCCCCATCCCTGCAACCATGAAACCAGTTCCATGGAGGATAAGATGGCGGATACAGCAGTAGGTCTTTTTGAAGATACGTTTGTCAGCGATGCTTTGGTAGCGGCGCTCACCGCGCACGGGCTTGAGCCGCGAAACCTGCGCGTTCTCGCCCAGCCCAAGGCATTGCCCGTTCACTCTGAATCAAGCACTCCTTACGTGGACATCGCTGCCGGGCTTGCCCTCGATCTCCGCCAGATGGGCGCTTCCGAGTTTGAAATCGAGCACTACATCGATGGCCTGCGCCACGGGCATGTCATCCTCCTCGCCACCGGTACCTGGGAGCAGGCATACGCAGCCGTCGCCCTCATGAATCAGTATGGTGCCCTCCTCCTGGAGGAGTACGCAGGCGCTGCCCCTGTCGTCCCCGGTGCCTATCTCGGCGAGGTGGGCCTCAAATCAGGCGTCACCAAATCTCGCGACCTCCGCGATGTCCGCGTCGTTGGCGAGGGTGCCCGCCTCTTTACCTGGTAACACTCCGCTCCTTGGGCTGGTCTACGAGCACCCCAGCCCGCCCATCGGGCACAGTATCCGCGGGCGTCGGCTTTCTGGCTTGTCCATCGGCTTCGGCTGGTTCCCCGCCGGCACCAGGCCCGGCGACACCGCCCCATCCGCCACGCCCGCAGACAGGTTCGCTTCCTCCAGAATCAGCGGCCGTTGCAGCACCATCTCCACCTGTGTTCCGCTCTCAATATTCACTTCCTGGCCGCGGGTAAACAGCGCTACCACTCCGGCGGCAGCCAGTCCACTCGCCGCTCCAATCACCCCGCCCGCAATCGCATGCCCGCCCGCAAGCCCGCCCAGCGTCCCAATTGTCGCCCCGGTCGGAACTCCAATCTCCGCCACCTTGCCGGCATCGCGTCCCTTATTGCTCTTCTGCTCAATCGTGCCTTCGCCGTTATCCTTCACGTCCTGCTGCCTGGCTCCAGGCAAACTGTTTACCAGCCCCGGAATCTCCACCACCGTTCCATTCGGGAAAATAATCGATGTAAAGTGCATGTTCAGCTCGGCGCGCCCTTTAATCCGCCCCGCATGAACCACCTTGTCCACCACTCCCTGCACATACACCCCAACAGGAATCAGCACCCGCGACCCGTTCGTCACCGGAAACGTCGAGGCCAGGTACACTCCATCCCCTGCCTTCGCGCTCCGCGTGTTTATCGAGCTGCGCAACTGCAGCAGCACCTTGGTCCCAGCCGGCACCGTAAACACCCTTTTCGCCGGCGCTTCTGTCGGCCCTGCACCAGCAACTCCCGGCCCCGCCTCAGCCGTAGTCGCATCGCTCACACTCTCGTCACTCGCCGAAACCGCGGCCGGCGACGCCTGCTGCGCATATCCCGGCGCACAAACCCCAGCCACGGCAACTGCCGTTGAAACAGCAAACAAAACCGGTCCTACTGAGCGCACAGGCATTTCCAGCTTTCCTAAAAAGATTGGCTACGCAGTGGGATAGACTCGCCACGCCGCTCACAGGGTAGCGCTGAATCAACCGCCTTTTCCAAATATATTTGGCCCTCCTCCAGCTTCCCAGGCTCCAAATGGAGTTACGATGCCAACATGCGGCCATCATGACCATTCAGCACGCCAAAATCGAAACCGCACAAGCCACCCGATTCCATCAGGCCTACGACATCCTGCGCCAGGCAATCTCGGACAAGGCCTTCCCTGGATGCGCTTTCGGTCTCCTCGTCGACGGCAAAGTCGTCCTCGCCGACGCCCTCGGCCACTTCACCTACGAGCCCCACTCCCCTCAGGTCGCAGCCGACACCCTCTTCGACGTAGCCAGCATCACCAAGGTTGCCTCCACCACAGCGGCAGCTATGTTGCTCCATCAACGCGGTCTGCTCCACCTCGACACCCGCGTCGGCGACCTGCTCCCCGGCTTTGTCATCGGTCGCGACCCCGCTCAGCAGGCCCGTCACGTCACCATCCGGCACCTGCTCGCGCACACCTCCGGCCTGCCCGGCTATGTGCCGCTCTACGCCACCGCCACCACCCCCTACGCCCTGCTCCGCGCCTGCCTCGAGCTGCCCCTCACCGCGCTGCCCGGAGAACGTGCCGAATACTCCGACCACGGCTTCATCCTCCTCGGCAAGGCCCTCGAAACCATCACCCGTGAATACCTCGCCACCTGGGTCAAGCGTGAAGTCTTCGCCCCGCTCGGCATGACCGCCAGCCGCTACTGCCCACCCCACCTCCTCCGCACCTCCATTCCACCCACTGAGGAAGATGAACTCTTCCGCCAGCGCCGCATCCAGGGCGAGGTTCAGGACGAGCACGCCTATCTGCTCAAGGGAGCGGGCGGCCATGCTGGTCTTTTCTCCAACGTACCCGACCTGCTCCGCTTCGCCCAGGCACTCCTGCAGCCCGGTTCAGATAAGCTTTTCCATCCAGACACCATCGAACTCTTCGCCACCAGACAGCCACCCCACGGCTCCTCGCATGCCCTCGGCTGGGACACCCCGTCCGAAAACTCCTCCGCCGGAGACCACTTTAGCTCCAGCTCCATCGGGCACCTCGGCTACTCCGGCTGCTCCCTGTGGATTGACCGTCAGGCCAGCCTCGCGATCGTCCTGCTCACCAACCGCACCTGGCCCAATCGGGAGTCGCAACTCATTCGCGCCGTTCGACCCGCTTTCCACAACGCCATTCGCCGGGCCCTTTGACAGGAAAACCCTTTCCTCGCACAATCGGAGGAGAGCCCTGCTCCCCCCCCACACCCGGCTAGTCCATTTTCAGGCAGCGTACCCGTTCCAAACGGGCTACAATTAGAAGGTTAGGGACAAAATCACAATGCACAGTAGCTCGCTCACTCCAGAGACAGGCACAGGCCCCAGTGCCCCCGGGAATCAGAACACGCAGCTTCACCGGCTCACCACGGAGAGCCAGAATGAGGCTTCGCAGGGCTTTGATACAAAATCCGCCCTGGAGATAGCCCGCATCATCAACCACGAGGACTCCAAAATCGCCCTCGCGGTCAAAAAAGCCCTTCCAGAGATCGCCCAGGTCATCGACCAGGTCGCCCGAGCTCTTCGCGACGGTGGCCGCCTTATTTATGTAGGCGCAGGCTCCAGCGGCCGAATCGCCGCTCTCGACTCCTCCGAATGTCCCCCCACATACTCCACCGCACCCGGACAGGTCCAATACATCATGGCCGGCGGTCCCAAGGCGCTGGCCTCTGCCGTTGAGGTCAATGAAGACTCCGAAGAACTCGGCCAGCGCGATATCGCCCGCCGCCGACCCACCCGCAAAGACGTCGTCATCGGCCTTTCCGCCTCCGGCCGCACCCCCTATGTCGTTGCCGCCGTTGCCTATGCCCGCGCCCGCGGAGCCAAAACTGCCGCCGTCACCTGCAACTACGGCACGCCTCTCGCCGACGCCGCAGACACCGTCATCGTCGCCGAAGTCGGCCCCGAAGTCGTCTCCGGCTCTACCCGCATGAAGGCCGGCACCAGCCAGAAAATGGTCCTCAACATGATCACCACCGGGGCCATGACGCGCCTCGGCTATGTGTACGAAAACCTCATGGTCAATGTACACATGCAGAACTCAAAGCTCGTCGAGCGCGGCATCCGCATCCTCATGCGCGCCTGCAACATCGACCGCGAGACCGCCGTACACACCATCAAATCCGCCGGCCGCAGCGTCCCCGTTGCCCTCGTCATGCTCAAAGCCAAGGTAGACAAACCCGAAGCCGTCCGCCGCCTCGCCAAATCCGACGGCAACGTCCGCCTAGCCATCGAAGATACCGTCCTCGAACTATGACCACACACACCCCTGACAAAACCATCCCCAGAAGGCGCTGACTCCCAGCGCCTTTTCCTTTGCTTTTCTGTCTGTCATTCCCGAAGGGAACCTGCTTTTGGCGGGCGGGCCCCCCCGGTCTCCTCTCCCAACCTACAATGAGGGTGCCCCCGGTCCCTAGCACTTGGGGACCGGGGATGAGAGTTCACCCCTATCCCCAATCCGACCCCGGGCGCGTGGCCACGATCCCGGTCCTCTACCAACCCACGCTGCGGGTGCCCCCGGTCCCTAGCACTTGGGGACCGGGGATGACAGCCCGACGTTGCGGCGGGTAGCCTTCGTCAAGGTCGTTGTCAAGCCCCCAAATCCTCTCGCCAGCTCAAAACCCAACAAAACAAACCACTAAGACCCGAAGAAAACCGGGCCAACGCTGCCGATAATTCTTCCCCAGAAGCGCACAATCAAAGCAGTCGTCCAGAGGACAGATTCCATGGATGGAGACATCCGAAAAAACGCACAAAAAGTGCACAAAAGCGCACAAAAACGCGCAGGTAACCACCCACTAACACCAAGTACATCAACAACATAGGAGGAATTTCCCTCAAAAAACACCCACCCCCCCCTTTTCCGGCAAAAACGAGGCTGGAACTTGGGCACGCGCCAGCCGAGTCCCGCAACTACTACGGATGCCCCAAGCTCTGGTTATCCGCCCCATTTACACTGGAGCTTTGGGGGTCTGCTCTTTTATGGACAAGTTCGTAGTCCGCGGCGGCAATCCGCTCGTCGGCACAATCCGCGTCTCCGGTGCCAAAAACTCCGCACTCCCCTGCATGGCCGCCGCCATCCTCACCGAAGACGAAGTCATCCTCGAAAACATCCCTCAGGTCCACGACATTGAAACCGAGCGCAAACTCCTCGCCTCCATGGGTGCCGAGGTTGAACTGGGCTACGGCCGCGCCCAGCATCGCACCACCATCAGTTGCCGCAACCTCTCCGACCCCGTCGCCAAGTACGAAATCGTCAAGACCATGCGCGCCAGCTCCCTCGTCCTCGGGCCCCTCGTAGCCCGCTGCGGCATGGCCCGCGTCGCCATACCAGGCGGATGCGCAATCGGCGGCCGCCCCATCGACCTCCACCTCAAGGGCCTCGAAAAAATGGGCGCAGTCATCACCCAGGAGCACGGCTACCTCGAGGCCCGCGCCCGGCGCCTCCACGGTGCCCACCTCGTTTTCGACAAAATCACCGTAACCGGCACCGAAGATCTGCTCATGGCCGCCGTCCTTGCCGACGGCGAGACGCTGATGGAAAACTGCGCCCGCGAACCCGAAGTCACCGACCTGGCCGCACTGCTCACCGCAATGGGCGCAAAAATCGAGGGCGCAGGCACCCCCACCATCCGCGTCCACGGCGTCGAAAAGCTCCACGGCGCAAAGCACCGCATCAATCCCGACCGCATCGAAGCAGGAACCTTCCTCGTCGCCGGCGTTATCACCCAAGGCGACCTCATCGTGGCCAACTGCAACCCCACACACCTCGGCGCAGTCCTCGGCAAGCTCGAAGAGTCTGGCGCCCGCATCGACATCCTCTCTTCGGACTCGGTCCGCGTCCGCGCCGACGGCCCCCTCCGCGCCACCGGCATCTCCACCCAGGAGTACCCCGGCTTCCCCACCGACATGCAGGCCCAGTACATGGCCCTCGCCACCCAGGCCGAAGGCGTCTCCATGGTCAAGGAAAACATCTTCGAAAACCGCTTCATGCACGTCCAGGAACTCGTCCGCATGGGCGCTAACATCACCGTCGATGGCCGCACAGCCACCGTCCGCGGCCGTTCCCAGCTCTCCTCAGCCGCCGTCATGTGCTCTGACCTCCGCGCCTCGGCCTCGCTCGTCCTCGCCGCCCTGGTCGCCGACGGCGAAACCATCCTCGACCGCGTCTACCACATGGACCGCGGCTACGAGCGCATCGAAGAAAAGCTCCGCGGCGTTGGCGCACAAATCCGCCGCATGGGCAACGTCTTTCCCCCGCGCGAAGAACCCTCCTAGGTTACTTGTAATTCAACATCGGGCAAACCCTCCGTCCCGCTCCCTATGTATGTACATCCAAGAGCCATGCATGGCCGCTCCTTCACTGCTGGCAGCCCAATTGCCACTCCAATCATTACAAATGACCTGTCATAGATCACTTACCCTGGTAACCGCTTCCAATCAACCAGCGCCTATCTTTACTTTCCAAACCCATATCTGCTGTTTATGATTACGTATCCCCCGAAGAATCGGCTCACTCCCACCATAGAGTTAGTTTGCACCGCTCAATTTGGACGATCCTCTAAGTAACGGCAGTTTTGCTGCGGAACAAAGGCACATGATGGTTGACTGGTCCAAGATCCCCGATATCCTGGCGATTGCGTCACTCGTCTGCGCATTCTCGTCTATCCTCAAGCGAAATAGCCGCTTTTGGCAGGACGACGAAACGGGATCGGGCCTATGGCTCATTGGCTGGGCTCTCATCGTCGTGCATTTCCTCGGCTACAGCTTCCTACCCGTCCCTGGGCTCCCTGGAGTCCTTGGTTCTGAGATTGGCACCATCTCACTGGCAGCCGCTGCCGTCTTCTTCATGTGGGCAACAGTCCCTTATCGCCACAATCTCTCCTCCCGCTGGATGGCCGCCGTTCTACTCTCCACCTACTCCATGATGGTCTCCCTCGACGCCGTGGACCATGCCCCAAACTGGCTCTTCGACGGATTCGCTGCTCTGCTCGCGCTGGCCCCGCTGGCCGTTTCAATAGGCTTTTGCAAGGAAGGTATTCACCCCCTTCGCCGCATCTCCGTTGGCTTCCAGTTTCTCCTTGGCTCTTTTCTCCTCATCTCCAATCACACCGGGTTTGGCAGCAGTCTAGGCATGGTGAATGCCGTGCTCTTCACCGCCTATTTGAGCTGCTGTGTCCACTTCTGGTACATTCACCGCAAAGCCACAGCCGGCTCCGTCATCTCCATTGGCGGCTTCTTTGCTTGGGCAAGCGTCTTTGTCATCGGCACCTGGATGGCCAATAGCTTCCCCAACATTCACATCGAATCAGAAGTCTGGAATCTCCCCAAGTATGTCGTCGCAGTCGGAATGCTCCTTCTGCTGCTCGAGCGTCAGGTTGAGCAAACCCAGTACCTCGCACTCCACGACGACCTTACTAGGTTAGCCAATCGCCGCCTTTATCAGGACCGTCTCATCTCCGCCATGGAACGCGCCAGACGCGCCAACTCCACCATGGGGCTGCTCCTCTTGGATCTTGACCGCTTCAAGGATGTCAACGACACCTACGGCCATCACATGGGCGACCTCCTTCTCAAGGAAGTCTCCCGTAGGCTCGAAGCGCGAGTCCGCCGCTCCGATACCCTCGCCCGTACCGGCGGCGACGAATTCTCGCTGGTCCTCGAAGAGCCCACACTGCGACGCGACGCCGAAGCCCTGGCCATCGTCCTCGAGAAGCTGCTCTCCCAGCCATTTAACCTCGCCGGCAAGCGCGTCACCATTGGTGCCAGTATAGGCGTTGCCATCTACCCGGAGGATGGCCTCGATTTCGAAACCCTCAGCATCGCTGCTGACCAGATGATGTACTCCGCCAAACAAGGTGAGCCGGCTACCATCGAACTGTAAAAACTTTCTATTACCCACAACAATTCAGAAGAGAATCCACACGCAAAAAGGCCGTCCTGATCGCTCAGGACGGCCTTTTCATCGCGATATTGCGTTAGTTGCCCGCGCTCGGTCCACGGCCACCACCACCGACACCAGGACCACCAGGACCCGGACGGCCACGACGGCGACGGCGACGGTTCGCATTCGCTCCCTGCGGAGGACGTCCGCCGGGACCTCCGCCCGGAACCGGCGGCGCAACTCCGTCCGCTACGTTGAAGTTCGGCTCGTTCTCCTCATCGAACTCCTCCACACCATCTTCGTCAAAGTCGTCTCCGCCTTCGATCAGGATCGTGCTCTGGTTCGACGTCGGCTGGCGCTCGTCAAACTCGTTGCGCTCCGCACGCGGACGTACCGGAGCTGCAGGAGCCTTCACGGGTGCCGGAGCTTCCACTTCAGCCTGGGGAGCAGTTGCCGGAGCGTCGGCAATGCCCAGCTTCGCCTTCTGTTCCTTGATCAGCGCCTTGCGGCTCAGCTTAATCCGGTTGCCTTCAATCGCCAGCACCTTCACCATCACCTGATCGCCTTCGCGAAGCTCGTCCTTCACTTCCTTCACGCGATGCTCGGCAATCTCCGAGATGTGCAGAAGGCCGTCGGTGCCAGGGAACAGCTCGACAAACGCGCCGAACTCCGCCAGACGTACAACCTTGCCCAAGTAGGTCTTGCCCACTTCCGGCGTTGCCGTCAGGTTGGCGATAATCGCCAGCGCCTGGGCCAGGCCGTCCGCATCGCTCGAAGCAACATTCACGCGGCCGGTGTCGTCCACATCGATCTTGACGCCCGTCTGCTCAATGATGCCCCGAATCGTCTTGCCGCCAGGTCCAATCAGGTCGCGGATCTTGTCGGTCGGTATCATGACCGTCTTGATCTGCGGCGCGTACTTCGAGCGCTCAACCTTCGGTCCATCCAGCACCGCATCCATCGTATCCAGCAGGAACAACCGGCCCTTGCGAGCCTGCTCCATCGCTTCCTGCAGAATCTGGCGCGTCAACCCGCCAATCTTGATGTCCATCTGCAGCGCCGTGATGCCCTTGCGGGTACCCGCCACCTTGAAGTCCATGTCGCCATAGTGATCTTCCGCACCGGCAATGTCGGAGAGGATGGCATACTCGTCGCCTTCCTTCACCAGGCCCATCGCCACACCGGCAACCGCGCCCTTCAGCTGGATGCCCGCGTCGTAAAGCGCCAGCGATGCACCGCACACCGAAGCCATCGACGAGGATCCGTTCGACTCCAGAATGTCCGACACAATCCGAATCGTGTAAGGAGACTCTTCCGGGCTCGGCAGAACTGCCGAAATCGCCCGCTCCGCCAACGCTCCGTGACCCACTTCGCGGCGACCAACACCCGTCATGCGACCCACTTCACCAACCGAGAACGGCGGAAAGTTGTAGTGCAGCATGAAAGGCTTCTTCTGCTCGCCTTCAAAACCCTCCAGCCGCTGTCCATCGTCGGTGGTGCCCAGCGTGGCCGTAACCAGCGCCTGCGTCTCACCGCGCGTGAACAGTGCAGAACCATGCGTACGGGGCAGAACGCTCGTCTCAATGCTGATCGCACGAATCTGGTCAAAGGCACGCCGATCCGGACGAATCCGGTCACGCGTCACCTGCTCGCGGAAGATTCGCTCGCGAAGCAGCTCGTAGTAGTGGCTCAGCTTCTTCTTCGCCGCCGGATCGTCGGCAGCCAGCTCGCCAGCCAGCTCATGCTTGATCGTCTTGATCAGCGCATAGCTGTCCGTCTTCGCATACTTCGCCGTGTCCAGCGCATCCATCAAACGCTCGCCCACACGCGCCTTCAGCGCCGCGTAGTACTCCACATCTTCAACCGGAGCCGTATACGCCCGCTTCGGCTTGCCCGCCAAGCTCACAAGCTGGTCAATCGCTGCCGTGATCTTCTTGATCTCGCCGTGCGCAAACTCGATCGCCGCCAGAATGTTTTCTTCCGACTCTTCCTTCGCCCCGGACTCGATCATCACGATCCCGTCCTTGTGGCCCACCACCATGATGTTCATGGTGCTCTGTGCGCGCTCGCCGTAGGTCGGGTTCACGACAAACTCGCCGCTCACGCGGCCTATCCGCACCGCACCCACCGTCGCGCTAAACGGAATATCCGACAGCGCAAGCGCAGCCGATGCGCCATTGATCGCCACCACGTCCGGATCGTTTTCCTTGTCCGCCGAAAATACCAGCGCAATCACCTGCGTCTCGTTCCGGAAACCATCCGGAAACAGCGGACGAATCGGGCGATCAATCTGACGGCTCGTCAGAATTTCCTTCTCGCTCGGCCGTCCTTCACGCTTGATGAACCCACCCGGAATCCTCCCGCCGGCATAGGCATATTCACGGTAATCAACTGTCAGGGGGAAGAAATCAATCCCTTCCTTCGGATCAGGCGAGGCTACGGCGGTGGCCAGCACTACGCTGTCACCCAGCGTGACCAGTGCGGCGCCAGAGGCTTGCTTGGCGATGCGTCCGGTCTCAAAAACCAGCCGCTTGCCACCGGCAAGCTCTACTGCTACTTCATGCTTCATGGAGTCCTCTTTCATTGTTCACTTGGGAAACTTGTCGGTTGGAATCGGCTACACCCGCTGCGAAGTCGACGCACTCTATGCGCCGTACACCCTCCGCACGCACAAAACCCGTGCCAAGCAACTCGCTCAACACAGGTCTGATCCCCTTTTGTGGGGCAAACCGGGGCTTTCGCCCCGGCTCATGTCGCCATTCGCCAGGTACACCAAGGCCGCGAATCCTTATGCAGGCGGCGGCCTCGACCACTGCTCGGTCTAGGCGATTCCTGTTCAATGGGTGAGTTCGCTTACTTGCGGATGCCCAGCTTGCCGATCACTTCGCGGTAGCGGTCCGTATCGTGGGCTTTCAGGTAATCCAGCAGGCGACGGCGCTTGCTGACGAGCATCAGAAGTCCACGCCGCGAGGCATGATCCTTCTTATGGGTCTTGAAATGCTCGGTCAACTCGCCAATGCGCACACTCAGGATCGCGATCTGGACCTCCGGCGAACCGGTGTCGGACTCATGGGTGCGGAAGCGTTCAATCAATTCGGTTTTGGTTGCAGATGCCAGCACAGCGTTTTTGTTACTCCTCAGAGATCAAATCAATCACAATGTCTCCACCAAGATTACCACGAAATTACCCCTGGAAGCACCCCGCAAGGCCCGGTTCGGTCTCGGAACCTCCTATATCACGGCCACATCAACGCGTAACCTCCGCTGGGAACCCGCGCAGACTCCCAAACTACGGCTCGGCGATCGCCCAGTAATTCGCCCGCGCCACTACCTGCGCCCTATAGTCCTGAGCCAACCGCACCCGAATAGTATGTAGTCCCGGTGTCGAATCGCTCGGAGTGAAACTCAACAAATACCGGTTCCGCGTATGGCTGGCCACCTCCGCCACTCGGTCCTCAAACCCCTTGTCACCCGTAAACGTGGCATATTCCCCGCCGCTCATATGCGCAATCTGCCCCGCCACGTTCTTCTTCAGCCCCTGCACCGCGGCGATCAGCTCTCCCACCATGCTCATCATCCGCTCGTTCCCGCTGTCCTTCACATCGTGCAGAAACTCCGCCTTCGACGGAGAAAACGTCACACTCAGCACCAGCACATCGCTCAGCCCGATCCGCTCGATCAGTTTCTCCGGCTTGATGTGCTTGCTCCCGTGGTCCCGCTCCTCGCTCACCAGCAGCAGTACCCGCCGGTAATCCTTCGGCTGAGACTGCAGCAGATCCACCGCATACCCCACTGTGTCCAGAATCGCCGCGCCCCCGTCGCCCGGCTGCAAATGCCGCAGGTCCCCGCTGATCTCGTCAATCGAGTGTGTAAAGTCCCGAATCAACAGCGGCGAGCTGTCAAAACCCACCAGCGCCGCCTCTCCCTTGCCATCCCCTAGGAACAGTTCCAGCAGCGGACCCAGCTTCGCTTCCTTGGCAAACTCAAGCGCACTGCTTCTTCCCTGCTGTATCGCTACCACCAGTGCCACCGGTGCCGTATCCAGCTCCTCCTGTACCCGCACTTTTTGGGGAACCCCGTTGTCCTCTAGGATGAAATCGCCCGCCTTCAGCCCGTAAACCACCTGGCCATGTTCCCTTTCCACCAGCGTTGGCACCAGAACTTCGTTCGTAGTCACCCGCAGCGTCGTCGGCTCCTGCTGCCCGTGCGGCATGGGCTGCGCCGGCTCCGCGGCCGGCAACTGCTGTGCCATGCCGGTCCCTGTTGCCAGTACAAATCCAAGGAAAAGCGGAATATAACGCGAAAAAGCCATGGGCAAACAAACGCTCCTGAAAAGTCCAGACCTGTGCTTCTTCAGATTAGACGAGCGCTCAAGGCTTCGGGGGAGCCTCAGGGCTGCCCGGCACGGCAAATGGCGCAAATGGCTCCCCGCTCCCGCCCGTTGTAGCCGGAATCGGCCCGGAAACCCCATTCGGCTGGGTAATGTCGGCCGGCGTCACCTGCTGCCGGGCCCCGTCAAACGCCGCACGCATCGCAAAAAACGCCGGCGTCGCCTCGTACGCGTCGTCCAGCGGCAACGGCCGCTGCCGGCTCCCATCCGCACGCATCGTCCACGGCTTCTGAATCGAGTTCAGCCAGCTGTGCGCGTCCGTAATCCCCCAAGTCAGCACAGCCTTCACATTCAGCTCCGGCAGCACCAGCCCAAGATACCGCCGGTACACCTCCGCCACCGCCACGTCCTGGGCTTTCGCGTCGCCGTCCAGAGCATGGGTGTTCACGTCCATCTCCGTCACATACACGTCCAGCCCCATCGTCGCCAATTCCCGGATAAAGTTCACCAGACCCGCCCCAGGCTGCGGCCCCGTCGCCTGCAAATGGCTCTGAATCCCCACCGCCTGCACCGCCGCGCCGCGCGCATGAAGCCGCCTCAGCAGCATCATCACCTGCCCGCGCTTGGCCGTCTGCTCCGGCGTGTCCAGCTCAATATCGTAGTCGTTGTAGGTCAGCTTGGCCTGCGGATCGGCCTGCGCCGCCGCGGCAAAGGCCAACTCCAGATACTCCGGCCCAATCAGCTCCAGCCACGGACTCAACCGCAGCCCATCCGGACGCCCATCCGCCAGGTTCACCGCCTCATTCACCACGTCCCAACTGTGTACCCGGCCGGCATAGCGCCCAGCCACCATCCGTATGTGCTCGGTCAGCAACTCCCGCGCATTGGCCTTCGTGGCAATGCCCGCAAACCACCCCGGCAACTGCTCGTGCCAGCACAAGTTGTGCCCCCGCACCGCCTGCCCAAACGCTCCGGCAAAGGCAAACAGCTTGTCCGCATGGGCAAAATCATAGGTCGTCGCGCTCGGCCGCAGGCTGCTCCACTTCATCGCGTTTTCCGCAACCAGAATATCGGCTTGCTCCTCTACCGCCTGGGAGTAGCGGTCGATGGCCCCCGCACCCATAGCCCCGTCCAAATTCAGCAGCTCCGGGACCACCGCGCAACCAACACGCAGTCCAACCCCCTCGGCGTGGGCCTTCAGGGAGTCGGCGCCCGCAATCGACGCGATCACCGGAACCACCGCAGCCGGAGCCACCAGCTTCTTCTTGCGCTCGGACGCAGCAAGACTTCCCCCAAGTCCGGTGGCCAAACCGAATGTGGCCGCTTGCCGCGCGAACTCTCTTCTGGAGAGGATGCTCAATGTCCCTGCCTCTTACCCACAACCACTACCCCGAAACACTACTACGCCCGGCCCACTCTGTTCGAGAGCCCGACGCAGCTAAGCCGCACAAGAGGAATACGTTGTGAAACGGGCCCTGCGCTCAGCCCCTGCGGTGCGCCTCACGCTGTACGTCCCCGGTCCAGCGCAAATACTGCAGCAGATCCCAGCGCGACTCCCACGCAAACTGGAAGATATCGCCAGCCGTCAAGGTCTCCGCCTTCTTTCCGGAGTAAGTTTCAATCCGCCAGCGCAGATACGGGCTGCGCCACGGCGTCAGGCGATAGCCGCGCGTCGCATTCCACACAAATCGGATCGGGGCAAACGTGAATCGGTCCATTGCTCTTGAGTATACGGCGCAGACCAGAAGTGTCCTTCCTCCCGCACTCAACCACCCCGGGGGCCCCCGGTCTCGCTCCTGAGACCAGGGAACCACACATCCGCCTCCACACTCCCAAACCGCCATCGAGCGAAGCTCGATCCACTCGTCCCTACCTTGTCAAGCCAAAAAATTTCCGCGCCATCTCAAAACCCAACAAAACAAACCACATGCACCACCACGAAATCGACCCAACCCTGCGGGCCATTCTTCCCCAAAAGCGCAAAATAAAAGAAGTCGTCAAGAGGGCATGCAAGATGACATCCGAAAATCCCAGATGTGCCAGACGCGCCAGATGTGCCCCGTTCATCGCAGCTCTATCGCGATGAGCGGGCGGGCCACCATCGAGCGAAGCTCGATCCGCCTTTGCCCTTGCTTTTGTTCTTGCAGTTGCTCTTGCTTTTCTTGTCTGTCATTCCCAACGGGAATCTGCTTTTAGCTCTTGCCCTTGCTTGTCACCCTGAGCAAAGTGAACGCCAAAACGTGCACAAAAGCGCACAAAAAACACCAGGCAACCAACCCGTAACACAAGTTACATCAACGATATAGGAGGATTTTCCCACAAAAACACCCCACCCCCCCCTTCCGGCAAAAACGCGGCCGAAACTTGCGCTTCGCCTGCCTACAGTTTGGAAAACAAGCTGTTGGAGCCCAGCGCGGCAATCACGTTGATCAACGCCGTCTGCTGCGACTCGGTCAACGACAACTGCGTGGAAACCGCTGGAATATCGGCCTGCATCAGGTTCGTCTGCACCGTCGTCAACTGCGTCGCCTCCGAGGTGGCCGCGCTCGATGCCGAACTCAACTGGTTGATCGAGTTGTCCAGCGTCACCCGCTGCTGGCTCACAAAATTCAGCGCCGTGTTCAAACTCGACAAATCCGTCGCCGCGCTGCCCGTCGATCCGTTGGCAAAGTCCGTCACCAGACTGCTCAGCGCATTCATCACATTCGCCGTCGATGAGGTAAATATCTGGTTTCCCGGAACGTTCAACGAAATCGACTGACCGTTCGGCGTCACCAGTGCGTTCACTGTGCTGTCCCCGGTGTAGGTCACAGTTGCTGGCGACGTCGAGTTGTCCAGTTGAAACGGCGCCGATGTCGTCTGGCTTCCACCAAACACATACTGGCCCTGATACGCAGTATTTGCCAGTGACAAAACCTCATCCCGAATCCCGGAGATCTGATTCGAAATCGACTTCTGATCCGCAGCGTTCAACGTCCCGTTGCTTCCCTGCGTGGCCAGCGAAATTGCCTGGTTCAACTGCGTCACCACCGAACCCAGTGCAGAGTCAGAGACCTGCAGCATCCCCTGAGTCAATCCGCTGGTCTGCGTAAACGAGTCGTCCCGCTGAATCTGATTCAAAAACTGCACATTCTCCGCCGCCGCAACCGGATCAGAACCGATCGAGGTCACCGCCAGCCCACTGGAAACCTCTGACGTCAACTGCTGCTGCGTCAGCTGCGTCTGGTCCAGCGCACTACTCAAATTCGCAATGTAATACGGATCAACTCGCATCAGACTCCCTCATCCTCAAACACCAGTGCGGCCACTGCCCTTGCGCCACAGTTGAAACCTGCCGCATCGCTAACTCACCGCTGTCTCCACGCCCATGTTGATTGCCGATGCCATGATCGTGTTCAACATCGTAAAGACTTGCGACGCCGCCTGATACGTCCGCTGAAACTGTTGCATGTTGCTCGCTTCCTCATCCAGATTCACCGACGACAGCGAACTCACCTGCGTCTGCAACTGCGTCACAGATGCCGTCTGAGCCGTGTTCTGAATCGTCGTCTCGTTCACGCTTGCACCCAGCGTACTCACCAGGTTCGAGTAGAAATTCGACGGCGTCTGCCCGCCAATCGTGGCCTGCGTAGCCAGGTTCGCAGCCGTCACCGCATTGGAGTTATCGCCCGTCCCAGCACCCGTCGCTGCTGCCGCAATCAGGTCCGGATTCGTCATCACCACGCTCATGCTCTCCGCACTGCCGGCCACCTGCGCCGGAGCATTGAATATATTCCCCGCGTTGCCGTTGTCCCCGGCCAGATCCGTGCCACTGTTGTTCACCGCATTCACCTGGGTCGCGATCCCGTACGCCAGCTGATCCAGCCCTGCCAGCGTCGTCGGAATACTCTGGTCGCGCGCCGTCAACACGCCGCCAATCTGCCCGCCTCCGGTCGTCAGCGCACTGGTTATATCCGTGCCCCCGGCAAAGAAATGCGTCACACCGTTCACCGTCCCGGTCGTGATCTGAAACGACGAACCCTCTGAAACCAGCAACTGGCCGCCAGTCGTCGTAATGCTCAGCCCATTGTTCTCCGTCGTAATCTGGTTCACCCCCACCAGTTTCGACAACTGGCTCAAATCGCTCTGCCGCTGATCTTCCAGTGTCCCAGCGTCCGAGTTGGGAGAAAGAGATTGGATCTGCTGATTCACCTGGGCCAGAGCCGTCGTCAACGTGTTCACCTGCGAGGCGATCGTGGTCGCCGACTGATCCAGCGAAGCCTGCTGATCATTCAAACTCGTCGCCGTCGACGAAACATCGCCCGCCAGCACCGTCGCACTCGACAAAACCTGCTGCCGTAGCGAATTGCTCGTCGGATTCGACTCCAACTGCGTATACGCATCAAAGAAATTCGTAATGTCCGTGCCGATGTTGCCGCCCGTCGAACTCGCACTTGAGGCTACCGTAAAACTGCTCTGCATCGTCGTCAACGCCGTCAGCAACGCCGCCGAACCAGAACTGACCTGCTGCTGCTGCTGCAACCGCTGCTCAAGCACACGGTCCCGCTGCGACACGCCTCCGGTCATCGCCACACCCGTCGCAATCGCTACGCCGTTCACATACACCGGCTGATTCTCGCTCCAGTTGGGAACCTCGCGCGTATACGTCGCGTTCGACGCATTCGCCACATTGTTGGCCACCACATTCAGCGCCGACTGGTCCGCCTGCAACGCGCCCGTGATCAGGTTCAGGGCCCCACTAATTGTCCCCATACTCCACGTCCCCTCCCCTGCGCATCCATCCCGCAGGCAGCGCACCACCCAACACGCCAGACTCGGCTCCAAGCCGCATCTCCCGCACCCGCGTCATCACTGCGAGATTGGCTCGCGTCTCAAACAAAATCCGGCGCAGCATCTCCATCTCATGAGCACGCTCGGCCAACTCCTGGCCCGCTTCCGTCCGCTCACGCCCCGTGCCCAATTCGCGATTCAAATCGGCACAGCACCGCGAAAGCTCCTCCAGCCGATCCGCATCCATCGCCAGCAAAGATTCAATCGCTTCCGTCACAATCCCCTGAAGCGCCTCACCCGGCCGCAAGCCCTGCTTCCAGCAAACGTTCATCGCCTGTCTTCTTCCTTTGCTGCCGAATGATCGGATTCGTATCTCCGCGCAAAACCGCTGTTCCGCATGAGCATGACTGCTCCCGGCTAACTCGGAACAGTCATCGCGCCAATGATCTTCTCCGCCACAGCCGATGCCGGCACGTTGTACGTCCCTGCCTGCAAAGCATTCTGCACACTGGCCACCTTGTCCATCCGAACATCGGAGGCCGACGCCGACTCCGCCACCTGCCCCGCAGTAACGCTCACAGAAGCCTGGTCGTTGCCCAAACCCTTTTCCTGCGACCGGGGAAGCGGCGAAGAAGCCGCAGTACCACTCAGCCCGGCTGGGGGAAGGATCTGGCTCGGGTTGTCAATTCCATTGCGTACGTTCATAGCTTCATCTCCATACCTGTTCTATCGGCTCAGGCTCTAATCACTTGAGTCATTCAGAACCTGCCATCTGCAATTTCCCATCCCGAATCAGCGGTACGGATGTCTTCCCATTTCGGTTACCTGCCCGCCCATGAGACACTGCTGCCCCTCCCAGCTGCTTCAGGATACGATCCGCAATCCCAAAGCCGCCATGCTCGCTGATCGCCTGCCCCAGGGCCTCACTGGCAAAACTCCCCAGCGCACCGGTCGACCCGCTCCCCTCGTCCTCGTCGCCGCCCAGCAACGGATCGTGACCGGCCTCCAGTGGCGCAAGCAACTCCTTCATCATCGCCGCCTCAAACTCGTGCGCCGACTTCACCACCCGAGGCGACAATGCCGTCAAGGCCGCCTGCGACGCCCCTGTTGGCGCCTTGGCCGGTGCCAATCCACCGGTGGCTGTCATCGGAAAATCCATCCCCGCAGCTCCTGAAAAAACCGTCAACATACTCACAGTACCTCCAAATCGGCTTCCAACGCTCCGGCTTCCTTCATCCCCTGCAAAATCGAGATGACATCGCGCGCCCCGGCCCCAATCTGCTGCAACTCGTCCACCAAATCCTCCACCGTCGCGCCTTCCTTCAGCTCTATCCTGTTCACCGGCTTGTCCTGCGCCTGCACCGTGGTCTGCTGCACCACCTGCGTCGTACCCTGGCCAAAAGCATTGGGCTGCGACACTTCATTGCGCGTCACCACATTGACCTGCAGCCCGCCATGCAGAATCGATACCGGCTGCAACCGCACCTTGCCGCCAATCACCACCGTCCCCGTCCGCTCGTTCACCACCACCCTGGCCCGGGGAAACACCTCCACCTCAACGCCTTCAATCCTGTCCAGCAGCCGCGGTATGTCTTCTCCCGACTCGACTTGAATCTCCACCCTGCGGCTGTCAGCCACCTCCGCCCGTGCCGTTCCCAACTCCGTATTGATCGCTCCAGCCATCCGCTCGGCCGTGTGAAAATCCGCATCGTTCAGCACCACGTTGACCGTCTTCATCTGTTTCAGATCAAAGGGCACGATCCGCTCCACCAGCGCCCCGTCGGGAATCCTGGCCGTGGTGGGATGATTCACCTGGTGCGAGTTGCCCGCCGCCGTCACCTGGTAGCCGCCCAGGACCAGCGCTCCCTGGGCCTGCGCGTAGATCTGCCCGTCTGGCCCGTACAGCGGAGTCATCAGCAGCACCCCGCCCTCCAGCGAGCGCGCATCGCCCGGCGAGGACAGCGTCACATCGAGCCGCTCTCCCGGACGGCTGAACGGCGGCAAGGTCGCCACGACAAAGACCGCGGCCATGTTCTTCACCTGCATGTTAGCCGCCGAGTTGTTGCCCGTCTGCGGAACCGTGATGCCCAGCCGTTCCAGGGTCGACAGCAGCGTCTGCACCGGAAAGACCGTCTGCTGCGTGTCCCCGGTGCCCTTCAATCCCACCACAATACCGTAGCCAATCAGCTGGTTGTCGCGAATCCCTTCAATCGAGGCCACATCCTTGATCCGCGCCTTCTCTGCCATCCTCTGCACCACGGCCGGAGCCACAGATCCAACGCCGGGAGCCTGCGCGGCCCAGCCCGGTTGCACGCTCAGAAGCAGTGCCAACCCCGTCATGGCCCGACGGCAAACCCTCCCCAAGCCCCCTGCTGCTGCTTCTCGCCCCATCCTGTCCCTCACCATCTTTTCTCGCTCCGGTACACTCCCGCCCCGACGTGGCAGGCATGAAGACTCCTCGTCAGAAGACCAGCAGCCTGGTCAACAAACGCCACACCGGATTCTGGCGGTACGTTGTGTCGTTGATGATGCCCTTGCCGGTCACTTCAAGTTCCAAATCGGTCATCGCCGTCGACTCCACCTGGTTCTGCGCGCTCACATCCTCCGGACGCACCAGCCCGCGCAGCTTGATCACCTGCGTTTGCTGGGAAAACGTCAACTGCCGCGTCGCCTGCACCACCAGCATCCCGTTCGGCAGCACATCGACCACTTCGCCGCCAAAGGTCGTCGCCAGGGAAGAATTCGTCACACTCTGCCCCTGCGCCGTCAACCCCGACGAGGAACTCTGCCCCAGCAGATTGGCCAGCTTGCTGGTTGAGCTCCGCGCCCCGAACAGTGCCGTAAGCCCCGAGTTCGCGCTCGATGCCCGGGAGTTCTTTACCTGCCCGTCGGTAGAGGCGGCCAGACTCTCGGAAACCACAATCGAGAGCACATCGTGCAATCGCACGGCCTTGGCATCATTCGACAAGCGCACCAGACGCCCCTGATCGGTCCAGATGGACCCCGGCGTGTGCGTCTCACTGTCCTTCTGTGCCCGCACCCGCTGGATATAGGCCTCCAGAGCTGCTTCCGGAGGCGTCGTCTTCGGCGCTTCCGGCTTGGGCTTCTTGGATGAGGACTGTGCCCCAGCTTCCCCTGCCAGCAGCAGAATCAGCAGCAAGGCAGTCTTCTGAAAGTTACGCACCCTCATGGCTCTCTCCCCTCACGCTCCGGCCACCGCGCCTCACCGGATCCGACCGCCACCACCGAGACCACCGGCCCAAGCACACCGGTTTGTCCATTCGCCCCGGCCATCAATCGAACTCGCAAAGGTGCCCCAGCCGCGGCGGACTCCAGCGCGACCGCGGCAAACCGCGCCCGAATCTGCGCGGTCGCCTGTTCCACAATCACTCGCTCACCGGAATGGATCACGAATGCGGGAGCCGCTTGCGAGGGCCGCACCCCGGGCCGAAGCCGCTGAGCCGGGGGTGAATTCCCCGGCCCTGCGGTCGCGATTGTCCGACTCGCCAAAACATTCGCCGCATTCGGTACGTTAGCCTCCGGGCCAACCTCAACCAGCCGCGCCGGCCCGGCCGGATGCCGCGGATCGGCAACCCGCATCCAGCGATGGCCCAGGCATGGGTCCACCAGGAGGCTCTGCCCCTGCGCCGGCGGCAAGGCGGCCAGAAACACCGCTGTCGCAAACGCCCAGATCCAGCCCCGCCCACACTCTCTCCCGCTCAGCCCGCTCATGCCGCCCTCACCCTTTACGCGCGCACCAAACCTGTTCCACCAACTCCGGCAACCAACCCCGGCAATCAGATCCGACAATCAAGGCCGGCAATTAGGGCCGGCAATCAGGCCAATTCAGCCCTAGTGGGTCATGTTGTTGACCTGGGAGTACATGTCGTCGGCCGCCTTGATCACCTTGGAGTTGGACTCATAGGCCCGCTGCGCCAGTACCATCTGCACAAACTCGGTCACCACATCCACGTTGGAGTTCTCCAGGTACCCCTGCTGCAAGGTGCCAAGCCCCTCGGTTCCGCCCGGATTGCCCTGCACCGCCGAGCCCGAGCTCAACGTCTGCTGCAGCAAATTGCCGCCCATAATCTGGAGCCCGCCGGGGTTGGGGAAGGTCACCAGCTGGATCTGTCCCAACTGCGAGGGATTGGTCTGTCCCGGCAGCGTCGCATTCACCACCCCGTATTGCGTAATCGTTACTGAGGTCGCGTTGGCCGGAATGGTGATCGTCGGAATCAGCGGATCGCCATCGGAGGTCACAATCGTTCCCTGGTTGTTCAGCGAGAACTGCCCGGCCCGGGTATAAGCCGTTGTGCCGTCGGGCCGCTGCACCTGGAAGAACCCCGATCCCTCAATGGCCAGGTCCAGAGGATTCGAGGTCTGGTTCAGCTCACCCTGGGTCATGATCACCTCGGTCGCCGCGGATTTGGTCCCCAGACCAATCTGAAGCCCGGCCGACACGGTCGACTGCGACTGCGCCGCACCCGGGGTCACCAGGTTTTGGTACAGCATGTCCTGAAACTGCAGGCGAAGCTGGCGAAAGCCGGTTGTCGATGAGTTGGCCAGGTTGTTGGCGATCGTATCCAGGTTCAGTTGCTGGGCGCTCATGCCGCTGGCGGCCGTGTACAGTGCTCGAATCACGTGGAATCTCCTTGAAGAGCCTATGGTCTTTGACGTGCCTGAGAGATGTTGCCCAGATCGCCGCGCCTACACGCGGGAAAGCTCCTCGGCAGCGGTCTTGTTGAATTCGGTGTGGAAGATGGTCAGCGCGCGCTGCATGGTCTCGGCCTGGCGCTGCATCATGATCAGGTCCAGCGATCCCTGGATCACATCCTGGTTGGCGCCTTCCAGGGCGCCCTGGTGGACGCTGGCCGCTTTGGCCGCAACGGCGGCAACTTTTTCCGGTGGCCGGTAGCGGTTCTTGCCCTCCGGCCTCAGTTGCGTTCCGGCCGGAAAATCAAAGACGCCGACCGCTCCGACCGCGCCGCCGGCAACCGAGATCACCCCATCCATGCCAACGGAGACCTCGCCCGGAGGCACGGCAATCGGTTTGCCCGCCGACGACAGCACCGGTTCCTCGGACGCAGTCACCAGGCGGCCGTCCTTGCCGCGGTGGAAGCTGCCATCGCGGGTATAGCGCACCCCGCCGGCGGTCTCGACGGCAAAAAAGCCCTGCCCCTCGATGGCCATGTCCAGCGCATTGCCGGTCGGCGTCAGTACGCCCTGGGAGAGATCCAGGCGGTCGCCGCCCACCACGCCAAAATCATTGACCGTGGCTCCCAGTTGAGAGTTGCCGCCCAGCGGATCCAGCAGCACCGAGCGAAAGTACTCCCGCTCGGCCCGGTAACCGGAGGTGTTGGCGTTGGCCAAGTTTGATGCAGCCGTATCAAGTGCCTGCGTGCGGGCCACCAGTCCGGCAAGTGCGGCATAGTATCCACTGTCCATGCCAGCCATAGGAGCAGATTTGAGTCCAAGGAATGGGCAAGAAGATTAGAGAGGATTCAGACTGGCAGCCGGAGCGAGGCTCCGGGCTCTGCGTGCGAAAAAGCGCGCCCGCAGCCAGGCGCGCTCTTGGATTCACTCCAGCGATTTCCTGTACCCTGGTCTTGCAGCCAGCCGGGTCCCGGAGATCGATGCTACTGCAATCCGTCGCAGATAATCGTCACGTCAAAAACCGAGTCTTCAAAGCGATAGGTATGATGCAGCCTGAACTCAGGAGCCTGCACGTGAATCTCGTAGTTCCTTCCTGTAATCACAGCGGGAATCGACAGACCACAGTTGGCCGACAACTCCGGAACCTTGCCTTTCCACGCTCCGGCCAGCATATTGCATATCTCGCCAATCGCATCCTTGACCGTGTCATCGATTTCGGCAAACTCCATGCCAGTCAGCTTGGCCGCGATATTCAGCGCGGCGGTGCCTCCCGAGCGGAAAACACAGGCGCCGCTCAACAGGCCACCAAATCCAACCACTGAGGTAATCGTCTCGTCCTCGTGGCTGGTGACCTCCGGAATCAGCTCGCAGGCCACCCCCAACATCATATTGAAAACCTCGTCCACGCTGTGGTCCAGGTTGCGCGGATCAGCCACCAGGTGAAGGTTGTCACGCAATGAATGCGCCATCGTTCTCTCCATTTCTCCGGAAGCGGCCATCCATCGCCCCGCTCCCCTCCGAACTCCGTTCAATACCATCTCAGACCCCTTCCTCAACTCCTGCGCTGCCGGCTATGCCGCAGCAAGAAGGGGCAATACCCGCTCCTTGACCTGCTCGGCGGTGAAGGGCTTGCGAATATAGCCCTGCGCACCGGAGAGAATGGCCTGCTTCACATGCTCTTCACTGGACTCGGTGGTAATCATTACGACCGGCACACCCGAAGCCAGGTTCTGCGATCGCATCTGGCGCAGGAACTCCAGCCCGTCCATCGTCGGCATGTTGATGTCGCTCAGAATCAGCTGCACACTCTGTGCCTTCAATACTTCCAGAGCCTCGGCTCCGCTGCCTGCCTCCAGAACTACCAGAGACTCCAGCCCGGCCTGGCGCAACGCCCGCTCCACGATCTTGCGCATGACCGAGGAGTCATCCACAATCAATACCCGCATCTCATTCATTGATCCTCACCTCTGCTAAAGCCCTTATCGGCCCACACTTGATTTCCATGATGCTTTTTCCTGCGCCAGAAAACGCTCCCGCTTGGCCCGAAACAGTTAATTCGCATCCAGAGAACAAAGCACATCTTCCACCCCGCCCACCTCGGCAATCGGACCCGTCTGCGACCGCAGCCACATACGCAGCCACAGGCAGTCATGCACCCGTACCAGGCGCGCCTCAATCGGCTTGGCCCGCTCCATGGCCCGCGCCAAAACCCGCGCCAGAACTGGCTCCGAGCTCACCTCCAGCAACTCCGTGCGCGGAAATCCGACATTGAGCATCCGAGCGTGTGCGGCGTGGAAGCTCGATCCCTTCACCACCCCGGTCTCCACCCGCAGTCCCGTCATTCGCTCCACCCCGAGGGCCAGCACCGCATCCAGCCGGTCCTCAAACCCCAGGTAAAGAATCCTGTCCGCCGCCACCCGCAGCGGCAGTGCCCCGAAGGCATCCACAAACAGCCGCGGCATGACAGCCGCCAGGGCTTCGGCGTCGTGATGCTCCAGCGCCAGCACCGGGCAGTTCCACTGCATGCTCACGGCACGGGTCACAAGTTGCTCACTCACTCCCAGTTTCGCCACCAGCCAGGTGCCCAGCCGACCCTCGCCGGAAGCCTTCTGCGCATCCAGTGCCTGGCGCAACTGCCCGGAGGTGATCCAGCCCTGTTCCAGCATCACCAGGCCCAGGGGCACCCTGTGCCGATGCAGTCCGGAATCCATTCTGCGTCCATCCAGTTCGCGGCGCACCGCCTCGGCCAGCCGCGCCGTCGTGCAGGCCGGCGAGCACGTCCAGCCACCCTCAAAGACGGGCGCGGAACGGCTCCGCCACAGATGCAGCCAGCCGCTGGAGCACCCGGGGTTGGCACATGTGGTCAGCAGTCCCGACGCCCCGGCTCCGGGCATTGCGCGCTGTCCGGGCCACTGCGCTGTCGCCTGCCCGAGAGCGTTGCCTGGCCTCAACTGAGTCCGCGAAGAGACCTGGGCCTGAGACCGGGCCTCGGACCCCACAGGCAGCAATCGTCTTAAAAGAGGCATCGAATACTCTCCAGCCGCCGCTGCGGCTCTGCAACCGCGGTCACCCGCAAGCCAAAGTTTCCGTTCACCAGCACCACCTCGCCACGGGCCACGATCTTGTCGCCCACAATCAGGTCGACCGGGTCCGAGATATGGCGGTCCAACTGCACCACGTCCCCCGGGCCGAGATCCAGGATCTCCGACAAGGGCATCTCCCGCGCCCCAAAGCGAATACTGGCCTCCAACTCCACATCGAGCAGCAGATTCAGCCCCGGCGAAAGGGTCGGAACAGACCCTCCCGGTGCCGCTGCCCCAGAGGTCGCCGCCGCGGGAAGGCCTGCCCCGGCCGCGTTGGCCCCCATCGGACTTGCTGCCGCCGGGCTCGCCGCAACCGGCTTGGCTGCAGCCGGCTTGGGCACCCGCACATCTGAAAACACCAGCACCGGCCAGTTGCGCTCCCCGGCCTTCAGCTGGAAGGCCCGGCTCAGTTTGCCTTCGCCCTCAATGGAGGCAAAGCCGGTCGCCTGCACCTTGTGCCCACTCCTGGCCAGCAACTCACCCGAAGCCGCATCAAAGGTCTCCCGCAGCAACTCCGCCCAGCCCGCCTTCTGATCCGCTCCCTCGCCCAAAAGCGATGCCTCGGCCAGTCCACCGTCCAGCATCACGGAAAAGCGACCCTGTTCGTCCCCATCTACTGTTACCGCAAAGCCAAAGGCTCCGCCGCCCAGCGGCTTGGGCAGGGATTCGGCAAGCGTTGGCTCGCCGACCAATGCCTGTGCAAACAGGCTGGTCGCCACCTCTATCCAGCAATCGAGATAATTCACTGTCTGACTCATCCGCCCGCCTGTTCGCTTTCGCTGCTGTTGGCCAAAACACGCTCACGTCTCATCGATTACCGCGCCGCCTCTGCTGGAGATTCAAGGCGTGCCCCTCGATGCCCACCCACCCGCACTGGCTGGGCGTGGAACAGCAGCTGCCCCCCGGCCCGCAACTCAGCCCCTGTATTGGCCGGCAGACGCAGCCGAACCAGCTTGCCCACCTCCAGATCCTCCAGCTCCCGAGCCTCAATCCGCACCGAGGGCAGTTGCAGCGCAGTGCCAAAGACCAGGTCCCGGGCCGCATGCTCAATGCGTCCCCGCGACTCCACCGCGTGACGGCGGCGCCCGCCCCACTCCCCTGTCAGTCGGCGCAGAATCGTATTGGCCACCACGGCAGGAAAGGCCAGATTCAGCAAGCCCGAACCCTCCGGCATGCGAATCTCGAAGCTCAGACAAAGCGTCTTTTCCGTCACCGGCATGATGCGCGCCGTCTGGGTCTGCATCTGCCGCCGCTCAAAGTTGAAGCTCAGCCCCACCGGCTGCCAGGCCGTCGTCAGCTCGCGACAGACAATTTCCACCGTTGAGGCCACGATCGCCTCTTCAATGTCGGTCAGCTCCCTCAGAGGAGCCTGCTGGCCCTCCCCGCCCAACAGCAGATCGACAATCGGCGGCGCAATCGCCAGGTCCAGCTGCAGCACGGATAAGGCGCCCAAAGGCTCCAGCCGCACCGAGGCAACGTAGGCAATCTCCGGGATACGCAGCAGAAACTCGTTGAAGGTGATCTGTTCGGCCGAAACCAGATTCACCTGCAGCCGGGTGCGCAGCCAAGCGGAAAGATTATGCGTCAGGTTGCGCGCAAACAAATCGTTCAGCATGGAAATTGCGCGCAGTTGCTCGGTCGAAATCTGCCCGGCCGAGGAAAAATTGTAGGGGAGCACGCGGGCCTTGATCTCTGGCTTGGCCTCCGGCGTCGAGGTGCGGGCAGCCTGGAAGAGAGCATCGATCTCATCCTGCTTCAGTGTCTTTTCCATCGCCATCGCTCGCTCAGCTCCTCACCCTGGGGATATCGTCCCTGAATTTCTCAGCCTTCTTCGACTGTGCCCGAGCCGGCCGGAGGAGGAATAGCCCAAATCCAAATTCCCTTCCCCGGCCATTCCTGATTCAGACCCGGCGGACAGGTTTTTCCCAATCCGCAACCGAGCGCCCCGGTTCTCGCCCACGCCAGGCAAAGGGCTGCGCGGCAGGTGGCTGTGCGCGGCTCTTGCGCGGTTTCTCCCGCTTGCCGCGCGCGCCCAGGTCGGCCAGCGCCGAGCGCAGATGCAGAACCGCCGAGGCGTGTATCTGCGACACCCGCGACTCGACCACCCCCAGCGCCAGGCCAATCTCCCGCATCGTCATTTCCTCGTAGTAATAAAGCGTCATCACCAGCCGCTCCCGCTCCGGCAGCTCGGTAATGGCCCCCGTCAGACGTTCCTCCATCTCCCCGCGCAGGCAGCGAAACAGCGGGTCCTCCTCCGGATTGCCCGGCACATAGGCCAGCTCCTCCTCGCCCGAGTCCTCGTTCCGCTCCAGGTGCAGCGTGCCGATCTCCAGCCCCTTCAGCTCGCCCAGCAGCAACTGATACTGCTCCAGCTCGACGCCCATCTCGGCGGCCACCTCATTCTCCGAAGGAGCGTGGCCAAGCCGCGCCGTCACCACCCGGATCGCCTCTTCGACTGCGCGTCCCTTGCGCCTCAGCTCGCGCGGGCTCCAGTCCAGGGTACGCAGGCTGTCCAGAATCGCTCCCCGAATGCGGAACTGAGCATAACTGCGGAACTGCACCTTCTTGGCCGGATCAAACTTGGCAAAGGCATCCATCAGCCCAACCACACCGGCCGAGTAGAGGTCTTCAATCTCCACGTGCTGGGGCAGCCGCTCGTGAATCCGTCGCGCCAGGAAGCGCACAATCGGCAGGTGCTCCAACAGCACCCTTTGCTCCTCGTCGGTCAGCTCCTCGGCAGCAGCGCGCCCAGGAGGGTACCCCTGACGCGCTGCGCCACCGCGCGCCACTGCAGCCGACAATTGCTCCAGCGACTCTCTCGATTCCAGGCTGCCTATCCGCTCTCCTGACTCCTCCAGAACGGCAACTTGCGCTCGCTTTGCCCGTTCGGCTTCGTGTCCTGTCAATCCGCCTATCGCTCTGTCCATGCCCCGGCCTCTCCCCTGTCTGCTGAAATCCAACTCTTCCCCGAAAGCAACCTGTTCCCGTTCCAGTCGTCCTCACTCACTGCCGCTCCACCTCCCCGCCGGACCACCTGTCAGATGGCCCAGATCCAACCTCCCCGAGGTCTCTAGCGCACCGTGCCCATTGGCCGCAACCGCGTCTCCGGCGGAATGTCGGTGGCAGCCACAACCGCCATCCGCGGAACCCACGGCTCGATCCAGCGCTTCACCTGAAATCGGGCCGGACTTGGACAGAGAAGCACGGGAAGGGCCGTTGCCGGAGTCGAGCCAATAAGCTGTCTCACAGAATCGGCCAGCCGCCGCACCAGAGGGACCGGGTTGCGGCTCAAGGCCGCCAGCAGCCGTTGTCCACCCTCCGGCATCAGGGCCTGCAGAATCTCGTCTTCCAGAGCCGGGTCCAGCAGCAGCACCGGCAACTGGCCATCTGCGTCCAGCAGGGGCTGCACGAGCCGCCGGCCCAGGGCATGCCTCGCCGCTTCGACCAAGGCCACCAGGCTCTTGTTGCCCGCCGCTGTCTCGACCAGAGCCTCCAGCACCGCGCCCAGGTCGCGGATCGAGACCCGCTCGCGCAGCAGCTGTTCCAGAACACGCTGCACCTCGCCCAAAGTCAGCAGCTTCGGCACCAGCTCCTCCATCAGCTTGGGATGCGTCTCATTCAGGCTGTCCACCAGCCGCTTGGTCTCCGCACGGCCCAGCAGCTCATGCGCATGCTGGCGGATCAGCTCACCCAAGTGCGTGGTCACTACCGTCACCGGGTCCACCACCGAGTAGCCGGCAGCAATCGCCTGCTCCTCGAGCGCGGGAGCAATCCACAACGCCGGCACGCCAAAGGCTGGCTCTCGCGTCTCCTTTCCCGGCAACGGACGCCTGACCGTATCGGCAGAAACCGCCAGCAGCTGGTTGCCTTCCGTCTGCCACCGGCCAATCTCGATGCCCCGCAAACTGAACAGATACTCCCGCGGACGCAGCCGCAGGTTGTCCGAGATATGCACCGGAGGAACCAGGAAGCCCATCTCCTGAGACAGGTGCCGGCGCAGCGTCCGCACCCGGCCCAGCAACTGGCCGCCCTGTTTCTCGTCCACCAGCGGAATCAGCTGAAAGCCGATCTCCAGCGTCAGCTCCTCAAGCTTCAACAGCGAGGCCATCTCGCCGGCGGCAATCGTCTCGCCCGGCTTTTCCGCCGCGGCACCGGAAACCGGCTGCGCCTCCTGACCATCGACCGAGGACTCCTTTCCCTTCAGAGACCGTCCGGCCGCCGCCAGGCCCGAGGCCACCAGCAGAAAGGCGAACTTCGGCAGCCCGGGAATCAGGCACAGGGCACCACACACCATGGCCGCAATATAGAGCGTTGCCGGCCGCTCAAACAGCTGGCTCTTCAACTCGCCTGAAAGCGTAACCGCAGAGTTGGTCCGGGTCAGCGTAATGCCTCCGGCGACAGAAACCAGCAGAGAAGGAATCAACGTCACCAGCCCGTCGCCCACTGTCAGCACCGTGTAGGTCCTTACCGCCTCCATCACCTCAATGCCCTGCTGCAGGGTGCCAATCAGCAGCCCCGCCACAATGTTGATCGCGGTAATCAGGATCGTGGCCATCGCATCCCGCTGGTTGAAGCGCGCCGCCCCGTCCATGGCCCCGTAAAACTCTGCCTCCCGGGCAATCGCCTGGCGACGCTTCCTCGCCTCCTGCTCGTTGATCAGCCCGGCATTCATGTCCGCGTCAATGGCCATCTGCTTGCCCGGCAAGGCATCCAGGGTAAAACGCGCCGTCACCTCGGCGGTACGCACCGCCCCGTGCGAGACTACCAGGAACTGAATTGCAATCAGGGCCAGGAAGAGCACAAAGCCCACCACATAGTTGCCCCCCACCACAAACTGCCCAAAAGCCTCAATCACCTTGCCCGCGGCCGAGGTTCCCTCCGACCCATGCAGCAGAATCCTCCGGCTTGAGGCAATGTTGAGCGACAGGCGAAACAGCGTCAGCAACAAGAGCAGCGTGGGAAAGACGCTCAGCTCGGTCGCCCGCCTCACCTGCACCGCGGAAAGAAAGACGATGATCGACGCCGCCATCGAAACCGCCAGCAACAGGTCCAGCACCGCTGCGGGCAACGGCACCAGCATCACAAAAATCATGCTGATGGCGCCGACCGGCAGCAGATACTCCCGCAAACGGGCCCACATGCCAATCAGCAAGCCCTCTGGGGCTACAACACTCACAGCAGCAGTACTCATCGAATCTCTCCCTTAGGTGGCATTTGGTCCTCTTTCCGGCCCGGTCCCGCGCCTGGCCAGAGTTGAGCGCAGCACCGGCGCAGGGGGCTCGACAGGCTGTGCCCGCTCGGAGCTTCCCGGATGCGTGCGCGCCCTCCGTACTCGCATCTGCTCCTCCACGCGCTGGCGATAGAGGAAGGCCAGAATCGAGGCCACCGCCGCATACAACTCCACGGGAATCGAATCCCCCACCTCGACAGCCTTGTACAGGGATCTCGCCAGCGGCGGATTCTCCAGAATCGGCACTCCCGCCCAGCGGGCCTGCTCCTTGATCTCCTCGGCCAGCAGATTCCGCCCCTTGGCCACCACCTTCGGCGCGTCCATCACCTCGAAATCAAAGGCCAGGGCCACCGCGTAGTGCGTCGGATTGGTGATCACCACGGCGGCCTTCGACACATCGGCCTTCACCCGGCGCCGTCGCGCCTGCCGCTGCAGGTTCCGGATCCGCCCGCGAATCTGCGGGTTGCCCTCCGACTCCTTGTACTCCTCGCGCATCTCCTGGCGGCTCATCTTCAGCCGCGACTCCCGGCTCCGCCACTCCACCAGGTAATCCACCAGCGCCCAGCCAAACAGCAGCCAGGCCGCCGTTGTCAGCAGGCTGTATCCGTCCTCGGCCACCAGGGTCATCCGCGTCAGCGAAAAGGGCGGAATATGCCACTGGCGCACCACCCGCTGAACCGCAAAGACGGCCAGAAACCCGTCCGGAATCAGCGACTTGCCCAGCCTTGAAGCGGACCGCATGGAAAACACGTTCTTCGCATTGCTCAGCGGATTCAGCCGGTCTGCCTTGAAGGCAATCAGCTGCGGATGAATCTGCACCCCGCCCGTCTGCACCACCCCGGCGATCATTGCCGCGGCCGCCACCGAAGCGCCAACCAGCCCGAATGGGGCCAGTACATGCATTCCCAGGGAGCGCATCGCACCCTCGGTTGCGGCCAGATTCGCCGGCTCCCAGCGGTCCCCGGCGCCCAGCGCCAGAAACCCGGCAAAGGCCTCCCGCCAGGCAGTCATAAATCGAGGCGCAGCCGAGCCCAAAGTCATCACTCCGGCCAGCGTTCCGGCCGCCGCGCTCAACTCGCGGCTGTGCAGCAGATCGCCGTCCTTGCGCGCCTTGTCCCGCCTCTGCTGGCTTGCCTGTTCTGTCCTGTCTCCGGCCATGGCTACCCGCGTCCCCCCTGCGATACCAGCTTCTCGGCCACGTCCAGCAGGCTCGCAAAGCGAACCTCCATGAACCGCGGCCACAGGGCCAGGGAACCCACCAGCAACCCAAAACCGGTCAGCGTCTTCAGCGGAATGGTCAAGGAAATCACCGGCAGCTGGGGCGAAAGCTTGCCCATCAGCGCGACAGAGATCTCCACCAGAATCGTCGCCGCCAGCACCGGCGCTGCCAGCTCAAGGGCGGCAAAGAACGATCCCGACAACATCGGCACCAGCGCCTGGGCCACGGCCGGCATCGCCGTCAGATGAAAGCTGCCAGGAGGAACCGCCCGCAGACTGCGCACCATCGAAGCCAATACAATCCGGTCGAGCCCTGCGGCCAACAGCACCAGCGTTCCCATCAACTGAAAAAGATCCCCCATCAGGGGCGTCTGAATCTCCGACGCCGGGTCCAGCAGATTGACCAGCGAAAAGCTGAACTGCATGCCCACAATCTGGCCGGCCAACAGCAGCATCTCGTTGAACAAACTCAGCGTCAGTCCATAAATCGCACCCACCGCCACCTCGCCCAGCAATGCGGTAAAACTCAGCTCTACCGGCCGCGAGCCCATTGAGGCGGCCACAGCCGGCACCAGCAGCCAGGCCAGCGCCAGGCAAAACACCGCCCGCGTCCGCGTCGGCAATCCCTTGCCGGAAAAAAACGGCGTCAGGGCCACCAGCACGCTCACCCGCACCAGCACCAGGGCAAACCCTGAGGCCATCGAACTCCAGTTGGCGACCCCTGCAGCCAGCTCCGGCGAACCCATCACGTCGGCTCATCCTCTCCGCGCCTCAGCGCACATAACGGCCCATGTCCGTGTACAACATCAGCGTGTAGCCCGTCAGCTGATGCAGAAACCACGGCATCGCCGCCCCCAGAATGGCCACAATGGCAAACAACCGCGGCACCGCAGTCAACGACTGCTCCTGCAGCGACGTCAGCGTCTGCACAAGGCTCAGCAGAAAGCTCAACAGCGCGGCGGCCAGCAGCAGGGGCGCGGCAATGATCATCGCCTCCTTCAGCAGCTGGCGAAGAATTTCAGCAACCTGGTCCGGACTCATCGGCAATCTCCTCACAAACACCCACCCCATCCTCAAAAGCTCTTCAAAAGCGATCCAGCCACCAGGTTCCAGCCGTCCACCATCACAAACAGCAGAATCTTCAACGGAGTCGAGACCACCACCGGCGGCAGCTGGAACATGCCAATCGAGGTCGTTACGGCCGCCGTCACCATGTCAATCAGCAAAAATGGCAGATACAACACCGCTCCGATGGCGAAGCCCGCCTTCAGCTCCGACAGCATGTAGGCCGGAGCCACCACCCGCATCGGCAGGTCCTCCGGCTTGGCCGGCCGGCCCAGCTGGGCCGAGGCGGTAAACAGCGCCAGATCCTTCTCCCGCGCATAGCGCAGCAGAAACGTCTTCACAGGAACCGATCCCCGGTCGATCGCCTCCCAGCCCGTCACCTGACCCTCCCGGTAGGGCGCGACCGCCTGCTGCTCCACCTGCAGCAGCACTGGCTGCATCAGGAACCAGGTCATCACCAGTCCCAGGCCCAGCAGTGTCGGGTTCGACGGCGCCGTCTGCGTGCCCAGGGCCTGGCGCAGAAAGTGGAAGACCACCATCAGCCGCACCATCGGCGTCACAGCCATCACCAGCGCCGGCAACACCGTCACCAGGGTCAGGACAAACAGAATCGTCCACGGCGTCGAGTCTCCCGGATGAAGTCGCGCGTTCAGGTCCGGCAGCGAACCCAGAGGGGAACTGGCCGCCTGCGGCGCCGCGCGCACCAGAATCACAGCCAGATTCACCATGAGATCCGTCCCGCCCGTGCCGCCCTGTCCAGGCTCGTCACCCGCGCCTCATTGCCCACCTGGTCGCCGCGGCGCACAAGATGTGGCGTCAAGGCCTGCCCGGCCTGCTCCAACGCATGAAAGCACGGACTCCCGTCCGGCCCCGTGGCGATCAGAAATCGCCGCCCCTCCACTTCCACCAGGGCCACATTCTGCTTTGGTCCCAGGGTGATGCGGTCCAGTACGGCCAGACGCGGCCTGGCCTGCGCAGCCTGCACGCGGCCGCTCCACAAACCCTGCAGCCAGCCCAGCAGCCAGCCAGCCAACCCAACCGTCGTGCCAGCCAACCTGTGCAACTTCTCCGTCCACGGCGCCCTGTCTTCAAATGGCATTCTTCTCCCCTTGTCCATGCATCGTTTCCCCCCTCGTTCCCACCCATCCGGCCCTCGCCATACCCCTCAGGCCAACCGCGTAATCCGCACCGCAAGCCGCGTATCCACCACCTCAAACTCGGTCCACGCCAGCTGTACGTCGCCGGAACCCAGCGGCAGGTCTTCGCCATGTCCCCACTGCGTCTCAATCAGCTCACCCGGAGCCATGGCCAACAGCTTCCGCACACGAAAGTCGCGCACTGGCACAGACACGGACAACTCCACCGGAAGCCCGCCAAGTGCGGCCGGAATGGGCGGAAGCGTCCTGGCATCCTCGCCTCCTGCCACCCCTGCGGCCATCGACACATGTCCGGCCGGCATCAGGGACGTCTCAACGGCCTGCCCCTCGGTGGTCGGCAGCCCCGCTCCATTGCTCCCCGTCTGGGGTACTGCCTGCGATCCGCCCTGGGATCCAATCCGGGCTGCTCCCGCCTGCACCTGGTTCGCTGCCGCTTGTGTCATCGTGGCCAAAGGTAGCCTCCTGCCCGAAATCAGAGCAGCCGAATGACCAAAGGTTGGGATATCTCCATTGGAAAAATCTAAGAGAGGAACCCACCCGGACTGCCAGCCCCCTGCACTTGCACCAAAACGACAACGCGGGAACCCGGATTGTTCCAGGTTCCCGCGTGCCTCCGGTGGTCACTTCGGTTTCTTCCGCACGGCCGCTCCGGCTCCCCAGCCGTCACCGCTCAGGGACCCACGAACCGCTCTAGTGGATCATGTTGATGGTTTCCTGCACGACCGAGTCAAAGGTCGTCACCGCCTTCGAATTCGCCTCAAAGGCCCTCTGCGCAATGATCAGGTCGGAAAACTCCTGCGAAATGTTCACGTTCGAAGCCTCCAGAGACCCATCGGTCATCGTCCCCAGCCCCGCCGTGCCGCTCACCCCCACCGCCGCCGTTCCACTGGCCTGCGTGGTCGAGTACTCTCCGTTGCCCAGCAACTTCAGCCCCTCCGTGTTGGCTACCGTGCCCAGCGCCAGCTTGCCCACCGCCAGCGTCTGACCATTCGAGTAAGTCGCCGTCACCGTCCCGTCGTTGCCCACCGTAAAGCTGTCATACTGCCCGCTGGGAAACCCGTTCTGTGTTGTTGCGGTCACCGCCGAGGCCGAATTCACCTGGGTAATGGTCGGCGTGCCGCTTGTGCCCAGCACGTTCCAGGCAAAACTCATGTCGTTGGCCCCATCCGTCAGCCCGGTAAAGCTGATCCCGCTCACATTGGCCGCAGGACTGGTCAGGTTGCCACTGGTGTTAAAGGTCAGGGTGCCGGTCGTGTTGGCGGTGGTGCCGGCCGCGGTCTGGTCGCCCGCCGGCAGCGCAATCGAATAGCTCCACGTGTTGTTCGCCGTCTTGGTATAGGTCACCGTCGCCACATGGCTCACACCGAGGGAGTCGTACATCGTAATCTGCCCCGGAACCGTCGCCCCCACGACCGCAGTCGCATTCAGGTTAGCCGTCATGCCAAAGGTCGATGTGGCTTGCGGAGACTCCACCTGGCCCACCGGAATCGCAATCGGAGCCAGCGGCGCATTGGTGTTCACAACCCCGTTTACCGCCGGATAGCCCATCACATTCAACCCGTCCTGCGAGGTCAGATTCCCCGCGCTGCTCAACGTAAAGTTCCCGTCCCGCGTATACAGATTCTGATTTCCGTCCTGCAACACAAAGAATCCGTTGCCGCTCACCGCCATGTCCGTCGAGTTGCCCGTCGAGGCCACGCTGCCCTGGGTAAACTGCGACTGAATATCGGCCGTCTGCACTCCGGCGCCCTGCTGCATCAGGTTGCCCGACCCCGCCTCGCCAACCTGGGTGTAAAACAAATCCGCGAAGTTGACCGTCTGCGCCTTGTAGCCGGTCGTATTCATGTTCGAAAGGTTGTTGGCGATCGTGTTCAACGCCGTCGTGTCGGAATCAAGGCCGCTGAGCGGTATAAAAAAACTTGCCATCCGGTTTCCTCCATCGATCCAATCCCTGGATCCAGTCTCTGTCGTGACTCTCCTGCCCCATCCTGCCCGAAGAGTCTGCCTGAGTTACCCGCCAGCCCAGAACCGCCCGGCGGAGAAAGAAAACATGCGTAAACCCTCACCCGGAAAAACACTCATGGAACTCGCCGTAAAGCGGCCGCCAAAGCACCTTCCGAAGACGCGCTAGTGCGTCGGAATATCCCGCACATGATGCCCCAACCGGGCCGGGCTCGCATGCCCATCGAGCGCGTGGCCCACCGCCTGCGCCGACGAGCCCATCGCCGAGCCGCTCAGACCAGCCCCGGCCGCCAGCGCGCTGGCCGCCCCACCGGGGTGCGCAGAACTCGCCGCCGTCACCCCGGAACTCGGTGCCACCCCGCCGGTGCCGGTCCCCGTCCCGCCCGTCGTGCCACCAGTTGTCCCGCCAGTTGTCGTGCCCGTCGTTCCCAGGGCCGTCGACAGATTCTGGTTGATCGAGATCAACTGCTCCAGGCTGTTGATGCTCACCAGTTGATTCACGTACGCATTCGGGTCCGTGTCCGCCGTAGGATCCTGATTCTTCATCTCGGTCACCAGCAGCGTCAGAAAATCGTTGGCGCTTACCGTCGAACTCGTCGATGAACTGCTTGTGGAGGTACCTGATGCCGCCGTGGCCGCGCCCGTCGCCGAAGTTGCCCCTCCGCTTGTTCCCGATGCCGCGGCAGCGCCGGCCGGACTCAGTCCCAGTTGCGCCGCGGCCTTGGCCGCGGCCTGCGCCTTGGCCGCCGATTGCCCGCCCGGCGTCGGTCCAAGACCCGTCAAACCCATTGCGCCGCTCGTCGCCTGCGCCCCGTAACTGCTCCAGATACTGCCCATCGTCTCCTGCTCCCTTCCGGTTGCCCTGCCCCTGTCTTGCCGAGTCCGCTCGCTTCGAGCGCGTCCTGACCCTCAGGCCATCAGCGATATCCTGCTTCCAAAACCCCTCCCACGGCCGCCAGGCTCAGAGCCTGAGTCCTCAACCGCAGCCATACCCAGGCCCCAACCCTGCACCGAAGGCATGCTCGACGCCTCGGACGATTCGGGTGCTTTGCCCGGAGCCGCATTCCAGAAATCCGGCGTCGTTTCCGGCTGCCCTGAGGAGCTTCGCTCGCCCGGGTGCCCAGCAGTTCCACCTTCTCCGCCACCGCCCGATCCGCCGCCCACCGAGCCCATGGAACCCGCATTTCCCGCCCCCTGGCCCACCACCGTCAGGCTCTCCACAGGAATGTGGCGCGCATCCAGCCACCCCGACAGCGCCCCCAAACTGCTCGCCAGCGAAGCCTCGGCCCCCGGCGTTGAGGCAACCAGCGCAGCATGAACCCCACCCTGACCCATCTGTGCGCGCAACTCCACATAACCGAGCGTTGAGTCCTGGTAGCCAACCTCCAGGGATCGCCCGCCCCCTCCGGACGACCGGCCGCCCAAGCTGGCTGCCATCCCGTCTGCTCTCAAACCAGGGCCTGCTCCCGACCCAGCATCCATCGCGGCAAAGGGATCCCGGGAAGACTCCCCAGCCCGGTTCTCCGGGTGCGCACCCCGGACCAGGGATGCTCCCGGCTCCGAAGCTGCTGCAAGGGTCAGCGATGCAAACTGGCCCGGTCCCGCCTGCCCAGCCGCTTCATGGCCTCCCCCGCTCAGGCCGGCATGGCTCGTCTGGCCGCTCCCTTGGACCAGGGCTCCCGCGCCCACATGAGTTCCCAATGCTGAAATTGTCGCCTCTGCCCGGCTTCGTTCTCTGCCCCTGCGGTCAGCCTGCGTCGCGCCAGGCGCCTGCGTTCCCTGCTCTCCACTCGGCACCCTGCTTGCCGGATCCACCGGGATCGCTCCGGTGCCATCTTGCGAGCCCGCACTCAAACCGACCCTCTGCCAGTCCTCCGGCCCCGTCCTCCCAGCGGTCTGCCCTGTCCGCCCTGAGGCTTGCGCAGGAATATGCCCCGGGCCCGCAACCTGACCCGCATCCTGACCCGCAACCGGGCCCGGCACGTTCCCGGCCATGCCTCCAACCAAAGCACTCGTGACTCCCGCTCCAGCCGTTTCTGTCGCTTGCCCTGCCCGAACGCCGGCCGTCCCGGCCTCAGCGCCGGATTCCAGACCGGACCCGGAAGAGATCCCGGCCGTTCGCCCCTTCTCAGCGGTGCCCGCAGGCAGCGCTGTGGCATGCTCGGGCGCAGCTTCCGCAACCTCGCCGGCAAACTTCTTCCCCTCACGCCCTGAGATCGGCCCTGCAAGGCCAACCTCGACGGCTGCCCACCCTCTACGCGCAGCTATCCCGGAACCCTCCCCGGCTCCCAAGGACAGGCCAGAGTCGAGCTTTCCCGCCCCGCGCACGGCTCCATCCCCAACCCCGGCCACCTCCGTCCCGTTTGCTGAAGGTGCATGCCCGGCCGTCGCCGCTGCTTCAGCCAGGCTGTCACGATTCTCGCCGGGCCATCCACCCGGCAGACCAATCGAGTCGGCCCGCATGGAAACGGGTGCTGCAACCGTGGCCGCAGTTGCGGCCGCAGCCAGGGCCGCGGAACCCGCCAAAGCCCCTTGATCCGGCTTCTGATACAACTTCGGATCTTCCAGAGCCGCCCGCCCCCTCCTTTTGCTCTTCTCCCCCTCCGGCGACGGGGCTACTGCCGGAGAAGTGCTGTGCGCAGCCGATGCCGCCGGCTTGGCGGCTCCCGTCTGGGAGAGGCCGCGCTGCGCTGCGAAAGAGAGGGTTTTCCCAATCTCGGACTGCGCTGCAGAGTCAAGCGAAGCACTCCCAACCGGAATGCCACCCCTTGCCACCCCGGAAGAACTCCGCTCCCGGGCCGCGGCATCATGGTTCGATCCGCCCAGGGTGGGTTGCGCCTGAGGCGCCGCAGAATTTGGCGCAATTCCAGCCGGCAGCTCCTCCTCCAGCGCATCCCTCTGCATCGCGAACTCTTTGCTCCAGGCCGCCTCAGACGCCAGAGCAGGGTACCGGCTCGACTGCAAACTGCCCTTTGCGCCCGGAGCCGCTTGGCCAGCCGAGGTCCCCCGCGCTGAGTCCGGCGCCGATATCGGCTCGGAAGCTCCCGGCACAAGGCGCGGCCCAAAGATCCGCAGGCGCTGGGAGCCCACTGCTTCGCCCGAGCCGGAAAGCAGACTGGCGGGCAAAGAGGACCCAGCCAGGGAAGCCCCCGAAGCTGCGACCGGATTGGATGGAGGTACCATGCGCGGGAAACCATGCAGAAAGATGACCAAAGTCAGAAGCTGAAAGTTGGGTGAAACTCATTGAGAAAGCATCACGAAAGCCGCAGAAAACATTCTCTGTCCGTACCACCGGAGTCAGATATCGTTCCCAGCCCCCTCCGGCTTTCGTTCCCCTCTCCTTCCCGCCGCGGCGGAACTCAGGCGTGCGCCGCGGCGCTGGCCAAACCAGTCGTCCAGCATCTGCTGAGCACGGCGGTCCGCCTCAGCCTGTGCCGCCAGTGCTGCCTCTCCCGCCAGTGTCTCCACCTGCATTCTTCCCGTCCTCCGCTCCAGAAACTCCTCCCGCTGCCGGGCGAGTTCCCGCTCCGCGTCTTCGGCCCGGGCGCGCAACCTCTCCCGCCTCACCTCACCGATCGCCATCTCTTCGATTCCCGCAAATCGCACCAGCGCGTCCCTTGTTCCAACTCCGCGCATCATCTCCCCCCGGCCCTTCGCACAACGCGCCATCGCCGAGTCCATCTCGGAGGCCACCGGATCCCGCTTCCGGGCCGCGGCCTCCAGCGTCAGACGGCTCTGTTCCTCTTCCAGCTCTCGCAATCGCAGCAACCGCCGCAAAACCCGCTCCGATGCCATCTCGTCTCCCCCCTTGCCGCGGTCGCGCCGCACCATGCCGCAGGCCATTGCGCACAGACGATTTCCGCCACAATCCTCTCCGGTTTCTGCCTGAACTGCCCCGGGTCCGAATCCCATGGCCGTCTCCCCCGGGCCAAACTGCCAACCGCCGCCACCCGGGCTTTCCCCATCCCTCACCCCATCCCACAGCCGGTCCGACCCCAGGCTGCCCCGGCCATCCGGCTTTTCGTCCACACTCGCTGCCCAGCCCTGCCGGCCGACGCATCGCCTGGCCACCGCAAGAGCTGGTTGCCAAACCCCTCCACCCCCTCGTCCAACCCCGCCACCGCAGGGCCTGCCTGCAGACTCCGCCAGCCGCTCCGGTGTCCACTGCCGCAACCGCCCTCCACCCAATCCACCCTGCCGCCCGCACCTCGCCCCATCCGGCGAAGCAGCTTACAGCTCGCCCACCAGTTCCAGCAGGCGCGTCACGCAGCTGTCAAAATCCACATGCTCGCCAGCCCCCTGGGCCAGAAACTCGCGCAGCATCGGCCGCGCCCTCAGGGCCCGGTCCAGGTCCTCGTCCGACCCGGATTTGTAGGCCCCAATTCTTACCAGGTCTTCCGAGCGCGCATACGCTGCCAGCAGCCGCCGCACCAGGGCCGCCGCCTCACGATGTTCCGTCCGGGCCACTGCCGGCATCAGCCGGCTCACCGAGTCCAGAATCTCAATCGGCGGATACCAGCCCTCGGCCGCCATCGATCGCGACAGCACAATATGGCCATCCAGCAGCGACCGCACCTGGTCCACGAGCGGGTCCTGCTGGTCGTCGCCCTCCATCAGCACCGTGTAAAAGGCCGTAATCGAGCCGGTGCGGAAGTTCCCCGCCCGTTCCACCAGCTTGGCCAGCCGCGTAAAGACCGACGGCGTGTACCCCTTGGCCGTCGTCGGCTCGCCGGCCGCCAGCCCAATCTCGCGCGCCGCCATGGCAAAGCGCGTCAGGGAATCCAGCACCAGCAGCACATGCTCCCCACGGGCGGCAAAGTACTCCGCCACCGAGGTGGCCGCCAGGGCCGCCCGCATCCGCATCAACGGAGACTGGTCCGAAGTCGAAACCAGCACCACCGACCGGCGCCTGCCTTCCTCGCCCAAGGCATCCTCGAGGAATTCACCCACCTCGCGGCCCCGCTCCCCCACCAGTCCCACCACCGTCACATCCGCCTCGGTGTTGCGCGTCATCATGCCGATCAGCGTGCTCTTCCCCACTCCCGAACCGCCAAAGATGCCCACCCGCTGCCCCCGGCCGACGGTCAGTTGCGCATCCAGCGCGCGTATCCCGGTGCCCAGCGGCTGGCGAATCGCCACCCGCTCCAGAGGAAGCCGCACTGGCCCGTCAAGGGCCACCGTGGAGGTCGTCGCCGGTGCCCGAGCCCCATCGATCGGCTCTCCAAGGGCATTCAAGACCCGGCCCATCAGCGCCGGCCCCACCTCAATTTCCGGCGTCGTCCCCAGCGCCTCGACAGCATCTCCGTATCGAATCCCGTCCGAGGAGTTCACCGGCATCGACAACACCGTCGAACCGCGAAAGCCAATGACCTCGGCCAGATGCGCCCGCCCATACTGGTCCAGAATCTCGCAGCACTCGCCCACCGAGCTGATCGGCCCGGCCGACTCAATCGTCTGCCCCACCGCCTCCAGCACCTGGCCTCGCCAGCGCCATGGCTGCGTCCGGCCCAGGCGGCGAAAGTAACCGTCCAGAGGAGCCCCCTCAGGTCCAGCAACGGGCTCCTCCCCAGCTGCCCCTCCCTTTTGAAAAGCTTCCACCATCACTCCACCTCCTCCAGGAGATCCCCGTGCCCAGCCGGCTCTTCGGCCGGCTCGTCCATCGGCCCGGACGCGGCCCCGGCCCGCCCTTGCCCCCTCCGGTCCGGCAACCCCGTCCCAACTGGCGCCGGGGAACTCCCCATTGCGGCCACCGGAGCCGGCATTGGCGCAGCCCTCGGCGCGCTAAACGGAGAGGCGGCCGGCGGGCTTCCCGGTTCCATCGGCCACCCCTGGGCCGTGCTCCCCACGCGGTCAAAGAAGCCCCGCTCGATCTCCCGCAGTTGCGCCCGCAGCCCCAGGTCCGCCGAGCCCAGCTCCGTCTCCATCCGGCAGTCCCCCAGCGCCATCCGCTCATCGGCAATCACCTTGGGACGCAGCGGCAAGCCCGGCATCAAAGCCAGCGCCTCCCGCCACAGCCGCTCATCGGCCACCGGAACCCGCAGCCGCACCGTGGTCGTCTCCGCCAACTGGCCCAGCGCCACCCGCACAGCACCGGTCAAGAGCAACGAATCCATCTGCGCCTCGCGCCGCAGAATCCTCGCCGCAATGGCCAATGCCAGGCGCACAGCCTCCTGCTCCACCTGGTGAAAATACTGCTCCTTCTCCGCGGAAAACCCCTCGACCAGCTCCCCGGCCTGGGCCTGCAACCGCGCCCGGTCCGCGGCAAACAGCCGCTGCGCCTCTTCCCGGGCAACCGTGATGCCCCGCTCCACCCCGCGGGTAAATCCCCGCTCTTCGGCCCGGTTGCTGGCCTCGGCCACCAGCGCTTGCACCTGATCGGCATCCAGCAACGGAACCTCGCAGCTGGCTCCAGCGGCATCCGGTCGCCGTCCTGAATCGCCACTCCAAAGTCCACCCAAGGGTGTGCTCTCCCCGCCAAAGACCTCGGCAAGACGCGAGGCCGCCTCGGCCGCACCATCCTCCCAGGCCACCTCCGGGTAAGCGAAAACCTCAAACGCTTCCCTAAGTCTCTCCTCCGGTCTCATGCCCTCGGCTCCCAAGCTCCCACCCTCTCCCAACCCCTGCCAGACATCTCAACACCCATCCCCCAGGCCAGGAACCAGCCGCAGCCTCCGGTCCGGAAAGCGCAGGAGGCGCAGATCAGCCCTCCCAGACCCGGCGCCACAGCCACTCGGCAACTTCCCGTCAAATCAGGCCATCATCTCGTCGCCCGTCTCCATCTTCAGAATCACCTTGCCCTCGGCCTCCAGGCGCCGCGCCAGGTTCAGAATCTCCTGCTGCGCCGCTGCCACCTCACGGGATCGCACCGGCCCAAGAACCTCCATGTCTTCCTTCAACATCTCAACCGCCCTGGAACTCATCGCCTTGAAGACCTGCGCCCTCAGTTCCTCGTTGGCCCCACGCAGGGCCAGCGCCAGCTGCCGCTTGTCCACGCCGGAGACAATCTCACGAATCGTGGCCGGCGGAACCGTCACCAGGTCCTCAAAGGTAAACATCAGGTTGCGGATATTCAGCGCCAGTTCCGGCTGTCCCTCTTCAATCTCCTCCAGAATCCGCTTGGCCTCTTCGGCATTGACCCGGTTCAACAGATCTGCCACCGCCTTGAAGCCGGAGTAGCTCTTCCGCTTCGTATCCCCCACGTTCTCCAGCCGCCGGTGCAGAATCAGCGCCACCTTCTGCGCCATCTCCGGGGAGAACTGCCGCATCTCCGCCAGCCGGCGGATCGAAACCACCTTATGCTCCTCGCTCAGGTTGTCCAGCACCATCGAAGCCCGGCGCGGGTCCAGATGCGCCAGCACCAGGGCAATGGTCTGCGGATGCTCGGAGTCCAGCAACTTGCCCAACTGCTGCGGATCGGTCTTCTGCAGCTTCGCCAGGTTGCCCTGGCTGGCTTCCTGGGCACGCCGCACCAGCATCAGCAGGTCATCGGCCCGCTGCTTGCCAAAGGTGTCCTGCAACAGGCGCGAAGCAAAGTCCAGCCCCCCGTGCATCATCACGTGCTGGGTCTCCAGAAGCTCCCAGAACTCGTCCAGAATCTCTGCGGAAAGCTCCGGCGGAACCCCCTTCAGCTCGGCCAGCTCCTCGGTCAGCCGCTGCACATCGGCCTCCGGCAAGGTGCGCAGAATATCCTTGGCCAGGTCCTCGCCAACCGCCACCAGCAGCACCGCAGCCTTGCGCACGCCAGACAACTGCGCCGTCAAGCGCCGCTGCTGCCCACCTTCCTGCCCGTAACCGGCCAATGCGCCCTCCCCATTCCCTCAAACCCAAACTGCCCGGCACCCTGTGCGAGGCCCCAACCCGAACCGGCCCAAACCAATCCAGCTCAACCCAACTCAAACCCTGCCCCAGCCCAGCCCAGCCCCAACTCAGCCCACCAGCCCAAACTAGTCGGAGTGAATCCAGCTCTGCAGCAGCTTTGAACTCTGTGCCGGATTCTGCCGCAGCTGCTCGGTAACCTGGTCAAAGACCTGTTGCACCCGCTGCCGCTCCACATCGCTTTCCGTCGGCTCGTGCGGCGACAGGGCCGCTTGCGCCGTCCCTGATGAGGCCAGTTCGTCCACTTTCCCTCCTCCCCCCGCCTTGCCCTTCAGGCCCTTGGCCGCTTTCGCCGCCCCGGGACCCTTGAACGCCGGACGGATACCCAGAAGAATCAACAGCAACAGGCCGACCAGCAGGGCCGAGTACTTGAGCAGCAGCGGCGACCGCTCGGCCATCGTGACCGCCTCCATGGCGGGTGAAACCGTCTCGACATTGCGATTCTCGTCAAAGGCCAGGTCTTCGACCGTCACCACATCGCCCCGCGTGCCGTCAAAACCCACCGCCGCCTGGGCCAGCGCCGTCAGCAGGCGCAGCTCCTCAGGAGTCCGCGGCTGCCAGCTGGCCCCCTTGGCCTTGGTCGCCTTGGCCGTCAACCGGTCATTGACCACAATGGCCGCCGTCAGCCGCCGCATGTGCCCAGCCTCCTCGGTAGTGTGCCGAACCGTCCGTGAGACCCCGTAGGTTCCGCTCTCCGTCTTGGCCGACTGCGGGCTGGTGGTCTGCGGCGGATACACCGGTTGCGCCGAGGCGTTGGGCGCATTCGACGCCGTTCCCGGCACCCCGGCCGGAATCGGCTGCGCTCCCGCGGTCTGCTCGCTCCGCTGCATGCTCAGGGTCACCGTCTGGTCCGGATCGTAGTTCTCCTCGGTCTGGTCGGTGGCCACCGGATCATAGTCCACCGTCACCGAGGCCCGCACATTGCCCTGCCCGGTCACCGGCTCCAGGGTTTCAATCAGCTTGGCCTCCAGCGCCTGCTCCTGGCTCAGGCGCAGGGCCTCAGGCGTCTTGGCGCCCAGGGGCTGGTTGCCGCTGGCATCCACCAGCGCCACCTGCGCCGGCGCCAGCCCATCAACGGCCGAGGCCACCAGGTTGCGAATCGCTTCATCCTCCCCGTCGGCCAGCGTACGATGCCGCAAGGTCAGCACCACGGCTGCCTTGGCCGGCCGCTGCTGGTCACGGAACAGGCTGTCGTGGGGCAGCACCAGGTGCACCCGCGCTGACTTCACATCGGCCAGGGTGGCCACCGTGTGCTCCAGTTCCCCCTCCAGCGCCCTCTGGTAGTTCACCTGCTCGTCAAACTCCGAGCCCACCCAGTTCGGCTTGTCAAACAGCTCAAATCCCAGCCGGCCGCTGCGCGGGCCTCCCTTGGCTGAGGTGGCCAGCCGCGCCTTGTCCAGCACCCCGGCCGGAACCCGGATCACCGCTCCACTATCCGATAGCTCAAAGGGAATCTGCGCCTGCGTCAGCACCTCGGAGATCTGCCGCGCATCTTCCGGGTCCATGCCCGCGTAAAGGGTCCGCCAATCGGTCCGGGTCGCCGACCACACCAGCACACCCAGGGCCGAGGCCAACAGCAGCGCTCCGACCGCCAGCCACCTCCTCTGCCGGGGCTCCATGGCCGACCAGCGCGTCCCGGCCTGCCGCCAGGCGCCCTGCAGCCGGTCGAGACCCGCACCCGCACCGCCGCCCGGCCCGGAGCCTGACCCTGGGCCCGTTCCCGGATTCGGTGTCAACTTGTCCAACTGTGCCCCTGCCGCCATCGCGCCCCGAATCCCAGTCCAGCCGGTTGTCCTGCCTGCATCTGTGCTGCCGGGTGCTTGTCATAGCCACGCCAGGCACCTCTCAAACTCCACAGCACTCCATCGTCAGAACTGCATGCCCATCACCTGCTGATAGGCGGCCAGCGCCTTGTTGCGCACCGCCAGCACCAGCTCAAAGCCCATATCCGCCTTTTCCGTGGCAATCATGGCCTCGTGAATATCCACTCCCGAGCCCGACATCAGCCCTTCCACTGTGGTCCGGGCCGTCGCCTCCAGCTTGTCAATCTGTCCCACCGCCCCCGTCACCAGGTCGGCAAAGGGAGCAGGCTGTGCGGCGCCCGGCGCTGACCCAAGGCCGGCCAGCGCTCCACTCAGCCCCTGGGCTCCGGCGGCCGATGCCCCCGCCATCGAACCCGTCGAGGAGCTCGAAAAGCTGCCCGGCCCACCCGCCTGGGACTGGAATATGCTCGTCATCGCCTGCGTCGCCATCGCTGCCATTGCTCTTCTCCTGACGGCCCCTTCGCCGTCCCTTCTGCCCATTCCCCGGCCGGGCTAAACCTTTTGCTCCAGCCGCCGACAAACTCCCTGTGTGCGATTCCGTCCATTCCGCCCAACTCCGTGCCCGGCGGAAGTTCATCGTCACTCAGCCATCCCATCTCTGCTGCCAGCCCCAGTCTCTCCTGCCCGCTTCCGTCTCTTCAGCCAGACAATCCGTATCCAGACCACCTCCCGGATACTTCCCCAGGCACTGTCCCTGGCGGCCCCAACTTCCCGGGCACAAGGCCAGGCGGTTACTTGGCAATCTCCAGGGCCGAGGCAACCATCGCCTTCTCCGCTGCCACGGCTGACCCATTCAGCCCATAGGCACGCGTGGCGCCCATCAGGTCCACCATCTCTGTGAGCGGATTAATGCCCGGGTAGGAGACATACCCATCCGCATCGGCATCCGGATGCCCCGGATCGTACCGCTTCAATGCCGGCGACTGGTCTTCCACCACCCCGGCAATCCGCACCCCAGGCGCCAGGGCCGTCTGCCCCGGCAGTCCCAGCCCGGAGATTCCAGTCCCTGAGATTCCAGCCCCGGCCAGCCCGGAACCAGTCGCTCCCGGGCCGGCCAGCAGTCCCCCTCCGGCAGCCATCTGCATCTGCCCGGCAAAATTCGTATCTCCGGCTCCGGCGGCAAAGATCACGTGCTGCCGCTTGTAGGGCGTCCCCGCAGCGGTCCGCGTCGTCTCCGCGTTGGCCATGTTGGCCGCCACCACCTCGGCTCGCATCCTCTCGGCCTGCATCGCCGTTCCCGAACTGTCAATCATGCCAAAAAGATTCATGCTTCTCTCCTACTTCCCAGCCGGCAACTCACCCCAGCCTCGCCTTCCCGCCAAACTCAGCCACCACCGGCCCCGCTTAATGCCCATCGGCGTGAATCGCATCCATCACCCGGGTATACTCCCGCTTCAGAAGCGCCACTCCAGTCTTGAATTTCAGCTGCGCCTCGGCCAGTTGCAGGCTCTCCCGGTCCATCGATACATTGTTCCCATCCGGCCGCACAATCAGACCGGCCACCGGAGCAAGATGTGGAGCGCCGGCCTCGGCCAGTACCCCTCCAGCAGCATCGGAGCCATCCTCGGCATCCACGCCGGCCATCGCCCGGCGCATCTCCGCCTCAAAATCCATGCCCACTGCCCGGTAGCACGGCGTATCGATGTTGGCCATGTTGGCCGTCGTAATCTCGATCTGCCGGGTGTTCAGGTCCAGGTAGCGGGCGATTTCCTCGCTCAACCGCGTGGCAACTTCGATTCCCATCGGGCCTACCTCCAGCCTCAGCTTTGCAATTGACAGGCCATTCGACCCGCGCCAGCTCTCACCAGATTCCAATCCACCGCCAGGCGGGTCGGTGCAGGACCGCTCCAACCGACCGCCGGCCATGGGTCTCAGTTCATCAGCGTCAGCCCAAAGTCGATCTCCCCGGATGTAATCCATGGATCGTCGCCAGCCAGAATCGATGCCCGTTCCAGCACGTGTTCCAGCTCGCGCACGTTGCCCGGCCAGGCGTGTGCGGCCAGACGCGCAAGCGCGGAGGCATCCAGCCGCTTGACCGGCGACTTCCTCCCCATTCTTTCCACAAAGTGATTCACCAGCTGCCCCAGGTCTTCCATATGCTCCGACAGGGACGGTGTGCAAATCAGGAAGACCGCCAGCCGGTAGTAAAGGTCGGCACGGAAGTCGCCCCTGCGCGCATCCTCAGCCAGCGGCTGATGAGTCGCGGCCACAATCCGGACATCCACTTTCACCGTCTCGTTGTCGCCAATCCGCTGCAGCTCGCCGCTCTCCACAAAGCGCAGCAGCTTGGACTGCAGGGCAAGGGGCATCTCCCCAATCTCGTCCAGGAACAGCGTTCCCCCGTCGGCCGACTCAATGCGCCCGGTCCGGCCCTGCACCGCTCCCGTAAAGGCTCCGCGGGTATGGCCGAACAGCTCGGCCTCCAGCAGCGCCTCCGGAATGGCCGCGCAGTTGATGGCCACAAAGGGCTTCCTCGCCCGGTTCGACAGACGGTGCAAGGCCTCAGCCACCAGTTCCTTGCCCGACCCGGTCGGCCCTTCAATCAGCACCGGCGTCGAGCGGGCCGCCACCAGCCGGATGCGCCGGCTTACTTCCAGCATCACCTGGCTGGTGCCCACCAGCTCCGGAATCCGCTCACTTGCCGAGGTCATCCGCGTCGTCGCCGCAGCCGGCTGGGTCTGTGCCGGGGTCACCGAGGCGGCCATCGTACTGCTTCCCTCGGCCACCCGGGCGGCATAGGTCCCGCTCAGGGTCGATCCTGCGGCTTGTCCGGCCAGCACAGGGCGATCCGCCTGGACGGCAACTCCGGTTTCGCCCGTCTGGCCCATTGGCGCCGCCTGGGTCGACCATGTGCTCAGGCCCGAAGTCATTGCCCCTGCCGTATGCGCAGTGGTCGTCGAACCCTGCTCAGAGAGGATCGGCAGCAGTCCGCGCCCCGGCAACTCACTCTGTCCAGCCAGCCCCGCCAGGCTCGACCACTGCCCCGCATCGTCCATTGGCGGCGCCACGTTCCAGGCCGCCGTATCCCCGTCCTGGCTGCGTCTCAGCGCGTACCGCAGCTCCTGGTGGTAGGGACTCCGCGGGCTGTTCGGTGCCGATACCCCATCGGTCATCAGAAGATCCACTTGCGGATGCTGGCGATGAAAGTCAGAGAGAAACTCCGTCACATCCAGGTCCGGCAGCCACGGGTCGACCAATAATGCCTCCAGTGGCATCTCTTCCGCCGCTGCCCAGGCCTCGGCCCCGCCCGGAGCCTCGATCACCTGCCACCGCAGACCGGTCAGAGACTTGCGCAAACGTTCGCGCAGGCTTGGATCCGGCGTTGCCACCAGCACATTGCGGGTGCGGCTGCGCGCCGATCCCATCTGCGGCAAAGGGGTTGGAATCGAGCTCACGATTGAAACAGGAATAGCTTGCATCAGATCACTCCTAGTTCGGGTAAGGAAACGTAAGGATGTGGCCGCGCAGCCTCTGGGCGAGGGGCGCGGAAAACTGGATGCGCCTCGCCTCAGGCGCCACCGAAAGGCCGCAATGCAACCGGCAACGGCTCCAGCTCGGGCAGGGCCGGCCTCGCACCGGTAACCGCCAGCAGCGGTACCGGCACATTCAGTTCTGTGTCGGAGGGCACCAGGTAGCCCTGCCCCCGCACCGTGCGCAGCAGGTACCCCGGCGGTGGATCCTTCAGCTTGCGCCGCAGATAGTTCACGTACACGTCCACAATGTTGGTCGTCTGCGCCGGCTCCATATTCCACACCGCGTCCAGCAACTCCACCCGGGAGATGCACTGGCCCCGGTTCAGCATCAGGTGCTCCAGCAGTGCAAACTCCTTGTTGGTCAGCGTCACCAGTTCCCCGGCCCGGCGAGCCACGTGCTCCAGCCGGTCCAGCTCCAGGTCGCCCACCTTGATTGTCAGCCGCGTCTCCCGCTTGCGCCGCAACAGAACCCGGCAGCGGGCGCGCAGCTCATGCAGGCTGAACGGCTTCACCATCAGGTCATCGGCTCCCAGGTCCAGGCAGCGAATGCGAGTCTCCACCTCTTGCCGCGCAGTCAGGATCAGCACCGGCGTGTGCGCGTCGATCTGCCGCATCTCCGCCAGGGCATGTTCCCCGTCCAGCTCCGGCAGGTTCAGGTCCAGAATCGTCAGGTCCGGCAGCTCCTCGCGAAACGCCCGCACCGCTGCAGCCCCATCCGCGGCGCAACGAACCCGGTGTCCGTCGGCCTCCAGCCCACGGGTCAGGAACATGGCCAGCGCGCGGTCGTCTTCGGCGATCAACAGCTTCATAGTTTGCTTTCCTCCAGCCACCCTGTCTTGCTCACCCATCGGTTGGCTCTCCTCCACCTTCCCGCCGCCGGCATCCTCTGCTCAAGTGAAATCCCTCAGATTTTCCACAACACTTCCGGGATTGGGCAAAGATAAGAATCGGTTCCAAAATGCCCCAGAACTTCCTCATGAGTTCCGCCCCATTCGCCGCACTCCGCTGCCCGCGCACCTTCCAGTCCCCAGGGAAGGAACAGCGAAAAAAGAATTGTGGCAACTTCGCTTTTCATTCGCTATAATGCGCCCATGGCAGTCACTCGCAGGCAAAGAGAAGTTCTCGACTTTCTTGAGTCGTTCGTCACCCGCAACGGCTACTCCCCGTCTTTTGAAGAGATCGCTCGCGGTCTCGAGCTCAAATCCCTGGCCACCGTTCACAAGCACATCACCAATCTCGAAATGAAGGGGCTGCTCGACCGCGAGCGCAACCGCAGCCGCTCCATCGACGTCATCCCGGAGAGCATCCGCTCCCGCACCAATGAGCGTGTGCCCCTGATCGGCCGCATCGCCGCCGGGTTGCCCGTCGAAGCCGCGGAAAACCCCGGCAGCATCTCGCTCCAGGATGTGGTGGGAAACCGCGACGTCTTCGCTCTCGAGGTCCGTGGCGACTCCATGCGCGACGAGCACATCGTCAATGGAGACTATGTCCTGGTCGAGCGCAGCCGCACCGCCCGCCAGGGAGAGATCGTCGTCGCCCTAGTGCGCGGCTCTGAGACAACCCTCAAACGCTTCTACCTCGAGGGCGCCCAGGTCCGTCTGCAGCCGGCCAATATCGAGATGGAGCCCATCTTCGTGCCCGCCGCACAGGTGGCCATCCAGGGCCGCGTCCTCGGCGTCCTGCGCCGCTACCGGTAGGCCGCAGGCCTGCGGGGCATCCCCATGCCGCCGTCACCCAAGTCTCTCGGACTGGCGTGAGCACTCGCCAATTCCTCCCTGCTACTCAGCCGGACAGCCCGTTCCGCTTCCGGCGGACCGGCTTCCAGTATCCTCTGGATATACGGTCGTGCCACGCCGCCTTTGTTCGCGTTGAATGGCCCCAGTTTGTTGGTCAAACTCGCGCCAGAGCTTGGGAGTTTTCACTCTCCCGACGTAAGCCTGCCAATCCAGTGCACCGCCACCTGGTCGTTCCTCCGCACGTTTGAGGCTTGCTTCGCTCGAGCGATGGGTAAATTCTGTCACTCGTGCCTTGAACGAGGCCATCGCCCTCGCAGCTGCACGAAGCGTGATCTTGCCCCAGCGTCCGCCCAAAGACTGTATCGCAGCAACTTGCGCTGGAACCCGCTGCGAACAGAGACAGGCGCATCGTCGGCGTCCCGCACAACGCAATGCAAATGCTGTTTAAGGCTGGAAAAGATGCGATTTCCGCACCCTCCGCTGCGCCATTGCGGGGTGCGCAAGCACAAAAGAAAAAAGGTGCGGATCGCTCCGGCACCCTTGTCAGCACCCTCAAGGGCGCCTCTTAATCTTGTCACTTGCCATAAACCCGTGATTCCTTGTGGGTTTTATGGCGGGGACGACGGGGCTCGAACCCGCGACCTCTGCCGTGACAGCAAATCGTAATCGCGTAACTCTAAGTAACTAGGCGTAGCGAATGGCCACTTTCAGCGCCCTGAGGAACCCTTGGCAACCCTTATTGGACCCTTATTGGACCCCCGACCTCTGCCCTGTAAACCTCTGCCCAAGGTTTAGACGGCCAGTATTCAAGAGGTCATAAAGACAGGAACACTCCTGGCAAGCCTAGCGCAGGACCTTCTCAAGAATGATTCTCGCCAGCCCGACGCTGTCTGCCACTACCGATGTCAAACGTGGCGACGGTCTGCTGATGTCCTGCTCTCTGGCGAGCCGTACCGCCGCGATAATTGACGCGGCAATCACCAGCGTCGAAGCGAATCGGTCTGTCATGCGCTTCTGCTCTTCCATAGTCCTCGCCCGTTCTCGTTCCTCCCGCGCGATGGCCCGCTTCATCTCGCCCATCTCTTACCGCCGACCTGAGATCCGCGGGGGCATCATTGGCAGGTCATGGGACAGCCGGCCCCGGAATAAGTTCGCCGGCAAATACCGGCGTTTCTCGCCGCAGAGCGGGCAATCGGCAACGATCCATGAGTCCGGCAAGGCATGGACTGGCGCGGGGATATTCTGCTGGCAGCCTTTGCAGACTATGACAAAGGGATGGATGCCGGATATCGGGCCGTGGAACATGGAACCAGTATAGGCGAATAGACGGCGAATAAATCCACATTTTTCGTGAGTTTTCGGAGATGCTGCGTAATAGAGAAGGCAGATTCATTTTTGCTTGAGTTGCGTGGCAAGAACACTGCGTACCGAAGGTTAAGGGCGGCGACAGCGAGAAGGAGTGCTGTCCTTCGGGGTAGTATTCGCAGCACCTACCGCCGTCCGAAACGGAAATAGACGCCTGTTGCAAGACGCAGATCGTTTTGCGTGTCAGAGCCGTTGTTAGGCAGGCCGCTGCGTACATAGTCCGCTTCCGCCAGGCGCAACCCAACGCCCGAGCGCAGCGCCAGATCGTAGCCGCCGCCTAACTGAACAGCATAGGAACTTGCGCTCGTGGTGCTTGACCCGCTTTCTGGGAAGATGCCGTTGAAGCCCCGGACCGCTCCTGCCAACGCTTCCGCGAACAACTCGGAGCGATGCCTTGACTCCCGCTTCTTGAAAAGATCAAAGCTCCAACGTGGCCCGATCAGATAATCGACTTTGTCCATGCTGATACCAGACAGGCCGGTAGTATGCTCTCCGGTCACGTTGAAATCAACGCTGAGGCTTCCACGCAACGGAATCGCCACGTCTACGGTTCCGCCCTGAAACCAGAAGCAATTGCAACTGGTATTCGAGACTTTGGCATAGGCTGGCGTGTAGGTGACGGCGGCCTCGATGAGACCGCCCGTGTGGTTGACTGGCCCGGCTTGGGCCACCGAGTAAGTTGCCCCGGCAAGGAGCACGACCATTGACAAAATTCTGCGCATTGTTTTTCTCCTTGCTCGGTTACTGAACATTGAGGGTTACCGTGGTGGAATGAGTCAGGTTGCCCGAAGTTGCCGTCACGGTGATGGTGTAGCTCTGCGGTGCCTGGCCAAAGTAGCCGCTGGGCTTGCCGCCGCACCCGGTCATTGCAGCGATGCCCACAATCGAGATGAGCAACGCCAGCGCCAGTCCGGCCCCGCGTCCGAGTTTGCGTGAGGCCTTGCGCAGCCTGCCCGCGAAGGGAAGCAGAAGAAGACCGAGCGCCGCTAGCGGAGCGCTGCGGAATGGGAGTCCCATAGGGCGAGCTGCGGCTGTGGCCGGTAGCGTCACGGTCATGGTTACAGGTGTGGATGTGGCGTTCGCAGGTATCACATCCGGTGTGAAGGTGGCCGTGGCTCCCGGAGGAAGCCCACCGGTCACACTCATCGTCACCGGTCCGGGGAAGCCTGTCCCCGTCACCGGAGCGACGACGAAGTCATATACGGCCTGCCCGCCGGGTGCGGCCGTTGCCGTTCCGCCGGAGCCCGAACCACCTCGCAAACTGAGGGTGAGAGTAAAGTTTTGCAGAACCTCGGACACCAATCCGCTGGTAGACGGGGCAAGGTCTGCATTGCCGTTGTAAACGGCGGTGATGGAGTGGGTGCCCGTATCCAGTGAAGAGGAGGTGTATGCCGCCGATCCTGAAACCAGCGTCGCTGTTCCCAAAGGCGTGGTGCCATCGAAGAAGGTGACGCTACCGGTCGGCGTGCCTGCAGCAGAGGTTACTATTGCTGTGAAAGTCACAGGGTTGGAGGTGAAGGCAGAGACTTGAGAACTGGACAGCGTGGTTACCGACACGGCCTGGTTCGCCGTCAACGACACGCTCGCGCTCGCCACCTTGTAAGTGGTGGTGTCGGTAGGAGTGAAGATCGCTGTTAGCGTGTATGTTCCCGCGGCCAGAACCGTGGCCGAAGTTACAGGCAACGCAGATCCTCCCGCCCTGGCTGCTGTGTAGGTGAAGGTGCCGGGAATGGTCGCAGATCCATTTTTGGCCGTTACCATCAGCACACCGCTCAGGCTGTTTCCGTAGGTGATCGCCGATGGCTGAAGGAAGGTGATGGTTGGCGTAATCTGACCGATGTTCAGCGACACCGACTGAGTCGCCGTGGTGTAGTCTGTTGTGTCATTTGCCGTGAAGATCACCGAGAGCGTTTGTGTACCAATGCTCAACATCGTTCCCAGCGATGGCGTATAGACGAACATGCCCGGAACCGAAGCCGTCGCATCGAGTTGTGTTGCGCTCAGCGCGGTCTCAGGGGTGATTGCCGCTGGCACAAGCCACGTGATTACTGGCATCGCCTTGTTAACAGTCAGCGTTTCAGTCTTCGTCACGGATGCGTAGGATGCCGTGTCCGTGGGTGTGAATGTCACCGAGAGCGATTGCGTCCCCGCACCGAGCACCGTTCCAAGCGGCGGTGCGTAGACTAAGGTGCCCGGAATGACGGTTGTGGCGTTGAGTTGCGTGGCGCTCAACGGCGTGCCGTAGGTGATGGGGGTCGAAGTTCCAGACCAGGTAATTGATGCCGCATCTTTGTTCACCGTCAACGAAGTGGTTTGCGTCGTGGCGGAGTAGTCCACGGAGTCGGTGGGCGTAAAGGTCACCGAAAGGGTTTGCGAACCGGCGCCGAGAACAGAGCCGAGGGCCGGCGAATAAACGAACGTGCCGGGAACCGATGCTGTTGCGTTGAGCTGTGCTGCACTCAGCGGCACGCCGTAGGTAATGGCGTTTGGCGCCGCCCACGTAATCGTCAGCGAGGCCTTGTTCACCGTCAACGAAGTGGTTTGCGTCGTGGTGGAGTAGTCTACAGAGTCTGTGGGCGTGAAAGTTACCGACAGAGTCTGCGGTCCTGCTCCGAGAACAGAGCCGACGGCGGGCGAATAGACGAACGTGCCAGGAACGGTGGCTGTGGCGTTGAGTTGGGTTGCACTCAGCGGCACGCCGTAGCTGACAGATGCGGGCGCTGCCCATGTGATCGCCAGTGCTGCTTTGTTCACGGTCAACGAAACTGTTTGTGTCGTGGTGGAGTAGTCCACAGAGTCGGTGGGCGTGAAAGTTACCGACAGAGTCTGCGGGCCTGCTCCGAGAACAGAGCCGATGGCCGGCGAATAGACGAACGTGCCAGGAACGGTGGCTGTGGCGTTGAGTTGGGTTGCACTCAGCGGCACGCCATACGAGATCGATGCGGGCGTTATCCATGTGATCGCCAGCGTGGTTTTGTTCACGGTCAACGAAACTGTTTGTGTCGTGGAGGAGTAGTCCACGGAGTCGGTCGGCGTAAAGGTTACCGACAGAGTCTGTGGGCCTGCTCCGAGAACAGTGCCGATGGCCGGCGAATAAACGAATGTGCCCGGAACCGTTGCTGAAGCGTTGAGTTGGGTTGCACTCAGCGGCACGCCGTAGGAGATCGACGCGGGCGCTGTCCATGTGATCGCCAGCGCTGCCTTGCTCACGGTCAACGAAACCGTTTGCGTCGCAGAGGTATAGGTGGCGGAATTGGTGGGTGCAAAGGTGGCGGTTAGCGTGTAGCTGCCCGCGGTCAGGACGGTTGCGGAGTTTACGGCCGAGGGCGCGCCGCTTGTCGGTGTTGCCGTGTAAGAAAAAGCGCCCTGTAGTGCCGTAGAGCCCGCACTGGCGGTAGCATTCAGAATCGCGCCCAGGCTAGTTCCGTAGGAGATTGCTGAGGGCTGCGGCCAGCTGATGCTGCTGGCGATTTGATTAACGATGAAGGTGATTGTTACCGGCGAGACGCTGGCCGCATAGTTGCCGTCCCCAACGTAACCGATCTGAATGCTGTAAGTGCCTGGAGCCAGCGTATTTGGCGTAATTATGCTGGCGGCGCTGCCGTTGGCTGTTGCCGAAAGACTCACGGTTCCCGAGGCCACGCTCACGCTTGAGCCATTCACAATGGTGTAACTTAGAGAGCCGCTGGGCACTGCGATGCCGGTGCCCAAGACCGATCCCGTTGCCGTAATAGTTACCGATCCTGCCTGTCCCGCTGCAAACTGCGCGGGCTGGGCGGGGCCAGAAATTGCGACCGAGCCCTGATTCACGGTGTAGGGCACGGCGATGGAGGTTGTGCTGCCGCTATAGTTGCCATCAGTGAGATAGGTTGCAGTGTAGCTGTGCGTTCCACCCGCGGGAGCCACAACTGTGAAAGTCGCGGACGCAGGGATGGTGCCGTTACTATTTACACCAGGCTGCAACGTGGCCGTTCCCACCATGGCCTGAGCAGCGGTGCCGATATTATCCCAGAATTGGACCGTTCCGGTGGGTGGGCCAAGGATTGGCGCACTGGATGACACTATCACTATCTTCTGAGGCTGCGCGATAAGCGACTTTTTTTCTACCTGTCCGGATCCGGGAGTCACGGTAGAAGTCAGCGTAATGGCTGTTCCATAGTTGATTGGAGATGCGGGAGCGCCGGCGAGCACGGTGGTCGTCCTCGCGGGCAGGTTGGTGATTGCGAAGGTGAGCGGGCTGCTAGGCAAATCCGCCGCGATTGCCGTGACTGCGTAAGGCCCGCCTGCGATGGTGTTGGCAAACACCAGATTCTCTGCATAGCCCAATGTTTGAACAGGCTCGGTGGCTTGCGCCATGAGGATGCCAGGCCCGTTGACGGGTGCGGAGAAGGTCACGATCTCGCCCACCACAGGATTTCCGTACGCATCGTTCACCACTGCGTAGAGAGGGAATTCTACTCCGATGGTGTGTGAACTGCTTGTTGAACCAACCGGCGTAATGGTCGCCGCTGGGCCGGAGTTGACTGTCAGGCTGCCAGTCATAGCCGAAATCGAAGCGGAAGCATCCGTCGCCGTCACGAACTGACCATAGGGAAGTTTCGTCGAGAATGTCTCAGTCTTGAAGGTGACGTAGAGCGTCTTCACTCCGGCGTCGCCGCCAGCGAATGTGTAGCTGGTGATGGGCGCGCCGCCGTTGCTGAGCGAGAAGACAGCCCGCGAGTCCGTACTGGTCAGATTCACCGTTCCCGTATAGCCCGTCATCGTTGCGCTGTCGCTGCCTATGGCCGTCAAAGTAAAGGCCTGCGGAACCCCTGCCGTCCAGATGCTGGAGATGGAGAATGCGAATTGGGCAATCACCGCCTGCCCGGTACCGGAGACAGAGATCGACTGCTGCACCCCATTCCCAGCGAGATTGTTATCGGTCAGTACAACATTCTCCGGGAGACTTCCAGTAGTCGTCGGGTGAAAATTGATCGACACGTCGCAGGTGTTTCCTGCCGTCAGGTTCAAGCTCGACTGGCAGAGATTGGTGTCCGATGAATTGACAGGGAAGTCCGTTGGATAGCTAACGCCCGAAGCGGTGAAAGTCAGATCCTGGTCGCCGATGTTCGTCAACTGAAGCAATTGCGGACCGCTGGTGCTGTTACTGCCGACAGCAGCGCTGGCAAACGGAGCTACGTAAGGCGTCGAGGGATCGATGATCGCGATGCGATTGTTGCCGAAGTCGCTGATATACAGCTTGCCCGCCGGATCAACCGTAATGTTCCATGGTTCGCTCAAGCCCGATGGCAATCCTGGCGCTAGGATGGGCTGTAATGTTCCAGATGTCGTTAACTTCGCAAGCCAATTGTCGTATCCATCCACTAGATAAACGTTTCCGAAGCTGTCGAGCCCAATGCCGGTTGGGTAGAAAGTGTTTGAATTGTATGTGAGGTTGATTGTGGTAGTAGCCCCTCCCGGAGCTACTTTGACGAGTACCCCACCATCGTAATCGGGTATGTAGACGTTGCCCGAACCATCGACAGCGACACCATAGATCTGGTCGTAGCTGCCATTGTTGTAGGAATAGCTAACCGGCGTAACCGCACTGACTGCACCCGTAACTGAGCTTGTGCCTGCGCCCGTGAGAACGACCTTCAGTATCCTCACATTCGCTGAATCTGCAATATACAGGTTGCCCTGCACGTCCATTGCGAGAGTGTACGGGTCGTATAAGGAAACACTACCCAAAGAAGTGCTGCTCAAAGGCAAAGCGAAAGCAGCCGATGGTGAGGAGCCGGTTGCTCCGTTGACCACGACGATCCGCTCATTGCTGTGGTCTGAAACGTACATGTTCCCGGCGCCGTCAAGCACTATGCCGTTCACGCAATTGTTTGGCCCGAGTCCACTGAGCGCACTGAAATCAATAGTCGTAGGTTCTCCGCCACTGGCGGGAATCTTATATACCAAACCGTTCGAGCAGTTGGCGAGATAGATATTGCCTGAGCCATCTATTGCAATCTGTCCCGGATACTTCGCAGCTACCGTTGACGTTCCGGTACTTAGTACGCTAGACGTACCCGGATAAATGGCAACCTGTGGCGCATCGGCCATGGCGGAGATGGATGACGTCGCCAGCACATTACCTGACGAATCTTTCAGTACTACCGCGCCGCTCCGTAGGCCTGGAGAAATCGGTGTAAAGGTCACATTCACTGTGCAAGTACTTTTGATACTGGATACCCCAGAGCAGGTATCTCCGGTTAAGGCTTC
>Ga0302157_10000205_pt1 | contig 77559 bp, 62 predicted proteins | sample I_Bog_N3_3_FD_193502 | JGI IMG/M metagenome (GOLD analysis project Ga0302157, IMG submission 193502) | Peat permafrost microbial communities from Stordalen Mire near Abisko, Sweden - I_Bog_N3_3 | ecosystem: Environmental > Terrestrial > Soil > Wetlands > Peat | place: Sweden: Abisko, Stordalen... | reverse complement strand
CCAAGCTCGCCGCCCGACTGCGCACCACACTCATCGCCGCCGTAATCGACTCTTGCATTACCTCGCCCAACTGCCCGGTACGGATGATATTGCCCTTGCCCGGCAAGGCCACCGCCTCAATCGTCAGCAATTCACCCCCCACCTCGGTCCATGCCAGACCAGTGACTTGGCCGATCCGGTTTTCTTCCTCGGCAATGCCGTAGTCGAAGCGACGCACACCCAGGAATTTCTCCAGGTTTTTCGGCGTTACCGTCGTCCGGCCTGGCGTCTTCTTCAACAGATGCGCAGTCACGACCTTGCGGCATATCCGCGCCACTTCGCGATCCATATTGCGCACGCCGGCCTCGCGGGTGTAATAGCGCACGATATCGCGCAGCGCCGACTCTTGAATCGTCAGCTCGCTATCCTCCACGCCATTGGCCTTCATCTGCTTAGGCACCAGATAGCGCAGAGCAATATTGACCTTTTCGTCCTCGGTATAACCCGAAAGTCGAATGATCTCCATACGATCCAGCAGTGCCGGTGGAATGTTCAGCGAGTTGGCCGTGGCCACAAACATCACATCCGACAAGTCATACTCAACTTCGGCATAGTGATCGACGAAGGAATGGTTCTGTTCCGGATCCAGCACTTCCAGCAGAGCCGACGAGGGATCACCACGGAAGTCAGCGCCGAGCTTATCCACTTCATCCAGCAGGAACAGGGGATTCTTGACCCCGACCTTGGTCATGTTCTGCAGCACTTTACCGGGCATCGAGCCGATATAGGTGCGGCGGTGACCGCGGATTTCGGACTCGTCATGCACCCCACCCAGGGCCATGCGCACGAACTTGCGTCCGGTGGCGCGCGCCAGCGACTGGCCCAATGAAGTCTTACCCACACCGGGAGGCCCAACCAGGCACAAGATCGGCGCCTTGAGCTTCTCAACGCGTTGCTGCACCGATAAGTACTCAAGAATCCGCTCTTTCACCTTCTCCAGACCGAAGTGATCTTCATCCAGCACGGCTTCGGCATTCGCCACATCCTTGTTGACCTTGGATTTTTTCTTCCATGGCAGATCAAGCAAGGTGTCAATGTAGTTACGCACCACCGTGGCTTCAGCCGACATCGGCGGCATCATGCTGAGCTTCTTGAATTCGGATAGCGATTTATCGCGCGCTTCCTTGCTCATGCCCGCACTGCGAATTTTCTTTTCCAGCTCTTCGAGATCACCGGCCTCGTCGATCTCGCCCAGCTCTTTCTGAATCGCCTTGACTTGCTCGTTCAGATAGTACTCGCGCTGGCTTTTTTCCATCTGGCGCTTAACACGCCCACGGATGCGACGCTCCACCTGCAGAATGTCAATTTCGCTTTCCAGCTGCGACAGCAGATGTTCCAGCCGCGCCTTGATCTCGAACATCTCCAGCACTTCTTGCTTTTGCTCGAGTTTGAGCGGCAGGTGCGCAACGATGGTATCGGCCAGGCGACCGGCTTTTTCAATACCGGCGAGCGATGACAAAATTTCAGGCGGGATTTTTTTGTTCAGTTTGACGTACTGCTCGAACTGAGCCAGCAGTGCGCGACGCATGGCCTCAGTCTCAGTGGTGTCCTCGTCCTCGGGGGCGAGCGGCGACACGCTGCCGACAAAGCAGCCGCCATCCTCACTCACATCCTTGATGCGCGCGCGCTGACGCCCCTCCACCAGCACTTTGACCGTGCCATCGGGAAGCTTGAGCATTTGCAGCACGGTCGCAACCGTGCCCACGCTGTAAAGATCCTCGGAGGAAGGCTCATCCTTGGAGGCGGAGCGTTGCGCCACCAGCAAGATTTGTTTGCCTTCATCCATCGCTGTTTCGAGAGCGCAAATCGATTTACTGCGCCCAACAAACAAGGGGATCACCATGTGCGGGAAAACCACCACATCGCGCAGCGGCAACAGCGGCAACATAGTGTCTTCCAAAAGTTCTGCGGCTTGTGGCATATCCCTAAACCTTACTTTCAAAAATCTTGCTTGAAAGATGGGGCGAGCCCGGAAAAATTCAACAGCCCCATACTAAAACAGTTTGCTAATGCCGCAAATAAAAAACCGCCCTTGCGGGCGGTTTAGCGTGTCAGCCGGCCATTAGGCCGATTGCGCTTCGTCACCCAGTTCGCGATAGATATAGAGCGGTTTCTCGCTTTTCTCAATCACTTTCTCGTCAACCACCACCTTGGCAACATCAGTCAACGACGGCAACTCATACATAGTATCAAGCAAGGCACGCTCTAGAATCGAGCGCAAACCACGCGCCCCGGTCTTGCGCAACAACGCCTGCTTGGCAATCACGCGCAACGCCGACGGACGAACTTCCAGATCGACCCCTTCCATCGAAAACAGCTTCTGGTACTGCTTAACCAGGGCGTTTTTCGGCTGAGTCAGAATCGTGACCAGTGCTTCTTCGTCCAGTTCTTCCAGGGTTGCGGCGACCGGCAAACGACCAATCAGTTCGGGAATCAAACCAAACTTGATCAAATCTTCCGGCTCCACTTCCTTGAACAACGTCGACAGCGTGCGGCTTTCATCCTGAGTCTTCAGTTCAGCGCCAAAACCAATACCGCCTTTTTCCGACCGGCGACGAATGATTTTATCCAGCCCATCGAACGCCCCGCCGCAAATAAACAGGATGTTGGTGGTATCGACCTGAATAAACTCTTGGTTAGGATGCTTACGTCCACCTTGCGGCGGAATAGAAGCCACCGTCCCTTCGATCAGTTTGAGCAGAGCCTGCTGCACGCCCTCGCCCGACACATCACGAGTAATCGACGGATTTTCAGACTTGCGCGAGATCTTATCGATTTCATCGATATAGACGATACCACGCTGAGCCTTTTCGACATCGTAATCGCACTTCTGCAATAGCTTCTGGATGATATGCTCGACATCCTCGCCCACATAACCGGCCTCGGTCAGTGTGGTGGCATCGGCAATCACGAACGGCACATCCAGCAGACGCGCCAGCGATTGCGCCAACAACGTCTTACCGGAACCCGTCGGGCCGATCAGCAAAATATTGCTTTTCGACAACTCGACTTCATCCGCGCCGGCGACCGGTGCGTACAAACGCTTATAGTGGTTATAGACCGCCACTGACAAGGTTTTCTTCGCCAGATCCTGACCGATAATATACTGATCGAGACTGGTACGGATTTCCGCCGGCGCCGGGAGCTTGCGCTCTTCGCCCGCGACCGCGCCAGCCACAATAGCCTGGTCAAGCTCTTCACGAATAATGTCGTTGCATAACTCAACGCATTCGTTGCAGATAAACACCTGCGGCCCGGCTATCAGTCGCTGAACTTCATGCTGACTCTTCCCGCAGAAAGAGCAATACAGAAGTTTTTCGTTACTATTTTTGTCCGCCATCAATCGTGTCCGTGCTGATTAAGCTTTTGCTGTTTCCTGACGCGAAGACAACACCCTGTCGATCAATCCGTAAGCCTGGGCCTGCTCGGCCGACATGAAATTATCGCGTTCGGTATCGTGCGCCACCTTGTCGACTGGCTGACCGGTATGCTTGGACATTAATTGGTTCATCAAGTCCTTGATCTTCAGCAGCTCGCGCGCATGAATCTCGATATCCGTCGCTTGACCGCTCAAGCCGCCAATCAACGGCTGATGGATCATCACGCGGCTATGGGTCAGCGCAAAACGCTTACCCTTAGCACCCGCCGACAACAGGAAGGCGCCCATACTGGCGGCCTGCCCGATGCACAGCGTCGACACATCCGGCTTGATGAAATTCATCGTGTCGTAGATCGACATACCCGCAGTAATCGAACCGCCAGGCGAGTTGATATAGAGCGAGATATCCTTATCAGGATTTTCCGACTCAAGAAACAACAACTGCGCCACAATCAGATTGGCCGATTCATCTGTTACCGGGCCCACCAGGAACACAATACGCTCCTTGAGCAGGCGCGAATAAATATCGTAGGCACGTTCACCTCGACCGCTCTGCTCTACCACCATGGGCACCAGGCCCAGCCCTTTTGGTTCCATCATCAACTCCATCGGCCACTCCGGTAATAGGATTATTGGGCGTTGCTACCCATCAGTTCGTCGAAGGACAACGCCTTCTCTACTACATTGGCGCGACCCAGCACAAATTCAACCACGTTGTCTTCAATAACCATCGAAGTCGGGCCATCCAGACGTTCCGGGCTGGCGTAATACCAGCTCATCACTTCTTCCGGATCTTCATAACTATCGGCGAACTCAACCACCAGAGCCTTGACTTGTTCCGGCTTGGCTTCCAACTGATTAGCGGAAACCAGTTCAGACATGATCAGACCCAGGGCAACACGGCGCTCAGCCTGTTGCTGGAACAGTTCCGGCGGGAAAGGCATATCCTTGACCTTCATGCCGCGACCTTCCAGATCTTGGCGCGCCTTATCCATCAGCCGGCCAATTTCCACTTCAACCAAGGCCTTGGGCAGATCAATCGTGGTCACGTCCAGCAACGCCTGCATCACGTTTTCTTTGGAACGGGCCAGCAAACGACGCTTCACTTCACGCTCAACATTTTTTTGAATTTCGGCGCGCATTTTAACGATATCGCCATCGGCCACGCCCAAAAGCTTGGCAAATTCAGCGTCAACCGGCGGCAATTCGGCGGCGGCAACGTTTTTCAGGGTCAATTCGAACGAAGCGGTCTTACCCGCAACGTCCTTGCCATGATAATCCTCGGGGAAAGACACTTCGATGGTCTTGACTTCGTCTTCCTTCATGCCACGCACGCCGGCTTCAAAATCAGGCAACATCTGGCCTTGACCCAGAACGAACGGGAAGTTTTCCGACGAACCGCCATCAAACAACACACCGTCGATCGAACCCTTGAAGTCGATGATCACACGGTCACCCTCTTCGGCGGCGCGTTCAACACGAGTGTACCGGGTACGCTGCTTGCGCAGGATATCGATGGTCTTATCGATTTCGCCGTCAGTCACCGGGGTAACCGGTTTTTCGACCTCTTTGCCCGCCAGATCGCCGACGGTGAATTCCGGATACACTTCAAACGTAGCGGCAAACTTAAAGCGGCCGGCTTCGGCTTGTTCGTGCTGCGGTTCAAAGCGCGGATATCCGGCCACGCGCAGCTTTTGCTCGCTGATGGCGCGGTAGAAGCCTTGTTGAACCTGTTCGCCCAATACTTCTTCGCGAATCTGCGCGCCGTAATTCATTTCCACGATTTTCAGAGGAGCCTTACCCGGGCGGAAACCCTGAATCTTGGCGTTACGTGCTGCGCGCTTGAGGCGTTCGGCCACCTGGGCGTCGATGGCGTCCATCGGCAACGCGATATTCATGCGGCGCTCAAGGCTACCCAACGTTTCCAACTGTACTTGCATGTCAAATCCTAACTGTGCACGAGTTTAGTTAAGCTGATACACGGCCGTCGCCAGGGATCCGGGCGGGGAAAACGCACCCGCCTGGCGCCGCATCCGCGCTCAATCTCGCCAGCCGCAAGCCATTGCGCCAGCTATCACGAAAGGCGGAAGTATAGCACGCTTACCCGCGTTGTCAGCAGCCGCGCCACATCCTTGGCTATTCTGCGAGTTTTCCTGGCTTCAGCGGGTCGTTAGAGGGTTAAAACCCGCACGCCAAGCAGCAGCATCACCACGCCACAGCCGCGATTCACCCAGCCCATGCGCTGGCGCAATACGCCCAGCACCGCGGCATGCGACAGCATGAAAGCCAGCAGCGCATACCACCCCATATCCAGCAGCGCGGCGGTCAGCACCATCTCCGACTTGACCAGCCATGACATACCGGGGTGAACAAACTGACTGAACAACGCCAGAAAAAACACAGCCAGATGGGGATTCGAACCGGCCACCACCAATCCTTCGCGCGCGGCGCGCCACATGGACCGCGCCTCCCGCGCCCCCTCCAGCACCACACTACCGGCCGGGGCGCGCAAGCTTTGCACTCCGAGCCAGAACAAATAGGCGGCGCCACACCAGGTCACCACGCGAAACAACCAGGGTTCGGCGGTCAACACCAGCGCCAGTCCTTGTACCGTGGCCAGCGCATACAAACCCACGCCGCAACCGTGCGCCAGCGCGGCCGCCACCCCATGGCGCCGACCGCCGCCCAAACTATGACGCACAATCAGCGCCAGACTCGGCCCGGGCGACATCGCCCCAAGCAAGCAAATACTGGCCAGCGCCAGCCATGTGGTATAGCTCATGATCCGCCCTCATTAAACGTCTGCGGTCAGTCTATGTCAGTACGGCCATGCAAGGAACAGCGCTCAGCGCATAGTCATCATGACGATTTGTCATAGTGATGCACGCCGTAAATCGAATGGTGCAACACGTCAAACACATGATTGCGAAACCACTGGTGCGCGGCATCGCGCTCCAGGCGCGCGTGCCAGAGCAGCCAATAGCGATAGGTATGCTCGGCAAACGGCAAGGCGCGCCAAGTCACCGGAAAATGCTCGGATAGTTTGGCCGCCAAATGCACCGGCGTGGTCAGCAGCAGATCGCTGCCCGCGATAATCCGCAGCGCCGAAACAAAAAACGGCACCGACAGGCGCACATCGCGCCGCCGTCCATCTTGAGCCAATAACCGCTCAACAAAGCTGTCCTTATCGCTGCCGCCGGAAATTCGCACATGCGGCCAGGCCAGGTAATCATCCAGCGACAAACACGGCGCGCCCGCCAGCGGATGATCGCGGCGCATCACACACACCGGCTGATCGCTCCCCAGGTCGCGGCCGTGCAGATTCTCCGGAATCGCTTCGGCAATCGTCGCCACCAGATCCACCCCCTGCTCGGCCAGAATCTCATAATGCCCGGGCTGCCACAGCCGGAACACCAGCTGTAGGTTCGGCGCCTGCGGCAACATGCGCGCCACCATTTCCGGCAACATATATTCCGCCAAATAGTCCGAACCGGCGAACTCAAAGCGCCGCGAACACGACCCCGGGTCGAAGCGCGGCGCCTGATACAAGGCTTCGATATCCGCCAGCACCGCCTTGAGCGGTAGGCGCAAGCCCGCCGCGCGCTCGGTCAGTACATAGCCCGGCCCCTGGCGCAGCAGCAGGGGATCTTCCAGTTGCTGACGCAGCTGCGCCAAATGACGACTTAACGCCGACTGGGTCAACGCCAGGCGTTGCGCGGCCTGGGTCAGATTGCGGGTTTCCAGCAGCGCATCGAGCGAGCGCAGCAAATTCAAATTCAGAGAAGACAGCATCGCGACACCCGTACAGTAAGCGCTTAGTGTGCCATAGCGGCGCGCGGACAGGTTCCTAGCGGCCAGACACGCGCGCCAGCCGCGCCGCGAGCAACGGCGGCGCGCCGCGCCGCGGTACGAGCGGATGCTCGCTAAGCTCGGGCAAGCGCAACAAACGATCGATATCCGCCACCAGTTCGCGCCCGATGACCGATTCTCTAAAATCCATGCGCGCGTTGTAATTCGACTGATGAAACTGTGCGCTCAGGTCTTCCACCGTGAGGTCGGCAGACCCATGGCGCTCGACCACATTACGCAACGCCTTTTGGATACAGGCCTGCTGATAAACCGCCTGAAAATCGCACTGCAGCAAGCCCGCGCTGCCGGCGGGACCGCCATGCGTGATACACAGCTTTCGCAATTGCAGCAACTGCTGAAACCCTCGATCATCAACCATCGCGCCAGCAAACACCGAGATGGAAACCGCCGCGCCGCCCACTTCGGCATTAAGCCCCTTGGCGCTCGCAGCGGCAGGACGCTTGAGTTGATCCAATTTACAGCGCAGCGCCCAGGCTTTCTGAACCGTCATCGGACCCGACAGATCGCGGACAACGTCCAGCCAATCTTGACCATTGGACACGGTTTTAAGCAAATTTTCCGCCGGTTTAGCCCAGGTGGGGACTTGGGCGTAATGGTGTACCTTCTTCACCGGCAACAACGGCGAGGTTGCCGAAGCATGGGTGGCCGGCACCGCCAGGACTGGCGTGGCGACGGGCGTGCTAAAAATACGCATGGCGGTATAACCTATCATGATTTGAACAACTCAACCCGGCCTTGCGGATCAAGCGCAGAGGTCAACAACCCACCCCGGTCATTTGCAGTTCAGTCCATTACACTCGGCGATAAAGTATCCATAATTTTCGGCATTACGTAGCGCGTCCCTTGGATCAAACTCCGCCGCCAGCATGGCGTTATATCTGCCATACAGTGTTGCCGGATAACCTTCCGCACGCCCCAAATCATCAGTACCCAAAATACGGTGTGATAGCTCATGAAACAATGTTTGAGCCTTGTCATCCTTGCCGGCGCCCCGCCATAAATCGGCCACTTCGATCGTCAACCGCGGCCGCAAAGGGTTAAAACCGCCACGAACTTGAGCATAAAAGCCCTGGCTATCATTCGATGGCGCATCGACCAAACAAATCGATGACTGCGGGTGCTGCAGCACGTCACGCATCTGCGTCAAATTGCGCGCCAGGGTGGCAAATTGCTCCGCATCCAGATCACCAAACCAGATTTGCACTAAGCGGACATATAAATCAGGCGAAGCCAGATTATTCGCGCCCAATACCGTGCCACGCCGGGCTTGAGCAACACCATCAACCGCGCGATTAATCCACTGCGCAATATTGGCGGCCAACCACTCGGTGTCGGCGCGCAGATGCTTGGGGGCAACCACCATCATTCGGTCACGGGTCACCGTCGCCAGGGTTTGCGGGGTATTGTTGACCGACCGCAAGCCCCGCGCCAGCGCAGATGAGGGACCGGGCGCGGGAGGGGCGACCGAATTCAGCCGCAACGGCGCGGACGAGAGCGATGAAATCGAAACGGGCATAAAATTCCTAGGGAAGCGACAAGCGCGCCACGCCGATGGTCCGATACTTCCCTACAGAAAACTCACAAAAAACGATCATGCGGTTCTGGTTGCTGATTTTGATTTTTGCTGCAACAATCAAAACATCCTAATCGTAAGCGATCTCGCATGAGCCCACCCAGCAGCACCCGAGGCGGCGCGCGCCCCGGCGCCGGACGCCGCGCTGGTAGCGGTCGTTTCAGCCACGACGAACCGCTGACCCAGCTGCGCATTCCGCAAGCCGACAAAGCCGAAGTCATCCGCCTGGTGGCGGCGCGTCAGGCGTTGCGCCATAGCCAATCGTGGCGCCCGGACGACAACCCCGCCGAAGTCCGCCTGCCGCTCTACGCTAGTCGGGTACCGGCCGGTTTCCCCTCGCCGGCCGACGACTATCTGGAAAGCACCCTGGACCTGAATCGCTATCTGATCGATGACGCGCCCGCCACCTTCATGGTGCGCGTCAAGGGTGACTCGATGATCGGCGCGGGCATCAGTGAAGGCGATATTTTGGTGGTGGAAAAAGGGCGCGCGCCGCAACACCAGCAAATTGTTCTGGCGGTGATCGACGGCGAGTTTACCGTCAAGCGCCTGCACCACCGCGACGGCAAGCTGGCGCTACTGCCGGAGAACCCGGCCTATCAACCGATCGAGATTCTGGACGGGCAAGAACTGACGGTGTGGGGCGTGGTCACCGCCTGCATCAAGAAATTTTAGCCATGCAACGCTACGCGCTGGTCGATGGCAATAGCTTCTACTGTAGTTGCGAACGGGTATTCCGCCCCGACCTGGTCGGCAAACCCATCGTGGTGCTGTCCAACAACGATGGCTGTATCGTGGCGCGCTCGCGCGAAGCCAAGGCGCTCGGCATCCCGATGGCGGCCCCCTATTATTCACTCAAACACCAATTGCGCCGGCAGCGCGTGGCGGTATTCAGTTCCAATTACGCCCTCTACGGCGACCTCAGCCGGCGCATGATGCAAGTCATCGGCGAATATGCCGGCGCGCAGGAGGTGTACAGCATCGACGAATGCTTCTTGCACCTACCGACCGGCGTCGATGCCAGCGCGCATGGACAAATGATTCGACGCGCGGTGTTCCGCCGCGTCGGCATTCCGACCGCAGTGGGCGTGGGTCCAAGCAAAACCCTGGCCAAATTGGCCAATCACCTGGCAAAACAACAGCGCGCGCTGCACGGCGTATTCGATTGGGACACGCTCGACACCGCCACTCGCAACGCTTATTTGCAGCAATTACCGCTCACCGCGATCTGGGGGGTCGGCCAGCGCCTGGCGGAGCAACTGGCGCGTCACGGCATCCTTAACGCGGCGCAACTGCGCGATGCCGCGCCCACCCTGCTACGCCGCCATTTTGGCGTCGTGGTGGAACGCGTGGCGCGCGAGCTCAACGGCATTCCCAGCTTGCAACTAGAACAGCTGGCGCCCGCCAAGCAACAAATCATCTCCAGTCGCTCGTTCGCGCGCCCGTGCGGCGACTATGACGCCCTGTGCGCCAGCGTGGCCTACCACGTCACGCGCGCGGCGGAAAAGCTGCGCGCCCAGCACTGCGTCTCGACCCTGATTGGCGTCAGTCTGCGCGCCAAAGGGCGCAACAGTGACCAGGCGTCGCACAGCCAATACCATTGCCAAGCCCTGGAACAAGCCAGCAACGACACGCTGATTCTGGTCGGCGCCGCGCTGCAAGCACTGCGCGCCCTCTATCTACCGGGCTATGCCTATCAAAAAGCCGGCGTGATCTTATTGGAACTGCGACCACAGCAAGCATTGCAACACGACCTGTTCGCCCGCGCCCCCGACCCGCGTCGCCCTGAACTGATGCGCGCCATCGACGCACTAAACCGGCAACATGGCCAGGGCACCATCCGTCTGGCGGCCGAAGCACTGAGCCCAGACTGGCGCATGCGCCAGGAACAACGCTCGCCGTGCTACACCACACGCTGGGATCAACTGCCCGGAGCAAACTAGATCACAAAACTTAACCTAATCATCACTTACCAACCAAGACCATTAGTTATATAGTTTTGTTCTAATCAGCACCGTTTAAACCTAAGGACCCTCTAAACCCGTTACGCACTCAAAGCAGTTCATCACTTGTTCAGGGGGAAACAAGGAGAACAAACATGATAGAACAACGCTTGGCTGAATTTGCGCGCATGGTCAGACAGCGCGTGAACCTACCCGCGCGAATCCGCTTGTGGAGCGGAGAAACCTTTGACCTGGGTAACCAGCCCGAGCCAACCATCCTGATTACCGTCAGCGGCCCGATGGCCTTGCCCCACCTGATCAACCCGTCACTCGACTCACTGGGCAGCGCTTACGTCAAAGGTCATATCGACGTCCAGGGCCCGCTACACGGCATCATCGCCATGAGCTACGCCCTGTCGAATTTCGCGCAAAGCCTGGGCCAGAAAGAGTCGCTGCTCGCGCGCGCGGCGCAGAGCCTGATCCACCACAACCGGGACTCTGATCGGCACGCGATTCAATACCACTACGACGTCTCTAACGACTTTTACCGTCTATGGCTCGACCCCAACATGCTGTACTCCTGCGCCTACTTCGAGCAGGGCGATGAAGACTTGGCCCGCGCGCAAATCAAAAAGCTCGACCACATTCTCAAAAAGATCCAACTGCGGCCGAATCACCGCTTACTCGATATCGGTTGCGGCTGGGGCGCGCTGGCGATCCGCGCGGCGCAACAGTATGGCGCGCAGGTCACCGGCGTGACCCTGTCGCGCAAGCAATACGACTACGCGCGCGAACAGGTGCGCGCACTGGGGCTTGAGTCGCTGGTTCGAATTGAGCTTAGGGATTATCGCGATGTCAGCGGCCAGTTCGACCGCATCACCAGCGTCGGCATGTTCGAACACGTCGGCCGCGCGCACCTGACCGAATACTTCAGCAAAATCCACAGCCTGCTCATGGATGATGGCCTGTGCCTGAACCACGGCATCACCCTGAGCGACCCGGAGCTCGACGAAACCCCGCTGGGAGGCGGCAGATTCATCGACACCTATGTGTTCCCGGACGGTGAGTTGCCGCATATCGGCGCCGTGCTGACCGAAATGCAGCGCGGGGGGCTGGAAACCCTGGATGTGGAAAACCTGCGGCGCCACTATGCGCGCACGTTGCAGCTATGGAGCCAGAATTATGAACAGCATGGCGCGGAGATCCGCCGCACGGTGGAAGAACAGCAATACCGCATCTGGCGCGTATACCTCGCCGGCTGCAGTTATGCCTTCGAACAGGACGATGTCGCGATTTTCCAGGTCTTATGCCACAAAGCCGGCCGCTCCAGCAAGGCACTTAATTGGTCGCGCGCTTATATGTATGAATGAAGAACAGATCTTGATCCGGCCACCCGGCTTGCGGCGGTGGCCGGCCAGGAAAACCACCGGCGTACCCTGATGGGCCCCACCATCCTCAGGCAATTCGTCGGCGAAACATGACATAGGCCACGGACAGCGTGGTCAAAGCGATCAAGAGCAGCGGCCACAACTCCGGCCACACCAGGCCGAAATCGAAACCTTTAAGAAACAGACCTTTGACGATCACGATAAAGTGGCGCAACGGATCGGCCTCGCTCACCACCCGCAAGAACACCGGCATGTTCTCCACCGGCGCCATATAGCCCGACAGCACCACCGCCGGCACCGTAAAACTGAACACTCCGAGAAAGGCTTGCTGCTGAGTCGAGCACACCGAGGAAATCATCAGGCCAAACCCCACCAGCGACAGGCCATAGCACAGGATCGAACCGTACAGCAGCCACACCGAACCGGTGAATGGCACGCCATAACAGAACACCGCCGCCAGCGCGATAATGCTGCCTTGAATGCTGGACACGATCAGCCCGGGAATCGCCTTGCCGACCAAGATCAAACCGGGGTGCAACGGCGACACCAGCAACTGCTCAAACGTCCCCTCCTCGCGCTCGCGCGCCATCGACAAGGCAGTGACAATCAATGCGCCCAGGGTGGTAATGATGGCCACCAGGCTCGGCAAGACAAACCAGCGATATTCCAGATTGGGGTTATACAGATTATCGATGGTCAGCACCGAGGTTGGCACCCGTCCGCTTTGGCCTAAACGCTCGGCGGAGTAATTGACCACGATGGCCTGGGCGTAGCTGAAGGCAATTTGCGCGCTATTCGAGCGTCGTCCATCGATAATCGCCTGCAATGGCGCACTCTGGCCGCTCGCCAGACGGCGCGAAAAATCTTCGGGAAAGCGAATCGCCAGCATGGCTTGCTGCTCGTCAATCACCTGGCGCAACGCGCTATCGCTATGCACCATTAATACGCGTGGAAACGCGCGGGCCTCGGCCAAGCGCTGCAATAACTCCAGCGAGGCCGCGCCCCCATCTTGGTTGTATACCGCCAGGGTGCTGTTTTTGACTTCCAGCGTGGTGGAAAACGGGAAAATCAACAGTTGCAGTACCAGCGGCATAATCAGCAGCCGGCGCCCCTGAGGGTCGCGCCACAAGCCTTGCAGCTCTTTAAGAATCAACGTCCACAGCCGGTAACCCATTTCAGATTCCTAATCAAGGCGACGCCGGGTTTTCAGCGCGGTCAGCCCAAGCCAGAACAGCGCGGACAGCAGCAAAAACAGCATCTGGCGCCACAAGACCGGCCAGACCTGCCCGGCTTGAAACAGCGTTTGCAAGGCACTGACGAAATAACGCGCCGGAATCAGATAAGTCACCGCCTGGATCGGCAAGGGCATGCTACTGATTTCAAACACAAAGCCAGACAACAGCGTGGCCGGCAAAAACGCGGCGTTCAACGCCGCCTGCGCCGCGTTAAACTGATTGCGCGTCAGCGTGGATAGCAGCAAACCCAGCCCGAGGGCGCTACCAAGAAACAAGCTGGTCACCACAAACAACACTCCGAGCGAGCCCCGAAACGGCACGTCCAGCACCCAGACCGTCACCGCCACGCAAATCAGCATCGACACCACGCCCAACAGGTAATACGGCAGCACCTTGGACAACAGCAGCTCGGCGCGAGTCACCGGCGTGGACAACAACGCCTCCATGGTGCCGCGTTCCCATTCGCGCGCCACCACCAGCGAGGTCAGCAAAGCGCCGATAATCGTCATAATCACCGCAATCGAGCCCGGCACCAGAAAGTTGCGACTGACCGTTGAGGGGTTAAACCAATAGCGCGGCAACAGCTCAATGCCCGGCGCGCTGACCCCCCCCCGTTCCAGCGCGCGCCGATCCAGCCAGATCTGCCAGGCGCCGCTGACGTAGCTGGCCACAAAGTTGGCGGTATTTGGCTCCGCGCCATCGGTCAACAATTGCACCGGCGCGCTCTCGGCGCCGGCGTTCAGGCGTCGGGCAAAATCCGGCGGCAACACCACCACACCACGCACCGACCCGGCGCGCAGCTCTTCGATCATTTCACCACGCGAATGACCGCGCACCGCGGCAATAAACGGCGAAGCGAACAGCGCATCGGAAAACGCCTGAGCATCGGCGCTGCTATCTTCCACCACCAGGCCGATACGCATGCGACTGGAGTCCAGACTCACGCCGAACCCGAAAATAAACAGCAGAATCACCGGCAAAATAAACGCAATCAACACACTGCTCGGATCGCGCACGATCTGATAACTTTCCTTGAGACACAGGGCGCGCAAACGACGCCAGGATAGCCAGTTCATCGTCCCTCCTCGCGCTCGGCGTCACTGGCCTCAACCAAATAGATAAAGGCATCCTCCATGGTTGGATCGGGTCGTTCGGCGCTTTGCGCGCGTAATTTGAGCTCATCCGGCGAACCGCTGGCAATCAAGCGTCCGCGATACACCAAACCAATTCGGTCGCAATACTCAGCTTCATCCATGAAGTGCGTGGTCACCATTACCGTCACCCCTTTGTCCACCAGGCCGTTGATATGGGTCCAAAATTCACGCCGGGTGATCGGATCCACCCCGGAAGTCGGCTCATCCAAAAACAGAATCTGCGGTTCATGCATCAGCGCGCACGCCAAGGCCAAACGCTGTTTAAAGCCCAGCGGCAAAGCGTCGGTACTGCTGTCGAGATACGGCGTCAGAGAGAACGCCCGCACCATCGTGTCAATTTTTTGCTGCTGCGCTACTGCGCGCAAACCGTAGACACCGGAAAAGAAGCGCAGATTTTGTTCCACGCTCAGCTTGCCATACAAGGAAAACTTCTGCGCCATATACCCCAGACGCTGACGCGCCTGACTGGCGCTTTGCTTCAAATCGATGCCCATCACCTGCGCCTGTCCGCTGGTTGGGGTCAATAAGCCGCACATCATTTTAAAGGTAGTGGACTTGCCGGCGCCATTGGGGCCAAGCAGACCAAAAATCTCGCCGCGCGCCACCCGAAAATTGACCTGATCGGTGGCGACAAAATCACCGAACTTGCGCGTCAGGTCATGGGCTTCGATCACCGCGTCAACCGCCACGCCAGCCGGCAGGTCCTGAGCATGCATCACCGCGGCCAACGCTGAGTCGCCACCGGGTCCGCCGCCGAGGAGATCAATAAAGGCATCTTCCAGGCGCGGCGCCACCGGCGCCAGATACGCATCCGGACCGGCATCCAGTAGGGCCAGATTGGGCAGCGCCTGCGCCTGACGCAGCACCAGGCGCACGCTCTGGCCCTGAATCACACCGTCGATCACTTCGGGGGCGCGCAACGCGCGCGTCAGCACCTGGCGCCGATTGGTTGTAATCCCGCGTATCTGCAGACTACGCCCCGACATGCGCGCCGCCAGCGCTTGCGGCGTGCCATCAAACGCCACCTGCCCCTGGTTCATTAACCGCACTTCGGCGCACAGCTCGGCCTCATCGAGATACGAGGTACTCCAGACAATCGCCATGCCGGCATCGGCCAGAGAATTCACCATGCGCCACAATTCGCGCCGCGAAATCGGATCGACCCCGACACTGGGCTCATCCAGCAACAGCACCTTGGGCTGTCCCAGCAACGCACAGGCCAGACCCAACTTCTGTTTCATGCCGCCGGACAACTTGCCGGCCGGCCGAGTGGTAAAGCGCGCCAGATCGGTGAAGGCCAATAAATGGGCAAAACTACTGACCCGATCTTCCCCCAATACACCGCGCAAGTCAGCGTACAGCGTCAGGTTCTCCTGTACCGTCAGATCCTCGTACAGACCAAACTTCTGTGGCATATAGCCCACCACCTGATGCAAGGCCGACGCATCGCGCAACGGATCAAGGCCGGCGACACGCAAATGCCCGGCGCTCGGCGCCAAGAGACCGGCAAACATGCGCATCAGCGTGGTCTTGCCCGAACCATCCGGCCCGACCAGCCCGGTAATCCGCCCGGCGTGAATCACCGTGGACAACGCGCTAATCGCCGGCGCGCCCTCGGCGCAAAACCGTTTTTCCAGCGCTTCGGCCACAATCATCGGGGTCATCCGGCGCTACCCGCCAGCGCCACCGTCACCGGCATCCCCTGCCGCAGTCCGCTATCCGCGTCACTGACCACAACGCGCAAGCGATACACCAAATCGGTACGCAAATCGGCGGTTTCCACATTCTTCGGCGTAAATTCGGCACTGGGCGAAACATAGCCAATCACCCCGTGATACGGATGATCCGGCCGGCTATCGGTCGTCACCTTGACGGCGGTTCCCGGCGCGACCCGTCCCAAATCGGCTTCGGCCACGTAGGCCCGCACCCACACCGGGCGCGTCAGCGACAGCGTAAACAACGGTGCGCCAGCCGCCAAAATCGCGCCGGACTCATTCGCGCGCGTCAGCAATACCCCATCCGCCGGCGCCAGCAACACCGTGTCACGCAACTGTAAACGACTTGAAGCCAAGGCGGCCTCGGCCTGCAACAACTGCGCGAGCGCCTGCGCCTGATCCTCGCGCCGATAACCCTGGCGATACAGGTCAAACTGGGCCGCCGCCGCGCGCGCCAACGCCCGCGCCTGATCACGCGCCGCCAAGGCGTCGTCATAATCACGCTCCGCGCTAGCTCCACTGCCACGCAGCGCCAGCTGACGCTGCAATAGCGCCTCGGCATCCGTCAGACTGGCCTGGCGTTCGGCCAGCGTGGCCGCCGCCTGGGCGACTTCCTGCGGACGAAAACCGGCGCGCATCAGGCTGACCCGAGTTTGCAGCGCCGCCACATTCGCCTCGGCCTGACGCAAGGCATACTGATATGGCTCGGGATCCAGTCGCGCCATCACCGCGCCAGCGCGCACCGTATCGCCCTCATCAAAACTCAACGACTGCAATCGCCCGGCAACGCGAAATCCCAGACTGACCTGGCGAATATCGACATTGCCATACAATAGCAATCGATCTGGCGCGCGCCCGAGGCCAAAACCGAACACCGCCAATGCCACGCACAACGCCACCACCACGCCCGCCACCACCGCCCGCTTGCGATCAAACTTCACCTTAGCGCCTCCCTGCTTGCGTCAAACCTTGCAAAGCCCAATCCAGACGTTGCTCGATGCACGTCCGGTCATAGGCGAATTGTGTGCACAACGCCAGCCACTCAGGCGGCAGCGCCGCAAGCGTGCCGGACACTTCAGCCACCCACAGTGGCGCCACCAAAGGCGGCATCAGAAACATCAACAGCTGCACGGGATGCCCGGCCACCAAAGCGCCCTCTTGCTGCGCCTGTTCAATCGCCTGCACCAGCAAGACCGGATGGCGCTGACGCAGTGACAGCACAAACTGGCTAGCCGCCGGCTCCCCCGCGGCCACGTCTTGCAGCAACTGCATCGCAAACACCCGATGCTCCAGAGCAAAATCCACCAACTGCAAAATCAGGGCGCGCAATCTAGCCACCGGCGCGCGGGTTTGATCCGAACGCAGCCGCAGCTCGGCGAACAGCGGCTGATACCAGGTTTCGATCAACTCGGAAATAAAGGCATTGCGATTGCCAAAGTGGTAGACAAAACTGCCCGGATTGACCCCGGCGTGCGCCGCCAGGCCGCGCACCGTCAACTTTCGTAAACCCGTCACGCGCGCCAGACTCATGCCGGTTTGCAGTAGCAGTTCGCGCGTTGAGGATGATGGATTTGAGGTTTGCATTTTTACATACTTATACAACCGTATAAAAAATGCAAACAGAATAGATTAAAGCCCGTTCCCGAGCCAAGAAAACCGCGCCACAGCCCAACCATAAGGCGTCGTGCGCCCCGCGCTGGCGACGCAAGGACCAGACCGCGCATACCCGCCAGGCGGACGCGACATTCCCCTCCGACAGACTTTTACACCCAATCGGCTTGCCGCTACCCAAATGGCAAGGGATAATACCGTTTGCCCACTTGACCCACGGGCGCCCCGGCACGCGCCAACACCTCGCCCGGCCCTGCGCGCCCGCCCGCCAGAGTCCAACGAAGGAGTCCCGATGCTGTTGATGATCGACAATTACGACAGCTTTACTTACAACCTGGTGCAGTACTTGGGCGAACTTGGCCAAGACGTGCGGGTGTTTCGCAACGATGAAATCAGCATTGAGCAGATCGAGGCGCTGGCGCCCGACTATCTGATGATCTCGCCCGGCCCCTGCACGCCGGATCAAGCGGGGATTTCGCTGGCCGCGATTCAACACTTTGCCGGACGGCTGCCGATTCTCGGCGTCTGCCTGGGGCACCAGAGTATCGGCCAGGCGTTTGGAGGCAAAATCGTGCACGCCCAGCAATTGATGCACGGCAAGATTTCGCCGGTGTCACACCATGGCACCAGCGTATTTGCCGACCTGCCGACCCCGATCAACTGCACGCGCTACCATTCGTTGGTGATCGAACGCGCCAGTTTTCCCGATTGCCTGGAAATCACCGCCTGGACCGATGATGGTGAAATCATGGGGGTGCGCCACAAAACCCTGCCGATCGAAGGCGTGCAATTCCACCCGGAATCCATTCTGACTGAACACGGCCACGCCATGCTGTCCAATTTTCTGCGCGCCCATGCCCGATGACTGAAACCTCGACCGGAAGCGATACTCGTATGATCACCCCACAGGCCGCGTTGAATCGTCTGATCGATTCGAACGAATTATTTTATGACGAAATGCTGGATTTAATGCGCCAGATCATGCGTGGCGAGTTGTCTCCCGCATTGACTGCGGCGATATTGATCGGCTTACGCGTCAAAGTGGAAAGTGTGCAGGAAATCGCCGCCGCCGCCACGGTCATGCGCGAATTTTCAGAACGAGTGCCCGTACAAGTCCGCGAACACCTGGTCGACACCTGCGGCACCGGTGGCGACCAGTCGCACAGTTTCAACATTTCCACCGCCGCCGCCTTTGTCGCCGCCGCCGCCGGCGCGCGCGTGGCCAAGCACGGCGGGCGCTCGGTGTCATCCAAGTCGGGCAGCGCCGACGTGCTGGAACAGCTCGGGGTCAATATCGATCTCGGCGCGACCGCGGTTGGCAAATGCATCGACAGCATCGGGCTGGGATTCATGTACGCCCCCAACCACCACAGCGCCATGCGCCATGTGGCGGCGCTGCGGCGCGAGCTCGGTGTGCGCACCGTATTCAACATTCTCGGCCCGCTCACCAACCCCGCTGGCGCTGACAATCAGGTCATGGGCGTATTTCACCGCGACCTGGTCGGGATTCAGGCCCGGGTATTAAAAGAGCTAGGCAGTCGCCACGTCATGGTGGTGCATGGGCTGGATGGGCTGGACGAAATTACGCTGACCGACAAAACCCGGGTGGCGGAACTCAAGGACGGCAGTATTCGCGAATATTTACTCGACCCGCGCGACTATGGCTTTACACTGTGCGACAGTAGCGCGTTGCGCGCGGAAACCGCCGCCGAGTCGGCCGAGATTGTCCGATCCGTACTAGAGAACAAACCGTCGGCGGCGCGCGATATTGTTTTGATGAACGCCGGCGCCGCGCTATATACCGCGGGATGCGCTGACACGCTGGCACAAGGGATAGAACTGGCGCGCGACGCCTTGCGCTCAGGCGCCGCCGCGCAAAAACTGCAAGAGCTGGTCACATTAAGCCAAGCGCTTGCCGCATAGATTACAGGGCGGCCGACAATGTCGGCCGCAGTTTTTTTCATCGTCGAATTTGTCTGACTGAAAATGAACAAACTATCCAAAGATATATTCAAGGCCTACGACATCCGTGGGATTGTCGGTAAAACCCTGACCGTGGACGTGGCCAGACAGATCGGACGCGCGATTGGCTCCGAAGCCCGCGCGCGTCAAGTCACCACGCTGGCCATCGGCCGCGATGGTCGTCTGTCCGGCTCCGACCTGTCCGATGCCCTATCCGAAGGCTTGCGCGAAACCGGCATCAACGTGATCGATGTCGGTCGCGTCGCCACGCCCATGCTGTATTTCGCCACTCACGAACTGGGCACCCAGTCCGGCGTCATGGTCACAGGCAGCCACAACCCGCCGGATTACAACGGTTTCAAAATGGTCCTCGCCGGCGACACGCTGGCGGGTGACGATATTCAGCAACTCTATCAACGCATCGTCGACGGCAACTTTGAAAGCGGCGAAGGTAGCTACAGCACGCACGACGTCACCGACGCCTATTTCGACCGGATCACCGGCGACATCAAGCTCGAACGACCGATGAGCGTGATTGTCGATTGCGGCAATGGCGTGGCCGGCGCGTTTGCGCCCATTTTATTCCGTCGCCTCGGTTGCCGCGTGCGTGAACTGTTCTGCGATGTTGACGGCACCTTCCCGAATCACCATCCGGACCCCGCCAAACCGGAAAACCTCAAGGACGTGATTCAGGCACTGGACAAAACCGACGCTGAAATCGGCCTGGCGTTCGATGGCGATGGCGACCGTTTGGGCGTGGTCACCAAAGATGGCAGTATCATTTGGCCCGATCGCCAGCTGATGCTCTACGCAGCCGACATGCTGGAACGCAACCCCAAGGCCAAGGTGATTTACGACGTCAAGTCGACGCGACTGCTCAAGCCCTGGATCAAAGCCAACAAGGGCGTTCCCGTCATGTGCCGTACCGGTCACAGCTACATCAAAGCCAAAATCAAGGAAACCGGCGCGCTTCTGGCTGGCGAAATGAGTGGCCATGTGTTCTTCAAGGAACGCTGGTACGGTTTTGACGACGGCATGTACACCGGCGCCCGGCTGCTGGAAATTCTGTCACGCGTCGAAGACCCGAGCGAGCTGCTCAACGCGCTGCCGAACGCCATTTCGACACCGGAATTGAACCTGAAGACGCGCGAAGGCGAAAATCACACGCTGATCGCCGCGCTGCAAGAATCGGCGCAATTCCCCGACGCGGAAGAAATCATCACGCTCGACGGCCTGCGTGTCGAATACGCCGACGGCTTTGGCCTGATGCGCGCCTCCAACACCACGCCGGTGATTGTGCTGCGTTTCGAGGCGGACACCCAGGAAGCGCTGGATCGCATCAAAGCTGATTTCCGCCGCGAGCTATCCAAAGCCACTCAAGCCAAGTTACCATTTTGAGCGGGTCGCCTGAAAGGACCTCCATGTATTCTCAAGCCGTCAGCCACTTCACCACGGTGCGCGATCTATTACGCTTCGCGGTCTCGCGCTTCACCCAGGCCGAACTCTCGTTTGGCCATGGCACCAGCAATGCCTATGACGAAGCCGCGTACCTGCTGCTGTCGACGCTGCACCTGCCTATCGATCAACTCGAGCCCTACCTGGACGCGCATCTGCTGCCCGCCGAAATTCAGGACGTGGTCGAGATGATCGAACGACGCACCGAAGAACGAATCCCCTCGGCGTATCTGACCCATGAAGCCTGGCAGGGCGAGTTCCGCTTTTATGTGGACGAACGGGTGATCGTGCCGCGCTCATTTATCTTTGAACTCCTCGGCGACGCGCTTAACCCGTGGATCGAGCACCCCGACCTGGTGCACCGCGCGCTGGATCTGTGCACCGGTTCCGGCTGCCTGGCGATTCAAATGGCCTACCACTACCCGGATGCCGAGATCGACGCGGTGGACATTTCACTCGACGCGCTTGAAGTCGCGGCGATCAATGTCGAAAATTACCAGTTGGGCGACAGTATTGAGCTGATCCACACCGACCTGTTTCAAGGTCTGGGCGATCGCTACGATCTGATCGTCTCCAACCCACCCTACGTTGATGCCGACTCGGTGGATGAACTGCCGCAAGAATACTTGCACGAACCGGAACTGGCACTGGGCTCGGGCAAGGACGGGCTGGACGCCACGCGTGAAATTCTGCGTCAGGCGCCGCAGTTCCTGACCGAGCGTGGCGTATTGCTGGTGGAAATTGGTCACAACCGCGACGTACTGGAGGCGGCGTTCCCGCACCTGCCGTTTGTCTGGATGGAGACCAGTGGTGGCGATGGCTTTGTGTTTCTGCTGACGCGCGAAGACCTGGTTGCCGGCCTGCCCGCCGAAGTCTCCTGAGCCGAACCCGCCCACCCGTTTGAAGATGCCTCATCACTGCGACACAGCGAGCGGGGGCGGCGGCAAATCAACCTGACTGAGCGTCAGCGGCGCGCTACTGGCGGCGCTCTGTGCGCCAAAAGCCGCCGAAGCTTGAATCAGGCGTTCCAGCCGCGCACTATCCAGCGCCGGTAAGCGCGGCGTTGCCGGATCGAGCGCCGCCTGCTCCAGCTCACTGGCGCTGATGCGCTCGTTACCGTCAGGCGTGCACAGCTCCAACGCCAAATGGCGTTGCTGTGCACGCGCGTAGTAGTCAAGCAACAGTAGATTAACCGACTCAACCGGCGCGGACTCCCGCGCCAGCACACTCAAGCACAGATCATCACCGCGCCGCGCCAGGGCAAAGCGTTCCCATGGCAGGCCGGTATGAATCTCCAGCGTATCCAGCACCTCATCCTCGGCCTGATTATCCAGGTAATACAGCGCGCCGTTGGCGCTATCGGCGCCAGATAGCGTGATTTCATAGCGATCGGCGCCGGCGCCGCCACTGAGCAGGCTGCCGGAATGGTGGGCGCTCAGGCGGTCCGCGCCAGCGCGTCCGAGCAAGATATTATCACGGGCGGCGCGCGAGCTCAGACAGGAACCATTGACGCCGGCGATCTGGACGTAAGCCGCAATTTCGCCGGTAGTGGCATCCATTTGCCAGTGCAGTTCGGCCTGTTGTTGATCAACGATAAATAATGGCGCCACAGCGGGGTCGGCGCTGGCGCCGCCCTCATGCCTAATGATTTTCTGCGCGGTTGCGCCGCTAGCGTCAGCGCTGTTCATCCGCGCCGTCACGAGCACATCGCCCTGATTGCTCGACAAGTAAAGCTGCTCGAGCGTACAGGCTAGCGCCAGCACATTGGCCCCACGGCTCCCGCTGGCGGCGCGCGTATCGATCCCGACCGTGCCCGGCAGTGCTTCGACCACAAACACATCATTGCCGCCACGACCGATGAGCCGGTCGTTACCGGCGCCAGCACGCAACAGATCATTGCCCGGCGTCCCGCGCAGAACATCGTCGTAGTCGCTGCCCTCGCCGCTCAGGCGATAGCGCGCGTCCAGCGTCATGCCGCCCGCGGCCTGCCAGTAGCTGGCGCGCGCGCCAACGGCCGGCAACTCCGCATCGAACTGCCCGGAGGCAGATAATTCAAACAGATGCAGATTGTTGCTGCCCAGCGCCTGGGCCAAGGTCGCGCGCGCGGATGGCGGCAAGGGAATACGCAGCGGCGCCCCGCGCCGCCAGCCAATCTGGTAGCCATCGCGGCTGACCAAGCGCGGCATGGCGTCGGGTTCAAACAGCGCCAGCAACTCGCCGCCATCAATGCTGAGTTGGCTAGAGCGCAGCCAAGGCAACGCATCCAGGGTCAGCGTGCTGCCATTGATTTGCAGCAGCACGTCCAGTTGTTCCAGACCGAGGGTCTGCGCGCGCGCCGTGCTGGCGCTCAGTAGCGCGCGCTCGGTGCGGTAGCGCAGGGAGACGCGCACCTCCGCCGCCAGACTATCCAGCGCCAGCACCCGCCTCCCGGCGGGTAGCAGACTGACGCCATCCAGCGCGCCTTGCCCTTGCGCCAATAGTGGCACGGCATTGACCGGAGGTTCTGCGCCAGCGCGCGGCGCCAGACGACGCGCCGCCAGATCCAGCTCCAGCCCTTGCCGGTCGTTGGCATACGCACAATCGGCATTTTTGACGTAACGCAGATCGACGGAAAAATCGCTGACGCTCCACGCCACGCTGGCCAAGCGGCCAGGCAGCGCGGGCTGCAGGACAAAACCGTCCTGCGTGGCGAAAGTCCAACTGCCGGCGGCCAGCGCGCGCCGCCCATCGCGTTCTTCGTAGATCCGCTGGACGGTGATACTGGCGCCGCTATGCAGGGTCAGTTGCAGATCCAAGCCAACAATGCGCCAGTCGCGAATCAACTGCAGACTGAAATCCAGATAGACAATACTGCGCGCGGCCGTGTCAGGATTGCTGCGCCCGCTATCGCGCAGGATCACGTGATCACCGGCGAACAACATGGCGATCTGATAAACATCGTCGCCATCGCCACCATCGGCCGAGGCACTGCCGGCCAGACGCAGCAGATCGTTGCCACCACGACCGTAGAGCCGATCGCCACTGCTGCCGGACAGCGTGTTCGCCTGTTCGTCGCCCCACAGTTGGTGCTGTGTCGGCGCGCCGCCGGCTGGCAACGCATGCAGCAGGTGCTCAATCTGGCGCACACTGCCCAGTGGGGTGAAACCACCATCGCGTTCGATCAAATCAATACTCCGCGCCGCCAGGTCAACGCGATAACCGCGCGCATGCGAATGCTCGAAACGCGTATCGAGCACCAGGGTATCGCTGCCCGCGCCACCATCGAAAGCATAGCGATAGTTCGCCAACTGGTCGCTGGCGCGACAAAATACCGCAAGCGAAGGCGCGCGGTCATTCCATGCCGGGTGGGCATTCAAAATAAACAGGTCATCGCGCGCGCCACCGCTGACGGTTTTATCGCCACTGCCGACTTCAATCCGATTGGGCCGTTCAACCGCGCCGATGACCTGGTCGTTGCCGTTACCGGCGTTGATCACCAACGCCAGGTTCGCCGCCGGTTCGCCGGGTTTGGTGTACAAGGTGTAGGTCGCGCCAATATCGCTCAGCGCCCGGGCATCAATGCTGTCGTCACTGGCTTGCAGAAAAATTTCGTAGCCCCCGCCGGTCTCGGAGCGACCACGTTGCAAATGCTGGTGCGCGTGATCGTCGGGCGTCGTGCCCCGCAGCAAGCGTGACACGCTCTGTGGCGTGGGAATGAGCACAGCGCCAATCAGCGGGTCGGCCAGCAGGCGCTGAGCCTCGTCGCGCGCCAACTGGCGCAGCAATGGATCAACACGCGCTTGCTGCGCGCGCTGTTCGGTATCGAGATCAATCCCTTGGCCAGTAAAGTAGCGCCAGCCGAGCGCCAGCTTCTGTGCCGCGCTCAGTGATACCCAGCGCTCGACTTCCTGCACCTGGCGCACCGCGCTGTAGATCTGCGCGGTGGCTATCATCACCGCGCCAAACGCCAGCCCAAGCGGTCCGGCCACCGCGCCGGCGCCCGCCGCCGCCGCCAGCGCCAGACCGAGACCGACCGTTGCGCCAAGGGTCGCCATGCTGCCGGCAAACAGCAGATCCTGCCGTTCCAGACCGTTGCGACTGGCGCTATCTTGAAAACTGGTGATCGCGGTATACAGATCAAACGGCAAGGTCAGCAGATTGCCCAGCATGCCGGCGCCACGCGCCAGCCAGCGGCCAATGCCGTGCCCAATCCGCGCGAGAGGCGAACTGGCGCGCCGCAGGGCCTGTTGCAAAAACCCTCCCAGACGCGCGCTCCCACGCTCCAGCGCTTCACCGGCGAACTCCGACAGCATCTCACCCAAGTTACGCAGCGCGTCGTCACTGCGTCCCTGCCGGAAGTCACTCAACATGGCGCTGAGGCTGTGATAGACGCCGTAGGCGCGCAGTCCACTGCCGCTGACCGCCGTGATCGGCAGTTTTGTCCAACGGATGGCGCCAAGCCGCGACCAATCGCTATCCACACCAATCGCGCGCCCACCAAGCGTGGCGCCTTGCGCCATCAATTCCTGGCGCGTCACGCGCAATTCACCGATGGCTAGCGGCCCGAAAGCGCGGTCTTGGCGCGCCAGCTGTTCGCGCAGCGTCAACAACGGCTGGTTGACTCGGCGCAAGGCCCGCTCGCTGGCGGTACCGGCCGCTGGAGCTTGCAGTACAAACGCCCGCAACCGGCCATCAAAACCATACTGCCGGCGCAACTCGGCATTAAAGTAGCCATCCAGCGCTCGCTCCAGTTTCTCGGCCGAGCGCACTTGGCTCCAGGCGCCGGCATTCGGGTCGAAAAAGGTATAGCGCGTGGCGGCGCCGCTACCGTCCGCCAACAGCGCCACACTGTGGTTACCGAGGTCGATTTGCGCGCCGCGCTGACCGTTGCCAGCGCTCAGAGAGGCAATCGCCTGGCGCCAGCTACTGATTGCCGCCAACGGGGCGCGCTGGCTATCGCCGGCTTGCAGTCGCTGGATATCTTGGCGAAATTGCCGCGCCACCGGGTCATCTGGCTCTGCGGCGGCAACAAACAGATTGTCCAGCAGCGCGCCGCTTGCCGCATCAAGCAGCGCGGCGCGACTCAAGCCGGCGCATAGCCCGCGTCGCGTCGCCGCATCGTCACCATCCAGCCAGATCGCCTGCGGCGCGTGGCGCACTTGTGCGTCCAGCGTGTGCCCGTACAAGGCAAATGCCGGCGCCACGCGGTCGCGCACCGCCCGCCACGACAGCAGACGCTCGCGTGGCGCGCGCGCAGTATAGCCATCCGGCGGCGTCAACTGCTGAGTTTGCAGCACGTCCAGATCCGCCAAAATCGCCTGATACGCCGCGCCACGCCGCTTGCCGAACACCGCGGCTTGCCGCTGCACGGTGCTTACGCTCGGCAGCATCGCATCGCCCTGCGCCAGTTGTTGCGCCAGCGCCAATTGCTCAATCGGCGCCAGCGCGGCAAACCCCCGCAAAGCGCGCGCGCGCGTCGCCAACTGCTCGGAAAACCCCCGCAACGCCGCCACGCGGCGCGAAGCCGGATGCTCTGCGCAATAGCCCTCTAACCGTTGCTGCAATGCTTGCAGACGCGTCAGATACCCGTCATGACCCGCCGCGCCGTGCAAAAACACCGGCAGACGCGCAATCCAGGCCGCCTGATACGCGGGCCAGAGCACATCGGTTTTTTGCCGCCACAACTGTTGTACCGCCGCATCGCGCGCGGCCACCAGCTGCTGGCCCGCGGCCAAATACGCCTGTTCGCCCAGGGTGTCCTGCCGCTGATCCAGCTCGCTCATTTGCTGCAGAAACGGCGCATTGCACTGCTCCAGTTCCGCCGCGTACTGTTGCGCCAGATAGCGCTGCCACATCGGTTGCGCCAGTAAACCGGCGCTACGCTGCGCCCCATCGGCGAATTGACGCTCGACCTGGCGCGCGGCAAAGGCCTGATCACTATCGTCCAGACCGGCCAGTGAAGTATATTGGCCGCCGCGCGCGGCAAACGGCAAGCCGAGCCGCGCCGCCAGGCGCTGGCGCAGGGCCAGCTGTACTTCGCGTGATTCAAAAAAATTGGCATCGCTATCGTCCGGATTGCCGGTGCGCCGCCTGGGGTTGCGTTCGCTGACCGGCTGTGCGCGGTCCACGCCCTCGTTCCACTGCTTGTGCATCACCTGCAGCGCGGCCTGGTCCAGCAGGGTTTGTTTGAACATGGCGCACGCCAGGTCCAACAGCGCGCCGGGCGCGGCACCACTGCGCGCGAGCGCGCTGGCGCGCGCCTGCGCCTCTACATCAACCAACAGCGACAAGGGATTATCATGGCAAAACTCGCCCGCGCCTTCCGCCGCCTCCAGAATCAGCGCGCGGTGTTCCGGCGACGCCAGCAACACCTCGTCCAGAACCGCGATCACCTCACGGTGGACGACCCAGGTATTGTCCACGCGCCGGCGCAACTCGCTTAGACGCTGCAACATTTGCTCAAAGTGATTCAAGCCGACCTGCTGCACCGTATTGCGCACCGCCTCCCGCATGCGGCTCCACGCCTGTTGCCGCTCGATGATCAGTGGCTCGTCGCTGTCGCTGTGCCGATACCACCAGGCGGCCGGATTCAGCTCGGTCGGCAGATCGGTGCGAATCAGTTGCGGCACGCTCTCGACCCAGTCGGGCAAGCCGCTCAGCGCGCCGCAACCGCTCAGATCCAGCCGCTCCAGATCGGCCAGCCGCTTGGGCGGCAAATGCCGCAGCTGGCTGCAATGATTCAGGTCAAGGCGCTGCAGCCCTTCCGGCAAGGATGGCAGACTCCGCAAGCCGCTACAGTGGGCAAGATTCATCTGCGTCAGGCTAGACGGCAGATCGGGCACGGCGCTCAGACTCGTCGAGCCACTCAGGTTCAGCAACTGCAGACGCGGCGGCAGCGCTGGCACGCCAGTCAAGGCGCTGCAATTGCGCAGCCCCAGTTGCCGCAGTCGGTTGGGCAGTGGCGGCAGATGAGTCAGCTGTTCACACCACAATAGGTCGAGCGACCGCAAACGCGCCGGCAATGCCGGTAGCGTGCGGAGCGCGCTCGGGCCACCAATCTCCAGATAGCGCAGCTTGGCCGGCAAGGCAGGCAAACCGGTCAGTCCGGTGCAACGACGGATCACCAGATTATTCAAACTCGACGGCAGCGCGGGCAGTTGGCTCAGCGCGCCACAATCGATCACACCCAGCGCCAACAGACTGGCGGGCAGCTTCTCAGGCAAGCGCGTCAACGCCGGGCAACCGGATAGAGCGAGCGAGGTGAGCCCCTCGGGCAGACTGGGTGGCAAGGCGGTCAACTGGCGCAGATCACGCACCACCAGACTTGTGGAGGGTCCAGCGCGCAGCGCGCGGATGGTTTGCGCCAGCTGCTGCCGATCGGCGCGCTCGGCGGCCGGAGCGGAAAATTCCCAGAGACACAGTTCGGCCTCCCACGTCACGGGCGTTGCGCTGGCTACGGAGGTTTTGCTGTTGCGCGGCATGGTCGGACTCCAATCAAGGCATAATCCAGACGCGTTTCGTACTCGGGCGCCGCAGGCTTGACCTCTGCGTGATTGAATCTCGGGAATCGGGAGAGTGGCGGCGGATTTCTCGACCAGCCATCAGCCATCTGGCGCCAGTTGAAATCAGTCAGGAGGGTTGGCGGGGGCTAAACATGATGAACAATTGAGCATCCGATGGTTCATCTAGTTCCGCGCAGAGCTGATTTAGAGCGAGGGGAAGGCGTCAGGTTGGCACAGTATTACGCGCGGCAGCGGGTTGGCGGGAACCCCCGCCAACGGATCAGGCCACACCGCTCAAGCAATTTTCAGGATGGGTATTTTGCGCTCGTGCTGCGCGATCCAAGCCATCAACTGGCCAGCCGGCACGGGTGGCGAGATCGCATAACCCTGTCCGGACGAACAACCGATTTCCAGTAGCCGATCCCAGATGGCCTGACTCTCCACCCCCTCAACCACCAGCTTGCGCCCGGAATAATGGGCAAACGCGATCATACTGCGGATAATCGCCTCGTTGCCCGGCGCCTCTAGCAATATGCGCACAAAGCGCTGGTCAATTTTGATGGTATCGAATGGCAGTTGCTGCAGATGGACCAACGATGAAGCGCCCGTGCCGAAATCATCCAGCGCGATCGACACACCGAACTCGCGGCAGCGTTCCAACTTGTAAATAATCTCTTCCGCCTCCTGCTGCGAAACCGACTCCAGTACCTCCAACTCCAGGTGACCATCGGGAATCGGATGACGCATGATCAACGCCTGAATGCGCGGCAAAAAACTTTCGTGGCGCAGCGTCATCGCGGACAGATTGACACTCACCGGAATCAGCTTGCCCTGCGCCAGCCAGACACTGGAATGATGCAACGCCTCCTCCATCACCCACCAGTCGAGTTCGCGCATCCAGTCGGTGTGTTCAATCGCGGGGAAAAACTCGCCCGGCGCCATACAACCGTCAGCCGTGCGCCAACGCACCAAGGCCTCGACACCGCTGACTCTACGGTCTTGCAAGTTGATTTTGGGCTGATAAAACAACTCAAGCTCGCGCTCGGACAATGCAGTCGGAAATTTGCGGCGCAGCGCATGCAAGCGTTGCATCTCCTGATCCATAGCGGCGTCATAAACCCGACACTGACCACCTCCGGCCTCGCGCGCGCGAATCAACGCCAGATCGCAGCAACGCAGCAAGGCCGTGGCATCGGCCCCCGCGGCATCCGCCTCAACCAGGCCAATACTGCACTGCAGGCTCACCGCCTCTTCCATGCACTGCATCGGCTCGCGCATCACCGCCATCAGACTGGCCACCAGCGATGGCAACGGCTGCAAACCGTCGGAATAGATCACAAAGCGCGCGGCGCCAACGCGCCCGACCGTGCCAGACAACGGCATCACTTGGCTCATGCGCAACGCGGCCTCGCGCAGCAAGGCGTCGCCCATAACATGCCCCAGTCGCGCATTGAGCTCATGAAACCCATCGATCGCCAGCGTCAACAGCGCCACCCGGCCGCCCTCACGCGCCAACGCAAGCCAGCGCTCGATGCGTTGTTGCATCAGTTGCCGATTGGGCAAGCCGGTGAGGGGATCATGCTGAACCTGATAGGCCAAGCTGCTTTCGGCTTTCTGACTGCGCTCCAAGGCGTCCTGGCGTTCCAGCGCATAGCAGATTTCACTGGTCATGGTCTGCACCAAGCCCGCGGTATCTTGATCGAAAAAGTCCCGTTCATGGGCATACAGCACCAGCACGCCCAGCGCCTGACCGTGCATCACCAAGGGTGTGGAGAGCAAACTGCGAATCGAATTTCGGGCAAAAACCTCGGCGCTAGGCAATAGATCCAGCTCTGACACCAGATCATTCACCACCTGCGGCGCTAAGCAGGCCAACGCCCGCGCGCTGGGCGCCTGGCTGGCCAGATCAATTTGGCTGACCATGCGCGGAATGAAGTCTGACGCGCAGTCCCCGGCCATCGCCGCCAGCTCAAACGCCGAGCCGGTCGAATTCACCAAGCCGATCCAGGCATAGGCAAAGCCACCCTGCTCAACGCAAACCCGGGTAATCGCGGCAAACAGCGGCTCACGCTCTTGCGGGCGCATCAGCGCCAAACTGATCCCACTCAAAGTGGCATACAGGCGCGCGCTCACCGGCTGCGCCGCGCTTCCTTGCCGCCCCTGCCAGAACCACATGAGTTCGAGCATCACGCGCTTGTGCAAGGCCTCAGCCAATGCGTCGCGCACCACTTGGGCTTCATCCAGACAAGTGATTTCAATTTGCAAGTACTGCAGAAAACACTCAGACAAGCCACCGCACCAGCTGGGCTCAATGCCCTGCTGGCACACCGACTCAAAAGCGCTCACACGCGCATGCGCTAGCTCATCACCGGACAAGATCACACTGACCGCCCGCAGCAACCGCTCGACACACGCAGGCACATCCGCCAGCGCCACGCTGTCCGGCTGATTCTTCAGTACCCACCAATACAGGTGCTTGGCCAGCGTCTCTCGTCGCAGTAACAAACGCGAACCATACTGCAACAACAACGCGCGATGTTCTTGGCGAAACCCCACCATGCGGCACAACGCGTCGAGCATCGACGGCTCATTATTTCCCATGCCAACTGGCCTATTCATTGCTAATGACACGCTCGTGTCAGTTGACGGCGCCGCCAGCCGTCACGCCAGGCCAGCGGAGCAAAACTTAATAAGAAAATAAGCCTAACAGAGATCGCTAACTTAAGACAAATACAATAAACATATTAAATATTAACTTAATCATACTGACTTACATATTCACTAATAGCACGAAAATAGCATGAAATTCATACGCCGATTGACAGTCAGTCCGTTGCGCGCGAATATCCTCTGCCACCCGAACCGGGAGACAAAACATGCAGCAACAACCGAATTGGCCCGAACTGGAGCAGGCGGCGCGTCAAGCCGCGACTCGCGCCTATGTGCCCTACAGCCACTTTGCCGTCGGCGCAGCCCTGATGACCGCGAACGGTGACGTGTTTATCGGCTGTAACGTGGAAAACGCCGCATTCGGCCTGACCAACTGCGCCGAGCGCACCGCCGTGTTTAGCGCGCGCGCCGCCAACGCCGACATGACCCAGATCAGCGCGATCTGCGTCTACACCCCCACCCAAGTCCCTACTCCACCCTGTGGCTCATGTCGCCAGGTACTCAATGAATTCGGACCGCAAATGCGGGTACGGATGATTTGCGATGGTCCCGAGGTGTTCGACACCACCCTCGACCAGCTCCTGCCCGGCGCTTTCGGCCCGAAGAATCTGAGCGACGCCGAAAAATAAACCGCGTCTTGGCAATGCGCATAAAAAAACCGGAAAGCTTTCACTTTCCGGTTTTTTTTCAGGGTGGCTTAAGACTAATCCACCCAGCGCCGCGCACTGGCAAACATGCGGAACCAGGCGCCATTTTCGCCCCATTCCTGTGGATGCCAGCTATTGAGCACCGTGCGGAACACCCGTTCCGGGTGCGGCATCATGATGGTAAACCGGCCATCATCCGTGGTCAGGCCGGTGACCCCACCGGGCGAACCATTGGGATTCAACGGATAGGTCTCGGTGGCGCGACCATCGAAGTCCACAAAGCGCAAGGCCACCCGTGCCTCACCCTGCGCTTGCGCGGCAAATTGCGCGCGACCTTCACCATGACTCACCACCACCGGCAACTGACTGCCGACCATGTCGGACAAGAAGATCGATGGCGACGCCATCACCTCAACCATCGAGAAACGCGCCTCGAACTGCTCGGAAGCATTGCGCGCAAACGTTGGCCAATGCTCAGCGCCCGGAATGATCTCTTTCAGTTGCGACATCATTTGGCAACCATTGCACACGCCCAGCGCAAACGAGTCGCGCCGCGCGAAGAAACGCTCAAACTCTTCGCGTGCCCGCGGATTGAACAGAATACTCTTGGCCCAACCCTCGCCCGCGCCCAGAACATCGCCATAACTGAAACCACCGCAAGCGGCCAGCCCCTGGAAATCGGCCAAACTCACCCGCCCGGACAAAATGTCACTCATGTGCACATCGACCGTGGAGAATCCAGCGCGATCAAATGCCGCCGCCATCTCCAACTGACCATTGACGCCCTGCTCGCGCAAAATCGCCATGCTCGGACGCAAGCCGCGCGCGATATACGGCGCCGCCGGGTTGTCATGCACATCAAAGCTCAGATTGGAGAACAGACCACGCGCCTTGCTATTGGACAACAGCAGGTGCTCGCTGTCGGCGCAAGCCGGATTGTCACGCAAGCGTTGCAAGCGATAACTGGTTTCGGACCAGGCGCGCTGCAGATCGGTACGGGTTTCGTTCAGCAATTCCTGGCCGCGATGTTTGACGATCAAACGGTCCTTGGTATTCACCCGACCAAGCACAAACAACTCGCGACCAATACCCGCCTGCATGAAGCGCGAAATCACTTCCGAGGTATTGGCCTTCTTCACTTGCAGCACCGCGCCCAACTCTTCGTTGAACAGCACGCGCATCACCCGAGCGCGCGTCGCCGCCTCGCTGGTCGGCTGCACGAAATCGTCGATATAGCGCTGGGTCTTGCGCCGTTCGATCACCAGTTCTTGCAAATCGATCGTGAGCCCAACGTGGCCGGCGAACATCATTTCCGACAGCGTGGCGAACAAACCGCCATCCGACCGGTCATGGTAAGCCAGCAGAATGTCGTCGCGAATCAGCGATTGCACGGTATCAAAGAACGCCGCCAGCTGGCGCGGGCTCTCCACATCCGGCGCGCGACCGCGCATATGCTTCCAAACCTGGCCATAGATCGAGCCACCCAAGCGGCAACGACCATAGCCGAGGTCGATCAGGATCAGATCCGTGTCTTTGTCTTCCTTCAGATCCGGCGTCACGGTCTTGCGCACGTCATCCACCGTGGCGAAGGCCGAAATCACCAGCGACAACGGCGAAGTCACCGCTTTTTGCTCGCCCTCGTCTTGCCACACGGTCTTCATCGACAGCGAGTCTTTACCCACCGGAATGCATAGGCCCATGTCACAAGCCAGTTGAGACACCGCCTCAACCGTGCGATACAACTTGGCGTCTTCGCCCGGGTGCCCCGCGGCGGCCATCCAGTTGGCCGACAACTTCACATGGTGCAACTGGCCGATGTAGGCGGCGGCGATATTGGTCAACGCCTCGCCCACCGCAATCCGACCAGAAGCCGGCGCGTCGAACAATGCGGTCGGAGCGCGCTCACCCATCGCCATCGCTTCACCACGATAGGCGTTGAAGCCCATGGTGGTCACGGCCACATCGGCCACCGGAACCTGCCAGCGCCCAACCATTTGATCGCGCGCGGTCATGCCGCCCACACTGCGGTCACCAATGGTAATCAAGAACGACTTATCCGCCACGGTAGGGTGACGCAGCACGCGGTAGGCGGTTTCACGCAGATCGAACAACGAGGCGTCAAACACTTCAAACACGTCTTCCAGGCTTTCCATGTCGCGCGTCATGCGCGGCGGTTTGCCCAGCAGCACATCCAGCGGCATATCAACCGGAAGATTGTCGAAGTGGTCGTCGCGCACTTGCAAGCGACCATCATCGGTCGCCACACCCAGCACGGCAAACGGGCAGCGCTCGCGCTCGGCCATGGCGCGGAAGCGCTCCAGATCAACCGGCATAATCGCCAGAACATAACGCTCTTGCGACTCGTTGGACCAAATTTGCATTGGCGTCATGCCATGCTCTTCGAGATCGATTTTGCGCAATTCGAAAATCGCGCCGCGACCCGCGTCGTTGACCAACTCGGGGAACGCATTGGACAAACCGCCCGCGCCGACATCGTGAATCGACTCAATCGGATTGTCCGCGCCCAACTGCCAGCAGCGATCAATCACTTCCTGACAACGGCGTTGAATTTCCGGGTTGCCGCGCTGAACCGAATCGAAGTCCAGATTCTCGTGGTTCGACCCCGTGTCCATACTGGACGCGGCGCCCCCCCCCAGACCAATCAGCATGCCGGGGCCGCCAAGTTGAATCAGCAGCGCGCCTTCGGGAATGCGGTTCTTTTTAAGTTGTGCCTGCTGGATATTGCCCAGACCGCCGGCCACCATGATCGGCTTGTGATAGCCGCGCATTTCGCCCGCGTAGTTCTCTTCGAAGGTGCGGAAATACCCTGTCAGATTAGGGCGGCCAAATTCGTTATTGAACGCCGCGGCGCCAATTGGCCCCTCAAGCATAATATCGAGCGCCGGCGCAATCCGTGAAGGATGTCCATAGCGCGGCTGATCTTTGGCATAATTTTCCCACGGCTGAACAAAGCCAGGGATATTCAGGTTGGATACACTAAAGCCCGCCAGACCCGCCTTGGGGCGCGAACCGCGACCGGTGGCGCCTTCGTCGCGAATTTCACCACCAGAACCGGTGGCCGCGCCGGCAAACGGCGAAATCGCGGTCGGATGATTGTGGGTTTCCACCTTCATCAGGATATGGGTCGGTTCGGTCGTAAACCGATAGGACTGTGACTCGCCCACCGGGTAAAAGCGGTCGATAAACCCGCCCTCGATCACCGATGAATTATCGCTATACGCCACCAGCGTGCCTTGAGGACGCGCCGCGTAGGTTTCGCGAATCATGCCAAACAGGGTTTTTTTCTGCGGGGCGCCATCGATCACAAATTGAGCATTGAAGATTTTGTGACGGCAATGTTCCGAGTTCGCCTGAGCGAACATCATCAGTTCAACATCGCTCGGATTGCGCGCCAGGCGCTGGAAGCTTTCGACCAGATAGTCGATTTCATCCTCGGACAAGGCCAAGCCCAGGCTGCGGTTGGCGGCGGCCAGCGCTTCGCGCCCGCCGGACAGCACATCCACGGTCACCATAGGCTGTGGCGCCACGTGCGAGAACAGGCGCTCGGCCTGTTCAAACGACGTCAGCACCGTCTCGGTCATCCGATCGTGCAGCAACGCGCTCAAGGCGGCGCGCGACCCGGGGGTCAGGCTCGCGCCACTCACCCAGAACGCGGTGGCGCGCTCAATACGCAGCACCGAGCTCAAGCCACAATGGTGCGCGATATCGGTGGCCTTGGAGGCCCACGGCGATAGCGTGCCCAAGCGAGGGGTCACCAGAAACAGCTCGCCCTGCGGTTCATCCTTCGTCGTCGGTTCGCCGTATTCCAGCAAACGACCCAATAGGGTTTGTTCTTCAGCCGACAGTGCTGTTTCGCACTCAGCCAAATGCCAAAACTCGGCGTGCAGTACGAGATTCGGTAAACCGATCTCCTGGGCTGCGCCAAGAAGTTTTTCCAGTCGGAACTGTGACAGGGCGACTCCACCCCGCAGCTTGAAAATGTGAGCCATTCAGCACCCGCGACAAGTTTCAGGAAAGCGCGTCATAATACAGGAAAAGGCCGGACTGTTTAAGCAAAGCGCCATAAGACGGTCCGTTAGTAAAAATTCACTCCGCATTTATATAAGATTCCGAGCGCCGGGAGCGCTGAGATGATGAAAAAAATTGAAGCCATTATCAAACCGTTCAAACTGGATGAAGTCCGTGAAGCGCTTTCCGAGATTGGGATCAACGGACTCACCGTCACCGAAGTCAAAGGGTTCGGGCGCCAAAAGGGCCATACCGAACTGTATCGCGGCGCCGAATACGCGGTTGACTTTCTGCCCAAGGTCAAAATCGAGGTGGTTCTGGCCGACGACTTGGTCGAGCGCTCGATTGAAGCCATTATCACCACCGCGCGCACTGGAAAAATCGGCGACGGCAAAATCTTTGTCAGCAGCGTTGAGCAAGTCGTGCGCATTCGCACCGGCGAAACCAACGAAACCGCCATCTAGCAGCCGGTCGGGCCATCGTGCCCGATTGGCTTCTAAACAGCATAAGGATGCGCCATCCTCATGCTCTCGGCAATCCCTGTAAGAAAACACCCCTAAAAGCAAAAGACACATCGCAGTGATGTGTCTTTTACCGATTCTCTTAGCTCCAGAACTTCCACCAGGGCATTTCTTTTACTTCCCAAGTGTTGGTCAGATACGCGCTATTTGGATAGTTAAGCACCAACACCCGGCGACTATCATCGCGTAGCTGAGTCATCCCCAAGTGGTCATAACCCGACACCATAATCGCCAGCGCCTCTTCGACATAACGGGTATTACCGTACTCGGTCACCACGGTCTGCGCGCGATTAACCGCGGCCACATAGGCTTCGCGTTTCATGTAATACCGCGCCACATGCATCTCATGCCCGCCCAGCGCATCGATCAGCATCTTGACCCTGGCCAGAGAGTCCGGAGCATACTTGCTGTTCGGAAAACGCTTAACCACTTCAGAGAACGCGGCGAACGATTGTTGCGACGATTTAGGGTCGCGCTCGCTCAAATCTTGCCCACCCCACTTGGACAATACACCGTGGTCCGGACTGAAATACACCAGCCCCTTCAGATAATAGATATAATCGAGGTTTGGATGGGCCGGATGCAGCTTGATGAAACGATCGGCGGCAGCGATGGCGAGTTCCGGTTCGTTATCTTTGTAATAAGCGTAAGTCAGATCCATTTCGGATTGCTGAGCGTAGCGCCCATAGGGGAAACGCGCTTGCAGCGTTTCATATAACTTTTCGGCCTGGGTATAATTGCCGGAATCCAGGTCGCTGCGGGCTTCCGCATACAGCTTTTCCACCGTCCAGCCACGCGTCTCATCGTAGGTATCAGGCGTCGCGCAGGCGGACAATCCCAGCACAACCAACATTGCTACTACGTATCTTTTCATGACCGATCCTTATTATGACTCCGAGGATTATAGCGACAACTCGGAAAACGAGGTATCCACTCCTCAAGAAATCGATGTTCCCCAGACTTTGGCTGGCGAACGGCTGGATGTAGCGCTGGCAAAACTGCTGCCCAACTTCTCGCGCAGCAGACTTGCCCAATGGATTAAGGACGGCAACGTCCTCGTGGACGGCAAGCCTGCCACGACCAAGGCAAGACTGCAAGGCTTCGAACACTTACAGATCACACACGGGCAAAGTTTCGAGGAATTATCACACGCTCCCGAAGCCATGGATCTGTCGATTGTTTACGAAGACGAACACATCCTGGTGATCAACAAACCAGCCGGCCTGGTGGTGCACCCGGCCGCCGGCAACTGGACCGGCACCCTGCTCAACGGGCTGCTGCACCACGACCCCGCGCTGACGCGCGTACCGCGCGCCGGGATTGTCCATCGCCTGGACAAAGACACCAGCGGCCTGATGGTGGTGGCCAAAACCGTGGCGGCGCAAACCGACCTGGTGCGCCAGTTACAAGCGCGCACGGTCAAACGCATTTATCGCGCGGTGGCTGACGGCGCGGTGCCCTGTGACGGCAAGATCGACGCCTCGGTCGGGCGCGACCCGCACAATCGTCTGCGCATGGCGGTGGTCAAGTTTGGCGGCAAACCGGCGGTGACTCATATCCGCATTCTGGAACGCTACCCAAGCCACACCTACATCGAGTGCCGACTGGAAACCGGGCGCACACACCAGATTCGCGTGCATATGCGCGAAGCCAACCACCCGCTGGCCGGCGACCCGGTCTATGGCAACCCGCGCCACAAAATGCCCGACGAAGTCATGGTAGCGGTCAAAGCCCTGCAACGTCAGGCGCTGCACGCCTTTCAGCTGTCACTGATTCACCCGGCAACCGGACAGGAAATGACCTGGAGCGCCAAACTGCCGGCCGACATGCGCGCGCTACTGGCCTCGCTACGCGGGCCGGAGCGCCCCACTGTGGTCGACGACGCCGAAGACGATGACTGGGACGACGAAGACTATGACGTCGAGGTGCACTATGTCCGTGACTAGTCCGCAAACCGACTGGTATAGCGCCGACTGGCCGGCGCCACCCCGGGTCCGCACCTTGATCACCACGCGCAACGGCGGCGTCAGCGCCGCGCCGTACAACAGCCTGAACCTGGGCCTGCACGTCGGCGACGACGAAACCCGGGTTCTAGCCAATCGCGCGCTGGTTGCCGCTCAACTGCCCGGCGAACCCGCCTGGCTTAACCAGACGCACAGCACCACGGTGGTCGAAGCCGGGCCATTCGGCGCCCCGCCCGACGCCGACGCCAGCTTTAGCCACGCCAGTGGCCAAGTCTGCGTGGTCATGACCGCCGATTGCTTGCCGGTATTGTTCGCCGAGCGCAATGGGCGCGCGGTTGGCGCCGCGCACGCCGGCTGGCGCGGGCTGTGCAACGGCGTGCTGGAAGCCGGGATTGCCACCATGGGGGTCGCGCCCGCCGACCTGATGGCCTGGCTCGGGCCGGCGATCGGTCCGGACGCGTTTGAAGTCGGCGCCGAGGTGCGCCAGGCGTTTATCGCGCGCGACCCGGCCAGCCAGGCCGCGTTCAGCCCGATCGGCGATGACAAATACCTGGCCGACATCTACCTGCTGGCGCGCCAGCGACTGGAAGCCGCCGGCATCAGCGCCATTTATGGCGGTGGCCAATGCACCGTCATCGACCGCGACCGATATTTTTCGTATCGACGCGACGGATGCACCGGACGCATGGCCAGCTTGATCTGGATCGAGCCATAACGGCGCGCAGGCGCCCTCCGCCGTTATCTTCACGCGTAGCGTGGAGATCCAGGTTTTTCGCGAGCCTACCGCAAGTCTCCTAATGGGATGGACGCCCCTTCCTAACCGGCATCAATGTGCCAGAGTGGTAGTGTCAACAACCGCTCAACAGAAGGAGCATCCACTATGAACATTACGACAATCGGAATCGATCTGGCAAAAAATGTGTTCCAGGTCCACGGGGTCAACGAACACGGTAAAGTGGCCGTCAAAAAGCAACTCAAACGCGAGCAAATGGCGGCCTTCTTTGCCAATCTGCCGCCTTGTCTGATCGGCATGGAGGCCTGTGGCGGGGCGCATCATTGGGCACGTCAGTTGCAGCGTTTTGGTCACACCACAAAATTGATGGCACCACAATTCGTTAAACCTTACGTCAAAACCAATAAGAACGACGCGGCCGATGCGGAGGCAATCTGCGAGGCGGTGGCTCGGCCAAACATGCGCTTTGTGCCGGTCAAGACGACCGAGCAGCAAGCCATTCTATCGGTGCATCGAGCGCGGCAGAATTTTGTTAAAGCCCGCACTGCGTTGGCGAATGAAATTCGTGGCTTGCTAAGTGAGTTCGGTTTGGTCATGCCACAAAAAATCCAGACCATCGGCTTGCGCTTGCCTGAAATCCTGGAGGACGGTGACAACGGATTGCCTGGCACCTTCAAGCAGTTGTTGCAACGTCTTGGCGAGCATTTAAAGGAACTAGATCGGCAAGTCGCCGAATTGGAGCGTGATATCCAGATCTGGCATCGAGGCAATGAGGCCAGCCGTCGGCTGGAGAAAATACCCGGCATCGGCCCGATTACCGCCAGCGCGCTGGTAGCCACGGTAGGAGATGCCAAGAATTTTAGCAATGGGCGACAGCTGGCCGCCTGGTTGGGCTTGGTGCCAAGGCAGAATTCTAGCGGCGGTAAAGCCACATTGCTCGGCATTAGCAAACGTGGTGATCGCTATCTGCGCACACTGATGATTCATGGTGCGCGCGCCGTTCTGCGCTTTGCCCAGAACAAGACCGACACGACGTCAATGTGGTTGAACGAAGTCCAGACGCGGCGCCATGTAAATGTGGTCACGGTGGCGCTGGCAAATAAAAACGCACGTATCGTGTGGGCGCTATTGGCGCATGGGAGCGAATTCCGAGCGGGTTACACGTCGTCGGAGTCCGTCGCCGTGTAACCCACTCGGTTGAGTGGGGCAAGAAGTGGATTGAGAGTGTTTACGCATACCGATTGCTCAGGCAAACAAGCAGCGATGGCAAGATAGGTCAGACCGTGGTTGGCAAAACCCGAGGGGATCCACGCACGTTAAGAGTGCAAAACCCTGATTGAGGAGCCGACCAGCGTATTCCATTTGGGACAGAGGCGACGGCCTCGTAGAAAGTCCGGATGTATGGCTGCAATCTTCCTTCAACCCATCGCAATTTGGTTGCTTGGCAAAACGGGGGCGTCCATGTATGGATCCCCGCCGCCTGCGGCGGCGAGGATGACGGGGGGTGCGGCGAGCGAGGATGACGGGGGGTTTCACGTTAACCTACCCTCAACATGTTCAAATCAATTTTTCGCAAGTACTCAACATCAATCGTTCTTGCGCTCGTTCAAACCTCACCCGATAAATCGACGCCATTCATCGCGTGTATCGCCCGCCGAATTTGTGCCGCGGCGTCCAGCGGAAATTCGAGCGGAAACAAATGGCTGCCCGGCGCCACGCCGAGTTGCATGCCCAAGCCATCGGCCACAAATTTCAGGTCGGCGCGACTCAGTACTCCGCCGCCTCCGGCCACCAGATAATGCGCCGGCACGCGCAAGCGGCCGCGCATACGCGCCAGATCATGCGGCAGCGTGCGGTAAATCTGGTGCTCGATCACCGGCCTGAATTTCAACTGGCGCCCGCCCTGGCCGTCGCTACAGGTACCATGCTCGGCGTAATCGCGCAGGCAATCGCGATCGAAATGGGCAAACACCGGTTTGCGCAGAAAATATTCGAACGCCATTTGGCTCGAGGCCCAGCGATCGCGCCGCTTCAACGTATTTCCCCCCGGGGTCAGGCGGTCGATATACCCCAGGCGCTTGGCCAGCCAGATATTGCACGCGCGCCAGCGGCCAAACAGCGGGGCGTCCAGAATCACCAGCCCCTTGAACAGTTCGGGCCGCGCGATCGCGGCATACAGCATCAGCACCCCGCCCAGAGAATGACCAATGCCGTAAACGGGTTCGGTGGCTTGGCGCTCGATGGCCTGGATAGTTTCCTCAACGAGGCGCGGCCAGCAGTCGGTCACCGGATAGGCCGGGTTGTGCCCGACGATATCCAGCGTCGCAATGCGATAATCACGCGCCAGCTCAGTCAGCATTTTTTGGTAAATACTGGCCGGGAAGCCGTTGGCATGGGCAAAATATAAATGTTCTGTCATGATTCCAGGATTGAAGTTGCCTTACGCCATAATAACGAAATTTGCCAATGACATATATTATCGTCACTGACACGGTGGTGGCGATTCAAGCAGGGTGTCAGACACGCAGGAACCCCACACACACGCCACAGTCAATAGAGACCGTTTTACAGAAAAGGTTAGGCATGAACTTCCGTCACCGGGTATGGCTCAACGTCCTGCTGCTGGCAATGCTATTTTGCCGGCCGGCGCTGGCACTGGACCAAAGTCAGTTGTTAAAGCCGGATCAAGCGTTCGCCTCCAGCGTTGAGCGCAGCGGCGACCAACTCACCGTCACACTCAAGGTTGCCGACGGCTATTACGTATATCGCGACCGCATGCGACTAAGCACCGAACCCGCCGGGCTGCTGCTCACTCCACGGTTTCCCGCCGGCAAGGTCAAGAGCGACCCCTACTTCGGTCAGCAGGTGATTTTTCTGCGGCAAAATACCATCGTGATTCCACTGGCCGCGGGCGCGCCGCAGCGCTTTACCCTGATCGTGCGCCTGCAAGGCTGCGCGGAAGTCGGCGTCTGCTATCCACCGTATACCCAGCGCTTAACCGTGGGCGACACCGGGTTTACGCCGGCCAGTTGGCTCGGCCGCGCCAGCGCAATCGATCCGGCGCCCGGGGCGCGCGGATTGCCGCTGACCTTGCTGGCTTTTTTTGCCGCCGGGCTCGGCATGGCGTTTACCGCCTGCATGTACCCATTGCTGCCGATTCTGTCTGCGCTGATCGCGGGTCAAGGCCATAAACTGACGCGCCGCCGTGGCTTTCTGCTCTCGCTAACCTACGTTCAGGGGCTGGCGCTGACCTACACTCTGGTCGGCGTGTTTGCCGGTTTGACCGGCGCGCTGTTGACCGTCTGGCTACAACAACCGCTGGTGATTCTCTCGGCCAGTCTGATGATGGTGCTGTTTGCCCTGTCGATGTTCGATGTGTTTTCGCTGCAGCTGCCGAGCGCGCTGCAATCGCGGCTGGCCGAGTCCTCTAACCGTCTCGGTGGCGGACGCATCTTGACCGTGTTCGCCATGGGCGCGCTGTCCGCGCTGATTATCGGCCCCTGCGTAGCGCCGCCCCTGGCGCTGGCGCTGGGCTATATCGGCAGCACCGGCAATGCCGGCTTCGGCGCCGCCGCGCTGTATGCCATGGCATTGGGACTCGGCCTGCCGCTGATGGTGGTCGGCACCTTTGGCGGGCACTTTCTGCCCAAGGCCGGTCGCTGGATGAATACGGTCAAAGCCGTGTTCGGCGTGGTGATGCTGGCGCTGGCGCTACAGCTTGCCGCGCCGTTTTTGCCGGGTTGGCTCGCCATGCTGGCCTGGGCCGCGATCGCGATTAGCTGCGCGGTTTTTTTGCACGCGTTCGATCCCTTACCGGCCAATGCCCAGCGCGCCACGCGCCTGGGCAAGGCTCTGGGTTTGCTGCTGTTTCTTATCGGCGCCGCCGAATTGGTTGGCGTGATGGCGGGGGCGGATAATCCGCGCTATCCGCTACAATGGCTGGCAGCCAAACCGGCCGAGGCGGCCAACGTGCTGCCGACCTTTGGCGCGGTGGCCAACAGCGCGGCGCTCGACCAGGCGCTCAACAGCGCGCATGGCCGCCCAACCCTGCTCGACTTTACCGCCGACTGGTGTGTCAGCTGCAAAGAAATGGATGCAACCACCTGGCGTGACGCGCGCGTCAATCGCAGCCTGCAAAGCTATACCCTGCTGCGCGCCGACGTCACACAGAACAGCGCCGAGAACAGCGCGTTGCTGCGCCGTTTCGGTTTGTTCGGTCCGCCGGCGATCATCCTGTTTGACGGCAATGGCAAAGAAAGCGCGCGCATGATCGGCTATATCGATGCGTCCGCCATGCAACAACAATTAAGCGCCGGGCTGAAAAATACCGGTTAACCCTATGCTGATGTTTCTTGTCGTCCTCGGCGCATGCCGGGGACCCAGGGGCCTAACCACACGCCGCCGCTAGTGTCCTGGATCCCCGCCTTCGGCGAGGATGACAGAAGTAGGCGATAGCGGTAGAGAAGGAGTCGTTATGTTGTCCAAAGGTTTATCCAACCTCAGTGTCATGGCGGTGCTGCGCATCGCGGTGATGCTGTTGCTGGTGGCCGCCTGTTACATGATTATCAGCCCGTTTCTCGGCGCCCTGATTTGGGCGGTGATTATCGCGGTATCCATGTGGCCGGCCTTCACCTGGCTGACCTATAAGCTCAACGGCCGGCGGCGCATTGCCGCGCTACTGTTGGTCAGCGCCATCACCCTGGCGTTAGCGGCCCCGATTGGCTTGATGGTGATGTCTCTGACCGATGTCTGGCCGCTACTGTCGCACATGGCCCATGGCATGGCGGGCTTTCAGTTACCCCCCGCCCCCGCCTGGGTCGGCAATCTGCCGCTCGTCGGCGGCGCCCTGCTGGATCTGTGGCAATCGGCGCAAAGCGATTTGCCGGCAATGCTCGGCAATCTGCTGCCGGCGATCAATCGCGGCGCGCTGTGGTCGCTGAGCTATGGCGCGCAACTGGCGCTGAGTCTGCTGGAAATCATCCTGGCGCTGGTGATTGCCTTCATGCTGTTGATTCATGGCGAGGGCGCCTGGCGCCTGGCGGAAAAGACCATCGTCAAACTGGGCGGCGCGCCGGCCACCGAATTGCCTCAAGTGGTGGCGCGCACCATCCGCAGTGTCACCACCGGAGTGATCGGCACCGCGTTGGCGCAAACCTTGCTTTGCGTGATTGGCCTGTTGATCGCCGGGGTGCCCGCCACCCTGGTGCTGGGCTTTCTGTGCTTCATGCTGGCCGTGGCGCAAATGCCCACTTTGCTGGTCTGGCTGCCGGCGGCCGGCTGGGTGTTTTACACCGGCCACACCGGTCGCACGATCTTTTTACTGCTGTGGGGCTTTCTGCTGGTCAACACCATCGATAACTTCATCAAACCGTTTCTGATCAGCCAGGGCTCCAAGCTACCGCTGGCGCTGATTTTCATCGGCGTGATCGGCGGCTTGATTACCTGGGGCATGATCGGTCTGTTCATCGGCCCTACCCTGCTGGCGGTCGGATACACGTTGTTCGACCACTGGCTCAAGAGCGACGACAGCTTGCCTGCGGGGTTTAATGACCGTTCTTAAGCCAGCTCCACGGCCATGGCGGTGGCCTCGCCACCGCCAATGCATAAGCAGGCGATTCCACGGCGCGCGCCACGCTGGCGCATAGCCGAAATCAGTGTCACCAAAATCCGCGCGCCCGACGCGCCAATCGGATGCCCCAGCGCGCAAGCGCCACCATTCACATTGACTTTTTCATGCGGCAAATTCAGTTGCTCCATGGCCACCAGCGCCACCACGGCAAAGGCTTCGTTGATTTCAAACAAGTCGACATCGGCCACGTTCCAACCGGTTAACGCCAGCAGCTTGTGTATCGCCGCCACCGGCGCGGTGCTAAACCAGGCGGGTTCTTGCGCATGGGTAACCTGCCCCACAATACGCGCCAGTGGGGTCACCCCCAGAGACTCGGCCATGGACGCGCGCGTCAGCACCAGCGCCGCCGCGCCGTCCGAAATTGAGCTGGCATTCGCCGCCGTGACCGTGCCATTGGGACAAAATGCCGGCTTGAGCAGTGGTATTTTATCGGCGCGGGCGGTTTGCGGCTGCTCATCTCGCGTCAGATCGGGAGCACCGTCCGCTATGGTGATTTCCGAGTCGAAGGCGCCGCTGGCGTTCGCGCGCAGCGCGCGCTCCAGCGACGTGAGCGCATAGGCATCCTGCGCCGCGCGCGACACGTGAAAGCGCTCGGCGCAAGCCTCGGCGAACACCCCCATCAATTGTCCCTGATCGTAAGCATCCTCCAGCCCATCTAAAAACAGGTGGTCCTTCAGTTCGCCGTGTCCCAGCCGCAAACCTGCGCGCGCCTTGGGAATCAGATAGGGCGCGCGGCTCATGCTTTCCATGCCACCAGCCACCATCCAGTTGGCCGATCCGGCTAATAACTGGTCGCGCGCCAGCATCACCGCCTTCATGCCCGAACCGCACATCTTATTAATGGTCAGACAACCCGCCGACAGGGGCACGCCGGCTTTGAGCGCGGCCTGGCGCGCGGGCGCCTGCCCCTGCCCGGCGGACAGGACATTCCCCATGATCACTTCGTCGATCAGCGCCGCCTCCAGCCCGTTTGCGCCAAGCGCGCCCCGTATTGCCGCCGCGCCCAATTCGGCGGCGCTCAAATGCGCCAACGCCCCCTGAAATCCACCGATGGGGGTACGCGCCATCCCTGCGATGACGATCTGATCCTCGAGCATGCCGCTTTCCTCACATCCGCCATTGATTCGATGCCATGATCATAGGCGATATTGACGTTAACGTAAACGTTACGCTATGGTTAAAACACCACCATTTCTGGAACCACCGCCATGAAGATTGAACAGGCTGGCGTCGTCGGCGCAGGCACCATGGGGCATGGCATCGCCCAGGTGCTGGCGCAAAGCGGCTGCGAAGTTCAACTCTACGATGTCTCGGCCGCAGCGCTCGATAGCGCCATGGCCAAAATCGATCTCAGCCTGGCGCGCTTGTGCCAAAAAGGCGTGATCAGCAGCGAGCAGCGCGCGCAGACGCTGACGCGCCTGATTCCCTGCTCGCGACTGGATGCCCTGGCTCACTGCCGCATCGTGATTGAAGCGGTCAGTGAAAACTCAGAGATCAAGCACGCGCTGTTTAGTGAACTCGATCAACAGTGCGACCCGGCCACGATTCTGGCCTCGAATACCTCGGCGATTCCCCTGACGCGCATTGCCGCCTGGACCCAGCGCGCCGACCGGGTGATTGGCATGCATTTCATGAACCCGGTACCACTGATGGCGCTGGTCGAAGTGGTGCGGGCGCTGCAGACCAGCGATGCCACCTGGAAAATCGTCAGCGATCTGGCGCGCCAACTGGGCAAAACCCCAGTCACGGTGCGCGATGCGCCAGGCTTTGTTTCGAACCGCATTTTGATGCCGATGATCAACGAAGCGGTGTTCACCCTGTATGAAGGCGTAGCGGACGCGGCGGGCATCGACAGCGTGATGCAGCTCGGCATGCATCACCCGATGGGACCGCTGGCGCTGGCGGATCTGATCGGTCTGGATACCTGCCTGGCGATCATGGACGTGTTATATCAATCACTGCGCGACAGCAAATATCGCGCCTGCCCGCTGTTAATCCAGATGGTCGAGGCCGGACACCTGGGACGAAAAAGCGGCCAGGGGTTTTATCAATATTAGCAGCCGGCCTTAATCCGTCATCCTCGCTCGAAGAGCGGGGATCCCATTAGAGAACTTGCGGCATGGCCAGCGAAAGCCTAGATCTCCACGCTGCGCGTGAAGGTGACGGCAGGCTGTCAGTGCTTCGTAAGCACTTAATCAAGGAGAGCGCGCGATGGATTTTGCCTTAAGCGATGATCAACGGGCTTTTCAGGACAGCGCGCGCCAGTTTGCCGCGGGCGAACTCGCGCCCTACGCCGCACAGTGGGACGCCAATGCGTTCTTCCCGATAGACACGATTCGCCGGGCGGCCGACATGGGGTTTTGCGCGCTGTATCTGCCCGAGCGCTTCGGCGGCCTGGGGCTTGGGCGACTGGATGCCGCCATTGTGTTTGAAGAGCTGGCCATCGGCTGCACCTCGACCGCGGCCTATCTGACCATTCACAACATGGTGAGCTGGGTGATTGCCAGCTTTGCCCGCCCGGAACTGGCCAACCAGTGGGTACCGGCGCTGGCCAGCGGTCAAAAACTCGCCAGTTATTGCCTGACCGAACCGAATGCCGGCTCGGATGCCGCCGCGCTGGAAACCCGCGCGCAGCGCCAGGGGGGCCATTACCGCATTAATGGTAGCAAGCTGTTCATTTCCGGCGCCGGCAGCACCAATGTGCTGCTGGTGATGGCGCGCACCGGCGGTCCGGGCGCTGGCGGCATCTCGGCCTTTTTGGTGCCAGCCGAGTCACCCGGCATTCTCTATGGCGCCAACGAGCGCAAGATGGGCTGGTGCAGTCAGCCGACACGTAGCGTGACCTTCGACCAGGTTGAGGTTCCGTCTGACTATCTGCTGGGGGCCGAGGGAGAGGGATTCAAGTTCGCCATGCGCGCGCTGGATGGCGGCCGGGTGAATATTGGCGCCTGCTCGCTCGGCTGCGCCCAGGCGGCGCTCAACGCCGCGGTCGACTATGTGGGTCAACGGCGACAGTTCGGCCAGACACTGAGTTCGATGCAAAGCGTGCAATTTCGCCTGGCCGATATGCTGACCGAGCTGGTGGCGGCGCGCCAGATGGTGCGCTTGGCGGCATGGCAACTGGATAGTGGCGCGCAAAACAGCAGCAGTTACTGCGCCATGGCCAAGCGTCTGGCGTCGGATACCGGATTTAAAGTCGCCAACGAAGCCTTGCAACTCTTCGGCGGTTATGGCTATCTGAAGGACTTCCCGCTGGAGCGGCATGTGCGCGATGCGCGCGTGCACCAGATTCTGGAGGGAACCAATGAAATCATGCGCCTGATTATCGCCCGTCGTTTACTGGCGCCAGGCGCGCTCGACCTGTTGCGTTAGGAGCCTAAACATGTCCGACCTCACCCTCAAGCTGAGCCGCGAAGAACATACCGCGATCATTATGATCGACAACCCGCCGGCCAATACCTTCGACCGCTCCAATCTGGCTCAGCTCAAACAGATGCTGGCCGAACTGGAGGCCGAGCGCGACATCTACGCGCTAGTGATCACCGGCGCCGGCGCTAAATTTTTCTCGGCGGGCGCCGATCTCAAGCAATTTGCCAGCGGCGAGCGACAAAGCGCGGCTGAGTTGACGATCTTATTTTCCGAAGCGTTTGAAGCCCTGTCGCGCTTTCGCGGCCTGACCATCGCCGCGATCAATGGCTATGCCATGGGCGGTGGGCTGGAATGCGCGCTGGCCTGCGACTTGCGCATCGCGGAACAACATGCCGAGCTGGCGCTGCCCGAAGCCAGCGTCGGACTCCTACCCTGCGCCGGTGGCACTCAGCTGTTGCCCTGGCTAGTGGGTGAAGGCTGGGCCAAACGCATGATTTTGTGCGGCGAGCGCGTGGATGCCGCCACCGCGCAGCGCATCGGCCTGATCGAGCAGAGGGTGCCACGCGGACAATCGCTAAGTCAGGCCCTGACACTGGCCAAACAAGCGGCGCGCCAGTCGCCCGGCGCTCTGGCGGCGTGCAAAACCCTGATTCAATCGGCGCGTCACCAACCCTTGGCACTCAATCTGGCGCAAGAACGCAGTGCCTTCGTCAAACTATTCGAAACCCACGACCAGCGCGAAGGGGTGAATGCCTTTCTGGAAAAACGTCCCCCGGTTTGGAAAAATGCATGAACCCCGTTCTGTTTGACACCCTGGCCTGCCACGACGGCCACGCCATCGGCGTGGCCACACTCAATAGCGCCGCCAGCCTGAATGCGCTGACACCGGCAATGATCACCCTGCTTCACGCGCAACTGGATCTCTGGCGTCAGGACGACAAGGTGGTCTGTGTGGTGCTGCGCGGCGCCGGCGGCAAGGCGTTTTGCGCCGGCGGCGACGTGCGCGCGCTGCGCCAGGCCTTGATCGATCACCCGCAGCCGGCGCCGCACCCCGTGGCGCGCGATTATTTCGCCCGGGAATACGCGCTGGACTTCCGCATTCACACTTATGACAAGCCGCTGATCGCCTGGGGCCACGGTATTGTCATGGGCGGCGGACTGGGTCTGCTGGTCGGCGCCAGCCATCGGGTGCTCACGCCCGAAAGCCGCATCGCCATGCCGGAGATCACCATCGGCCTCTACCCCGATGTGGGCGGCAGCTGGTTTTTACCGCGCATGCCGGCGCGGCTGGGCTTGTTTCTGGCGTTGACCGGCGCCAGCCTGAACGCCAACGACGCCCTATTCGCCAATCTGTCCGATCATATTTTACCCAGCGATGGGCTGGACCCACTGCTGGAGCGACTGACGCGCCACACCTGGCAAAACCGGGACCGTTACGCCGAAGTCAGTGCCCTGCTGAATGAATGGGAAGCGCCGCCGTCGGCGCCCAGCCGCCTGTTACAGCATTTCGACACCTTGAGTCCACTGATGCGCCAAGGCAGTTTAACCTCGGTCACTCAGGCCATCGCGCGCGCCGAATTCAGCGATCCGTGGCTGCTGCAGGCGCAACAAGGCCTGCAACAAGGCTGCCCGACCACCGCCGCGCTGTGCTGGGCAATTTTTCAGCGCGCGCCGCGCATGTCGCTGGCCGAAGTGCTGCGCATGGAACTGACACTGTCGGTCAATCTGTGCGCCCGGCCGGACTTCAGCGAGGGCGTGCGCGCGTTGCTGGTCGACAAGGATAGACAGCCGCGCTGGAGCCGGGGCGCGGATCAGATCGACGCCGACTGGATCGACAGCCTGTTCGCGTCGCCATGGCCCGCGGATGCCCACCCGCTGCGCGCGTTAATGTAGGTTGGGGGTGAGCAACGCGATATCTGACGGATGCGATCAATATTGGGATTCGCACCGCTCAATGCGGCGCCAGGGCAGATTAAAAGCCCCGGCGTAGGTCTGCGCGCACACCAAGTCATTCGGCTTTAGCTGGCGAAACAGCGTGTATTTCACCGTGATTTTTTCCGGCCGCGGATTTGCTTCGCTCGGCGCGAGAGTCAGCCAATGAGCGGTTTTTCTACCCTGGCGAACCTCTTCCATTTTAAGCACCCGCAGCACTTGTGTTGTGGGAGTGGATTGATCCAGCCGGCCATTGAATACCGCCAGCGCCCCCCCGAGCATCACCATGTAAATGATGGCGATACACGCCCGGATAAACAGGCTGGCCCCGGCGCGGCGCAGCGCGCGGGTCTGCGCCAGGGTGATGGCCAAGCCGCCCGCCACCGCCCACAGCAGCAAGCGCGAAACATCAAGCGGAAACAGATACTCTTGCTGGGCCATGACAAACCATGCCACCGCGGGGATAGCCAACCAGGCAAAGAAACACTTGGTTCGAACATCCTCCACACCGCTCAAAAACCAGCCGCCGCCCTGCGTAGCCCGGGCCACCATCACCGTGGCCAGCGCCGGCCCGAGCAACAGCAGCAAGCTCCACAGCCAAAGGGGCGGCGGGTAGATGGCAATCAAGAATGCCAGCGCGAAATAGCCGATCACGCTGCTGATCAAAATCCATGAAGTCGCGCTCGATGAGCGCGACTTCATGTTCGCCGGCTCGGGTTCAGATTGATGGGTATTTTTCACAGTCAATTTCGCCAGTTGTTCTAAAAACCATCAGAGGTTAAGACCAAAGGCCTTGCGACATCTTGATGACCGCCATGACCATCTCAAGAGGTTTGCGCGCCCAGCCTGGCGGCGCCGAGAAACGCCGGGCTCAGCAATGCCTCGATGATCGGCCGCCCCACCTGGTCAAGAGCGCTGAGCACCGACTCGGGGTGAAACTGCACCGCCGCAATCGGCAAGCTGCGATGCTCCAGCGCCATCACCACCCCATCCTCGGTTTGCGCGGTCACCAGTAATTCCGGCGGTAAACTGGAACGCACCGCGCACAGCGAATGGTAGCGGCCCACGCTAAAACTCGGAGGCAGTTGCGCCAGCACGCGCCCGCCCGAGCGGGTGACGCGCGCCGCTTTGCCATGCGCCGGCCGACCCAACAGCGCCAGTTCACCGCCGAAATACTCGGCAATGCCCTGCAGTCCGAGGCACACGCCAAACACCGGAATCGCGTGCAACAGCAATAGACTTAAACTGGCGAACAGATCGAAATCGCTGGGTCGGCCCGGGCCGGGCGACAGCACCGCCAGATCCGGGCGCAAACCCGCCTGCAACCGCGCGCGCGCCAGTTCGGGGCGCAGGGTGGTCACCTCGGCGCCGGCGGCGCGAAAATAAGCGCCCAGGGTATGCACAAAGGAATCATGATGATCGATCAGCAGCACCCGTTTGCCCACGCCCGGCAGTGGTGGCGCCGCGCGCGGCGCGACCGCAACCGGCGCGGACAATACCGCGCGCGCAGCCGCCGCCTTGAGGCGGCACTCGGCCTCCTCCTGCGCCGGCACACTGTCATACAACAAAGTGGCGCCGGCGCGCACCTCGGTCACGCCATCGCACATGCGGATCGCGCGCAACGTCAGACCGGTATTCAGATTGCCATCGAAGGTCATACGCCCGATGGCGCCGCCATACCAGCGCCGCGCGGTATGCTCATGCCGCTCGATGAAACTGAGCGCCGCCGCCTTGGGCGCGCCGGTGACCGTCACCGCCCAGGCATGGCTCAAAAAGCCATCCAATGCGTCGAATTCCGGCGCCAGCTGGCCCTCCACATGGTCCACGGTATGAATCAGACGCGAATACATTTCGATTTGACGCCGCCCGATCACCCGCACGCTGCCCGGCAGGCAAACGCGTGACTTGTCATTGCGATCGACATCGGTGCACATGGTCAGCTCGGACTCTTCCTTGGCCGAGTTGAGCAAGCGGCGAATCTGCTCGGCGTCTTCCAGCGCATCGCCACCGCGCGCAATCGTGCCGCTGATCGGGCAGGTTTCAATCCGTCGGCCCTCGACCCGAACGAACATCTCCGGCGACGCCGCCACCAGAAACTCGCCCTGCCCCAGATTGATCAGCGCGCCATAGGGCGCCGGATTACTGGCGCTCAGACGCTGAAACACCGTGGACGGATCCTCCGCGCAGGGCTGGCTAAACAACTGACCGAGCACCACCTCGAACAGATCGCCGCGTTGCATCGCCGCGCGGGCCACCTCGACCTGGGCGGCATACTCCCCCGCGCCATGGTCGCAGGCCGTAATAGTTTGACGCGCCTCGGGCTGATACGGCGCGGCGGCGGTATCACGCGCCAAACCCCGGGTGGAGCGTCCCTGATACTCGAATTCATACTGGTAGAGGGTGGCTTGCTGCTTAAGATGATCGACTTCAAGGATTTGATCCGGCAGATACAGCAATAAATCACGTTGATCCGCCGCGCGCGGCAGACTCAACGGCAGGGTTTCGAACTGAAACACCAAGTCGTAGCCGAACGCGCCGTATAAACCCAGGCTGTGATCCTGATCGCTGGAAAACAGCTGTTGCAGCAGACGCAGCAGAGAGAACACCGAAGGTTGGCGGCTACGCTGTTCTTCGCTAAACCCGCCATCGGGAGTCGCCAGCGTGCCGCTGATCAACTGCGCCGCCGCCTGGCATGCAACGAGAAACGGCGCATTCTCCAGCGCGGCGGCAATCGGCGCGAGCAAGATCTCGCCGCGCGGATTCAAGGCCTCAATGCGAAACTGCCGCCCGACACTGCTGACGGCCAACGGTGGATCGCTAAACCCCAGATCCCAACGGGTATAGCGCCCGGGAAACTCAAAGCGAGAGGAAAAATATGCCCCGCGCCGCTGGCTTAAGCGCTCAACCAACTGAGCGCCGGCATCGGCGTAAGCGCAGACTTGCTGCTGACGTTCGACCGCGATATGACCGCGGGTAAGATAGTGATGACGGTGCATGGCAAGCTCCTGATCGGGTTCGACTCGGAAGCTGGCGGCACAACAGACAGACAAGACAAAGCCGCTCGAACTTCCGAGCGGCTGTTACGTTTATGCATGGGGTGGCCGCTCGATTAAACGGGCCACCACCAGGTAAAATTAAGCGTTGTCTGTATCATGAGTATTAATCTATCAGTAGCGTAGTTATTCAGCAAGCGCTACTTCTGCGCCGCCGGATCCAGCGCCTGATTGATCACCATGGCAATACGCACGCCGGCCTTGAACACTTGCTGCTCCACCACCCGCTGGCCGCGTTCGAGATAACTGGCGCTCAACACCTCGGTGCCGCGCGCCGGCTCGGCACAGCGAAAATCGGGCAAAGGCTGATACACCGCCACGCGCGCGATTTGATTCGACTCTTCCAGCCAGTCGGCGGCGCGGCCTTGACGCCAGCTCGCGCTGTCACTGGCATAGCGCTCGGTCTGGCGCGCGATCCAGTCCGCCGGGCGCGTGTCGCCAACGCTCTCTGCAACCAGCGTCGTATCCCAAAGGGCGTGCAAATTAGCGGCATGCCAGCCGGCCTTGCGCGCGCTCACCTTGACCAGGTTGCCACCATGGTCCTGATTATCGGCGGCGTGCAACGGTTGATGAATATCGCCGACCAGATGAATCAGAAACGTCAGCGCCTGCGCCCGATTCGCCTGACTGGCGGCGTGATCGGCCAGCACCAGACTTAAACGTTCAATCTGCGGGCCAGCGCAATTGCCGTCCGCGCACGAAGGCTCGGGCTCGCCATCGCAGGCGGCGATATCCTGGTAATGCCAGCGGTCCGAGCCGGGCAAGCTGCGTTTTAACGCCTGCTTGTGCACATCCATCCACGTCGAAAGCTCGGCAAAATCGGCGCGGGGAATAATCCGCTCCACGGCTTGACGCGCATCGGGGGTCAGTAATTGCTGAGCAATCATGCCGCTTAGCTGGTGCCCCTCCGCCCCCCAAGCCCAGGCCTGGCTGGCGAACAGCAGCAGTAACGCCCCCGCCAGCGTTTTTGGTTGGTTCATCTTCATGCGTATCCCCCGTCAGTTGAATCAGTGTCCCGAGTCGCACATCTTAGCGAGCCGCGCGGGCTTTGAGCGCCGCTCAATCCTTTGGGTCAACCGGGTCTTAGTGCCAGTGCCATGGACGAATCTTGCAAGTCGGCCGGCGATAGCCTCGCGATAATCTCATCCTTACCGCGCCCAAACCAGGGCGGACGGCGGGCAGAGCAAAGTCAATGATCAAGCGGGGGAGATGGCGCGGCGCACTGGGTTTATTACTACTGGGCTGCGCGCTCAACAGCGGGGCCAGCCCGGGCTGCGGGCCGATGACCGTAAAAAAAATCAGTCACTGGGGCATAGTGCGCGCCAGAGCGTTTCCACCGGTTCCGGGGCTGATTCCCTACACCCAGCTCAATTTTGGCCCGGCGGGCACACTGGAACTAGAACCGGCGGAAGTGAGTACGGATGCGAGGACATTTGTCACTCAGAATGACGCGCCGGGAAGTTATTGCGCAAGCGCGCGCATCGCGACCTGGCGTAAGGACATCGAGGTGGTCGTGAGTCAAGACAGCGGCCAAACCTTCAGACTGTATCGCAGCCACCAGAAAAAAGACGCGCGCGAGCCGTATTGGATAAGCCGGGATCTGGCGGCGGGGGAAGCGGGAGCGTTGACACTACGCCAGGCCTGGTCCACCCATTTTAACTGGGAACGCGAACTGATTTCACGCGACTTTGGCCACTCATGGCAAGTGCGGCCCGGATCGGTCCGATTCAATAACCAGCGACAGATCATCCGCGGCTATGATGGCGCCCCCCCGAGCCAAGCCGAGCGCGACGACCCCATGCTGGAGCCGGCGTCTTGTTTCATCCTGCCGCTCAAGCCGGGGAAAACGCTGCGCCTGACATACGCCGCGCTCACCGATGGCCAGGGGCTAGCGCCGTGCAACGAGGTCAAGGCAGCAAGCTCAACCCGCGCGCCTTAAGTTCAGAACAGAATTCGGCCAGCGCCTGCTCCACCAAGCCGCGCGCGCCGGTGAAACCAAACTCGATATGCATTTGCTTAATCCGCTCGTTGCCAAAGTTCGGCAAGCTGGAAAATCGCAGCGCCGGATAGCGCGCGACAAACACCTGCATCAGGTCAATCAACTCGCCCTCGCGCGCGTCGAGCGCGATCACCGTGCGTTCGATTTCAGACTCTGGCGGGCGCAGATGCGCGTACTGGGTATCCAGCACCCACTCGATCATCGGCCAGGCCATGGCCGGAAACCCGGGCACGAAATGCAGATGTTGCAAGGAAAAGCCCGCCACTTGATTCACCGGATTGGGAATCAGGCGCGCGCCAACGGGAAAATACCCCATCTGGATCCGGTGCGGATAAGCGTCGTCACCGAAGCGCTGCTCCAGCAACTGCTTGGCCTCGGGATGCAACGCCAGCGGCAAACCCGCCGCCTCCGCCGCGCAAGCGCGGGTATGGTCGTCGGGCGTGGCGCCGATACCGCCAAAGCTGAACACCAGATCATCCGAGGCCAACATGCGTCGCAGCGCGGCGCTGATATCGGCGGGGTTATCGCCACGCATCTCGGCCCAAGACAAACGCAAGCCGCGCGCCGCGAGAATGCCGATCAGCGCCGCCAGATGCTTGTCCGCGCGCTTGCCCGAGAGTAATTCGTCGCCAATGATCAATGCCCCGATATTCATGTCCCGCCTCCGCTAAAAAACACACCCGTGCAGTATAGGCCGAACCCACCCCCATTCGTGTGTGCTTGAACCTTTAGATTCGCCATCTATCGAATGGCTTTTTGGAGGGGAAGCATCATGCATAAACGACAAAAGCTGGTTATCCTGCCGGGCTGGAGCCATGCCGGCGCGCTCATGTGGCACCATCAAATTTCGCAGCTTGAGGCGCAATACGATATTGAAGCCATCGTGATCACCGATAAAACCACGGCCGAAGACACGGCCGACGCCGTCTTGGCGCGCGCGCCGGGGCAGTTCGTTTTATTGGGCCACTCGCTGGGCGGCTACATCGCCCAACAGGTCGCCATCAAAGCGCCACACCGGGTGCGGCGCCTGATTTTAGTGGCCACCCACCCAGGAAACAGCAGCGAGGAACAGCGGGATTTTTTTGAACAGAGCATGCTACAGCCCTTGCTCGCGGGAGTGCTCCCCGACTGGGACGCGCTACATGCCTCAGCCGTGGCGCCACAATACGCCAATGATCGCGGACTGCTGCAAAACCTGGCGCAATGCCAGGGATTATCCCTGGAAGCGCTGACCAATCAAACCAAAGTTTTACTCAGCGCGCGCGACATCTCGCCCCAGCTGGCAACCTTGCCCATACCCACCCTGATTATTTATGGCCGGCAAGATCCGATTTTCAGCATGGCGACTCAGCTGCTGATGCTCGATACCCTGCAAAACGCGCGACTGGAAGTCATCGAGGACTGTGGCCACTTTCCAGCGCTGGAGCGGGCGGAAGCCACCAGCCGGAGATTAAGGTCATGGTTACAGCCATTTGGCGCGGAAGAAACATCCGCCTTGCGTTAGTCGCGCGAGGGAGCCTAGCCGGTTGGCGGGTTGGCTCCATCCGTAGCCATGCGGGGCCGGCTTGATTGAAGGTCGGCCATGTCGCTTGGATCCCGGCAAGCGATCTTCGGTAATCAGGCAAAAGCCATTAATTGTTTGGCCAGCATTTCGCCGTCATGTTTTCCTCGCTCCCATACATCCTCAAATTCGTCAAGGATGCTCACATAATCGGGACTATCCGCGCCCCCATCGCTGAGATAAGCAAACTCCCCGATATGTTTATCCATTGATAAAAACCGTCTGTTTCCGAGTACGATCAGTGGCGGCAGAGGTATCACCTTATCTTGCTGCTGCCATTGCGCAATAAATCGCGCGGCGACGTCATGCAACCCCATTCCACGACTTTCCCGGCACTGCAGGATATTACCGACAATCGCAACCTGACATTGCGCGCGCGCGATGGCCGCCGTGACCCCCTCGACCTGCAGATGAGGCAGTATGCTGGTATAAAAACTGCCAGGGCCGAAGACAATAATGTCCGCGTGTTTAATTGCCTCAAGTACGGCGGGATTGGGGGTTGCGCCATCGCCCCGAGCTTGTTTCAGCTCGATATTCCGTATGCCTGTCTGTGATTCTATTTCCGACAGATGGGTGATTTTGTCTTGAGGAGCAATGCACTGGCCCGTGTTTAATGTGGCGGACAGGACCAGATCGCTATCGAGCGAGGATGGCCAGACATTACCCTCAATACCGCAGAGTTTTTTGAACACAAAAATCGCGGTATTCATATCTCGGTTATGCGCGAGACAGGCGCCCGTCAGGATGAAATTCCCAATGCTGCCGTTACGATAATCAAACGCCTTGCCTGCGGTAGCTGCGAACGTTTTTAGATAGTTAATGATTGCCCCGCGCAACCCGGGCTCCAAACGCTCAAGCAGAGGATGTCTGCCTTCTGCGTAATAGATAAATTCCCGCCGGGCTTCTTCCGCTTCCCACTCGGCGGACAGCCGGGTATTACAGATGCGCACGACGTCACCAGAACACCCCTCGGCATAAGCCATGGTCATCAGGGCCTGTCGGATATCCCCCACAGACAGCACGCCAATACTTTCCCGGATTGATTTGGAACTGCCACCACTGTCCCAGGCTGGCACGACTCGAGTGAGCAACACGGGATAACGACAGAGTGCAATATTCAGGGAACGGCAGGCACTTCCGCCTGAAAATAAAACAACACGTTTCATTTAATGATCCCGCCTCGCGGTTGTCTGTTTACCTGGGTGTCGTCGATAAAAGCAATCTCGTGCCGTTGGATGCCAGGGACATCGGTGAGGCCCGGGTCATGCATTAAATGGCGACTAGTCATGTTTATCCGCCAGAAGAATGGGGGCCCCAGCTCGTTTGAGCGATTCAATTTCGCAGGCGGGAATGTCGTGCTCGACCACCAGGTATTCAATGTCGCAGACGTCAGCAAACCGGTGATGTGCCTGAACCGACAATTTTTCATTGGTTGCAAGTACCACGCTGTGGCGGCTGCGGCCCAGAAGCGCGCGCTTGAACGCCGCGTCAGAAATATTGAATGCACTCACGCCGCTGTTTGCCGAGACGGAACAGGCACCGATAAAACATCGGTCTATGTTCATCTGAGTGAGCGCGAGCACGGCAGCCGCATCCACACTCCGCCCGACAAAGAGATCAACCCCCCCTCCAATCATCACCAGCTTGACATCCTGGCGTCTCAGCACCGCCGCTGCGATATCGATGGAATGGGTGGCGATCGTGACGTCGAAGTCATCTGGCAGTAGGTCAATCAAGGCGTAATTAGTGCTGCTGCTATCCAGAAACAGCAACTCACCGGGTTTGATGGTTGCCAGCGCGGCCCTTGCCAGGGCCTCTTTGCGAGCCTGCGCCTTATCCATCCGGGCAGTCATCGGAGATTCGGTTGGTGTAAGAGGTAAGGCGCCACCGTAAACCCGCCGGCAGAGCCCATCGGCAGCCAGCGCGCGCAGATCTCGCCGAACGGCGTCTTCGGAAACACCGAATTCTATCGCGAGCGCAGAGGCAACGACCGGCTGACCTCGTGCTAGCCGGCTGGCGATCACATTACGCCTTGAGAGCGGCAGATAATTATTCATGAATCGAGTATATCACGCACAAACAAGAAAAAAACAAGACACAACATGCAAAACACAACGAATAATGTACTATTTAAGATAAATTTAATTTAAATTTTCACCATACCGTGCAAACGTGCATTCAGCGGCGAGACGTCGTGAGTATCCAGAAGCCAATCTCCAAGACACCCCAGTGGATCTCCACCCTCTCAGTATTCACATTGACCGCAGGGGGAATATCTTGGCTTGCGTCTTGCCGCCCCAGACGACCGACGGTAACATCGGGCGCTGCGCCGCAACTCTAAAGACGACACGACCATGCCCACCAAGCCGACCCATCCTAGCCCGCTCTACGTCAAACTGCTGGGTGAAACCGCCAAAATCGACTGGACTGAGCTCGAACGCTTCTTCGCGCAGGGCAAATTGCTCCTGGTTGCGTCCGACGCCGACCTGGTCAGCGTCGCCGAATCCATCGCCAACGACGACAAGCCCCGCATCACCGAATGGCTGTCTAGCGGTGCAATCCAGCCAATACCGACCCCTGTCGCCGCCGACTTCGCCGCGCGCAAGCCAGCGCTCTGGGCCGTGGTGGTCGCGCCCTGGGTGTGCGTACAGGAATGTCCCTGAGCCCGGCGCTCCCCGCGCGCGGCGACTGGCATAAGCGCGTGCTGACACTCGCGTTGCCGGTGGTGCTCGCCAACCTGACCCAACCGATTCTCGGCGCGGTCGACACCGCGGTCGCCGGCCACCTCGGCAGCGCCGCCAATCTCGGCGGTGTCGCGCTCGGCGGCCTGTTTTTCAACTTTGTCTTCTGGGGCTTCGGTTTTCTGCGCATGGGAACCACCGGGCTGGTGGCGCAGGCCTATGGCGCCGATGACCAGCCGGCGCTGCGCGCCAACATCGCGCGCGCGCTACTGCTCGCATTCGCCATCGGCGCGCTGATTCTCACCCTGCAAACGCCGTTGATTCAGCATGCGCTCGAACTCATCGGCGCGAGCGACACCGTGCGGCGCAACGCGCGTCTCTACTGCCACGCCCGGATCGGATCGGCGCCGTTCGCGCTGGCCAACTACGTGGTGCTGGGCTACCTGCTCGGTATGCAGCGTGTGCGCGTCGCCTTGCTGCTTCAAGTGCTGATCAACGCCGTCAATGTCCTGGCCGTGTTCGCCTATGTCTATGGTTTCGGCTGGGGGATTGCCGGCATCGGCGCCGCCACCGCCACCGCCGATACCGTGGGCTTTCTGTTCGGCGCGCTGGTCCTGTGGCAACTTCGCCCGCGCGCTCTGGCGCCACTGACCTGGAAAATACTGGCCGAACCGGTGGCGCTACGCCGGCTGATCGCCATCAACCGCGACATCTTCTTGCGCACCCTGTGCCTGCTGGGCGCAATGGCTTGGTTTGCCCACGTCGGCGCGCGCCAGAGCGATACCATCCTCGCCGCCAACGCGCTGTTGCTTAATTTTCAGGCCTTTATGGCCTATGGCCTCGATGGCTTCGCTCACGCGGCCGAAGCGCTGGTCGGCGCCGCCATCGGCAGTCGCGATCGCAATGCCTTGCGCCAAGCCATCAGAATCAACCTGCTCTGGGCGACGCTCGGCGCGCTCGGTTTCTCCCTGGCCTACTGGGGCGCGGGCGGCTGGATCATCGACCGGCTCACCAACCAAACCACGGTGCGCGCCGCCGCGCGCGCATTCCTGCCCTGGGTGGCCATGCTGCCGCTGGTTTCGGTCTGGGGGTTCTTGCTCGACGGCGTGTTTATCGGCGCAACCCGAACCCGCGAGCTCATGCAGGCGATGGCGGTATCATTAGCCCTGTTTCTGGTCGCCTGCGGGGCGCTGGTCGGTCTGTTCGGCAACCATGGCCTCTGGCTGGCCCTGCTGATCTTCATGGCCGTGCGCGGACTGGCGCTCTGGCCTTTTTTGCCGCGGATCACCGCGGCGATTCCGGAGAATAAGGGCGGCAGGATAAAACCATCGACATCAGGCACCACATGAAAAAACTTGGACTGTTGGGTGGTTTGAGCTGGATTTCGACCCTGGACTATTACCGCTACATCAACGAAGGGGTCAACGCCGAACTCGGCGGTCTTAATTTCGCCGAATGCGTGCTGTATTCAGTCAATTTCGCCGATATTCAGCGTCACGGATGGGATGACTGGGAGAACACCTACACCGTCCTGCTCGCCGGGTGCACCTATTTAAAGGCGGCTGGCGCCGAAGCGATTGTCCTGTGCGCCAACACCGCGCATGTCGTGGCCGACCGACTGGAAGTCGCGCTGGGACTGCCGATCATTAACATCGCCAGCGTGACGGCGCGCGACATCGCGCGCCAGCGATTACAGACCGTCGGTCTGCTCGGCACCAAATTCACCATGGAATTACCGTTTTTTCGCAACAAGCTACAGCAACACCGCATCGACACCTTAATTCCAGAACGGCAAGACACGCGCGACTTTATCCAGCAAACGCTCAAGGACGAACTGGGTCGAGGCATCACCGCGCCCAGCACCAAGGCGGCTTATCTGGAAATCATCGATCAGCTGATCCAGCGTGGCGCGCAAGGCATTATCTTTGGCTGCACCGAAATTCCACTGCTAATCAGCCCCTCCGAGGTTGCGGTTCCGGTGTTTGACACCACCCGAATTCACGCGCGTTGCGCGGTTGAGTTCGCGCTGTCCCTGCCCGCGGCGCATTTGTAGTTCAAGCATTGGGCGTCCGCCAAGGCCGGTCAGCGCGGACATCCATTTCTTACCCGTTTTTTCAGAATGTCCTGACTGCCTCGCTTTATTGTCTTTCAGTCGCTCTCTAGGTATCTTGGGCTTTGCGGCGCAAGGCCGCAAAGGCGCGGGCCCGGGGTGTCTCACCACCGCCGGACCCGCTAACCAAACTAACTCACAAGGAGAGTCGGCATGGCTAAGATCGAGTGTAATCCCTTCTTCAGTAGCGCTTCAAATCAGTCACCACGCCAGGAACAGCTTTTTTTGCTGATTTCACAGTTGTGCGCGCCGCGCACGCGTCGTCCAGAGCCTGACGTGTGTCGTTTAGTCGTCGATAGTCGCCTACCCTGGGCGGTGGCGCCGATTGACGGCGAATCGTCATGGTTGTACCTGCCGCAAGCCGCGCGGGCGCGGCAGTTGGCGGGCTGCCTGGTGTTGAGCGCTTCTTAAGTTATCCATCGGAGGCGGGGGCCGCGCGGCCCCCGGTTCGAGTTGACCTCGGTTTACAGCGTCGCAAGGCCTATGTGCGTTGGCGCACTGCGCTGCTGAGCGGGGGCGCGCATTCTCGACACTTCACATACGGAGTATCGACAATGAACGAAATCATAGTTCTTGGTATCGTTGGCAGTCTGCGCAAAGCATCCTACAACCGCTACATGCTTCATGCGGCACAGGCGCTGATGCCCGAGGGCGCAAAGCTTGAGCTGTTCGAATTGCAAGGCATCCCCCTGTTCAATCAGGACGACGAGTTGACCATGCCCCCGGCCGTGGTTGAATTGAAGCGACGCATCCTGGCCGCCGATGCCATTGTGTTTGGCACGCCGGAATACAATTACTCGCTGCCCGGCGTACTCAAAAACGCCATCGATTGGGCATCCCGACCCTTTGGCGAGAGCGCCTGGACCGGCAAGCCCGCCGCCCTGATGGGGGCTTCGATCGGCGGCATGGGCACGGCCAGAGCGCAATACCACCTGAGACAAATTCTCGTCGCACAAGACATGCCTGTGATCAGTCTGCCCGAAGTCATGATCACCAAGGCAGCGCAGCGCTTTGATAAAAATGGCGACCTGCACGACGTGCTCACGCGACAACTGATCCAGGAACAACTGGGTTTGCTGGTGAAGCTGGCGCGACAAGTGGCGCGCGGCACCACCTAAGCAGGGAGAGACCGTGGCGGAATACCATCTATTAACCCTCTGGCGGATTGAAGCACCACTGGAGCAGGTCTTCGAGGCCGTCGCGGACACGCTGTCCTGGCCCGACTGGTGGCCGAGCGTGCGCGGGGTGGAGCAGACAGTAAACGGCAATGTCGATGGCGTCGGCAACGTGCGACGTTACACCTGGCAGGGTCGACCGCCCTACCGAATAGTGTTTGAGGTGCACGCGACACGGATCAAGAAGCAGGTGGCCATTGAAGGCAGGGCTCAGGGCGACCTTGAGGGCATTGGTCGCTGGAAGTTCTCGCGCCAAGGCAGCATCAGCGTCGTCAGCTACGAATGGCACGTCCGGAGCACTCGGTGGTGGATGAATCTGATCGCGCCGTTGGCGCGCGCGGTTTTCATCCGCAATCATGCGCAGATCATGTCGCAAGGCGGCAAGGCACTGGCGCGCCGGCTGAATGCGCCACGGGTCAAAATAGAAAACATCGACTTGATGTCGATAACGATCAGACCCCGAGTCACACCGCGCATCAGCGCCAAGGCGGACCCATTGAACACCACAGCCAACGGTAGATGTTCGCGTCAATGGTTCAATGGCCTGGGTTCGCAGTTGCACCGATCCAGAAGGCGCCCGGTCTAAGCTCAGGTCATGATGGCGCGGCCCGGGGAATGGGAGCCGCCGAGAGGGCCCCGCCCCGGTGGCCCGGGGCGTTGCGCGGCTTAGCGCTTGCCGGCCGCCTCTTCGCGCCGGCGCTTGGCCTCTTCCAGCAGATAGACCTGGTAGTCGTCCAGATCGCCGTCAAAGTCTTTGACGCCGCCACGCGACACCATCCAGAACTCGTCGCACACCGCGCGCAGCAAAGCGCGGTCATGGCTGACCAGCATCACCGAGCCATCAAACTCGTTCAGCGCCACACTCAGCGCCTCGCGCGTAGCCAGGTCCAAGTGGTTGGTCGGTTCATCCAGCAGCAGCAGATTGGGACGCAGCCAAACAATCATGCACAGCACCAGTCGCGCCTTTTCGCCGCCACTCATGCTGCCCACCGCCTGCTTGACCATATCGCCGCTGAAGTTGAAGGTGCCCAGGAAATTACGCAGGCCCTGCTCGCGACAGTCGTTATACGACGGGCGCAGCGCTAACGGCGTTTCACGCACCAGCCGCATCATGTGCTGCAGCGGGTCGTCTTCCGGCCGTAACACGTCAAGCTCTTGCTGCGAGAAATAGCCAATATTCAAGCCCTTGCCACGAATGATCTCGCCGCCGGTGGCCACCAGCGCTTCGGCCACGGTTTTCACCAGTGTCGACTTGCCTTGGCCATTGGCGCCAAGAATGCCGATACGCTGGCCGGCCAGCACCGAGCGGTTCACCCCTTTGACAATCACGGTCGGCGGCGTACCCGCTACCGCGCCTTCCGGCGCCGGATAACCAAACGAAGCCTCCGACATGGTCAGCATGGGGTTGGGCAAGCTGCCCGGTTCCTTGAACTCGAACTGGAAGTCGGCATCGGCCAGCACCGGCGCGATTTTTTCCATCCGTTCCAGGGCCTTGACACGGCTTTGCGCCTGTTTGGCCTTGCTGGCCGTGGCCTTGAAGCGGTCGATGAACTTTTGCAGGTGGGCAATCTTGTCCTGCTGCTTGGACTGCGCCGCCTGCTGCAGAATGATCTGCTCGGCGCGCATGTCCTCGAACTTGCTGTAGTTGCCGCCGTAGCGCACCAGTTTGCCGTGGTCGATGTGCAGGGTGACGTTGGTCACCGCGTCCAGAAATTCACGGTCATGGCTGATCACCACCATGGTGCCGGCGTACTGTTTGAGCCAGGCCTCGAGCCAGACCAACGCATCCAGGTCCAGGTGATTGGTCGGTTCGTCGAGCAGCAATAGGTCCGATGGGCACATCAGCGCGCGCGCCAACTGCAAACGCATGCGCCAGCCGCCAGAGAAACTGTTCACCGGCTGCTGCAGTTCGGCCACGGTAAAGCCCAGCCCCAGAATCAGCGATTGCGCCCGCGCCGGGGCGTCGTGCTCGCCGGCGTCATTCAGCTCGGTATAGGCATGCGCCATGCGCATGTAATCCTCACCGGCTTCGGCTTCGGTGACTTCACGCCGCGCCGCCAGCAAGGCGGTATCGCCCTCAACCACAAACTCGGTGGCGGACTGTGAGGTTTCAGGCATGTCCTGCGCCACCTGGGCCATACGCCACTGGGTGGGAATGGAAAAATCGCCGCCATCTTCGTGCAGGCTGCCGTTCAGTACCGCAAACAGCGAAGACTTACCCGCGCCGTTACGCCCGACCAGGCCGACTTTTTCGCCGGGGTTGATATTGGCGGTTGCGCCATCAAGTAAGACTTTAGTGCCGCGACGCAAGGCCACGTTTTTCAGGATAATCATTGGGAATAGCCGTGCCGCTAAATTTTGGGAGAGCAAGAAAACAGCAAGCCGGCGACCACTTGCGTCCCGACTCAATGCCATGAAAAAACCGTGCCCCCGGACAAAATCCGAGGGCACAGCGGTGCATTATACTCGGATCTAAGTGATCAGAGGGCAAGCGCTTCTGTCACAGTATGTAACGAGGCGATCATCCCCGCGGGCAAAGCAGGCAAACCGCCGGCAGGAAACAACCAATGACGGGAACCAACATGACAGATTCAAACGGCTATACACCTCCGAAAGTGTGGACCTGGACCCAACCCAGCGGAGGAACCTTTGCCAGCATCAATCGGCCGATCGCCGGCCCGACGCACGAAAAAGAGCTCCCGGTGGGCAAGCATCCGCTGCAACTGTATTCCCTGGCCACGCCAAACGGCGTCAAGGTCACCATCCTGCTCGAAGAGTTACTGGCGCTGGGACACGCGGGCGCCGAATACGATGCCTGGCTGATCAGAATCAACGATGGCGATCAGTTCGGCTCGGGATTCGTCGGGGTCAATCCCAACTCCAAGATTCCGGCGCTGATGGACCACAGCGGACCCACACCGATGCGCGTGTTTGAATCCGGCTCGATTCTGCTCTATCTGGCAGAAAAATTTGGGGCGTTTCTGCCCAAAGATAGCGCGGGGCGCACCGAGACCTTGAACTGGCTGTTCTGGCAAATGGGCAGCGCGCCCTATTTAGGGGGTGGCTTCGGTCACTTCTACGCCTATGCGCCGACCAAAATCGAATACGCGATTGACCGCTTCACCATGGAGACCAAGCGCCAGCTCGACGTCCTTGACCGACGGCTGGCCGACCACACATACCTCGCGGGGGATGAGTATACGATTGCCGACATCGCGGTTTTCCCCTGGTACGGCGGGCTGGTCAAGGGCTGGCTCTACGGCGCGGCGGAGTTTTTAAGCGTAGCGGATTATCCAAATGTTCAGCGTTGGGCCGACCTCATCGCCGAGAGACCGGCGGTGATTCGCGGGCGCATGGTGAACCGCGCGTTTGGCGAGCCCGCCCAGCAGCTGCACGAGCGTCACGACGCCAGTGATTTCGATACCAAGACGCAGGACAAGATCAGCGGATCACCCTCTTAAACGGGCTGGCGGCTTGGTGACCATCAAGCCGCCTGTGGCCACCTCATCTCGATTTGCTCGTTAAATCACACATTAACCACCCATTCGCCCTCTCCCCCGCCCGGTCTACGTCCCACTGGTCGATTCCGCTAGCGTCCACCCCATACCCAGGCTTTTCTGCAGCAGGATGTAGTCGTCAAGCAGCTCGGTGCGCGCCGAGAGGTCTTGCACTCGCGCATCATCCAGGGTTTGGCGCGCGTCCAGCAGCTCGACGCGCGAGGCGACCCCGGCACTGCGGCGCTGAGTCGTCAAAGCCAGTTGCTGTTGCGCGCTGGCAAGCCGCACGGCTTTCTGCGCGCCGATCTGGTTCTGCTGGTGGTAACGGGTCAAGGCGCTGTTCGCGTCATTGAGCGCGCGCAGCACGCTGCCGCGGTAATTGGCCAGCGCCTCGTCGCGCGCCCCGGTGGCCTGGCTCACCGCGGACGCGGTACGGTTGAAATCCAGAAAATCCCAGCTCAGCATCAGCCCACCCAACAGTGACGAACGACTCTGTTGGAACAGCGCGCTGGCGTCGGTCGACATCAAGCTCCCCCCTCCCAACAACGTCACCTTCGGGAAGTAATTGGCCGTCTGCACACCAATCTGCGCGGTGCTGGCCGCCAGTCGCCGTTCGGCGGCGCGCACATCGGGGCGATGCCGCAGTTGGGTCGCCGGGTCGCCGATCTCGATGGTCGCGGGCAAGGCCGGCAGGGCCGCGTCGCCGCCCAGTGTTTGATCCAGCGCCCCGGGTACCTGTCCGCACAATAGCGCCAGGCGATCTAGCGCCACCAGCCGGTCGCTCTGCAACTGGCTGGCTTGCGCGCGCATGCTGGCCTGCTGGCTGATGCGCTGATCCACTTCTTGCGTCGCCGCCACCCCTAGTGCGCGGCGCTGACTGGTGAGTTCAAGCGCGTCGCGCGCAACCAGCAGGTCACTCGCTACGATCTGTTCTTGTATCTGAATGCCGCGCAATTGAACGTATTGGCTGGCGATCTGCGCGGCCAGCGCGAGCTGCGCATCGGCCAGATCGGCGAACACCGCGTCACGGTTGGCGCTGGCGGACTCCACACTACGGCGCGTGCCGCCGAACAGATCCGGCTCCCAGGAGGCCAGCGCAGAACCGGCATAGACGCGGTAAATGGTCTGCTGATCGGTGTTCGGCGCCTGATCCAGACCGCCGCTCAAGAAGCTGGCCGAGGCCTTGGGACGGCCATTGGCCTCGGCCTGCTCCAGCCCGGCGCCCGCTTCGACCAGGCGGGCCTGTGCGGCCTGCAAGTCGGGGCTATCCGCCAGCGCCCGCTGAATCAGTCGTGTGAGATCCGCGTCGCCAAGCTGCTCCCACCAGGGGGCGGCCCGCAGGGTTTCCCGCGCCGTTGCCTCGTGGTTGCGCACAAAATGATCGGTGCCCGCCGGCAAGGCGGGGGCACCGGCGTAATCCGGGCCCACCGTGGCGCAGCCGACCAGGCTGAACACCAGCAGAGCGGCCAAGGAGAGAGGGGTTAAGAATTTCATGAGGGGGGCTATCCTGTTCAGTGCGCCATTTCAGAGGGGCCATCGCTCCTGACTGTGCGCTTTAGCAGAAATGCGGGGAGGATGCAGGCCAGTATGGCGAGCATCAACAGCCAGAAGGTTTCGTTGTAGGTAATCACCATAGACTCGCGCGCGATCTGGTTCGCCAATTGCGCCAGCGCCCGCATCTGTGCCTGCCCCGGGTCCAGCCCGCTGGACAACCGCTGCGCCATCTGGCTCATGCGCGCCTGCGCGAAATCAGAATTAGCATGCACCGCCTGGCGCAGCACACTGGTGTGCATGGCTTCGCGCCGGTCGATAAAGGTGCCGATCAGCGCCAGGCCAACCGAGCCGCCGAGGTTACGCGCCATGTTGTACAGCCCGGCCGCGTCACCCGCTTCTTCGCGCGAAACCGCGGACATTGAGGCCTGGTTGAGCGGCATCATGCACAGTATCTGAGCAAACCCGCGCACCAGTTGTGAGCCGATAAAATCCGCCCCGACACTTTGCGCGGTCAGCGTCATATCCAGCATGCAGCTGGTGGCATACAGCAGCAGCCCGACAATCACCAGCAGCTTGGTGTCGATCCGGGTAATCAGCCGCGGCAGAATCGGCATCAGCATAAAGGCCGGAATCCCCGAAAGCAGCATCACATCGCCCGATTGCTCCGCGTTATAGCCCGCGACCAGCGATAAGAACTGCGGAATCAGATACGAAATGCCATACAAGGCCATGCCGGCGACAAACACAATGCCGATCACCGCGGCATAGTTGCGATTGCGTAGCAGCGACAAGCGCAATATCGGCCGCTCCGAATACCATTGCGACAACGCAATCAGCAGCATGCCCATCGCGGACACGGCGCTGAGCCAGCAGATCATGCTGGATTCGAACCAGCGTTCGCGCTGCCCCTCCTCCAGTACGGCAATCAGCGTACTCAAGCCGACCGCCAACCCGATCACCCCGAGCCAGTCGGCGTCAAAGAAGGCTTTAGGGTTCATGCGGTCAGACGGCAGCCCGAGGATCAGCAACAGCAGCAACACCACGCAGACCGGCACATTGATGAAGAAACACCAGGTCCAGTCGACATTTTCGGTCAGCCAGCCGCCGATCACCGGGCCGAACAACGGACCGAGGATCACGATCAGGCCAAAGAGGGTCATACCCACCGGCATTTGGCGCGCGGGCAGCCGGGAGCGCACGATAGTCTGCGCGGTCGGGATCATCGCGCCGCCAGTAAACCCCTGGCCGACGCGCGCCACAATCAACATCGCCAGACTGCCGGAAATGCCGCAAAACACTGAAAACAGAACAAACAAGGTGGCATTGACCAACAGAAATTTACGCAGGCCAAACACCCGCGTCAGCCATGCCACCAGCGGAATCATCACAATTTCCGACATCAGATAGCCGGTCGAAATCCAGGTCCCCTCGGTACCGGTCGCGCCCACCGCGCCCTGAATCTGAGGTAGCGCGGAATTGGTGATCGAGATGTCGAGTGTGGCCATCAGCGCGCCAAGCGAGCCCGCCGCCACCGCCACCCAATCGGCCGTGCTCGCCCGCGCCTCGCGGGCCAGTGAATCAGCCATGACGCGGGCCCTTGCCGTGGGTATCCACCTCGGCGCTCACCGACAAACCCGGAACCACCACCGGCGGTAGCCCTTGCGTCACAAAGCGGATGCGCACCGGCACGCGCTGCACAATCTTGGTGAAGTTGCCGGTGGCGTTCTCTGGCGGCAGCAGCGCGAATTCAGAGCCGGTTCCCGGTGAAAAGCTATCCACCGTGCCCATCAATACCTGTCCGGGCAACGCATCAATGCGCAGCCGCACCGGTTGCCCAATCCGCATGCCACCGACCTGGGTTTCCTTGAAATTAGCCACCACGTACAAATGGCTGACCGGCACGATGGACATCAGGCGCGTCCCAGGCTGCACCAACTGGCCGGGGCGCACGCCGCGATCCCCCACTTGCCCGTCCAGGGTGCTGCGTAATGTCGTGTCATCCAGATCCAGCTTGTTGCTGCGCAGCTGTGCTTCGGCGCCCCGCAGCTGTGCCTGCATCGCCTGCAATTGCTCCCGGCCTTCGGCCACCCGCCCCTCTGCCGCTTGCACCGTCGCATCGCTGGCGCGCAACTGCACAAGCGCCTGCTTGCGCGAATAATTCAGTTGCGCCAGTTGCTCATCGGTACTCGCCCCGGAACGCACCAGCGGCTGGTAGCGCATCCATTCTTCGGTGGCGTGTTGCGCGGTGAGTTTTTCCTCCTGCTGTTGGGCCTGGGACTGAGCCAGTTGCGCCTCCTGCTGCACGATCTGCGCCCGCACTTGCGCCAGCCCCGCGCGCAGATTAGCCACACTCGCCGCCGCCTTGTCCGAGACCGCCTGATACTGGCGACTATCCAGCCGCACCAGCGGATCGCCCTTCTTGACCATCTGGTTATCCGTGACCAGCACTTGTTCCACATAGCCGCCCACCTTGGGCGAAATCGTCACGCTATCCGCCTTGACATAGGCGTCCTCTGTGTTCTCCAGAAAGCGGCCAGTCGTCAACCAGTAGCTCACCCACCCCACCGCGCCAATCGCCGCCACCAGCCCGACCAAGATGAGCACCCGCCCGCGTCGGCCCTGAAGCAGACCGGCCGCAACCTTGGGCTCGTTGGCAGGGGTGGGCGAATTCATTTCAGCGGACGACGGCGACATGCTCATTCCTTGTAAATTTAGCAGTTGGTCAAAGTTTACCGATTGCTAAATTTTTATCAAGCGATAAATTTTCACAAGTGCTAAAATTCGCTTAACCAAGGTCATGAGACAGTGAGAAGCACTTGAAAAACCGCCCACCGCCGCAACCCCGGTCGACCGGGCGCTACGCCTGTGGCACAGAAACCCATGCGCGCATCATCGACGCGGCCATCGGGCTGTTTGGCGAGCGCGGGTTCGAGGCCGCCTCCACCCGCGAGATCGCTCGGCGCGCCGGCATTCTCGCCCCGCTGCTCAACTACCACTTTGAAAACAAAGAAGGGCTCTACCGCGCCTGCGCCGCTGCGATCAATGCCCGCGCCCATCAGTTCTTCGGCGCCAACATTGCAAATATCCAGCAGGTACTGCAAGCCCAAGCGCCATCAGAAACCCTGATGGCGCAACTGGAAGCCTTAATGCTACGCAGCCTGGAATTTTTACTCACCGACGAGAAGGCACTGCAGCGCCGCTTGTTTATCACCCAGGATCTGGCTGGCAACGGGCCGGGTGGCATGCCGGATGAAACCCATATGCAACACCGCAACGCGCTGATGCGGCTGTACAACCAACTGGTCGCCGCGCTGTGCAATAGAAATGAAGATGACCCTGAAGTGCGCATCCGTACTCTGACCTTGCAGGGTCAGGTCGCGATTTTCTACACCTTTCGCCTACCCGCGCTGAACATGCTGGAATGGGAACAGATTGACGCGGCCCGTCTGCAACAGATTGGTGACACCGTGATCAGCAACACCCGGATTCTGATCAAGGCATGGAGGGGGGACTCATTCCCATCGGCGTTAACTTTATTTGCTCCCGCCCTTCGGAGCCTGTCGAACTGACGTTGATCGGATGCGTGACCTTGAATGAGCGATGTCAACGCCGAAAGGACTCATTCCCCGGCATGGCCACTTTGCTCCGCGGGTGCCGCTCAGCTAAATCACGCGATACGGTCGCGCCCATGCAGCTCTCGATAGCGGCCTGAAACCCATGGAAAACCGGCGGCCAATCTGGCGCCGACGGGGCATCCGCTTCGGACCGGACATACGGCGAGGACAGGCATAACGCCATGATTTTATCTTTGGCAAAGTCCGCGGGCATTTGCGCCGCCGCCGCCGTCGCCACCGACACCACCCGCCCATCGCCGCTCTGATTGGCACTGACCAGCCATAGCAAGGAAACAATGTCCGCGCTCGCGCCATGGACCGGTGTCGGGGACAGTTCCGCGATCGAGATCCGGCGCGCATCGATATTCCGGGCGCGCAGCGCCAGCACAAACACTTCGGCGGCCAATTCGTCCATTTCGCCACCGACCGCAATCACCAGCACAATGGACCCGGCCGGCACATCCAGCGGCCCTTGCCAGCGGCCGCTCGTGGTCTCCCGCTGTTGCCGCAGCCGGCTGGCCAGGGTTTCCCCTTGCAGCACCGAGGTTCGCGCCCAGCGCCGGTAGCCCGCGAAGCTGATCAACAGCGAAGCAATCACATGATTGACCTTGATCCGTTCATCGTCGGTAATCGCCCGCTGTTCAAAATCAGACAGCGCCAGAAACATGGCGGGCATCAACACCTTGTCGCAAAACGCGCCCAGCGATTGCGCCTTGAGAAACTGGCGCGCGCTCACGATTACTTCGTGGCTGTCGCCGCGTAGCGCGCGTTGATAGAAGCGCTCAGGCTGGCTTAGCGCGGGGTCGTCGCCAAACAGAATATCCAGAAAGCGCAAAGCCGGCAGATAGCGACCCGCAACCACCAGGCAAAGCGTCAGCGGGGTAGATAGCATCAGCCCGGCGGGCCCCCACAACGCGCTCCAGAAAATGGCCGACACGACCACGGACAGCGCGGACAGCCCGGTGCTATGTCCATACAGACGGGGTTCGATCAGTTGCGAGACCAGCAATTCGGTGCCTAGAAAGATGACCAGGGAGATTACCGCCAGCGACCAGCCGGGGGTGATTGCCGCCGCCAGCAGCGTGGCGCACAACGCGGCAATCCACACGCCAATATAGGGAACAAAGCGCAACAGCGCGGTCATTGCGCCCCATAAAAAGGCCTGCGGCAAGCCCAGAATCGCCAGTGCGAGCCAGATCATCCCACCTACCGCCAGGTTGACCCCAAACTGCGACACAAAATAGCGCGACAAGCGTTGAGCGGCGTCATTCACCGCCTCGGTGGTGGTGCGCAGATTGCCCAGTCCGGCGAGCAGGGTGAAACGATCCACCAGTGTGTCCTGTTCCAGCAGGATGAAAATCAGCACAATCAGCACCACGCCGGTGGTTTCGAGCGGACTCGCCAGCGTATCGGCGATGTTCTGCAGTAACTGCAAGGGACCTGGGCGCTGCGCATGCAGTTCGACCGGCACCGGCAAGGCCGCCGCGCGACTATTCAAGGTGGTTTCGGTCTGGGTCACTTCCTGACCAGAAACGGAGACGGGCGACATCTCGCCGATCACGGCACTGGCGCGCCGCGCAAGACGATCAAGCTGGCCCAGCGTCACCTGGTTCAGGAGCGAAATCTTAGCGCGAATGTTATTTTCATACTGAGGCAAGGCGCCGCCCATGCGCACCACCTGAGTACCCAGCTCAATGCCGGTCAGGGTCAGGCCAAACGACAAGGTCAGCACCGCCAAGCCGACCGCCGCCCCCCTTCCCAGCCCGAGATGCCTAAGTTTGCGCACCAGGGGAGCAACCAGAAAACTCAGCATGATCGCCAAAGTGATCGGTATCAGCACCCCGCGCCCCAAATACAGAATGGCTAACGCGACACCGGTGGTGATGAGGATTTGTCCGTGCTGGACGTGTTCACTGTGCTGATGAGCCACGCATATCCCTATTTGAAATTGACTCGAGCTATCAATATTCCATGAATTACATCAGCAAGACACTATTTGTTTATATTACTAGCACAAAGCAAGCGCTTCCCAAGATACAAATTGACCGTACAGTACGGTTTACATTACTATGTAATATTAATCAGCAAAACAACGATGCCGGTTACTATGGTCAATTGGGAGGCTGATCACTTGAAAACCTATCCACACTTGATTGTCTGCAAACACTGCGACCGGGTATTCCGTCGCCCGGATCTCGCTCGCGGTCAACGCGCGACTTGCACGGTTTGTGGCCAGGGGCTGCCTTGCGGGGCGCCATTTCATTGTGAACGCGGCCTGGCGTTAAGCTTGGCCTCGGTCCTGGTTTTTCTGTTGGCCATGTACTACCCAGTGATCCATATCAGCATACGGGGGCGCTACAACGATGCCACTCTTTGGCAATCCGCCATGGCGCTCTCCCATGGCATCGGCGCGCCCCTTGCTACGGCAGTCGCCTTCATCCTGTTCGCGCCGTTGATGCAAAGTCTGATGCAATGCTGGCTGCTGGCGTTTGCCCTGATAGGCAAGACCGCGCCGGGTTTTGCGCTCACGCTGCGTTGCGCGGCCTGGCTGCGCCCCTGGAGTATGATCGAAGTCTGTTTGCTCGGCGCTCTGGTCGCCATGATCAAGTTATCCAGCTACATGGAGGTTCAGGCGGGAGTCGGATTGTGGGCGCTTGCGGCGCTGACCCTGCTCAACGGACTGTTCTGGGCCCAGAACATCAAAACCTTATGGGAATGGAAGCCATGAGTCAGCCAAGCGATCCGCCAAGCGCCAGTGACCTGGGCGTGGTGGCCTGCGATGAATGCACGCTGGTGTGTGACGCGCACGATCACGCGAGCCGCTGCCCCCGCTGCGGGGCGCGGCTGCATCATCGCAAAATAGCCAGCCTGGATCGGACGCTGGCCCTGCTCTGCGCCGCTCTGGTGCTTTATCTGCCCGCCAACCTGCTGCCGGTGATGCGCACCAGCCAGTTGGGCCACGCCAGTGACAGCACCATCCTCAGCGGGGTGCAAGCCTTCTGGCAAACGGGAGAATGGGGCATCGCGCTGGTGATCTTTCTGGCCAGCGTCGTCATCCCCTGTGTCAAGTTTCTCGCGCTGGGCTGGCTAGTGTGGCACGCGCGCAAACCGCGGCGGCGTGGCAGACGCGAGCGAACCCAGTTATATCGTGTGGTGGAATTCATCGGCTATTGGTCGATGCTCGACGTGATCGTCGTTGGACTGGTCTGTGCGCTGGTGCGCTTCAAACTGCTTGGCAGTAGCGAACCCGGCCCCGGCATTGTGTTTTTCGGCGCGGTCGTGATTCTGACCATGTTGTCCGCTTCCAGCTTTGACCCCCGACTCATTTGGGATGGCGAAAAAAATGACTGAACCCATCACTGTTACGCAAGCTCCCGCCCCCGGCAATGCGCGTATTACTTCCCGCCGCCGGCTATCCGCCATTTGGATCATTCCGCTGCTGGCACTGCTGGTCGGGCTGGCTATGCTGGTCCACGCCTGGCTGTCGACCGGCCCCGAGATCACGGTCAGTTTTCAGAGCGCCACCGGGCTTGAAGCCGGCAAAACCCCGGTCAAATACAAGGATGTGGTGGTGGGGCTGGTCAAAGCCATCGATCTCAGCCCTGACCAGTCAAAGGTGCTGGTGACCATCGATCTGAACAACAATGCCAAAAACTTTACCCATGCCGACAGCCGCTACTGGGTGGTGCGTCCGCGGATCGGCACCGGCGGCATTACCGGGGTGGATACCCTGTTTTCCGGGGCCTATATCGGCGTGGACATCGGACGCACCAATACGACTCAAAATCTCTTCACGGGACTTGAAACCCCGCCCAGTGTCATCAACGGCACACCGGGAAAAGTATTCGAATTGCACGCGGCCGACCTGGGTTCGCTCGACATCGGCTCGCCGGTCTATTACCGCCACATCCAGGTCGGGCAACTGACGTCATACCACCTGGATACCGATGGTCGTGGCGTCATCGTGGACATTTTCGTCCATGCCCCCTACAACCGCCTGGTGACCGGCGCCTCCCACTTCTGGAACGCAAGCGGACTGGATCTCTCGCTCAACGCGGAAGGATTCAAGCTGCAGACCCAGTCTATCGCCACCCTGATGGCTGGCGGCGTTGCCTTTGACTCGGCGGAAAACGCCGATGCGCAGCAACCCGCGGCCGCGCATTACGAACTGGCGCAAGACCGTCAAACCGCCATGGCGCCGCCGGATGGCGAACCGCAGTATTTCCGTCTGAAATTCGACAATGCCTTGCGCGGCCTGGCGCCCAATGCCCCCGTGGAGTTCCGCGGCATCAATATTGGCAAGGTGCTGGCGGTACACATCGATTCATCGCCCGATTTACAACATTTTCCGGTTCTGGTGGATATCCAGGTATTCCCTCGGCGCATGGGTGGCAATGCGGCATCGACGGCCGATCACCCTGGCGAAAACCTCCAGGAAGCACGGCACTTTCTGCGCGTAATGGTGGCGCACGGATTACGCGCGCAAGCGCGTAGCGGCAACCTGTTGACGGGACAACTGTTCATCGCCATCGATTTCTTCCCCGATGCCCCCAAGGCCGAATTCGATATGCGCGCCAATCCGATGACCCTGCCGACCACCGGAGGGGGACTAGATCAGGCGCAAGATCAGATAACGCACATTATTGGCAAGCTAAACCAGATTCCGTTCGACAGCATTGGCCGTCATCTGGAGGTATCACTGACCGAATTAAGTCAGACCATGCACCAGGTTAATCACGATGTATTGCCCGAGGCCCGCGGCGCATTGCATCAGACCCAACAGACCCTGGACAACGCGAACAGCGTGCTACAGCCGGATTCTCCGTTGCAGCAGCAACTGAATCAAACCCTGCTTGAAGTGCAGCGCAGCGCCCGCTCGCTGCGCGGCCTGACCGACCAGCTCAATGCCCACCCCGAGTCATTGATCAGCGGTCGCGCGCATGACACCAGCCCGGAGGGCGCAAAATGAGAACATCGTCCGGCATGATCCTGCTTAGCGCGACGCTGATGTGCGCCTGCGCTTCGCCCCCGGTTCACTATTACAGCCTAGCGCCCACAACCAGCTCGTCCGCCACGCGGCAGCGCGCGCGGGTAGCGCTCGACATCCTACCGGTCAGCCTGCCCGCGGAAATCGATCGCCCCGAATGGATCACGCGCTACCCGGGCGGCTCAATCGAAATACTGGGCAACAAACGCTGGGCCGCGCCCCTCGGCGAAGAACTGCAGGCGGCGCTGGCGGCGCAACTACAAGAGGAAACCCGTATGCCACTGCCAGACAGCATCTCGGCGCCGGACTTGCCCAGATTGCGTCTGAAATTGACGCTACAACGCTTCGACATCGCACCAGGCCAGCCCACGGAGATTGTCGCCAACTGGAGCCTGGGCGTGCCAGGCAAACCCCATCTGTTCTGCCCGCTCGAGTTCAAAGCGCCCACGGCCCAAACCGACATAGCCGCGCTCGCCAACGTCCGACGCTGGCAAAATGCCTTGGCCCAGCAGATCGGCCAAGCCCTTCTGGCCTGGAGCGCTAACAGCTCAACGCCGCAGGCCTGCTCGGCTTTTCCGCTGACTGACGCACATTAGGCTCGCGCTTGGCGGGCACAAGTCGGACGCGGCGGACGCTCTCATCTACGCTTCTGCTGCAAGCCCGAGAGCTTGCAAAGAGATACCGCCGCTCTGTTGCTCGAGAACGGAAAAGTCGAGCAGGCGCTGAATGCACTCGGTAATGACCGGCAGGAACTGGTTTCGATTCTACTGACCCGCTTGCGCCAAGAGCATGCGGAGCAAAGAACCCGCCAGATACCAAAGTTCGACCAGCAGCCCGTTGGTGATACGAAAAATCAAGCTAAGGTAAACCTGCGCCGCCGCCTACCTATCCTCAGGCCACCGTTGGCAACCCGTAAGGTATTCCACTCCGGCCGCCACATTGCATCCCGCGCCTTGCCCTCGCCGCCAAAAAAGCCTACACTGCGCCGATCTATTTTTTACGCATATTTAATATACGCTCATACGCGTATATCATTTAAAGCCGCCATGGATCTCAACAACCTGCTCGCCTCATTCGCTAACGCCTTTA
>Ga0302157_10000204_pt1 | contig 77613 bp, 76 predicted proteins | sample I_Bog_N3_3_FD_193502 | JGI IMG/M metagenome (GOLD analysis project Ga0302157, IMG submission 193502) | Peat permafrost microbial communities from Stordalen Mire near Abisko, Sweden - I_Bog_N3_3 | ecosystem: Environmental > Terrestrial > Soil > Wetlands > Peat | place: Sweden: Abisko, Stordalen... | reverse complement strand
CAGCGATCGACCGCGGACAGGTGTATGTCGCCGCTTCCAACACCGTTAATTCCCCAGCTTATTGCGCTGGCGGTCCACATCACCCGAGTCATCGCAAGTTCCTTCCATGACCACGTGGACACGATGCCTTACTGAGATGGTTGGCGCGCCGCCCTAGTCTCAATCCTGAGACATCACTCGAACGTGAAGGACCCTTCCGTGCGCCCCGGTGAGCGGCCCATTTCGGCCTACTTCCGCCGGTTTTGCGGTCAATCAGGCCGGCTTCAGGCTCCCTGCTCGCTCACCGCGCCCCCAACGCTATGGGCGGCGGTTACTTCGGCGAAGTTGCGCGATAGTTATTGAGTCCTCCCCTCCGCTTGGGCGCACTATCTCTGTGCACCCAAGCAATATTCCGACGGCATATTTTTCCGTTGCCGGGGGCGTTTGGCTTGTTAGATTGCGCTTAGCGACATGGGTTCTATCCAGGGGGCAAGCCTAGCGTGATCAAGGACGAGAGCGATCTATCCCAACTCTTGAAGCATCCAGACTCCCCAGACACATTATTTAGACACTATCAAGCCAATGCTCTTATCGGCCCGGCGTCGCCCATGCACAGCGCCATGCCATGCGATCTGCAGAGTGCGTGCCGCATTTTCTGCGACTCCCATAACCTGTGCGCGACGCTCGCCGGTCTCGACAGCGAGGGGCATGGCGCGGGCGTACCTTACGAGGCCGCGATCACGCGCCGCCTCACTGCGTGGCGCGTCCTGATTGAGCATCCAGCCACGACGGTGAGCTTGGTTATCGCAAAGGCGTCGGTCGTTGCCGGTTGTTCGACATTGGCCAGCGACGAAACTGAGGTCGGGCTGCTTGCAGTCGAGCTTGTGCGGGAACTGGCCGAGGTCGGTCCCGAACGGCCCAGGCACGCTCAGGGGCGGGCATTATCCGACGGTGTCGTAGCCCGGATCTGCCGCGCCTTTTTCGACGCTGACAGAGTGTACGAGGAGGCGGTCAACAGCCGTCTACGTGACCAGACCGCTATTACGCGGGCAGCGCATCACCGGGCCGAAGCGATGGCTCTGGTCAGGAGCTTCCCGGCCAGTGTGATGGCTGAAGTCATAGCGAAGGCCACGGTCATCCTGCATTACTCGCGGTGGGCGCTCCACGACGCCACGGACCTCGGGCTGCTTGCCCTTGTGGTTCTTCGCGAACTTACTTCGATCGCGGGAGCGCAGGACGTCTAGCCGCAGATTCAATCTCTCCGTTCGCAAAGCTCGCCTCCAACCTGACGCTTCCCACAACGGAGGTCGCGATGCGTTCCCTGGTTCTTCTGACGCTGCTCGGCACGCCCGCTTTGGCGGCGCCGCCGCCGCGCTGCTCGCTTCCTGATCCCAGGCCGATCCTTGTTGCCGATCAACAGGCACCGGAGGCCGCTCCGGCGCCCCCAGCCCCACCACCGCCTGCGACGGCTAAGGCCGCCGCGGGCCTGCTCCCGCCCGACCTGCAGGCCATCCCGTTCGCCCAACACATTGCCGACGCCGGCGCCGGCGTCACCGATTTGGGAGCCTCGCACGGCATGCGTTCGGTCGCCGCCGCCAACGGTGACCAGATGATGTTTTTCCAGATCGCGGGCGACGGCAAAGCCGCGGTGACTGGTTTGATGACCGACATGACACCCGGCCAGATCACGACATTGGCTGGCGACAAGGCGACCGACCTCGGTGTGCTGCACGGCCTGCAAGGAATCTTCGTTCGCAGCGGCACGCAGTTTCAGGTGTTTTACGCCACGCCGGACGGCGAGCGGCTGATCCCCGGCGTGCTGTGGGACGCCGATGGGAAGAACCTGACGCGGCAGCAGCTCGCAAACGTGCCCGGCGCCATTCCGACCGTGGTGGTCGGCGACGCAGATTCGGCGACGGCAGGGGCCGCGGCGGTCGCTGCGCTGCCACTCGTGCAGAAGGCTTATGCCGGGACTATCGGCCAAGCCAATGCACCGCATCTGTGGATGCTGATCGACCCGCAGTGCATCTATTCCGTACGTGCTCTGCAGCAGCTCCAGCCCTATGTGGCGAGCGGGCGGTTGCAGGTGTCGGTCATCCCGATCTCGGTGCTGGACTACGAGGATGCCGGGCAAAGCACGAAGAGCGCGCTGGCGCTGTTGAGCAAGCCTGCTGAGCAACTCGTGCCCGCTTGGCAAGCTGGCAGCGTTTTGGGTGCGCCGAGCCCCGACGCGCCAGCCCTGTTGCGCACCAATATGGCGATCGCCGAGGCCATCCACCTGAAGGGCACGCCGACGTTCGTTTGGAAGAAGCCTGACGGAACCGAGGGGCGCATCGACGGCATTCCGACCAGCATGGAAGCGCTGGCCGCTTCGGTCGGGAGCTGACACGATGACGATCCCCCTTGGAGATCCCGGGTTGTCCCGGCCGGCTCCGCCTCCCACGCCAAAGCGGCGGTCGATCTTCCACCGTGCATTCCGTGGCGTGGGGTGGCTTGGCGGGTCGATCCCCGATTGGCTGGGCGCGCGTCGCATCACGCGGAGCTGGTCGTTCATCGGCTACCTGCTGGCGCTCGTGCGCGGTGGCCCGCGGCGTGACGATCGCTTCAGAATTGCGGAGGGCGGCAGGTTCGACCTCCCGGAGGCAGCGCTGGCCTATGGGATATCTGTCTCGGAACTGGAGAGGCGCCTTGCTGCCCGGCGCCGCCAGACGGCAATTGTCGCGTATGCTGCGTTCGCGCTGGCGTGCCTGTTCTTCGGCGGGTGGCTATGGCGGGCGCTATCGTCGCCATGGAACGCTGTGCGCATCGCGTCGATGGTCAACTTCCTGCCGTTCTGCGCCTTGTTCGTTCTGGTTGGTTTCTATCATGCGCTGCTGAATTTCCAGATCCGGATCGGGCGCACGGCGAGCTGGCGGGAGTATCTGGCGACCAGCGAGTCGTTCTGGCCGAGCTGAAGGAGCAACCTGCGATGAATCACCATATTCGCCACGTGCTGCTCGGCCTGTGCCTCCTCGTGCTGGTCGCATGCAGCCTGCAGCAACAGAATCTGTCTCAGGGGCGGGTCGGGCAGTCGGAGAACTCCTACTGGACCAAGCCGGCGGTCGGGCAACGCTGGTGTCTTTCGGTGGACCCTGGTCTGCCGGTTCTGCAGCATCCCGGCGGCGGTGCGCTCGTCGGCTACACCCGGAACGTCGTCGCGATATACGGCATGCAGGTCGGACAGTACATCAGCATCGTCTATTACACTGGCGCGCTCGGGTGGATCGAGGTGAGCAAGACCCGGCCCTATCACGGGCCGCACCCTGGCTCGACCTGCGTTGTTACCGGAGTCGATTTCCAGCAGCGACCGATTTTCCTGATCCGTTAGGCGCCTCGGCGGCCGTTGCGGGGACACGGCCGTCGGCCGCCGATCATAGCTGCGTGAGCCAGCGGAGCACACCAAGTCCATCGAGATCGTGGACCGTGGTCAGCAGGAACATCATCGCCAGCGCGACGAAGCCCAGTCCCGTTGCCGCGGCCTGGATGCGCGGCGAGAGCGGTCGCCGCAGCGCTACCTCGGCCAGACAAAACAGCAGCGCGCCGCCGTCGAGGACCGGGATAGGCAGCAGGTTCATCAGCGCCAGGTTGGCGGACAGGATGGCGACCAGCGCCAGAAGCGTTGCTATCCCCTGGCCGGCCGCGTCGCCGGCGAGCTGCGCGATGCCGACGACGCCGGCGAAGTTCTCCGTGCCTTGACCGCGCGTGATCGCCAGGGTGATGCCGACGATGGTGTCGTGGATGGTCTCCCACGTCTTCCCGGCTGCCCTGACGATCGAGGCCGCGGGCGAGAGAACGACACGCGTGACCGCGGTGCTGTAGATCCCCAGCAGACCGATGGTCCGGCCACCGTCTTGTTTCGCGTCGAGGCGGGCAGAGAGTTCCAGCACCTGGCCGCCGCGCTCTACCTGAAACCGGAAGGTCTGTCCGGCCCCGGCGTTCAACGACCGCCGCATGTCCTCGAACAGCGCAACCGGCGTGTCGCCCATTACGAGGATTCGGTCGCCAGGCTGGAAGCCGGCGCGCTCGGCGGCGCTGCCCGGCAGGATGGAGCTCGCGACGGGCAGGACGGCAGGCTCGCCTGACGTGGCGAGCATGACAGCGAAGACGGCGACCGCGACAACCAGGTTGGCGGCCGGACCGGCGGCAATGATGGCAGCCCGGACCGCTGTTGCCCGGGCGGTGAAAGATTTTTCGTTCTCCCCCTGGAAGCTGACGTAGCCGCCAAGTGGCAGCAGCGAGAGGGTCCAGCGCGTGCCGCGCCGATCCACCGCGCGCGCGACAGCCGGGCCGAACCCGATGGCGACACGGCTGGCCGGGACGCGCAGGAGACGTGCCGCGAGATAGTGGCCGAGCAGTTCGTGGCAGATGATGAGGAAGTTGCCGACCAGCAGGACCGCGGCGACGGATCGCGCGGCCGGTAGCATGTGAACCATGGGGCGTCCTTCGGAGGCCGGACGCCTCCGCTGCGGTTGAACGGGCGGTTGGGGGAGCGGTAGCGCCGGGTCAGAAGGTCCCGGCCGGCGCGAACTGCTTGCCGCCTTCGGCGCCGGTCGCCCACGGGGCCGACTCGTAGTCCGGCCGGTCGGATTGCGAAGACGGCTCCGCCGGTTTCACGATCGTGCCATCGCGGTTGAAGACGGGCGGCTGCCAGGTGGCGTTGGCTTCGCCGTAGGCGGCGTTCGGATTGTAGATCGGGTTGCGGACGGGCGGCGCCGGAGGCGGGTGATAGTCGCTGGCGGACTTCACATTACCGCCAGCGCATGCGGCGAGAGCGATCGGCAGCAGTGCAAAGAGCGTGATGGGGCCAGGGCGCATGGTGGGTCTCCATTGTGGGAGGCCACCATGCGCGGTGCTGTTGCGAACGGGCGGTCAGTATCCGAGAATTTTGTCGCAGCGATGGGCCTCGGGATGAAGCTCCCGGTCTAGCTCACGGAGGAAGGTCACATCGAGCGTAAGCTCCTTAACGCGCGCCCGGAGTTTCTCGTTTTCTTTCCGCAGGCTGGCCAGATCCACGGCCTGCTGGTCGTAGCGTGCCGCAAGGCCCTTCGCCCAGGCGTTGAGTTTGTTGTAGTCGCTGGCGAGCTGGTCGTGCTGCCGCACGAGCAGGGTGTACCGCTCGCGCAGGACCGCGAAATTCCCCGCCTGGTTGTGCAGCCGGTCGATTTGGTCCCGCTGCATCCAGGCCTCGTGCGCGATCCGGTCGGCGACAATTTGCGCGCCGAACATCGCGCCCATGAAGCCACCGCTACTCATGCATCCTCTCCCTCGCCGGAGGTTCCGGAAGCAGCGCGCAGCGTGGAGTCCATCCCGCCGCCCCCGCCTTCGGCTTCTCCCGAAGCTCCCTGCGGCCCAGAGATATAGCCCGCCGGCCCGCGAGGCAACGATTCCTTGCTTTTCGCCAAGGCGCCGGCAGCCTTGGTTAAGCCGACCTCGGTCCTGTTGGCGACGATCCCGCCGATGCCCCAGGCGGCTCTTTGCTGGAAGTCGTCCATGTCAACCCGGTTGGCAGAGGTGAACCCGATGAGCCGGGGTAGGTGATGCGGCAGCAGGGCGATCATGCGGAACGACATCAGTGCCGCAACCACGTGCAGCATCACAAAGATCGAGAGCAAAACCAACATCCCGAGCAAGTTGCTGACCATCCACCCGTTTGCGAGGACGAAGCCGATCGCGACACCAAACGTCTCGCGGATCAGCCAGGACATGCAGTCGAAGACGAAATACCCGAGGAACAGGCCGATGACCATGAGGGTCGGCCGGAATACGACGGAGAACAGCAGGCTCCAGCCTTCAGTGGCGCGGCCGTGCAGCCCGTCGCCACCGAGCGTCATGTGGGCAAGTGCCCAGAGCGGCACGGCAACCATCGCTTCGCACACCAGAATGATCCAGCCGGCAACACCGGCCATCCACATGACGTAAGGAATCATCGGCAGAACGTAAGCGATCACGATGCCAGGGACGAGCATCGCGAGGATCGCGATAAAAACCGGCGTTGCGAAGAAATTCATAACGGCGTGACCGCCAACGGCGGCAGCGGCCGCGGCCCAGTTCCCCGTCAGAAAGTTCCAGACTGCCACGCCGGTCGAGGTAACTGTCTTTGAGAGCACCCATGCCCCAGCGAGCGCGGTCAACGATGTGTTGATCAGCATCTGACCGAGGGCCATCAGGCCGCCGAACGGATCGGTCCACTGTGACGACGGCAGAAGATAGTTGGCGATTCCGTGCAAAACCCCTGGCTGGGACAGCCCGATTGCGCCAAAGACGGTTGTGAGAACGCCCTGGCCATTGTTGGAGGATTTGGCGTCGGCCAGCGTGTAAGGGATGCCCGAAGCCGAGTTGGTTCCGTCGCTGGTCTGAACGACCGCATTCAGCGTCGTCATGAACTGCTTCTGCGCCGCCGCGAGCGGGGCCAGGTCAAACGAGATCGCCGGACCAAGCCCCTCATAGGTCGGCGACGTGGTGGTGGGCGTAGCGTTGAGCAGCGACAGCGTGCTGGCGTTGAGCTTGGCGATTTCCAGATAGTAGGCGCCGGCCGAGGTCCAGCCCAGAGCGTTCTGCTGTTGCTCACCTGTGAGGAGATCGCTGGTGCCATTGCGGTATTGCTGGGCGTTGGCCTGGACCGCGGCGTTGAGGCTACTGGCGACGCTGGTCGCCGCGGCAGTGAGTCCGGCGGTGTAGGTTTGGACCGCGTTGGTGAAGATGCCTTGCAGCGGCGTGAGCGTCGACGCCTGCCGGTTCTGCCAGAGGTTCTGCGCGACGCTCGCCACCTGGTTACGAATGGCGCCGGTTAGCACGTTTGACAGGACAGACTGCTGCACGGCCGCCATATCGACGTTGACGCCGGCGACCGTATTTGAAGCCTGCTGACTCTCCCGGATCGTGACGGTGCCGCAGACCGGATCGCCAGTCTCGTTGCCGGTTGACAGCGAGTAGCGGTAGGTGATGAACCCCCCGTTGGCGTTGTCGTTGACGGTCACCGGTTGCGGGATTGGCACGAGCGGGGTTCCGGCAGCGGCCGTGTTCGACGCGAGATTGACCAGGTCCATGCACAACTCGTTGTCCATGAGTCCGGCTACGATCTGCTCGGTGCCCGGGATCATCGGCTGAGCGACGACGATGGCGTCCGGTCCGACCGCCTGGATGGCGTTGGTGTAGACATCCTTGGCCATCCCGACCCCGACCATCGCCCCCTGCATCACGAGGACCTGGCCGGCAGAAAAGCCGCCGCCGAGCGGGAACATCATGACGCCGGCGAAGCCGAGGCGCATGACGAACATCCAGGACTGGTTGGTGCCAAGGATTCGCCCCGCTTCGGCTGCCCGGTGGATGTTCATGATGACGATGTAGGAGACGAAGGCGCAGGCGATCGCCGCCACGAAGCCGGTGAACTGGCCAACGATGAGCTGGATGACGTTGGCCTCGTTGCCGGTCGAGGTGCCCGGGGTCCCGCCTGGAATGGGGAAGATCGACCTGATGACCTGGGCCGCCCAGTCGGTCCCCGGGTCGAGCGCCGCCCAACTGACGTTGTACGGATTTGGCGCCTGGGCAAACGCCGGGCCGGCAATGGCGGCCAGCGCCAGGGTGATCAGGGCGAGCCAGGGCGTGCGCATGCGATCCTCGCGGGAGTCCAGCCCACAGGGTCTCGCAGGCATTGGTGAACGGCGCCTATCACACGCTCATCGACGGCGAGGCCGATGATGCCGCTGTCGGCGATCCGTTGAACGGGGCCTTTCCGGCATCGACCGCGCGCTGCAGCAACTCGGCGGCTTTCCCAGCCAACTCGCCGGCCATGCTACGGCCGTCCGAGCGACCTGGCGTCGCGGCGGCAGCCGCGCCGACCGCGGCGTCCATCTGCTCCAGGCGTGTGGTTACAGCGCCGGCGTCGGGCCGGCGGCCCAGGATGTCCTGCGCCGTCCCACGGTCGGCCCCGTAGCGGGCGAGTGCGGCCGCCGCCCTGTCGTAGGCGAGGAAGAGGCCATAGTCGGCTTCCAGCGCGCCATTGAACCGCTGACGCAGCTCGGCGAACCGCCCGCCCCCACGCATCTCGGACAGGACGGATTGTATACCGCCCGGGTCGGACCCGGCCGCCTCGCGGATGCGGCTCATCACCGCGGCGCCCTCGCCGAAGGCCTGGAGCGCATCGAGGGCGGCATGGCCGGACCTGATCGCTCCTCGCAGGGCGGTCCCGTCGCGCTCGTCCTGCGTCCTTCTCTCGAACGCCGCGAGGCGCCCGGCCATCGGTGTCTCGGCAGGTTGCGCTGGCGGCGGCGTGCCGTTGCTCTGGCCCGGAAGGTGCAGGCCGGAGAGCAGCGTATCGAGGGCCGCGCGCGGGTAGTGGATCTGCTGCGGCTGGCCACCGTTCGGCATGCCGGCATTACCGGCGGCGGCGGCGGCCTGGTGAGTTCCGGTTGCTCGGTTCTCCCCCGGTGGCGTCTGTGCAGCGGCCCGGCCAGCGCCGTCAGCGGCTTCTGTCGGCAACCGCGGTTGCGGCCGCACTGCCAGGAGGGCCTTCGCCTCCAGCGCGGCGAGCCGGCTTTCGATCTCGTGGGTTGACTGGTCAGCCCGGAGGCCGACGTTCCCGGCCACGCGGCGGATTTCCCGAACCACCTCCCCATCCTGGATCGAAGTGGTCGTGCTCATCAGCGCAAGCGCGCGTGGGTTTTCCAGGCCTGGCGCCGAGCCGGCCAGCCGGGTCATCTCGCTGCGAGTTTCGGCCGACAGGGCAATCAGCCCGGTCTGCTTCTCCAGGTCCTGCAGCACATAGGCGACATTGTGCTGGAAGCGGGGCTGTGCGCGGCGGTCCGGGTCGGCGCCGCGCTGGATCAGATAGCTCATCACGTCGGCCAGCCGGGGATATGAGTCGGCGACGGCGTCGTGCATCTGTTCCATCAACTTCAGCACTTCAGCGACGCGCGCTGGTGCCCGCAACACATCGTTCCAGTCGTTATGCCCGGACGGTGCCGCCCGCTGCGCCTGCACGTCCGCTGCCGCGGCCAGCTCGGCGAGACGCGCGGCATAGCGCTCGCCTGCGGAGTCCGCATCGGTCGCCGCAACCAGGACCGCACCCGGACGCTTGGCGAGTGCCGTCAGCTCATGCTCCAGTGCCGCGACCGTGCCAGGACCAATACCGCCGCCGGTGGCGACATACAGCGTGTCCTTCCGCATGCCCTCCAGCACGGCCATGCTCATGGCGTCGATCGGCGCCTCGGTGACGGCCAGCCTGATCGGTGGGTCCTGGCCGAGCTGCAGTCGGAACAGCGACTTGTCGCCGCCGCGAGAAAAGCTGCGGAAGTCCGGACCGCGCATTTCGAAGCCGATGACCGCATTCTCCCCATCGCGATGCGCGAACCAGGCGGACCCGTATGGCCCCTGGCGCAGGGCGTCGGCCTTGGTTGCGGCGACCACGATCTCCGCCGCAAGCCCGCGCTCCTCGGTCAGGTAGGTCCAGGTGCGGGAGCCCTTCTCGACGGGAAGCTGGCTCAACCACCTCTGTTCCGGAGGGACTTGTTCGCCCTTCTCGCGCGGAGTCCGCTCGGCCGGTTCGTAGCTCGGCGTCAGGCCGACCAACTCGCGCAGTTTTTGTCGCGCCTGGCCGAAGTTGAGGTTCGGGTCGAGGTACTGGACCAGGGTGAACACGTCGCCCTTGGCGGTGCTGCCGGTATCCCACCAACCCTGGCCTTCATGGTTGACGATGATGATCTCGCCGTCGCCGCGCCGGTACTTCAGGCTGCGCTTGGTGCTCTCTCGCTCATCGAGCCTGAAGCCGCCTTTCTCCAGAACGACGGCGCAGCTAACCGCTGCCCTTAGCTGCGCGGTCTCCTCATCCCCGGCCATCCGGCTTCTCCTCGCGGGATTCCATCCCCACGAGGATCACAGCGATTATTGCTAACGGGGCTTCCGCTTACGGGCTCATCGATGGCGAAGCTGTTGGTTGCGGCGTTGCTGTGGCCGATCCGGCGAAGGTGGCCTTCACGGCGTCGACCGCGCGCTGCAGCAGCTCGGCGGCTTTCTTGGCGAGGTCGTCGAACATGCTGCGCCCGTCGTTGCGGCTTGGCGTCGACGCGGCAGCCTCGCCGATCTCGGCGTCCATCTGCTGAAAGCGCGCGTTGATCGCGCCAAGGTCGGTGCGGCGGCCCAGGATGTCCTGCGCCGTGCTGCGGTCGCTGCCGTAGCGGGTGAGCGCGTCTGCCGCCTTGTCGTAGGCTCTCGCCAGCCCGCGGTCGGTTTCGAGTGCGCCGTTGAACTGCTGGCGCAGCTCGGAGAACCGCCCGCCCTCGCGCATCTCCGACAGCACGGCGGGGAGGCCACCCGGGTCGGATTTGGCCGCCTCGCGGATGCGGCCCATCACTGCGGCGCCCTCGCCGTTGCCGAAGGTTTGCAGCGCATCGAGAGCGGCGCGGCCGGATTTGATTGCGCCTCTCAAGGTGCCTTCATCGCGATCGTCCTGGGTCCGTTTCTCGAACGCCGCGAGGCGATCAGCCATCGGCGTCTCGGCTGACTGCCCTTGACCCTGGTTGCTTGAACCGTGGAAGCGCAGGCCGGAGAGCAGCGTATCGACGACCGACCGCTGGACGTAGATCTGCGGCTGCTGCCCCACGTCTCGGCCGCTGCGATTACCGCCACCCCCGCCGGGCTGGCGCGCGCCGTTCTCCCCGAAGGGCGTTTGCGCGGCGGTCCGGTCAGAGCTTTGAGCGGCTTCGAGAACCGGCGCTGCCGCCGCGCGAACCCTCGTCTCCAGGGCGTCGATCTTCTCCTGGATGTCTGGCTTTTCTTGGTCCGCCCTCCGTCCTACCTCGCTGCCCAGCTTACGTATCTCTTTGACGAGGACTTGGTCGCTGATTGAAGCCGTCGCGGCCATCAAGGTAAGCATGCGGTCGTTTTCGAGCCCGGGCGCTGATCCAGCGAGACGGGTCATCTCGCTCCGGGTCTCTTGCGACAGCACCAGCGGAACGCGCCACTTTTCCAAGTCCTGTAAGGTATACGCAACGGAGTGCCGGAAGTCCGGCTGGGCGCTTCGTTCGGGGTCCTTACCCTGGCTGATTGCGTCGCCCAGCCGCTCAGCGAGGTTCGGGTTTGCGCCCAAGACGATTGGATACATCCGTTCCATCCGCTTTAGCACCTCCTGCACCGCGCCGCTCTCGCCTGCCGGCTGATGTCCTCCGCCGACTGCCCCGGCGTCGCTCGCTGGGGCGCCGTTTGCGCTGTTGCCAGCACCTGGCGCTGGCGCGGATGGCGTTGGCGCCAAGCGAACCTTGTTTTCCAGCGCGGCAATACGGCTCTCGACCTCGTCCGTGTTTTGGTCCGTTTGCCGTCCGATGTCCGCCGCGGTGATGCGAATCTCGCGAATGAGGCCGCGGTTGCCGGCGATCGACGCCGTGGCGCTCATCAGCGCCAGCATGCGCTCGTTTTCGAGGCCGTCGGCGGAGGCGGCGAGCCGCGTCATTTCAACGCGGCTTTCGTCGGACAGCGCGACCGACCCGACCGGCGTCTTCTCCATGTCCTGCAGCGCATAGGCGACCCTGTGCTGGAAGGCCGGTTGCCAGTGCTGGTCCGGGTCGCTGCCTTGCCGCACCAAGGTCTGCAGCGCGGCCGCGAATTTCGGCTCGGACTCCTGCAGGCGGGACGCCGATAGTTCGATCTGCTTGAGCGCCTCACGGGTCGCGCTGATTCGCGCGTTCGATGCGTCCAACTCCAGGACCTCCCCGTACTCCGGTGGATCGACAAGTGTCACCTTGGTTTCGACCGTGAAGCCGGCAGCGCGCAGGCGGTCGATTGTCGGGGTCAACGTACTGATCATAATCTCGTGGCGCTGCTTTTCCAGCTCGGCGGCGCTGACGTACTCTTTCCCGATCGCCCGATCGGCAGCCTCATCTTCCGGATCATAGCCGTAGTCGGTGATCTGTCTGCCGAGGTTGATCCGGCTCCCGCTTGGGCGCCCGATCGCATTGGCCGCGTGTGTCAGGTCGCTAATGCTGTTCCGAAGCTCCATGCGCGTGGCGAAAGAATCGGCGTCGGTCCCGTCGAACTGGGTCCGCAATTCCTTGAGTGACGTTCTGATCGAGGCCAGCGCTTCGCTCTGCGCGGCTTTCATGGCTTCGGACAGCGGGGAGGTCGGTGGATCTGTCGGCGTCTCGGCCATCGCGCTTATTCCCTTGCGTTGACTTGGTGTTTCGGTCAGTTCGAAGAGATGGATGGGATCGGCATCTGCACCGTCGGCTGGAAGTTGCGTTCGGTGTCTTCGGCCAGGTGGGCTGCGCTAATCGTCGTGTGCACGAGACCCTGCTTGAAGATCTGGTATTGGAGGTAGTTGCTGAGCGCGAGTTCGGTCGCGATCTCGCGCTCGACCGCTGCGGGTGGCATAGCCTGCAAGGCAGTGTGCCAGGACACGTCGCTGACGCGGCGTTCAGCTTCGATTTGCAGGGCCTGCAGCCACGAGCCGTTTGTCTGCGCCGGGAGCCCCATGTTCTGCAGGTATTGCTGTTGCTGGGCGGTCAGTGGCACCGACGGCGACTGCATGCCGATCGTGCTGTCGACGAAAGCCTGGGCGAGCGACATCCTGGCGTTGAAGCTGCGGCGACGCACGGCGGCATCTTGTCCGGAAACCGAGGTGAGCTGGTCGCCGCGCAGTGCGGCGGGTGCAACCGGTTCCACCAGGTTGGTCGCATAGTCTTTTGCCGCGTTAACCGCCGTCTGGTCCGGGTAGGTTCCGGAGCCGAACAGGCTCTGAAACTGCTGGTCGGCATCCGGCGTGGCGCTCGCTGCCGCGCAGAGGTTTGCCGCCACATCGTCAGCGTTGCAATAGTAGTTGACGTGCTCGGCGCCCATCGAGGCAACGCCTTGCGCCTGCCCAAAGTGGGACGGCATACCTGGGCCGGCCTCGCCGCGACGGTCATGGATATAGGAGATCGTCGCGCCCACCGAGAAGGCTTGCACGGCTGCTGCTTGCGTGCTGACGCCGCCGTCGACGGCGGTGCATGCAGTCGGGCTCGCCGTCTGCTCATCGCGAATCTGGGCGTTTCGCATGTCGCGACCGAAGCGCGCCATCGCGGTGTTCGACGCGTCAGCGATCTGCTCTTGCGCGCTGACCTGCGCCTTCGCGTAGTTGGCGGTCTGGGTGAAGCCTTCCTGCAGCAACTGCTGCACCGAGCCGAACGTGTTGTCCCCGAGGAAGTTCTTTACGTCGTTGATATAGCCGTTCATCGTCGAGAGCACTGTGTGGACCTCGCCGATCGCCGTCTTGACCGCTCCCACCGCAGCCATGACGCCGGCGTCGATCACCGGCCAGTCGGCGTAACTCGGGGTCGCGTTGAACAACACGGCGCCGAGGACGACGCCGATCGCCGTGGAACCGGCGAGTGAGAGCTTGCGCATCGCGGTCTTTCCTTAGAATGAGCCCTTGGCGACCCCGGGGGCGTTGTATCCGGACGGGACCATCCCATTGCCGTTGATGTACAGGCCGCCGCCGCTGGTGGTGGTCGTGCCAAGCCCGAAGGTGGCGACCGGCGGGCCGCCGCCACCGAAAGCGAGCTTCGGGCAGGCCAAGCCGCCGCCAATGCCACCGAACCCGAAGTTGAAGCCGGTGATCGTGAGCCCGCATTGGGCTGAGCCGAGCAACGAGGTCCACTCCTGCTGGACGAGCGAGCAGATCTTGCCTTCGACCACTTGCAACAGATTCGCGGGGTTCAGCAGGTTGGTGACCAGGTTCAGCCCGACGCCATTGAAGAAGTTGTCGAGGCAGGTCAGGTTGGTTACGCTGGTCGGCGGTTTGATGGTCGTATCATCGCCCTGCACCCGCGATGTCAGACCGTTGCTGGCGGCCTGCACGACGGCCGCGCAGCCGGCGCTGCCGGTGCTGGTTATGGTGGTTTGACCCAGGGCGGGCTGGCATAAGCCGGCAGCCGAAACCAGGGCCATGAGGCCGAACATGGCATGGCGGCTCATAGGACACCCTCCCGAAAACTCTCACCGCACGCCCGTTCGAGGGCGGCGATCCGGTCGGGTGCGAAGATGCGGCGGAGGATCGCGGGGCGCGTCACCGCGGCCACCGTGGCGCGCAGCGCCACGCCGGAGCGGCTGTCACCCTGGAGGAGCCCGGAGATGACGGCGTGGCAATCCGGCAGGTTGGTCTCGGACAGCCAGTGCAGCAGCCGCAGCACGCGGGCGGCGCCGAGCTGGGCCAGGAGGGCGGCCATCTCATCCCGTAACGGCGCGTTCCGCAGTGCGGCTGCGACCGCTTGCGGGTCGCGCTGGGCGGCGGCATCGAACGTGGCCCCGAGCACCGCGAGGCGGTCTGGAACGTCTTCCTGGGTCTCGATCTCGCGGATGGGGGGCGGCCACGCCGGAGCGGTTGGGTCGGGCCTGAGCACGGTCAGCCAGGCGGTGACCGCGTTCTGTTCCAGATCGGGCATGGGTGCTCCCTCGACGTAAGGGGAGCAGCCTGTGGCGTAGTTTGGTGAACGGCGGTCGCTATTGTCGGATTTCGACCGCCTTGCCCTTCGTCACCAGGTGAAGCCCCAGCGGCTGGACCGCGGCCAGCAGCACGCGGTCCCAGGCCGCCCCGCCCTTCCAGTCCACCAGCGCGGCTGGGTTGGCGCCCGGGCCGTACGTTACCTTGACCGATAGCGGTACGATCTGCTTAACCGCAAAAGAGAGAGGAATCTGTTCGCCGAACCCTCGGGCCATCACCAGCCGCGGCGCCGTCTTGCGGGTGGCTACGATCGCGTGAGGGGCTTCCTGTGATGCCAACCTTTCCGGAGCCTGTTCTACGGCAGCCGGAGGTGGTTGCACTTCGGGTTGGGCAGGCCCGACGATGGTGAAATCGGCGCGAGCCGTCGGCGCGAGAGCGATGGCGGCAAGCAGTCCTGTTATTATGCGCATATGGAGTCGATCCTCTTGCGTGGCGTTGGGATAGACTCGCGGCTCGCGCTGCTAACGGGGATTGCATCCTATGTCGTTCCGCTTAATCGCCTTTCACGTGGTAGTCGGATACCGTTGAGCACTGTAGCATGCTCGTAGGATTATCTTCGCCGTTCGAAGCGTTTCGACCGCACAAGCAGTCGGCGCCGGCCGCGCGACACAAAGCGAGAGGACTTCGGTGTGGCAAGAAAGAAGCCCGGGGATATCGATCGGGAAGATGAAATTGACGGGAAGGTGGCGCAGGCCCTCAGTGCCTTTGGCGTTCGTGTACGAGAGGCCCGGTTGAAGGCCGGTATGACCCAACAGCAGCTCGCGCTCAAATCGAAAGCCGCTCACTCCTATATCTACGAGATAGAAAGCGGCACGCAGAATCTGACACTTAAGGGCATTGCCAAGATTGCCTACGCTCTTGGTGTCGAGATCAGGGACTTGTTGCCAGAGACCCAAGCTGAGCCCCCGACCACCACATCGATCGAACTCTTAACCGCGCTGCTGAAACAGGTGCGTGAGTCTCTTGCTGAATTCCAAGACCACGATGTCCGGCGCCAGGCGGTTCAGGTGAATCTGTTGGAGCGGCTTCGCGTATTTGCCGATATGGGCGCGGCATTGGAGCGCCTTCTCGCTCCCCCCGAACAGGACCCTCCGCCCACCAGCAGGCCGGCAAGGAAGCAAGCCGGCGGCTGATATAGGCTGACTCCGGTGTTAACGACCTGTTGATGCGGACGTAATGGGGTTCACCAACCCGTTAGCTTGGGCGAAAAATACCTAGACATACCTCTATAATTTTGCTCCGCTGGCGTGGTCGTCACGCCTGGGGGGTTATTGGTGTCTGCAAACCTTGCGCGAGCAGGTCGGTCCGAGGAGGCCCCAAGTCAGGGGCCCGGTCCGCTGCTTACGCTGATTGCAGCAGCGGTTTTCCCTTTTGATAGCGTGTTGGCCGGCATGGTGGCCGCCGGCCAGGGTATCGCTGGCATCTGTCTCTATCTCGGACTCTCGCGTGCCGCACTCGATGATAGCCTGGTGCGCCTCGGATTGAGCACACCGCACGACCGGCCGCTCCGCAAGCCCGGTCGATTCGGCTGGTCCGCGCAAGATATTATGCGGCTCATCGTCTGGCGTGTCGCTGGGGTCCATCCCGAGTCGATCGGCGCGCGATTGGGTCGGAACGCCAACGCGGTTCGCGCGAAATGCCGCCGCCTTGGCGTCCCGACGCCGTCTCGCAAGCTGCTGCACCGGGTCGATCCTGGGGCGTTGGTCGATCCCGCGCCCGGTTTCGCAACCGCTGCAGGTGTCCCCGCCGTCAAAGCCGTCCGAGCGGCCCCGGACAATTCGCCACCTACCGTTTGTGGGACTGCTGCTGGCCCAGCGGTTTGGTCGCATCCAGTCTCCGAGCCGCTGGTCGCCGATGCGCCCGCACCGGAGTCCCCGCCACCTGCGCCAACACCCCCGCCGCAGGCGCAGCGCGAACTGTCGTTGTTTCGGATCGTCCCCAGCGACGATCGGATTATTCTCCCCCCGTCGGGTCCTGTTGCCAGCGCGCCTGTTTCGCCCGCCGTCCAGATCGTCACCCGGACACCTGCAGTCGTTCTGCCAGCGCCTGCGCCCGACTCGCTCGCATTGCTCATCGCGGGCAAGCGCAACTGGCGTCGGGACCACGAGATCTGCATGGCAGTCGCGCTGCGATATTTTTCAGGCCAGCACTACAAGGCGATCGCGCGGGACGCCGGGATCACCCCGGGCAGGATGGCGACGTTCCTCTATCGGCTAGAGATGCCGCGTGACCTGGATCGGTCGAAGTTCGGTGACGGCTACAACGACGAGTTGGGCAAGGCCAACCTGAAGCGCTCAGGTTACGAGATGACGCAATGCAAGAAGACCGGATTCTGGATCTTCCGGAAGATGAAGGACCGGGCGAACGTCCACTTTTGCCGAGCCGTCCGCAAGGTCATGGGTTTGATCAGTGAGTATGAGCGTTATAGGAGCGCGGAGTTGCGTCTCTTACTGTGAGTCTGTTGCTAACCGCATCAACGATTTACCGGGAGCCGTATTACGATGAGCAGCCATTCCACCGAAACGGTGCATGACGCTTCATGCCCGAATGCCAGCATCACGTGCGTGACGATGCTCCGCGACCGCGGTTTCGTCATGGCGATCGTGGCGAGGATTTTTGCAGGACAGCACTACAGGGCGATCGCGATTGACCTCGGGATGAGCGCTGCGAGGCTCGCCACGCTGCTTTACCGCATCGAGCTGCCCTGCGCGTGGGTCCGAACGCGACTGGCAGGCGACGACACCGAGGCGACCGCCGAAGCCACCTTGGAGCGATTGGGTTACGAACTGGCGGGTTGCGCAGCGACGGGGAAACTGTTCTTCCGTGAGGTTCAACATCGCGCGACCGTCCGGTTCTGCCGCGCCGTTCGTGTCGCGCGGCTATTCCCCAGGGAGCTAGAGGACTTCGCACCCACTGCGCCATCCGAGCCGGAGGAGACGCCCGGCTAAAAAATTCTCGTCCCCGTTGGCAGGCGCTTCGCCGAGGTTGAACCCCTGTGTCAGCCGAAAGGGAAGTGCCGATGGCCAACCAGCCTGCCGCGATCACGCGTCGCCTTTCAGATCCCGACTTCCAGGGCGTGCTCGTCTCGCGGTGCCTGTCGCTCACCGTGGTGATGGCCGTCCTGCTGTCCGTCTCTCTCGTCCATGACGTCTGGATGTGGCTTCATCCACCGCAGCCGAAATTCTATATCGTCGACGGCAAGGGTCCGCCACGCGAGGTCAGGGGGTTGGACAGCCCGGTCGTCGATGACGCGGAGCTGCTCGACTGGACGGTCAAGGCCGTCCTCGCGCCCTACAACGTCGACTACTACAACTATCCGATCCTGCTGAACACGGCGTCGCGGCGGTTCACGCTCAAGGGGTGGAACAGCTTCGCTGCCAGCTACATCGACAAAGGGAATTTCGAGGAACTGAAGCGTGCCCGTCTGCTCTGCCATGCGCAGGCGCAGCGTGCCGCCGTAATCCACCAGACCAGTTATGTCGAAGGCGCCCTCGCCTATCAGGTGCAGGTGCCGATCGTGCAGACCTGCGAGAACGTGAACCAGGTCTCGACCAACAACCTCATGATCACCGCGCTCGTCGTTCGCACGAACAGCGATGACCATCCCGAGGGACTGGTGATCGACCAGTTGGTCGCATCGCAGCACTTCTAGGGAGGTCACCGTGCGCGCAGCGCTTCTCGTTTCAGCAGCCCTGGTCGGGGCGTTCCTTCCCGGTCGCCCAGGCTATGGCCAGAATCAGGTCCAGCTTGACATCACGGCACCCCCGCCGCCCGGTGCTCCGGCGCCTACACCGGCAGAGAAGGCGGCTCGGGATGCCATCCCGCTGTCGCCGGAGATGATCGAGGAGCTGGCTCGTCGTTTCAACGCGGGCAAGCGCGCCGAAGAGCAATCAGTCACCGAGTTAGCTGCGCCCGTCAACCGTCAGGTGAATGTCAGCTTCGCGCCGGGAGCGGCCACCGCCATCATCAATACGGTCAAGGGCTACCCAACCGCAGTGAGTTTCTTCGACAGCACCGGCCAGCCCTGGCCGATCGCCTGGGACACGAACAGCAACCCGGCCGCCGTCGCCGGCGGCACCAACTGCAGCGTGGCGAACGGCACCGGCGGCGGCCCCTCGGTCGCGGCGATCGGCTTCTACGTCTGCACGCCAACGAAAGGCAGCAACGTGCTGGAGATCACGCCGGTATCCCTTGTGCCGCGTGGTGGCCTGGTGGTGTCGCTGGAAGGCGCACCGAAGCCGATCGCCTTCCTGCTGTTGGGCGGCGGAGGGCGTTATGACGCCAATCTCAGTGTGCATGTCGCCGACCGCGGACCTAACGCCAAGGTCGAGATCATGACGCAGCCCAACGCGCCCGACACCGGCGCGCCATTCTTGACCTCGATGCTGCAGGGCGTGCCGCCAGCCGATGCCGTACCGCTCTCGGTCGAAGGCGTCTCACCCGAAGGGCTGCGCGCCTGGCGCCTGGGCGGGAAGGTCTACCTGCGCACCCGATACACGCTGCTTTCACCGGAATGGACCGCATCCGAGGCCGAGGCGGGAACCACGGTCTATGCCGTCGCCAACACGCCGGTTGTTCTGGTGTCGGTCGGTGGCCGCACCGTCTCCGTCCATCTGCAGGAGTGAGCCCCATGTCCAAGGCGTTTGCCTGGTTATCCCGTATCAAGCCGTCGCGCCCGACGCTCCGTTCGGGCTCGCTGCTGAATCGCTCAGGCAACGCCGGGCCGCGGCGGCTGCTGATCATCATCGTCTCGGGTCTCGCGGTCATTGTCCTGATCGTTCTTGTGACCATCACGGGGCAATACGCTCCGCGGGCGTCGCGGGATGCGAGGATGGCGGCCGTCGATCCGCTGCCTGGCGGTCTGCACAGCACGCCCGAGCAGGATGCGCTGGCACAAGTAGCCAACGATGACGAGGCGGGTAAGGCGCTGCGGAGGGGCACTTCCTTCACGCCACCGATGGCGCCGAGCGTGCCAGCGGTGCCGCCACCGCCAAAGGTTGAACAGGCAGAGCCGCCGCCACCGGGTACCCGTCCCGCCGCTCACGCGCCCTCCGGAACGCCACCGCCGGGACGGGCCGTCGTCCCGGCGACGATGGCGGCGCCGGCAGTGCTTCCCGCGCCGTCCGCGCCCCCCAAGGCCATTCCCGTGGCCGCAGTGGTCGATCCGCGGGCCGGAGAGATCTACAACAAACAAATCAACGATCTGTTTGCTCAATGGGGCGGCCGTGCGCCGCGCACCGATGTCGTTCTGCCGCCGGCCGAACAGAACGGCGCGGACCCGGCGGACCCTGTCGCATCCCGGGCGGGGCCAGGTTCCGGGCGCACGGCGCGTGATGCCGCATCAGCGCTGCCGGTGTCCACGCATCCTGTCGACGCGGGCCAGATCCTCATCCCGGCCGGCCGCGGTGTTTTTGCGCATCCGATCCTCGCGCTCAGTTCCGACCAATCGAGCCCTGTCGTGCTGCAGGCGGACTCCGGTCCGATCGCGGGCGACCGGATGATCGGCTCCTTCGCCAAGCAGGCCGATCGGCTGGTGCTGCACGTCAGCACCGTCCTGCACAACGGCGAGTCCATCGGGGTGGATGGCGTCGTGACGGCCCCGGATACGATGGAAGCATCGGTGGCATCGGACGTCGACCAGCACTATGCCGAGCGTTTCATTCTTCCCGCGGCAGCGGCGTTCGTGGCGGGGCTCGGCCAGGCCCTTGCGACAACCTCGAATACGACTGCAGTGCTCAGTCCGTTCGGCGGGGCCACCACGACCACCCACCTGAACATCGACCAGCAGTTGGGCGTTGCCGCCGGCGTCGCCGCAGCGCAGATCGCCAGCACGCTCAACCAGGCAGCGCCGAAGGGGCCGACCATAACGCTCGACGCCAATGTCGCGGTAGGCGTGGTGTTCCTGTCGAACGTGACGGCGCACAGCGGGCGGTGATTCTTTTTTCCAGCGCGAAGCCCCGTTCACACGCGGGAACACCATCCTGTCGCATCGACGCGTTGGAGCGGGGTTGCCATGGACACGAACGTCATTGATGGGACTGTTGTCGAGCCCGATATCGCTCGGGTGAGCATCCGGCTTCCGGGCGAGCCGGATGACCTGCCCTTGAAGGGCGCCGGCGCGGCGCCTGCGTCCGGTGAGCCGTCATCTGCCGCTGGTCGGCTCCAATCCGGCGTTCGCCGACTGGTGTCGCGCCTGGCGACCTTTCCCCAAAAAGGTCTGCCGGTTCTCGCCACGCTCTCGCCCGGACGGCGCAAGACGCTGCTCATTGGCGGATCGGCTTTGGCGCTCGCCGCTGCCGCCGGCGGCGGCCTGTTCCTGGTCGTACACGGCAATCCGCGGGTCGCTACGACGGTCAACCCTGTCGTCGCATCGGCTGGGCTTCGACCGCAGCAGCCGCTGGCCCCGGCGGCGGCTCTCGCCAAGGTGGAACTGACGCCTTCAGCCGGCACTGTTGTCCGGCCGACCTATACGCCGCCGCCCAAGGACCAGCAGGTGGCGGAGGTGCTATCGCTCCACGCCGGGCCATCCGCGCCGCCCGCGGGCGCCCAGCCGAAGCCCCCCGCCGTGGCGGCGACCGTGCCGCGCCAGACACCCTCGGCGGTGCCGGAAGCGCCTTTGCCGGCCCCCCGCGACGTGGACAAGCCGCCTCCGGGCTATGTCCCTAGCGAGCCGGGCACGTCCCCCACTCCGGCCGCCCAGGCAGCCCCCGCTGCGGTTCAGCCGGCGGCAGCCGCACGAACGGATGTGACCCCAGCGCCAGCTCCCGCGGCTGCGCCGCCCGCGCCGGCACAAAGCCTGGTCGGCTCGGTATTGGCGGCTTTCCAATCCGCCGAGCCGCCAGTGGTTTCTCATAGCGACGTCGTCAAGGTGGCGCAGGACCTGCGGGCAGCACCGATGACGCCGCCGGAGCAGGTGCAGGTGCTGGGTCTGGTCACCGAGATGGCGGCGATCGTGCACGACCTGCGCGAGCAGGAAGCACAGCTCCGCGGCGATCTGCAGAAGACCACCGCCGACGCCACGACCCGGCTGGCGGACTTCGAGCGCCGGATCGCCCTTGCCGAAGCGCGTAGCGCGGTAGGCGCAGCGCGCGACGCTGGTGCGACGCCATCTTCGTCTGCGCCGGTAGCGACGCCTGCGAGGCCTGTTGTGCTGACACGAGCCGAGGCGGCGCTCCCGGACACCGGGGCGGCCAAGCGCTATCGCGTACAGGCAGCCTCGCCGGGCCTGGCGTTGCTGGCCGAAGTCGATCGCGGCGGGGGTGATGGCGCGCAGATGCAGGTCACGGTCGGCGAGTCAATTCCCGGCTACGGCACGGTCAAGTCGATTGGCCAGAAGGGCACCGGCTGGGTCGTGACGACTGAGCGCGGTGTGATCCAGTAGGACCGGGCGGAACCCGGAGCGCGGCATGCAAGGGCTGGTCAATTTCTCGACGGCGATCGCTGATGTCATCAGCGTTCTGCTTCCCACCTTTTGCTACATCGCGGCCTGCGTGTGCTTCTTCTACTTCGCCTGGACGCTGCGCAGCATGGCCTATCACAGCGGCCATCCGCTTCGGCTGCGCCCGTGGGTTCCTGTTGTCTCGCTCATTCTGTCCGGCGTGTTTGCGTCATTTCCGAACTTCCTGAGCATGGCCAACGTCAGCGCCGGGACCAACCTGACGGTTTCCCTCATCACCTACACCCCGACTGCCGCGCCGAACGCCGCCAACATCCTCGGTGCCACACCGGGGAACACGGTCGTCAACGTGGTGCAGTTGTTCCAATATTTCTTTCAGGCGTTCGGTGCCGCCTGCGTCTTCTTTGCGATCCTGACATGGCGTTCGATCGTCAATGGCCGCACCAACGGTTCTTCGCTCGCGTGCGGCATCCAGTTCACCTTTGGCGTGATGTGCATCAACATCCTGACTATTGCCAATGGCGTCGTCACGCTGTTCGAGACTGGTGGCTGAAGGCTGATCGTTCGACGATGCGCACGCGACCAACCAGCAGCACTTATGTCAGGCAGTTACCGACCGGCTTGCACGAGTATGGGTTTATCGACAACGCCAGGCCAGCCGATGACCCCGGCCGCTCGGTTCCAATCGGTGCTGTCGCCGATCATGGACGGGCCGAAGCGCTGCTGGTGCAAATCAGGTCTGCGACAAACCTCGTGTTGTTCCCGGGTCACCGCCGGCCGGAACATCGAGACGCCGGACGCTCCGTAGCGGGCGGCTCCCATCCTCCGCAATCTTCGGGGTAACGTTCTTCCGATCGACCCGGACCTCCGCGGCCGAGCCGCGTCAAGGCGATCCCGATGTGGCAGCATTGTGATTTCCTTCCTGCACTGCGTATCGCCGCCGCCAGCTTTTTCGCTGCACCGTTCGCACGCCCCCGGATGAGTCTGGTGCGCGAGGGGCCTTCCCTCGCAACCAGGAGAGAGACGCACGTGAGCCTTCATTTCATTGATACGGGAGTCGTCGCTCGTCTGCGCCGACTCGCAAACACCCGTGGGAAGGCGCTGGCTGCCGGCGCCGCCGTCCTCGCCGCCGGTCTCGCCCATGGTGGTCACGCGCTGGCGGCGGCGACCTCGCCTGCCGGCAGCCTCGGTGCCCAGGCCAACCTGATGTCGAGCGAGTTCCTGAACTCGGGCTCCACGGCGTTCGGGGTGGGCTGCTACATCGCGGCAGCGCTATGCTTCGGCTTCGGGGTCTGGGCGCTGTGGCAGTCGCGCCAGCCGCAGAACCGCGAGACGGGCCATGTCGGTCGCGGCCTCGCTGGTCTCGTTCTGTGCGGCCTGTTCGCGACTGCCGGCGTCTGGATCAACAAAGCCTCGATCACCGCGTCCGGCGGCAACGCGACCGTCAACGACACGCCGGCCATGGTGCAGTTCGGCGCCGGCGGCTGATCCCGCTGCCGCCGGCGCCAGGACGAATGTCCGGCCGCCGGCGGCAGGTCTCCTTCGATCATCCAACTTCCTTCCTATCGACTACGGCTCCGCGGCCGATCGGTGCCACCTCGTTCCGCCGCGTAGAGGTATCATGACTTCCATTCCTGTACGGCGCGTCGCCGTCGCCGATTTTTTCGCCGCTCCGTTCACACGCGCCCGGGCGAGTCTGGTGCGCGAGGGGCCTTCCCTCACAACCAGGAGTCAAAAGCGTGAAACAATGCTCCAACGATGTGCGGGTTGCCGCTCGCGTGCGGCGTCTCGCAAACCGCCGGGGGACGGCGCTCGCGGTCGCAGCCGGCGCCCTGGCCATCTGCCTTGGCTTTGCCGGTCATGCATTCGCCCAGGCGACCTCGCCTGCCGGCAGCCTCGGTGCCCAGGCCAACCTGATGTCGAGCGAGTTCCTGAACTCGGGTTCCACGGCGTTCGGGGTGGGCTGCTACATCGCGGCAGCGCTGTGCTTCGGCTTCGGAGTCTGGGCGCTGTGGCAGTCGCGCCAGCCGCAGAACCGCGAGACGGGCCATGTCGGTCGCGGCCTCGCCGGTCTCGTTCTGTGCGGCCTGTTCGCGACTGCCGGCGTCTGGATCAACAAAGCCTCGATCACCGCGTCCGGCGGCAACGCGACCGTCAACGACACGCCGGCCATGGTACAATTCGGCGCCGGCGGCTGATGTTATTGCCTGCCGCCGGTCCCGGCCGGCGGCAGGTCCCTCTCTAAGGAACGCGCGCATGAACCAGCACGTGATATCCCAACAATCAACTTCAGCGTGGTGGCGCGTGCGCGCTATCGACCTCGGCTTGGTAGCCTGGTTGGGTCTCTACGCTCTCGTTGTCTTTCAGGTGGCGATCGGAACTGTCTTTCCCGATGCCGACATTCCCCACATCAGCAGGACGCTGGAGGAAACGATCACATCGTGCGAGGTCGCGGTCGGTGTCAGCGCGCTGGTCGTGCTGATCCTGCTGCTTGCCTTCGCGTTGACGACGCAGCAGCCACCGGCGGTGCAGCGGAGCGCCCCCGATTGTGCGTCTCCGGCGGCGCGACCAGCCGGAGGATTTGCGCGCGAGATCATCCTGCTGGTCATCCTCTCGGTCGTTTGCGCGACGCTCGCGGTCAGCTACCTCCCCTACCGGTCGGCGGCCTACGATTTCCTGGCCGTCTTCAGCGCCGGCGCCTCGCCTGGCTTCCTGGCAGCCCTGCTGCTATGGACAAGGCGCAGCGACGGCTTCGACCTCTGGCTATGGTAGCGGGGTTGCCGCCCGTGCACCTACGCCCCATCACCTTATCAATTGAGTCGTTCGTCGGGTCCGCCGTGATCGCGCGGCGCAGGCCGCCGACCCCGATCGTACCGGAAGGCGCACCCTGCGTGTTCTGCGGTGTCCACTCTGGTCGATGGCAGACCACATGCCGCCTCGGCGGCGACGCGCCGGTCGCTTCTCCCGCCTGCCCGCTATGCGTGCTCTCCCGTCGCCTGGATCGACCGCGCATCGACGAGGAAGCAATTCTGATCTGGCTGCCGCAGATGAGCCAGCAAGCCGTCAACACGATTATCCGTCAGATCCATATCGAGCTTCGTGCCTTGGGTGAGCTGCTCGGCGATGATGATGCCTTGCGCGTCAGCAGCCCCGGCCGGCATGCGCTGTGCAGCGCACGGGCGGAGCTGGCGGCACGTGCAGACAGCGCTACCAGCCGGCTGGGCACTGCCGCACCGAGCGAACTCGGCGTCGCATTGTGCCAGTTGTCGCCATCGTCTTATGCGCGTCGTGGCGCGCTTCTCGGCGGCCTGCGCCTGTTGCCGCGCGGCCGGCTGCTTGAAGCCGATCGGGATATCTATCCCGAGATCGTTGACACCTGGATCGCGCTCGCCAAGGCGGCCTCGGAGCAGCATCCGCCGCAGGCATCCGCGGAAGAGAGGAGATAGCCCGATGTTAGCATCCCTGGGGCGCGCCCTTGCCGCTCTCTCCCTGGCGCTGAAACAGCCGCTGACGAAGTTCTGCGATCTGGAGACCACCCATGGCGACGCGTTCGTCACGCGGGCGGGGGACTACGCTTCTTGGATTCGCGTGGACGGCATGCAGCGCATGAGTGACCGGACGGATTTCGCCCGGATCGCCGACGCCATGCGCCTGGACCTGTCCGGCGCCTTGGACGCGCGCGGCCATGCCATTGTCGGCTGGTACATCTCCGACCCGGACTCCGCCCGCGTCGAGATCGAAAACCTGAGTCTCGCCTCCTGCCGCGCCGTCGCGTGGGAAGCCGGGCTCATGCTCGACGACATCCTGGATGAGCGGGCGCGGCTGTGGCCCACCTTGATGCGCTGGGAGCAAGCCTACTTCATCGTCTGGACCCGCACGAGCGTTCTGACCAAGGAAGAGCGCACGCAGATGAAGCGCGAATACGCCGAGACTGCCGCGCAAGCCGGGGCGATCGGCGAAACGCAGCGCTTCTACCTGCGCAGCGAGATCATGGCGGCCCGCCATGCCGCGTTTTCGTCGCGGGTGCTGTCGGCGTTGCGCGCGCACAACGTAACCGCAACCATGGTGGAGCCGCACGAAGCGCTCCAGGTCGCACGGGCAGCGATGTACCGCGAGATGTCAGGCTCGGCGTGGCGGCCTGCTCTTCCAGGTGACCGCGTGATGGCGCGTTGCCCGGAGGATGACGTCGCGCGGCCCAAGGCGGATTGCTTGCTGTGGCCGCCGCTGGCGGACCAGATATTCTACACCGGCGCCGTCACCCATGGTAGCCAGCGTGTCGATCTCGGCGACAACGCCTACGCGTGTGTTGACATGAACCTTGGACCCGAGGACGTGCGACCCTTTGTCGAGCTGTCTTCCTGGCTTGGCCAGGACCGCATCCCCTGGCGCGCGTCCATCATGATCGAAGGCGGCGGCAAGGCGGCAATGCAGATGAAGGACATCGGCGCGAGCTTCCTGTCGATGTTCCCCGGCAACGCCGATTTGCGTCGCGGTTTTGCCTTCCTGCGCGAGGCCCGCAGCGGGACCGAGAACCATATCAGCGTCAAGCTGCGCGTGAGCTTCGCAACCTGGGCGCCGGTCGAGCAGCCCGCCAAGCTGCGGCGGCGGATGTCGACGCTCGCGCAGCGGATCGAAGCCTGGGGCAACGCCAAGGCGACGACCGTCGTGGGCGATCCACTGGAAGGCGTCATGAGCACCGCGCCCGGCCTCGCCCTGGCATCGACCGCCAATCCCTCGCTCGCCCTGCTGACTGACGCGCTGACCATGCTCCCCTGGAGCCGCACGGCATCGCCATGGGCGAACGGCTCCGTATTGTTCCGCCGGCCCGACGGCGGGATTTGGCCGTATGACCCGGGTGGCGGACGCATGCGGCCCCTGGTCGTGGATGTCTTCGTGGCCCCGCCGGGCAGCGGCAAGTCGGTGCTCGCCAACACCATCAACATCGGCCTGTGCCTGAGTCCGGCGGTCCTCGGCGCGCATGGCGCCAGGCTGCCCCTGATCGGCAAGACGGATATCGGCAAGTCCGCGGAAGGTTTTGTTCGCCTGATGCAGGAGGCGCTCGGCCCTGCCCGGCGGCACGAGGCAATCTTCGTGTCCATGCAATTCGCCCCCGGCTTCGAGGTCAACGTCTTCGATATCCAGGTCGGGTTCGAGGTGCCGCTGCCGATGGAGCGGGCCTTCCTGCAGAACTTCCTGCTGTTGGCGACCCTGCCGCCGGATCGCACCACGCCATTCGAAGGCATGGCGCAGATGATTTCCCTGGTGATCGACGAAGCCTACCGGCTCTGCACGGAAGCCGGCGGCGGCGCCAAGCACTACCGTCGCGGGGTCGAGCCGGAGGTTGACGCGGCCATCGACCGCCTCGGCATCGCGCTGCACCACGCTGACCCGTACTGGCGCGATGTGGTGGACGCACTCTGCGACCGCGGTGAGCATCACCTTGCGGGACGGGCGCAGCGTCATGCGGTGCCGATCCTGCAGGACCTGGTCAGCGCGGTGCGCAGCGACCAGGTGCGAGACCTGTTCGACACCGTGCACATCGCCGAGACGAGCGAGCGGGCCTCGGAGGTGTTTGAGCGCTATATCGACGATTTGATCCGGCGATTCCCGACGCTGAATGCGCCGACGCAACTGGATTTCGGCCCGGCCCGCATCATCGTGCTCGATCTGCAATCGGTAGCCCCGGCCGGATCGGCGGCGGCAAACCGACAGACCGAGATGATGTACCTGCTGGCCCGGCACATCCTGGCCCGCAACTTCTTCCTGCACCCGGAATACATCGCGTTCGTGCCCGACCGGGTGAGGGCCTATCATGCCAAGCGCTTCACCGAGGTTTACGAGACGGTCAAGCGCATCGACTACGATGAGTGGCATCGGACCCAGGGCAGTCCCCTGGTGCGCGCGCAGGCGGAGTTGGACGTGCGCGAGGGCCGCAAGCACAACGTGCAGCTCGGTTTCGCCAGCCAGCGTCTGTCCGATATCGGCGAGAGCATTATCGCGCAGTCCACCGGCCGCTTCGTGTTGCGGGTCGGCGATCAGGCCGAGCATGAAGAGCTAGTTAAGCGATTCGGCCTGTCCCAGGCGAGCGCCAAGGTCGTGCGCCACAGTCTGACCGGACCGAAGAAGGGTGGTGCGCCGTTCTTCGCCATCCTCTCGGTCGAGGGCGGCGTCTCCTATGAGCAGCTCCTGGTGAACAGTCTCGGGCCGATCGAGCTGTGGGCACTCTCAACGACGCCCGGCGACACCGCGCTGCGCAACCGCGTCTATGCGGCTGTCGGCTTCAGCGAGGGCCTCCGGCGTCTTTCAAAGGTGTTTCCGGGCGGGTCTGCTCTCGACGAGATCGAACGCCGGACGAAATTACGACTCAAGAAGGGCGACGCGGCGGATCGGGTTGAGGCGGGCGTGGTTGACGAGCTGGCGGACGAGCTGATCCGCGGCCATGGGCTCGGTATCGTGCTTCGCTCCCACGAACCGCCGGCGAATGACGATCTGATGGTTGCTGCCGAGTAGCGGCGTGACTGGCGACATCGGCCCGTTACGGGGAGACGCCGCCTGCGGCAACGCATGTAACTACTTTTTTCTGCCAGAGAGCACGCGACACATGTTATCATCTCTTTCTGGCGAGGAGACCGCGCGTGATGGCCGAAGAATCCATACCCGATACGGTCGGGCCACTCGATCCCGTGCGCGTGGCAGCACTTCGCACATTGGCGGAAAGCCCGACCACGCGGCCGTCGATCCGAGTGGCGGCTCGCAAGGCGTTGCGACAGGCCCGCGAGGCGGCCGCTCCCCCGGCAAAGCGGCAGACCAGAAACTAACCGGAAAACCGATCAGCAATTCGAGGCGCCATTCACCAAACGCCGCCATACCCTCCGGTCACCATGGAGGGTCGGGCAATGGCACATCTTAGGCTGCAGCGACATCCAACGACGGCGCGGTGGGCGATGATCCGCGGCCCCGCAATCCCGCTGCTCGTGGCCGGGCTCGCGCTGGCGGGATGTGCGCGGACCATTCCGGTGCCGACGACGGTGGCCACCCCAGGCATGCCTAATCCGGAAGAGGCGCTGCGGCAGAGCATGCAGCATGTCGATGCCGAGATGACCGAACTTGGCCGGCTCTCCCCGTCGGTCGAGCGCGTCTCGCAGCCGGTGCTGCCGGAGGACCTTCAGCGCACCGTGTCCTTCGTGTGGAACGGCCCACTCGACAAGGCCGTCGCCAAGCTGGCGGCGAGCGTCGGCTACATCTTCTACACCACCGGACCGGCCGGCCAGCAGCCGCTGGACGTCTCGATCCAGATGTCCTCCGTGCCCGTCTACCAGGTCTTCGAGGCGCTCGGCGCCGAGGCGGGAACACGCGCGACCGTCCAGGTCGATCCGCTCCACCACCAGGTTCAGGTGATCCACCATGTCTAGAGTGCGCGCGCTGCTTCTGACTGCGACCGTCTTGGCTGGCGTCAGCGGAACGACACCGGGCTGGGCAGGCGGCGCCCTCACGTCGCCGCGGGTGCCCGCCGATCCGTCGCCCGATCAGATCGAGCAGGCCCTGCCCGACCTCGGCAACCCGTTGAACAAGCCGATCACCGGCGCGCAGCAGGACCCGCTGGTGGTCGGCACCGAGCCGCCGCCATCGCTTGAGGCGTTGCAGGCGACGCGGCCTGGCGACGAGAAAGGCGACGGTTTAGAGCCCGGTCGTGCCGACATGGTGCGCACCGCGGCGCTGACGTATGGCGCGCAGGGCGGGCTGGCGGCCCGCTCTTTCGCGCTCAACGAGATGCTCCGGCGGTATCAGTCACAGCTTGACGGCGCCTACGATTTCCACTCGCTGGTGTTGCCGGTCAGCAGCGGCCAGACGCTGATGCGCCCGCCGATCGTCTCGGCGGCTCAGATGGCGTTCGCGCTCGGTGACAGCGGCCAGGTCGCGCGGGAGACGTCCTGCATCTACGAGATTACCCGCGAGGCGCAGCTTTCGTCGGCGCCGCCGAACTGGCGCACCTACCTGGTTCGCGTCTGGGCGGCGCCGCTCCGCCCGTCCGATGGTGCGCTTCCCCGCACCAAGCAGGAGGCCGCCTTCTGGAACAAGTGGGTGGCTGAGGGCTGGGCACAGGGCGAGAAGCAGGCGGTCGAGATCTTCCTCTCCGATCTCGGGCGGCTTGAACGCGACATCGTCGGCATGGCGCGCTACAAAGTACTGCTCCGTGCCGGTCTGGTTGAGCAGCCGAAGGTCGCGTTTCAAAAGCGGCGCGTCGAAGGTGGCCGTGACAGCCTGCATGTCGGCGACACTACCATCCGCATCACCGACCAACCCGGCCTGCAAGGCAATTCACGTCGCTGGACCCCTGGTGCCGGATGCCCGCAATGAACTCGGTGCATGACGACGACGCGATCGTTACGCCCGAGCGGGGTTGCCTGAAGGCGGTTCTGTGCGAGACCGACGCAGCGCTGCCCGGCGACTTCGCTGCGCTGCATGCGTCCCTCGATCAGCTTTCCCGTTCGCCCAGGATCGCTGAAGCGGAACAGCTTCTGGCCGGGCATGCGGCGCGACACCTGGCCCGAAAAGGACAATCCCATGCTTGACAACTTACCGCCCCTTTCAACCGGCGCGCCAGCAGTCGAGAACGTCTGGCCCGACGAGGGACTCCGGTGGGTTCAGGAGCCGCGCAGGAGCGCACCTGGTCTCGATGCGTTGTTGATCTGGGCGTTCCACGCCGGCGCGTCTAAGATCAGTTTCCAGACCGGCCATCCGGTGACGGTTCGTGTGCATGGCCGCAATAGCCGTGCCACACGTGCCGCGCTTGATGAAAACGAGTTCTCGCAAATCGTCAATCATCTTTATGGCGCGGACGGTATGGCGCGGCTGCAAGGCGGCAACGACTTCGATACCGCCTATGCCATCCCGATCGACCGTTCGACGCGGCTCCGCTTTCGTCTGAATGCCACGCCAACGCGGACGGCGAGACGCGATGGCGGCAACATCGTGCTGCGGCCGATTGCCGACCTGCCGCCTTCGCTGGCGGACCAGCTCGTCGAGCCCGGCATTCTTGATGCCTGCCGTCCCAGCCAAGGCATGGTGATCGTCTCCGGCGGCACCGGATCGGGCAAATCGACGCTGATCGCCGGGATGACGGTGGCCAAGCTGCTGGACCCTGCCGGTCACTACGACATCGTCGAAGGTGCCGCACCGGTCGAGTTCCTGCTTGAGCGTGTGCGTGGCAGCTCCAGCACGATGAACCAGACCGAGATCCCGCGTGACCTGCCCACCTTCGCGGCGTTCATTCGCGGCTGCATGCGGCGTGAGCCGACTGACATCATCGTGGGCGAGTGCCGCGACAGCGAGACGATGGCCGCGGCAATCCAGGCCGCGATCTCCGGCCACACGCTGACCACGACGGTCCACGCCAACGACGTACCGCTCTCCATGCAGCGTATTGCGAGCTTGTGCCCGGCCGACGAGCGCGACAATCTGATCTCGGCGGTCGCGCAGTCGCTGCGGCTGGTTGTCAATCAGCGCCTCGTGCCATCAACGAGCGGCGGCAGGACGGCGCTGCGGGAGTTTCTCGCTTTCGATGCACGGCTGCGCAGTGAATTCCTGCGAGTCGATCCATCGGAGTGGCCGGCGCTCACACGTCGCGCCCTTGACGAGCAGGGCCAGTCCTATGCCGTCGCGATCCAACGCGCCCTCGATGCCGGCAGGATTTCGCAGGCGACGGCGGCTTTCCAGATGAAGGAGCTGGGCTGACCATGTGGCGGAACACCGGCCTTCCTGTGCGCGTGCTGATGCTCGACGCACGCGCGTGCCTGCCGATCCTGTGCTTCGTGGTCAAATGGAGCTGGACCACCTTCACCATCGCGGTAACCGGAGTGGTGTTCTTTGCGGTCATCTCGTTCTTTGGGCTGACGCTGCCGGCGGTCATCCGTGTACTGCGCCGTCTGCTGGTAGGCGCTGAGCGACCCGCTGTTCCGAGCTGGAAGCGGCGGCGGTTCGCATGAGCAAGGTGGACGTCGACGCGGTTGGCCGCACGATGGAAGCGCTCCTGGCACAGGAAGGCCGGAGCGTCGTCTACCTTGACCGCACAGCCGGGGAGACCCTGACAATCACGCCGGCCAGCGCGGCGTCGCCGGCGGGCCTGTTGCCGGCTTTCCTGGTGGCTGGCGAGGCGGTGTGGCGCGAGGCGACCGGGAACGGCTTCGCCCTGGACATCATTCGCGATCCGACCGCGCTGCTCGGCTACCGGCTCAACGGCATTGGCGCCGGCACCTTCACCACGGTGATGCTGGCGACGATGGAGGCGGCGGCGCAGGTCGCCAAGCCCGAGGCGTTCGTGGTCAACGAACTCACCGCGGTCTGGTCGGCAGCGACCGAGCGTGTGGAAAGCGCCGCGCAGCCCACCCGCAAAAGCGCTGGGGCGACACCATGAGGCACACCCTGCTCGCCGCCACGGCGGTACTCTCGCTCGTGGCAGCGGAAGCCCGCGCCGGAGAGCTGAACAAGCACATGATCGAGGGTTGCATCACCTCGGCGTCCGGCGTCTATCACCTGCCGCCGACAGTGCTGGTCATCCTGCTTAATGTCGAAGGCGGGTCGCTTGGCCACGTCAGCCAGAATACCAACGACACCGTCGATATCGGGCCGATGCAGGTCAATCAGATCTGGCTGCCGCAGCTTGCCGCGCACTGGCACGCGACGATCGCCGATGCCTATCACGCGTTGCGCGACAATTTCTGCGCCAATGTCGAAGCCGGTGCCTGGATACTGCGCCGCGGCCTTGACGAAGCGAATGGCAATTTCTGGGAGGGCGTCGGCTACTACCACTCGCACGATCCGGTACACAAAGCGACGTATCTACGCGCGGTGCTCAATCAGTTGCTGCGCCTGCGGTCCCTGGCAGGCGGTGCCAATGCCTCGCGCGGTCCGCTGCAAACGGCGGTGGCAGACACTGCCGGCACCAAGCTGGCGGCAGGGAACTGATCGTGCGGTCGCCGCCCAATCCGCGCGCGTCGTGGCCGTCCGGTGACGATGACACCGGCTTCAACCTCATTGTCATACTGATCGGCTGCTGCCTGGGCGCCTGGCTGCTGTGGAGCAACTACCATGCGGAGATCAGCGCTGCGGTGATGGCCCTGCATCATCGCGAGATCGCCGTCATCCGGCACTTCACCCATCGCTACGACCTGGCTGACGCGCAGATGGCGAAATCCGATCCGGCCGGCGTCACGCTGCGCGACCTCACTGGTATAGCCCACGATGTCGGCGCGTTCTTCCGCATTCCGGCGGCCTGCCTGATCGTGGTGCTCGCCCTCGTCTGCATGGTCCGTTCGGCGCCGTCCCGCTACCGCCGGGCGTTCGACCTCGATGGGCTGATCGGCGAGCAGGCGGCCTCGTTCCGGACGACCGCAACCTTCGTCCGCCGGCGGCTGCGTCTGGTGCCGCCGTCCGCGGAGCCGCTTCCGGCTGACTACGCGGCAACCGCCGGCGAGTGGATCGCCCGGCATGCCACCGACCGCGACGGCCGCTTCAGCGAGCTTGCCGCCCGTCGCGCACTGGTGCTGCAGCTCGGGCCGCCCTGGCGCGGCCTGGAGCACGCACAGCCGCATGTTCGCTGCCTGTTCGCCGCGTTCGCGCTGCATCTCGCCGAGCGCCGGGACGATGCCCTGGGCCTGCTCGGCGACCTGTCGGCGTCGCTGGCCAGCCCGGGCAAGGACACGCCGGAAGGTCCTGCCCGGCCGCTCGCCCTGCCGGTCTGGGTAGTCACCCGTGCCGACTCGGTTCTGCGCCAGCAGGCGCTGATCGACCCTGCCGTCGCGATCACCAGGCGGCATGCCTACACGCACACCGCGCTGATGTCCTTGCTCAACGAGGCGCGGCGCAGCGCCGGCGTGCTCGCCCCTGGCCAGTTCGTCTGGCTCAAGCTGGTGGATCGCAGCCTTTGGTATGCGCTCCACTCGCTCGGCTTCGAGACCGAGGGGTTCGGCCGCTACTTGCATCCCAACCCGCGGGTCGAGGCGATCGGCGCGCGTGATCACTGGGCGGTGGAGCGGATCGCCGGCGTGCCAGTCAGCCGGCCCAGCCTGGACCGCGCGATCGAGGCGCTGCGCAAGGCCGTGCCGAAAACCCGGGCCGGCGGGAGCTAGCCGGCGGTGGCCGCCCGTTTGGCGAGCCGCCCGGCTTATTCGGCCGCTGCCACCTGCAGCGCCGGGTCGATCGGGTCGATCCCCAGTTCCTGCCGGACATGGGCGAACTTCTTCGGATCGGCCAGGCGCCCGTCCGCCATCATCGTGCGCAGCGCGACCAGCCCATCGTCGGTGAAGAACAGCATCGGCAGCCGGCCGGTCAGGTCGAGCCGCATAATCCCCCGATCCAGCAGCCCCTGGGCCGCCTGCGGGATCTTGGGCTTGCCGGCATTCGGACCGCCCCGCCAGGTCTTGATCTGGAACCCCTCCGCCACGCTCGGCAGGGTCGAGAAGAACATATCGAGTTCGCTGCGGATGTATTCCCGCTCCGCCGCGGTGAACCCGGCGATCATGGGTTGCTCCGCCTTGTCCTTGGCCATTCTGGCTCCTCGCTGCAGCGCCGCGGGCGGCAGACCACCACACCGATGGTCCGGTTCGCAAGGCCGCTTTGCGGCGCAAGCGCGGCGCCGCGGGCAATCCCGCCGGCTCCGTTCACACGACACCAGGCGACGATGGGCCGGATCGACGCAATCACAGAGGGCCGGCTGATGTACCTGATTTTCCCCGACGGGGCCGATGTCCATGTCACCATCGGCAATCCCCCCAATCTCACGGTGCCAGGCGCGGTGGCGGCTGCGCCCGTATCCCCCCGCTATTCCGACGGTTACCCCCGTCATTCCGGACGCCCCCTGCTGAAGGGCCTCCTGGTCGTCCTGGCGCTCGGGGGCACATTCGCGGCGGGCACCTATGCCGGCCGCCCGCCGGCGGGCGTAGGCCGGGCAGCCCCCGCCGCCCAGGCTGCGTTGGCCCCTTCCGCCGGATACACGGCTCCCCGTCCCGCCCTCCCCGAGCAGCACGCTTTCCCTGACGGCCCGCTGCCCCGCGAGGCGACCGCCGGCGCCGGGCAGGTTCCTGAGCAGTTCGCCCAGCAGCTCCGCCAGCCGCCGACCGTCGTCCCCCCGCCGGGGCAGGCTACCCCTGCCCCGGCGGGTGGCGCGCCGCGCAAGAACGGCTTCGGGCTGGAGGACTGATGTCGATCATCGGCCGCCGCATCGTCGGACCACAGCAGCAGTTCGAGCGCACCGGCGCGCAGAGCCTGCGTGACATCCGGCCACTCACGACGCGGCTGTCGCAAGGACTGCGCGGCACCGCCTCCGGCCTGGTGCTCGGCGTGGCCGCGATCGGCACGTTCTTCGAGCCGGCCGTGGTGGATCTGACCGTCCCGGCGTCGTTCCTCTATGCGCTCTGGGTGCTGACCCGGCGCGTCGAGCTGCCGATGCGTCTGCCGCGCAGCGCCGCCCGGCCCGACTACGGCAATCCCACCCCCGGCAGCCGCAAGCCGAAGCAGGCGGCCGGGTGCCTGTTCATCGGCTGGAACACCGATGGCCAGGAGCTATGGGCCACGGCCGAGGACGCCCGCCAGCACATCACCATCCCGGGCACGACCGGCTCCGGCAAGACCACCGCCATCCTGAGCCTGCTCGCCAATGCGCTCGCCCACGGATCAGGCTTCGTGCTGGTGGACGGCAAGGGCGACCGCGACCTGTTCGGCAAGGTGCTGGCGCTGGCCCGCCGGTTCGGCCGCGACGATGATGTGCGCGCGCTCAACTTCATGGTCGCCAGCGGCCTGAAGGAAAGCCACACCTGGAACGCCTTCGCCACCGGCAATGCCGATGCGATCCGCGAGCTGCTGGCAAGCCAGCTTGGCGAGCAGGCGGCCAATGACTCGAACGGTGTGTTCCGCGAGCGTGCGGTGGCGCTGATCGGCACGATCGTCCCGGTGCTGGTCTGGCTGCGCGACAACAAGGGCGTTTCGCTCAACATCGAGGTCATCCGCTTCTCGATCGAACTGCGCTGGATCTGGCGGCTGGCGATGGAAAAGCGCTTTGCGCTGCGCGACCCGGAGACCGGCGCCGAGACTGTCATCGATGTCAGCGGCGAGATTCCCGAAGACATCATCTGGCCGCTCAAGGCCTATCTCGGCGAGTTGCCGGGCTACGATCCCGCGGTGCCGCTGGACAAGCAGCGTGGCGACGAGCCCAGCAAGCAGCACGGCTTTGCGCAGTTCTACTTCACCGCGACCTTCACCCAGCTCGCGGTCAGCCTCGGCCATGTCTTCAAGGTCGAGACCGGCGACATCGACATGCGCGACGTCGTGCTCAATCGCCGCATCCTCGTGGTCATCCTGCCGGCGCTCGAGAACTCGGACCAGACACTGGCTGCTCTCGGCAAGCTGGTCGTCGCCTCGCTGCGCGGCATGATGGCGCAGTTGCTCGGCGCCTCGCTGGAGGGCGACTACACCGAAGTCGACAAGCCCGGCATGGGTCCCGCCCCGTTCCCGGTCGTGCTGGACGAGTTGGCCTACTACGCGACCTCCGGTCTCGATCGCATGCTGGCCATGGGCCGCGGGCTGAACATGAGTTTCCTGCTGGCGTTCCAGGAAGTCTCCGGCATCTGGGCGCGGCTCGGCGAGAAGACCGCCTCGCTGCTCGGCAACGCCAATCTCACCATCGCCATGCGCCAGCAGGATTCCGGGCGCACCCGCGAGTGGATCGAGAAGTCGGCTGGTCAGACCTATGTCACGCAGGCCACCAGCTATCACGGCGCGATGGACGGCGCCTACCGTGAGGCGCGCCAGGCCGAGGTCCGGCCGGTGTCGCGGGTGGATTGGAACGACCTGACGGCGCTGATCGAGGGCGAGGCGATCGTGCTGTTCGCTGGCCGGCGCATCTACGCGAAGCTGTTCCACGCGCAGATCGACGACAGCGGGCCGAAGCGGCTGGGCCGCGGTCTGATGTTGCGCGCACCTGATCCCGGCGAGGTGCGTGCCCGCAGGGACCGGATCGGCCAAATTGCTGCCGTCATCGAGGGCGGCAAGGTGGTGGCGGGCGGCGAAGAGCCTGTCTCGCCTGGTCTGGCTGCGCTGCTCCAGGGCTTCGCCCTGGCCGCCGCCAACGGCAGCGACGCCAGGGGCTGCGCGCAGGGTGCGCTGGCCGCGCTTGCGGAGGTGCCCGCGGAGAAACGCGCGCACCACGCTCCCGCGCCGGCCGACGGGATGCCGGTCACCGCCGTCACACCGATGCTGTCCAACGCGAGCCAGTTCGTCTGGGGCGGCGCGGAGGCCGAGGGTCTGCCGAACGAGCCGATTGATGCGCGGCTGCTGCGCGGCATCACGGCGATCGAGCGGTTCGCCGGCGTGCCGCAACCCTCTGCGCGCGGCTCGGCCCTGTTGATTCTCGCCGAACGGGACGAGGCGCTTGCCGCGGTGACCGTCATCGAACCACCGGAGATGGATGTCGCGACCTTCAAGGGCCACCTGGCCGCCGTCATGCGCGAACTCGAAAAGCTGCATGGGACGACTGACTCGAAGCGAGTCGCCTGATGGTTCCGAGAGCAGCACCACAACGCCGGCAATCGCCGTCAGCCGGCGTGCGGCAGGACGCACATAACCAGCGGGGCAACGCGACAATGTATCTCCCTCCGAATGCCTTGGCTCTGGCCGCGATTGCCGGCTTGCTCGGCGCAGCAGGGACCGCCGCTCGCGCGCAGCCGGTTGACCTGGGCCCGGGCGCACCATCGCAGCCCGGCCGCGTCGCGCCGTACGACACATGGTCCGGTCAGCCCCAGACTGCCTACACGCCGCCGGCGGCGCCCACGTTGACGTATGCCTTGCTGCCCGGGCACTGGGCGCTGCGCGGTGCGGACTATGTCTGGGTGCCGCCGGAGCGGGTGCTGCGCCCGGTGCAAACCGGAATACTGGTGCCAGGCCGGTTCGTGTGGCGCGGCGGCGCTTACGTCTGGGTGCCGGCGCATTATGAGTAGCGCCATGGGCGCCGCGGTCCGGAAGTGGCTCATCCCGGTCGATCCATTCGCGGCGAGTCATCTGCCCGTCAGGATTGACCCGCGGCTTCAGGTCGATGATGACACCGCGTATCGGCTGCAGCTTGACGTCGATCCGATGTCAGCGATGGTCACCGTGTTTGTGACCAGCAATTTCGAATACGACATCCCGCTGGCGGCAGAGATCATCGACGATGCCGAGCACGGCTTGCACGTTTTCGTCCGAGCTGCGACGGGTGATGAGACAGCCCATTTCCGGCGGACCGACGATCCGGACGAATTTCTTGATCCCGATGAAGCTGGTGGCGGTGAGGACGAAGGCACCGAACAGCCGGGCGATTCGGCCAGCACGGATGATATGATTACCTGGCACGAGCCTGATAGCCCGGTCGGAATCGTTGAGTCGGCCGTCATGCTCTGGTCTGGCGAGGTGCTTTTGAACAACGGTCGGGGCACGGTCGGACCATTCTATCTCGATGAGTGGGCGGCCAAGTCTTGGGCGTTCTCCACCGCATTATCGCTGCCGGAAGAAGAGGTCTTCGCCGCCCAGGTGGTTTCCTATCTGTGCGCGAAGAGCAAGGCGGCGGCACTACTCGATGACGACGCCGAAGAGGCGTTCAAGCGTCTCAACCGCTGCTGGGGCGGACCGGTGCGAGCCATGTCCATTGTCCCCGTTGCATTGCCGGGCAAACCGGTCCCGCCGTCATAGCGGCCACGACACGCTAATTCCTGGAGGCGATAATGGCCAACGGCTCCTCGCTGCAGGACTCGCCTGCGACAGTGGCGAAGGCTGCGGGCCAGCCGATCCCGCCAGCGACCCCGGACGCATTGAACATCGCCGCCGACGTGTCCCTCCGCCTGCGCGGCGCCGGCCGCCCTACCGAGGAAGCGGACGCCGGGGGCGAGATCATCGCGGCGCACTATGTGGCGCGGGCTGCACGGTTCGAGGGCCTTCGCGGGACAGCGGCCGACATGTACCGGGCCGAAGCCCCCGAGATTGTCGCCGGCCAGCAATCCGCGGTGGTCGACGCGGCCAAAGACCGCACGCTGTTCCAATCCGCGCCGGAGCCGATCTATGAGACCACCGGTCTGCCGCATCTCTACAGCGGCTTGGCGCGTGCGGTGAACGAGCTGACGCAGGCCAAAGGCACTGGCGAGCAGATGCTGGCGATGCTCAACCGGACACCGGGCGTGAAGCCCGAGGAGATGCGGTGGCTCGGGCTGGACGTGTGGTTGCGCGGCCAGGAGCGCGCCAGCAAGGAGCAGATTCAGGATTTCATGTGGGCCAATGCGCTGCAGGTGCGCGAGGTGGTCAAAGGCGGGGCGTCGACCGACTGGGATCGGCTTTTCGACATCGAGAGCGACGCGCGGGACCGGCTGCGTTTGCTACTTCCCCAGAACCTTGCCATGCCGGTCGGCAACGGCGCCACGACGCCGGAGGCCGTGATCCACGCGATCGCGCTGGGCTGGGCGCGACCGGACGATCTGCCAGCGCCCTACCGCGATGCGGCCCGTGCATTCGTTGCTGCCAGGGCCGACGTTGAGCGAGACACGCCAACTGGCGGCATCGCGAAATACGCCACCCACACCCTCCCCGGCGGCGTCAACTACCGGGAGGTACTGATTACGCTACCGGCGGAGGCGAACACGCGTGGCGGGATCGTCGGCGGCCGCCACGTCACGATCCGCGACGCGGCGGGCAACAGCCTCGGCGCCTTGGACCCGTCCGGCACCTACCGTTCCGACCACTGGGATGAGCCCAACGTCCTGGCCCACGTCCGGCTGAATGAGCGGAGGGCGCCGGACGGCAAACGCGTCCTGCTGATCGAGGAAATTCAGTCGGACTGGCACCAGGCCGGACGGAAGGCCGGGTATGGCGACCGCACCGAAACGCACTACGGCATCGTGGATCAGAATGGGTATGCTCGTGGGCAGTGGGCCTCGCGGGGAGACGTCGAGCAGTACCTGAGGAACCCACCCGAGTTCGTGGACCCAGCGCGATCCCGGATTCGCGAGTTCGAGGTGACGGTACAAGGCGTTCCCGATGCCCCGTTCAAGACCTCCTGGCCCACGCTCGCGATGAAGCGGATGATCGCCTACGCGGTCGATCACGGCTTCGACCGGGTGGCATGGTTGCCTGGGGATGTGCAGTCCGAGCGCTACAATCTCGCAAAGCACGTGGACGAACTGGTCTGGTACCCCAGCACGCAGGACTTGCAGGCGTTCAAGAACGGCAAGGAAGTCGCCTTCCATTACGCTGTTCCGCAAAGTAAGCTGCCGGATTACCTTGGCAAGGAGGTGGCGGACCGGCTGCTCAACGCGCCGACGCTAACCTCGCCCGACAATGCCGGCGGCGTGAATCACGTGCTGTCGAGCCAGGACCTCCGCGTCGGCGGCGTCGGCATGAAGGGCTTCTACGACACGATCCTTCCCGCCGAAACGCAGAAGCTCGTGGGAAAGTTCGGCGCGCGCGTGGGGACAAGCGAGATACCGCGCGGCGTCACGGAACAGGAACGCCAGAGCATCCAGCCCGACGCCGAGGCACTCGCCAAATACAGTGAACAGTTCGACCGTCTCAAGGCGGAGGCCCAGGACGCGCACGTGCGGGCGCTGATGTGGGGGTTGGGTAGCGGAGGCGCCGGGAAGCAAGCGGACGGTGACCGTGCCGACGCGCTGTTTGACCGGGTTGCCGAGCTGCGCAACACGATGATCGACGAGACGCTCGCGCGTCAGCGCCAGCCCGTCCACAGTTTCGATGTGACCGCCGATCTGCGTCGTGCCGTTCTGGAAAGCGGGCTGACGCTGTTTCAGGAGAACCGCGGGCAGATCCGGTTCAACGATGGCGGCCGGAGTGTCATCACGCTGTTCGGCCGCGCCGACGCAAGCACCTTCCTGCACGAGACGGCGCACGAATGGCTGCGCGAGCTGCTGCGCGATGCGGCGCATCCGCAGGCGCCGGTGAGCCTGACGAAAGATGCAACCACGGTCCGCGAATGGCTGGGCGCTGATCCCGACGGACCGATCACCCGCCAGCAGCACGAGCGATTCGCGCGCGCGTTCGAGCGTTACATGATGGATGGCCAGCCGCCGTCCGACGCCTTGGCGGAGGTGTTCGCCAAGTTCCGGGAATGGCTGGTGTCGCTGTATCAAACGGTTGAGCGGCTCGGCCGCCCGACCACGCCGGAGATCCGCGCCGTGTTCGACCGGATGCTGACGGCCGCGCCGGATCTGCAGCCCGTCGCCGCGCCTGCGGAGCCGAGTCAGACCTTGCTGGGCGCAACCGGCCAGATCGCCGCCGATGGAGGCGCTGCCGACCCGCAGGCCCGTGGTCAGCGTCCGCGGGCCGACCACAAACGCGCAGTCCTCGACGCTCTCCTCTCGGGCCTCCGGGAGCCCGGCGCCTCGCCGCTATGGAACTCCGCCGTCGTTGTGGCCGGTCGCCTGGCGGCTTTCGAGAAGAGGATGACGAGCGAGCGCGATGAGGCGGCCTTCCAGGGCGCGATCGTGTCCGGCCACGCCGCCCTCGATGCGCTTCAGGACTTCAACCGTCACGGCGGCGCCGCGGTCATCAGTCGCATCCGCCAGGCCACCGAATCGCATCCGGACGGGCTCGCCGGCGTTTTCTCCGAGATGCGCGCCGGCGGACGGCTCTCCGACCTGCTGGTAAATTTCAACGCCGCACTCGACACCGATCGCGCCCTTGCTGGCGTCTACGATCGCGCCGCCGCTTCGCTCTACCGCTATGGCAAGGATCGCGCCGCAGTCGAGGAGATCATCGGACGCCGTCCGGACAGTGATGCGATCACGTCACGCTTCCAGCAGATCGACGCCGCGATCGGCGACGCGGCCGCCGCGACGCCGAGCCGCGGCGGCCGCAGCCTGTTGGATGACCCGCTACAGAAGGCGGGCGAGCTGCTGCGGCGCGCGGTCGAGGCCGCGGCGCAACCGCCGACGGTAACTCCCGAGCGCCGACAATCCGTCTCTGCCTCAATGGGTCAGTGAGGCTTAGCAATGGCCGACAACAGAGCATTGCAGCATGCGACGTCGAACGACGTGGGGCCGGCGCCCCCGCCCTCCCTCGACATTTCCGCCGACGTGTCGCGCCGCCTGCGCGCCGCCGGCCGTCCAGGCGAGGAAGCGGACGCCGCCGGCCAGCTCATCGCGGCGCACTACCAGGCGCGAGCGGCACGTTACGAGTTTCAGCGCGGAACTGCGGCTGACATGTACCGTACCGAAGCGCCCGATATCGCCGGGCCGCAAAGTGGCGACCGGGGGAAGGTGCAAGGCGACGACCACACGCTGTTTCAATCCGCGTCAGGACCGGTCCACGAGACCACAGGTCTGCCGCATCTCTACAGCGGCGTGGCGCGCGCGGTGAACGAGCTGACGCAGGCAAAAGGCACCGGGGAGCAGATGGCGGCTATGCTGTCCCGCGTGCCGGGCGTGAAGCCGGAGGAAATGAAGTGGCTCGGTCTGGACTCCTGGCTGAAGGGCCAGACGTCGGTCAGCAAAGAGCAAATCCAAGATTACGTGCGGGCCAACTCACTGCAGTTGCATGAGATCACGCAGAAGGGCGCGCGCACGCAATTCGGCAGCTACGCCCTACCAGGGGGCAGGGATTACCGCGAGGTTCTGATAAGGCTACCGCAGGCCGAACGGCCGCAATTCAGCGAGGGGTGGGAGCCCCGCGAAATGGCCGACGGCAAGGGGTGGAATCTCTACAATCCCGATCCAGAGGTAGGCTGGGCATTCACAGGTGGGCGGTCGGGTCAGGCCGAACTGATGCAATTCGTGCGCAAGGAATATCCGATGTTCCTTACGTCGTATGACGCGCCTAAATACCACTCGGGTCATTGGGAGCCAGAGAACGTCCTGGCCCATGCCCGGCTGGCAGAGCACTCGGCGCCGGACGGCAAGCGCGTTCTTCTCATCGAGGAAATCCAGTCGGACTGGCATCAAGCGGGGCGGAAGGGAGGGTATCAGACTGGCGACGACATAACCGGGCATCCGCTCAAGGCCACATGGACCGGCGGGGCAACCGGCGTCTGGGAAGTCCGGACGGAAAGCGGCAAGTATATTACCAACGTTACCAAAACGGCGGCGGAGACCGAGCAGGACGCTCTCGCTGTGGCCCGCCAACGCATAGCAGCGGATCGCTCGCGCGTCGGGCAGGACGATCGCGTGCCCGACGCGCCGTTCAAGACCTCTTGGCCGACACTCGCGATGAAGCGGATGATCGCCTACGCGGTCGATCACGGCTTCGACCGGGTGGCATGGCCGCCCGGGGAGGTGCAGTCCGACCGCTACAATCTCAGCAAGCGTGTCAGTAAATTGAGATACTTCCCCGAGGAACGGGAATTTTACGCCGACGACCGGACTGGCAACCAGGTCATCTCGAAGGTAGACGTCGGACCTGAAAACCTTTCCGGTCTGATTGGCAGGGAAGCGGCCGAAAAACTCCTGGCGGCGAAACGGATTCCGATTGATGGCACAGGTTCCACCGTCCAGAGAATTGACGGCCTGGACCTGAATATTCCAGCCGAGGGCATGAAGGGCTTCTACGACAACATTCTGCCGAAAGAGACCCAGAAGCTGGTCGGCAAGTTCGGCGCGCGCGTGGGGACAAGCGAGATACCGCGCTGCGTCACGCAACAGCAACGCGAGAGCGTCGAGCCCGACGCCGAGGCACTCGCCAAATACGGTGAACAGTTCGACCGTCTCAAGGCGGAGGCCCAGGACGCGAACCGACGGGCGATGATGTCCGCGCTGGGCGCCCCCGGAGCATCGGCGGTGTTGAGGGGCTGGCAGACCCTCGATGGTGGTCCCGACAAGAAGACACCCGACGATGACCGTGCCGACGCATTGTTTCAGCAGCTTGCCGAGCTGCGCAACAGGATGATCGAGGAGACCATCGCGCGGCAGCGTCAGTCCGTCCATAGTTTCGATGTCACCGATGATCTGCGTCGTGCCGTTCTGGAAAGCGGGCTGACGCTGTTTCAGGAGAACCGCGGGCAGATCCGATTCAACGATGGCCGGAGTGTCATCACGCTGTTCGGCCAGGCCGATGCCAGCACCTTCCTGCACGAGACCGCGCACGAGTGGCTGCGCGAGCTGCTGCGCGATGCGGCGCATCCGCAGGCTCCGGTGAGCCTGACGAACGATGCAGCCACGGTCCGCGAATGGCTGGGCGCCGGTCCGGACGGACCGATCACCCGCCAGCAGCACGAGCGATTCGCGCGCGCGTTCGAGCGTTACATGATGGAGGGCCAGGCACCGTCAGCCGCCTTGGCGGAGGTGTTCGCCAAGTTCCGCGACTGGCTGGTGTCGCTGTATCAAACGGTCGAGCGGCTCGGTAGCCCGATCACGCCGGAGATCCGCGCCGTGTTCGACCGGATGCTGACGGCCGCGCCGGATCGGCAGCCCGCCGCCGCGCCTGCGGATGATCTGGGTCAGAACGAGGGCCTGTCCGGCGGAGCCGTCCCGATCGGACCCCGGTCGCCCGGCGCAGCCAGCCACACCGCCACCGCTGGCGGAGGCGCTGACCCGCAGGCTGGCGGTCAGCCGCCGCAGGCCGATCGGCAAGAACGCGGCGAGGCACCCTTCCAGGGCGCGATCACGTCACCTGCAGGAGCGTCGCGCTCCGTCCTGATCGACACGGAGACCACCGGCCTGGAGCTGAATGGCGGCCATCGCGTCATCGAGGTGGCCGCGCTTGAGCTGGTCAACGACCTGCCGACCGGCCGGCATTTTCATGCGCTACTCGACCCGGAGCGCGACATCCCCGAGGAGGCCGTGCGCATCCACGGCATCACCAACGCCCACGTGGCGGGCAAGCCGCGGTTTGCCGAAATCGCCGATGAACTGCTGGCGTTCCTCGGCGACAGCAAGCTGATTGCGCACAACGCGCCGTTCGACCTTGCCTTTCTCGGCAGCGAGCTTGGCCGGCTGGGGCTACCGCCACCAGATCCGTCGCGCATGATCGACACGCTGGAGATGGCCAGGGCGCGGTTTCCCGGCCTGCCCAACAGCCTGGACGCGCTGTGCCGGCGCTTTGCGATCGACCCGTCGGCGCGCACCACGCACAACGCGCTGCTCGACTGCAAGCTGCTCGCCGAGGTCTATATCGAACTCACCGGTGGGCGGCAGCGCAGCCTGTCGCTTGCCGCCGAGACCGCGGCCGCGCCGGTGGTGGCCTATGCGGAAGCCGGCCAGCGCACGCCTCGGCCGATCGAGCCGAGCGCGAGGGAGTTGGCCGCCCACGCGGCGTTCATGCGCGAGCTGAAAGAGCCGCTCTGGGACAGCGGGGCGGGCGGTGCGACCGGTCCGGCCGTCCCTGGCCCACCGGCGGCAACCAGCCATACCATCGCCGCTGGCAGCGGCGACGACCCGCGGGCTGGCCGGCGACCACCGCAGGCCGACCAGCAGCGCCCGGTCCTCGACACTCTGCTCGCCGTCCTGCGCGAACCTGGCGGCTTGTCGCTAGGGGACCCCGCCGTCGCTGCGACCGATCGTCTGGCGGCTTTCGAGAAGAGGATGTCGAACGAGCGCGACGAGGCGGCCTTCCAGGGCGCGATCGCGTCCGGCCGCGCCGCCCTCGATGCGCTTCAGACCTTGGGCAATGGCGGGGGCGCCGCGATCATGGGTCGCATCCGCCAAGCCGCAGCATCGGACCCGGAGGGCCGGGCAGGCGTCGTTTCCGAGATGCGCGAGGGTGGACGGTTTGCCGGCCTGCTCGGGCAGTTCAACACCGCTCTCGACTCCGATCGCGCGCTCGCCGGCGCCTACGATTGCGCCGCGGCCGCACTCTACCGCTACGGCAAGGATCGGGCCGCAGTCGAGGACATCATCGGGCGCCGTACGGATGGTGATGCGATCAGCGCCCGCTTTCAACCGATGGACTCGGCGATCGGCGAGGCGGCCGTCGCGACGCCGAGCCGCAACGGCCGCGACATGCTGGATGATCCGGTCCAGAAGGCGGCCGACCTGCTGCGGCGCGCGGCCGAGGCCGTGGCGCCCGCGCCAGGTGCCCCCGCCGGGACGCGATACACCGCCTCCGCCTCGATGAGTCAGTGAGGTGGACCGCCGCCGGCCGCGGTGCCGGTGGTCCGTTCCTCCTGCCAACTACAGATGCGATGCCAGATGCGGTGCTATCGGCTCGTGGATCACGATGGGCGCTGCGTTCATCTGGGCGAGGTCGGCTTGCACCAGGCCGTAGGCGTTTTGCACATACCGCGCGAGACGGTTCTGGTTATCGAACTGTGCCGGCGCCCCGTAGCGTGTCCACCGCGCCGTGATCGCTTGTGGCTCGAAATACGGTGAGGCACTCACGCCGAAGGATCGGTAGGCCACGTAGTCCAGCACAAGGCAGTCCCGAAGCTCGAAGACTTTCGCGACCAACAAGGTGGCTGTGGCATAGCATTTCTCGATGTCGGCGGTCACACCGACCATGCCGCCTTGGTGGCGAGCCTGTTCGAACCGGCTGGCGATGTTGAACATCCGTGTCGTCACGTCGGCATGCGAGTCAACGACGACAGGTTGCGTAGCGCTGCAGCCTGTCAGTAGGAGTGCAACGGCAAAGGCGCATCCGAAGAGTCTGCAGGACATCGGCGTAGGCTCCTTGGACGATGGAGGATAGCGGCAACCGTGTGTCAGAATCCGGCGCCGCTTGACGGCGTGGGCGTCTTCCGTGTGCCGGCCGCCGCGGCGATCTCATCCCGCGCTGCCGTGGCCTCAGCCCGCAGCGCACGCAGGTGCCGGTCGGCTTCGAGCGCCTGCATGGCCTCGCCCATGTCGGCAGCATTGAGCTTGATGGCGTGGTCGAGACCCGCCAGATGCCGGGCCAGGCTCTCGTTGACGGCTTGTGCCCGAAAGCGCTTCACCGCGTCGCGGCCGAAGTCCGGGTTGTCGATCTGCGCGGTCTCGATCGCCTGGTTGCAGGCGATGAAGGTATCAACCGCACGCTCGCGATCCTGGCGCGCGGCGTTGAGCAGATCGATGGCGAGCGACTTGTACGGCTTCTCCGACATATCCTCGGCGACGCGCGCCCACAGATCATCCTTCGTAATTGGCGTGATGTCGCCCAGCGCCTGCCGATGCCGCTCGGCCTCGTACACCGCCGCCTCGGAGATGACCGTCCAGGTGGTGCCCCGGCTGCGGCTTTCGGCGACGTAGGTGGTGAACCCGGTCACTCCCGACGTGCCGCGAGGCAGCGCGTTGATGTGCTCGTCCGACGTGATCCCCTGCGCGGCGTCGATCGTCAGCGCGTGGCCGAAGCCGAGCAGCAGCCGCCCCGTGGCGCCGTCCGACAGACGCCGCCACTCCACATCGGCGATCCCCTCCTTGGTTCGCAGCCGCAGCCCGTCCGCGGTCCGCGCTAGCACCTCGACGACATCGCCGTTGTTGCCGACCTGCTGGCCGCGCCCATCGACCGTACCCCAGATCCGCCGGAACAGTCGCAACCGGTCCCCGATTGCTATCGGCAGGTCGTAAGTCTTCCCTCGTTGGTCGATGGCCCGGTACACCACCTCGTCGCCGGCGATCTCGCCGCGTTCCTTCAGCCGCGCCCGGACCGCCAGGCTGATCGCCGCTGCGTCGTCATTGGTCGGAGCCGAGATGCTGATCCCCCGTTTGGAGCCTGAAGCGCGCAGCACATCGCGCCGTTCGATGTAGAGGTCGGCGATCCTGGCGACCACCTGGTCGAAGTCCCCGCCCACCAGCGTGGCGTGGCGGTCCTCTCGTTTCATCGCCAGCGCGTCGGCCGCCTTGCCGTCGCGGAACAGGCCGGCGATCTGCTTTCCCCGGTCAGAGACCTGCCGGATGGTGGTCAACAGCTTGGGTAGGGCTTCCGGCGGAAGCACGCGGCGCAGGATCTCGATCGAGTCGCCCGCCTCGATGGCCTGCGCTTGCTCCTGGTCGCCGAGCAGCTTGATCGTCATCCCGGTGCGCGCCTGCAGCTCCAGCAGCTTGAGCAATGGCCGCGGCCCGATCTGGCTCATCTCGTCCACCACAAGCACGGTGTTCCGGCTGGCCTTGAACTCGCCCTTCTCGATCATCCTGAGCAGCGGCGACAGGGCGTAGGTCCGTTTGATCCCGGCGTCCTTCAGCGCGTCCGCCTGTCGCCACGCCATGGCCGCGCCGATCACCTCCCGGCCGGTCTGGCTGAAGCGCTTATCCGCCTGCCAGGCCGCCACGACCGGCTGCAGCAGCGTGGTCTTGCCGGAGCCCGCGACGCCGGTCAGCAGGGTGAGCGCCCCGCCCTGGCCGAGTGCAAAGATGGCTGCCCGCTGATCCTCGGTGAACCTGTCACCTTTCAAGGTCGCTTCGGTCGCCGCGATCGCCGTCCGCAGCGCCTGAACGGACAGCGCCCCGGTCTTGTCCTGGGCGTTCGCCTCCGCCGTCGCCGCCAGCTTCCCCTCGATCCTGATCTGCGCGGTGTTCGCCACCCGGACCTTGTCGTCGAACAGTCCGACGACCAGCGCGACGTGCTCGCCTTTGAACCGGATGCCGCGTTCCTCCACCAACTCGACCACCCGCTTGATGTCGTCCGTGCCGCCGGCGATCCCGGTCCCGATCAACCCGCGCGCGGCATACATGCCGAGTTTCTCATGGCTGATGACGGCGGCCGTGTGGAACTCCTCGGCCAGGTGCCTGGCCACGAAGTCGTACGCCCGGTCGAACCGCTCGGCATCCGTCAGCTTCTCGTGCTCAACCCCCTCCATGACGGTGCGGTGTCGCCAGTCCAGGTCCTCGGCCTGCTGCCGCCACAGATCGCGCTCGTCGGTCTTGCTCTTGCCTAGGCGCCCTGCCGCGCCGGCGTCGCGCAGCACGTCCATCTTCGCGTCGGCCGACATATCGTCCCAGACCAGCCCCTGGTCGCGGGCGTAGGCTCTCGCCTTGCCCAGGATCTGGCGGCGCCCCTTGCTGAACGCCTTGTTGACCGGCTCCGGGATGGCGGTCAGCACGACGGCCTGCTTCTCGGTGTCGTAGCCGATGCGGGCGCCGATCCGGCGCAGCTCGTCGGCCAGCAGCGCCTGGAAGTAGGCGCCGAACTCCTTCACCCGCGCGTCGGTCAGCGCGCGGGTATCCAGCGACCCGACCCGGCCCGCATCGGTGACCACCATGTTCATCAGGAAGTGGTGGATGTGCGCGTGCGGATCTCCGGCGACCGGCGCATCGGCGAGGTAGGTCTGCCCGCCGCGGCCGTCCTGGATCGGCAGGGTCGGACGCGCGGTGTGGTGGCGGAAGCTCACCCATCCGACCGCCCCTGGATCGGCCCCATCCTCGCCTCCGGCGCCCTTCCTCGCCCAACCGAGCACCTGGGCGACGTAGCGCATGGCGCCGTCGCTGGACCGGTCGATGGCATTCCAGATCGCCGCGCTCTCCGCCGGCGTCGCGGCGAACTCGGCCGCCAGGGTGACCGACTTGTGCGGCGAGAACACCATGTCGAAGCCGCTGAGCTTGCGCTTCTGCGCCGACCACGCCTCACCCGTGTCGGCGCGGCGCGCCTCGAACAGCCGCGTCAGGTCGGCGTCTCGCGGCATGTGGTGGGTATCGATCCCGGCCGCGCGGGAAAAAATGGCTGGCATATCAGGCCGCCAGGCCGCGCGGCTGTCGCGGCCGGTGTAATAGGCGGTCAGCCGCCCGCCCTCGTCGAGCTGCCGGCCCGCCGCGTCCACCCCCGGCTGATGGATCGGCTCGGGGGTGTCCTCGGTGAAGTAGCGCAAGAGCAGCCGCCCCTTGGAGGCTGCGGCGATCTTGCGGAAGTTCATCATGCCCGGGACACCCGCGTCGGGACGGACGCCGTCGCGACGGCGTCGGCGACCGCGGATGGCAGGGTCTCGCCGAGTCTCTTGATGTCCGACCTGGTTCCCCTGGCTATGGCGAGGAGGTCGCGTTGCTGGGCGATCATCGCCGCGAGCAGGTCTTCCAGGGACGGCCCGTCCCGCTCCTCTTTCGGCATGAGCAGGCCGATCAGGGTCCTGAGCAGCTCAAGCGTCTGCCGCCCCTGCTCCTCGATCACTTCCAGGCGTTCCGCGATCGCCGTCTCCCCGCCGGCTTCGGCCCCGTCCAGCACTGTTTGGTCTCGTCCCATCGCTCACCTCCGTTCGCGGGGAAGTCTCCCGTCGTCGCTGGTGAACGGAGCGGTGGATGGTCAGTCAGCCTGCGCGGCGGCGCGGCGGACGCCGCCGCTGGCCGGCGTGGGTGCCCGACGGGCGGCGGCGGCGCCGGTCCTAATCTTGAGACGCGCCGTAACAGCGGAGGTAGTGTTGCCCGAGACGGCCGCCTTCCAGGATGGCTTCTTCGAGCTTCCCGCGGGCAAAGCCGCCCCGAGGATCAATCAATGATCCAATAAGCTGGTACTTGTGCCAAAAACTAGCTATTAGTCCCAGGTGATGGGATAGGACCCGAATGTCTATCGCGCTCAGTTCCTCGAAGGCCGCGTCATACTCGGTCTGGTGAACGTGAACAGTTCGGTCCGGGCGGTTCATGACAACGAACCGGCCATACGCAGGCAGCGCGATCTGGACAGCGCCGGCGCCGTCCCGCTGCGTGCCAGGGCTCTCGCCCATCCCCTCGTACCGACCGGTCTTTCGGATCGAGGGCAGCACCTCCCTGGTCACCCACCGGCGGAAGACTTTGGCCTGGGGCTTCCGGGACGTGAGAACGAGCCTGTAGAGGCCGCTCTCGTTGATGATGACGAGCTGCTGCTCGCCGCCAGGGGTCCGAACAGTAGCCACCCCCTTCTCATCGTCCTCCAAGCGAGACGCAGCTTTGCTCGGATCGGTGTGTTCGAGCACCGCGCATATGTCTGCTGCGACGAACCAGGTTTCACGGTCCTTCAGAATGGTCCGGACCGGCCGGTCCTGGAAGCTGAACGCCATCGTCCCACCGGGCTGTGTCTGGCCAGCGCGGACTTGGCTCGGCTCGCTAGCAGTTTGAGTTCCTTGTAGATTCGCTGTGGCGCCTCGCTCCGACGCCGCCGTGTCCTGATGGGAGCCAGGTCCTTTCCGGGCGCCCTGTTTCTGATCGTCTTCCATCTTCACCTCCGTTGGCGTGCGGAAGTGTCGTCCGGCGGTTTGTGAACGGGGCGTAGGAAGCCGCCCACCGCTGCGTTCCGCCATCACGGGCGCGTGAGCAACTCGCGCCGTTTTCGGGACAGGATTGACCGGGCGCCCGTTTCAGCGCGGACAGCCAGTGCCCTGCCGCCCGGCCCGCGTCGAGCTTGGTTGCGGATGGGGGTGATGACGCCAGCGCCCAAGGTCTACCGCACCAACCTGAAGCCACCTTTCTCCGGTTGCCCTTTTTATACCCGCCCGCACCGCCGGTCGTTCACGCCTTGTTCCCACCCTCGCCGGCCTAGGACCCCGCTTCCCACTCGGCGGCGAACTCGGTAACGCGCGCGTGAGCCAAGAACGCCGATTCCGGGACCGCTGCGAAAAGCACCAACGGTGCATTGGTGCATATGTCTGCCCTTGCCTTCCACCTGGTTGCCACCTGACCGCCACCCCGCTGCCCGGTGACTGCCCGGTGACCGCCGTGAGGCCGCCGCCGCTCACGCATCCGTGACCGCCCGTTAGCAAAACCCGGCGCGAGCCTCGCGCGCATGGCAGACGAAGCGATCGCAAGTGTCCTCGCTGGAATTCGGTCCCAACCCTACCGGGGTAGGTCCGACCTCTACCGTTGGCTGCGGGCCAACCACCGAAGGTTGTCTCGGCGGCTGGCCGAGGATCAAGCGTCCTGGCGCGTGCTGGCTGAGGAGATCGGCGCGGCCGGGATCAAGAACACCAAAGGCCACGCGCCTTCGAGGGACTCCGTGCGCAAGGCTTGGGCGACGGTCTGCCGGGACGTGGCAAAAGCGGAAGCCCTCAAGAGGCAGAACCGCCCGATAGGGGGCAAGTTCCCCTCGCGCATGTCCCCCAACTGGCGGCCGCAGGAGGTCCAACTGCCCGGGCCGCCGCGGACGGCCGTGGTCGCCTCGGGCGCTTTGCTGCCGGCGAGTGCGTCGGCTCCCGATACCGGGCCACCCGACTTCCCGACCGTCGATCCGTCAGGCGCGCCGTTGGCAGAAGGGCATGTCTTCTATCGAGGGCGGTCGATGCCCCGCAGCGCAGCCGAAAACCTCGTCGATATCGACCGTCAGTCAACCGAGATGGACCGGTACAAATGAGAACCGGTCGCAATCGTCGCCGCTGGGGCGACACAAACCGAAGGAGACTCGCCTTGGACAACGTACCGCCGCGCAGCGACAAACCGGAAGGCCCCAAGCCAGGCGCCCGCGGGGCCGGGCCGCAGGAGACCAAGAAGTCCGAAATCGTCAGCGGTCGAGGACGGGTCGGTAAGACGACGGTCGCCAATGCGATCGTCCAGTTCTGCCGGGAGCGCGGGGCCAATCTCCAGGTGTGGAATGCCGACCGTCAGAACGAGACGCATAGCCTGAGCACCTTTCACAGCGATGCCACGCGTCCACCAACCGACGACCCGGAGGAAAAGCGCCTCTGGCTGGAGGGTGGCTATGACCGGCAAGCACGGGAGCGGTTCGACTCGGTCCTCGACATGGCTGGCGGCGATCCGATCGTCCGGCAGCTCGCCAAGGAGACCAGGCTGATCCGCACCCTGGAGCGACGCGCGATCATGCCGGTTTCGTGGCAGGTGCTGGGTCCCGAGGTCGCGGACCTCGACTATCTGAAGTTGTCCATGGACGGCGGCATCTTCATGCCGGCGGCGACCCTCCTGGTGCTCAACTCCGGCCTGGTCAGGTCCGGCCGCTCCGTCAAGGCGGCGTTTGCCGAGGTCACCGCGCACAAGGTGTTCGTTGATGCCGTCGCCCAGGGCGCCAGGGTTGTTTGGTTCCCGCCGCTGACGTGCATGTCGGCCGTCACGGACCGCGGCCTCACCTTTGCCGAGGCGAAGAACGGAGTCACCAAGCCGGGACATGAGCCGCTCACCTTTTTCGACCAGACTCGTGTCGAGATTTTCTGGGATGACTACATCCCGGCTTTCTTTGACTCGATCCCCCCAGACTGGCTTCCGGCGATGCCGGGATACCCAGTTAACGGCAGGGGTTAAGCGCCATGGATGGTGCCGCCACGCCAGAGTCGGCCGAGCCGCCGGCGGGCGCCGGTGCGGAGGCCGACGCCGCTGCTTGGACGAAGGAGTTCTCGGAGCTGGTTGGCGCCGTCCGGACCACGGCGCGGGAGTGGGGCGTCCGGCCTGACAGTTTGGAAGGTCGGTTCGTCTCCGCTCTGCTTGGAACCACGGAATGGCTCGGCCGACTGAATGCTTCGTCGCAGGCCAATTTCGCGGCTATCGGTCGTCAGAACCGCGATGCGGCAGCGCTGGAACTCGCGCGCGCCCGTGAGATCACGAAGGCTGCCAACATTGCCCTGAGCCAGGCGCGGACTGCGCAAATCGCCCTGCAGGTCGAGCAGGAGAACTTGGTCTTCCGCATGATGAGGGAGGTCATGCCGCTGTTCGTCGAGAGGCTGCAGGGTGCGCTGGTGGTGCGGGAAGAGAGTTGGAACGCCGGTGTCCGTCGGCGTCGCTATGCCGTCGCGGGCCTCGTGACGCTCGGCCTCTTCCTGGGTGGCTATGCCGTTTGCGCCTGGCAGGACCGAGGCGCGACCAGTTTGCTTGGTCATTGCATGGCCCACCCGGTGCCATCTAACGGCCGCATCTTCTGCGACGTGACCGGATTCGGTCAGGCGGCACAATGATCTCCGAAAACTTTCAGCCCGTTCACCAACCAGCCTCCCAGGTTGGGCCTCCCAGATCGAGGAGGGTCCCATGAAACCGCGCCGGTTACCATCTCAAGCATTGTCGCGGGCGTCGCGCCCCCGGCCAGGAGGCATGGTCCTGGGCGCCGCCTGTGCCGTTGCTCTCGCAGCCGTTCCGGCTTCCGGCCAGGTGGCCACCACGCTCAACGGGCCGCCGGTCCAAGTCCAGCCTTACGTTCCGGAACCTGGGGTGCCGCCGATCAGGATCAATCAGGGAACCCCCAACCCGTTTCCCTCAGACCCATCGGGCGGCGGGTCGTCCGGTGGCGGCAGCGGTGGCGGCGGATCGAGTGGTGGCGGCAATATCGGCAGCAGCGATTCGCTCTCGACGATGCTCGGCACGAGCTGGGGCGCGGCGGCGGTTGCCAATGCCCAGGCTCTCGGCGTGAACCCGTCGGCCCTCGCAGCGACGTGCGTCGTGGAAAGTGGGTGCCAGAATGTAGCAGGCTCTGGCACTGTCGCCGGGGCATTCCAAATGACGGCATCGACCTACACAGCCATGATCAATACCGCCGTCGCCCAAAACCCTGGTTTGGCTAGCCAGATTGTCCCTGGTCTTGCGGGTCAAATGGACCCTGCCACTGAGTCGATCGCCGCTTCGGAGTACCTGCTGCAAGCCAGTCAATACCTCCAAGCTCAGGGCATTTCAAATCCTACTGTGCTTGATGTCAGGGGTTATTACAATTTCGGACCACAAGGGGGTTCCCAGATTGCGAACGCCTCTCCGGATCAGACCATGGCCAGCGTCCTGACAGGCTACTCAGCGGCGACGCTGGCCCGCAACGGCATTACCCCGGGAGAGACCGTCGGGCAGTGGCAAGCTAGTGTTGCCGCAAAGATGGGAAACGCGGCCACACAATCAGTGCGTATCTAAAGGAGGGGACTGTGATCACCGTCAACAGAAGACTGGCGATTGGTTTCTCATTGATGCTGTGCACTGGCCCAGCCTTTGCACAGGTTCATACGGAGCAGGTTCTGGTCGGTTATAAATGCATGATGCTGGCCCAGCAATGGAGCGGCGATGGACCCATGCCGCCACCCGTTCCTGTTTATGACGGCCCTGATGCGGGCGCCCAGCAGGTCGGGATCGCAGGCGGAACAGTAATCGTGCCGGTGTCCGCCCAACCTGTAGCCGGACGGTTGCCCATGGTGTTCCCCAATGGACGTAACGTTTGGATCGACCGCTCTGCGGTCGTGCCGTGGCACGCGAAGGCCGACCCATCAGCAACCTGCAGGCCAGTACGTCTGTCCAATGGCCGATATGGAACTGACGGCGGGCATTAGGTGACTCGGTTGGCAGTCTTGAGGGCCACAAAATCAGTACCCCGTTCGCAAGACGGCCTCTCAGTCTGGGCTTTTAGATACTGGGGGTCCCATGCAACCGAGGCTTTCTAACGGTACCGACGCCCGACGGCGCGAGCAATACGCGCCGTCTGTCGCGCAACACGCACAGTTTCTAGCTGCGCTGCTGAGCGGAGGCGACAGCCGTGTAGCGATTGACCCGCGCACCAGCACCAACAAGTACGCGTGCCCACCGATGCCGGCCCCAGACCTGGTGTGCTTCTCGTCTTGCACTGCATCGCCGGTTTCGTGGCGCGCTTTCGAGCACGCCGGCGAGTGCTACGATACCGTCGCCGGTGCCCTGTCGCACGGCGACCGCGTGGAACGCTTGCAGGTCTACCGGCGCCGCATCGAGCACACCCTGCTCCGCTATTTCGGTGCTGTCGGGCTCGCGGATGTCATCCTTTGCCCGTCGGGAACCGACGCGCTGCTGACCGCGGCGGCAATGCTCGCGGCCGAACGGCCGGGCGAGATGATGACGGCCATTCTCCCTATCGCATCCGAAACAGGGACGGGCGTGCCGCTTGCCGCGGCGGGCCGGTGGTTCGACGGGCCGGCCGCGGGAACACCGCTGGCTGGGTGTGCGATCGAGGCGGTCCAGGTCCCCCTTCGCACCGCTGACGGCACACCGCGGTCGGAAGATGAGCTGAATAGCGCGTTCGCCTCGGCCGCGAGGAACGCTCACGGGCGGCCTGTGGTCTATGTCACGCATGGCAGCAAGACGGGGCTGATCGCGCCGACTCAGGTCCCCGCTGGCATCGACGCGATCGTTGACGCTTGCCAGGCACGGATCGACCCCGCGAGCGTGGCGGCCTATCTCCAGCGCGGCTGGCCGGTCGCTGTGACCGGCTCCAAGTTCTTCGGCGGGCCGGCCTTCTCCGGCGCCCTGTTGTTTCCGCGGGCGCGGCTGGCGTCTCCTCCGTGTTCCCGTCTCACCTGGCGCGCGGGCTTACACCACGAGGCGGACAACCTTGGCATGATCCTGCGGTGGATCGCCGCTCTCGATACCATCGAGGCGTTCGATCTGCGCGCTGGCGATAGCCATGGTGTGCTTCGGGGCCTGGGCTCCGCGGTGGAACGGGCGTTGGGCGACATCCCCGCGCTGGTGCCGATCGCCGGCTTGCAGACGCGCGCGCCTGGATGGGCCGACGCGCCCAGCATCTTCACCTTTGCGGTTCGCGATTCGGCGGCACCGCAGCGGTTGCTGCCGGCGGCGGAGTTGCGGTTGCTGTACGAGCAGCTCGCGCGCGACGGCATATTGCTCGGCCAGCCCGTCCATCTCGGATCGTTCGGAGGACTGCGAATCGCCATCAGCGCACGCGACCTCCTCGATGGCGGCGCGGCCGGCCGCCTCGATATCGTGCTTGATGTGCTGGCGAATATCACTGCATCATCCGCCTCGTGGCGTCGCGCCACGTTCGTGGGGCGTTGCTGAACTTCCCCGCAGCAAAGGGCGCTCCTGTTCAAGACAGTCGGAGACTGGTGTGCGCACTCTGTTGGCCCGGCTTAACCAGATCAAGCCGGCGCCGTGGGTGGCGTGGCTCGTGCTGAGCACGGTGTTGTTCCTCGCCGGCTCAGGGAGTTTCGCTTTGGCCGGCGCGCACCACGCCGCGCAGCTTGGAGTCATGGGCGCGCTTGTCGCGATGGCGATGGTCGTGACGTTCGGGCGGTAGCGGTAATGATCCTAGACACAATCAAGTGAGGTCTCGGCTGCAAGACTCGGAGGCGGCGATTGCGGCCCGCCGTTTACACCCTGGCGCGGCATTCATCCTTCGTCTTCGGAGGCAAAAGCCGTGAGTCCCTACGATTCGGTCATTTTTAGCCAGCTCACGTTCGGCCAGGTGCTCGCGGCCATGGTGGCGGCGACCGCGGTGGTTGTGGCGCTGGTGTTATGCCGGCGGGCTGGCCCCAGTCTCTCTAACGTAATCTCCGTGGTCGCGTTCGGTGCTGCGGCCAGCAGCCTGACCTGGTTGTCGGGGCTCATTGGCGACGCTTTCCAAACCGGCGCGACCTGGGCTTCCGACGTGGTGCCCGGTGATCCTGGTCTGCTGAGCGCTACCGCCGCCTTGTATCTGCTATTCGGCCTGGTGACGGCGGTGGGCGCGATCGCCCTTGTCGCGCTGCTGGTGCAGAAGCTCGTCAGATCCCACACCCGGCGCCGTCGAGCGGTGCTGGCTGACGCATTTCGGCGGCATCGAGCGCAGCACGTCGGCGCCGCTGGCGAGGCTCTGGTGGCCTGCGAGCTGGCCGGGCTCGGGTGGCCGATGCTCCGCAATGTCATCTTGAACGACGGCGGCAGGACGGTGGAAATCGACATCCTCCTGCGCGTCAGCGACGGCATCGTGGCGCTGGAAGTCAAGAGCTGGGGTGGCTTCATCGCTGGGACCGAAGTAGCCACCTACTGGACGCAGTACCTTTCGGGCGGTCAATCGAAACTTCTCAACCCAGCGGTGCAGAACCTCGCACACGTGCGGGCGCTGGAACGCTTCGTGGCCGACCCCGCCTTGCGCATTCGCGGCTTTGTCGTCTCTGCGGGGCGCGCCCGGTTCGTGGACGACATTGCGCACATCCCGGTTCCGATCGCGGCCCTGCGGGACGTGTTGAGCCAGCATGTGCAAGTCGCGCTCCTACACCAAGCCCGAATCGACGCCGCGTGGCGGCGGCTTGTCGATGAGGCTCGCGAGAGCGGCGCGCGTCGGGCCGCTCATGGCGCGTACGTCGCCGGGCGGCAGTCCGACAGGCGAGGTCCTGTCGCGGCCGAATGACTGACGAAAAGGCGCCGCCGTTTGCACACCACCCCCGTACACCCGCTCAGGTTAGCAACGCCACCAATGGAGGACCGTGATGCGACGACTCCCGTCCCTGCTCCCGTCAGCGTTATGGCGGCGACTGCCCGTGCTACCAGCTCTTCTGGCGCTGGCGATCACGCCATTCGTCATCATCCAAGCCCTGTCGGCGGGCGCAGGTATCAGCGACGCTGACTTGCTGCGCGGCGCGACCGAGCTGGCGAGACGGTACGACGCCGGCTATGCGACCAGAGATCCCGCCGCGCTGGCGGCCATGTACACGCCGGACGCTGTGCTGATACCGACGACTGGTCCGGCCTTGCACGGCCGGGATGCGATTCGGGCGTTCTACGCCGGCAGACTGGCGGCTGGCGCCGGCAACCATGAAATCAAAGTGGTCGAGGTCCACGTGCAGGGGAACGGCGGCTACGGCCTGGCCGAGTTTTCCGCGACCATCCCGGACGCGCACGGCGATTTCCGTACCGTCAGGGGCAATATGGTTGCGATCTATCAGCGGGACCCGGACGGCTGGCACATACGGCTCGCCGAACCGAGTGTGTCTAGCCAGTAGTTGGGTAGCAACCGTATAGACACTCGAAATCCGCCGTTATAGTCTCATAATCAGTAATGCCGCCGGGGAAGCTCCCGGCGGCATTGTGATGCACAGTGTCGTTCCCGTATCAGAAGGGTATTTCGCTGTCCAAATCCCCGCCATTCGGCGCTTCCCACGATGGGCCACCGGCTACGGCGCCGCGCGGCGCTGCGGCGCTGCGGCCGTCATCGCGTCCGCCGGTCCCGGCCGATGCAGTGCCACCCTCGCCGTTCCTGGCGCTGTCGATGAGCACCAGCTCGCCACGGAAGCGGCCGATCACCACCTCGGTGCTGTAGCGGTCCTGTCCGGTCTGATCGGTCCACTTCCGGGTTTGCAGCGCTCCCTCGATGTAGACCTTGCGGCCCTTGCGCAGAAACCGCTCGGCCACGTCAGCGATCCGGTCGTTAAAGATCACCACGCGGTGCCACTCGGTGCGCTCCTTGCGCTCGCCGGAGGCGCGATCGTTCCATGACTCGCTGGTGGCCAGCGTCAGGTTGACGATCTTGCTGCCGTCCTGCGTCGTCCGTACCTCCGGGTCCTTGCCCAGATTGCCGACCAGAATGACTTTGTTCACGCTGCTCATGTTCAGTTCCTTCTACCTTCGTGCGGCGGGTCATTTGGCGACCTCGCCGATATCATCTTGAAAACCGTGGCGCCGCCGGGACGAACCCGGCGGCGCCGGGTAGGCTAGGCGTGCTGCGTGGTCTCGGTGACCGTCTCGTTGCGTGTGCCGTTCCGGCCGCGCCCCTTGGTCCTGGTGGCCGTCTTCTCGCCCTGCGGCAGCGACTTCTCAAGCCGCGCAACCTGCCGCGTCAGCGCGGTGATCTGCTGGTTGGCTTCGCGCAGCGCGGCGCGGGCCTGGTCCAGCTCGCGCCGATCGGCCTTGGCCTGCTCGGCTTCGCCCGCCAGATCGGCGATCCGCTGGTGGGCTTCCCGCAGCGCGATGCGGGACCCTTCAAGTTCGCGCTGATCTTCCGCGGCTTCTTCGGCGTCGCGGGCCGACTTCTGGACTGCCCAGGTGGCGACCAGCTCGGAGTCGGTGAGCGGGCGGCCGGGGCGGAGCAGCGCCGGCAGGTTCACGCCGTAGGAGATGATAGCGGGCACTCCGCCGGCGGGTGTGGTAGCGTTCTGCGTAGCCTGAGACATGGTTCTACTCCAAGTCTAGGTTAGGTCGGACAGAGTGTTCGTAGCGCTCTGCCCGGCCGACCTGAACATCAGGTCAAGTTAAGTAGAGCATAGCCTGCACTAAGTGTCAACAAGTTATTTCTGGTAACGTCTATTTTACCTCAGAGAAACCGGAACAACAAGCGTGTTGCCATAGCCGTCTCCATACAAAATGTTCTCGACTTCTTTGTCCGTCAGCCCGGCTTCCCTGGCCGTTTCAGAGACCCGTTCTTCCCAGTTCTCCCACATGCGCGCGTCCACCGCCTGGGAGATGCTGTCGGCTTCTGTGTATTCCCGCCGGTATTCCCTGAGTTTGTCGATCGCCTGCTCACGCGCTTCGGTCGTCGTTTCAACGGTCATCTTCGCCTCTCCCCTAACGCCAGCCTCAAGGTGTGTGCGCGGGGCTGCGCCGTGCCGCCCCGCGCCTGCTGCTATGTCGGGGTTTCCGGGAGGTCGAGCACGAACCCAAGGGCCTCGGCGGGTTCCTTGCAGGTCGTCCTTTCGACGATCTGGTCTACCTCAAGCACCACGTTGCCGGATTCGATCCCCACGCGCACCCTCTGCACCGTCCGCTCCGCGCCGTGCTCCGTCACGATTTCAATTTCGGTCATCGTTCCGCTCCCGCTCATACCGACTCGACAGCGGCGATTGCGCGGTCCTGCGAGACGAACGGCCCTTCGAGCGGCGTGTCGTCTTCGCAAATCCACCAGCCGTCCTCTTCCTCCTTGACGGTCAAGACATGCCTGTACACCTTCCTTCCGCCCGCCACGGTCTGTTCGGCCGTCGATGGGGTGCCGACGGCTTCAGCGAACAGCCCTGGATTTGCCAGCCGCCTAATCGGTTCGTAGTGGCAACGTAACGGGGCACACCAACAAATTAGGTCCCGGCCTGCAAGAGTTGCGATGATGGCCATCAGCTTTGGCTGCGTCGGTGCCCATGCTGCGAACTTGTCCACCACCTGGTCGCGGGTACCGTCGCGTCCGATGACGAAGGGGTTTCCGAGCGGGCCTGGCCTACCGCAGTAGTAGGCGCCCGGCGGGATGCGATCGGTCTTCTTGTTGAGGATGCGGGGAAGACGCGGGTCCGTCATGTGATCCTCCTACGGCCGTTCCTATGTCGGAAGGTATGGCGGGACCGCGTGAACGGCCCCGCCTGTCAGGTGTCACCCTCCGAAGGCTGCGAGCTGGGCGGCGGCGGCCTGCTTGCTGACCGGTTGGACGTTCTGCTTCTCGTAGGGCTTCCACTTGTCGCCGGTGACTTCTTCGTAGGCGGCGACGGCGCCGGTGGCGGAGGCAAGCAAGACGAACGCCTGGGCGGCGAGTTCGGCGCAGAACTGGCGGGAACGGGCCAGCTTGCTCTCGAAGCCAACCGGGCCATCGCGGTCTTCGTCACGGTCGTCATTGGCGACTGCGCTGTGCATGTCGCGCATCACGGTGACGCGCTTCTGGTAGAAGTCGCCTGCGCCGCAAGCCGAACTGACATAGGCTCCGACGATCCGTTGCATGTGGACCTTCATTGCCTGTGCGGACAGGGCTACGCAAAGCAGATCGCCCTGGGCTTGGATGTGCGCGAGGGTGGTATCGCGCACGTCGTTATAGACTTCTTCCGCGGTCTGCTGGGACATCGACTCAAGTCCGAACGATCGGGCGATGTTCTCCATCAGGCCAAGGTGCGGTGCGAGCGTCCTGGCGCGCTCAAGGGTCGCCGGCTCTTGCGCGTAGGGGTCGATCTGCCGGGCGGCCTTGGCTGGCGTAGCGGGCTTGGCCGGCCGGGTGGCGCGCTTGGACTGTCCAAGCGCCTTGGTCAAAGCGTTACCGACAGCGGTGTCCGTCGCGGTGTTTTCGGCAGTCTCTGACATGGCATTAGCCTCTGTGCGGAAGTGAAGGATTGCTAGGCTCTTTGTTGTTGTGGCTCTTATCTCGCCCCAACACAGTTAATATAGGTCCATACAGCATAGAATGCAAGAGAAAAAACATAGAAAATATGATTATTCTCCTCTTCCTCCTGATGCCCTCTTTATTAACCGTCATTCCGTGTAGGCGTTACATGGTTTATATTCGCGTTTCTCGGCTATTTACTCGCTTGCGCCATGCGATCGTCACCCGAAGGGCGGAGACCCGTTCTTTCACGGGGCTCCGTCGCCGCGCTTGGGCGGCGATAGAGCGCGGCCCCGCCGCTTGGCGGGGGGTGCCATCGTTGCCTGTGGCTTGCCGGCTTGGCCAAAGTCTCTGCGCCGACCCATAAATCCCAATGATATCAAATGTTTACTGTTGACCTGCGCGGTTTCCCGGGGTAGGTTTCCGGCGATCGAGAGGAGCATCGAATCGTGCAGATTGAGCTGCTGCCCGGCCTGACGAACGTGATTCGCTTCCCCCTGGAGGAGCGGGTGCGTCCGTCGATCATGTTGCTGCATGAGATTGAGCCGGACGTTCGCGAGGTGATGAACCTCGCCGAGGCATTCCAGTTCACCGGGCCGCATCTGGGTCTGGACCGCGCGGTGGACCAGGAGACCGCGGCATACATCGCCGAGCAGATTCTGCCGGCGGAGCCGCACGAGCTGAAGGTCAAGCTCGATGCGCTGCTGCAGCCGGTGGTGGATCAGGCCGTCGAGGCGTGCCGGGCGGCGCATGCCGCGTCGAAGCGGGCGGTTGCGGCCCATCAGACGCTGCACGAGGCGACGGCGGGCACAGGCTATAGCCTGGGACCGCTGGAGGCGCGCGCATCGTCGCTGACCCGGCAAGCGGTGCGTCTGCTGATTGCGGCGTATGACTGCTGCCAGCAGGCGCACGGCGTCAGCCGTGCGGTGTGGTATGCGCGGCGTGGCGAAGCCTGGCGGCCGTTTGACGCGACCGAGGAGGCGGAGCGGTTCCTCCTTGGCAAGACGGCCGCCGGCTGAGCCCGATCAGGCTCACGCACGGTCCCCGATCGGGACCGTGCACGGACCTGCGGCGCCGGCTTCCGCGAAGCCAGCGCCGCTTACGGCCGTCCCCAACCAGTCCGCCGACAGCGCCTCGGCGCGTGAGTCCTGGATCTGGCAGCCCGCTGGGCTGATCCCGGGATCGAGCAGCATGACCAGGTCTACCGCGGTGCGGTCCCCGCCGGTCCGCCGCATCGAGAGGTAGTCGGCCAAGGACACGCCATCCGCCACGGCGCGCCGCATGGCGGCCCGGTACAACGCCAGACGGTCGAAAACGTCTACGGTGATCGTGACGGCATAGGGTTCGCTGGTCATGGTCACTCCCCTGCTACCGCTTCCGCGCTCGGGTATGCGATGGAGGCGATTCGCTCGGTGATTCGGGATACTGGGTGGGGCGGCGCGGCCTGGGGTTGCGCGTCCGCTGCGGGCTACGGCTGGATGTCTTCCAGCAAGCCGGCGAAGCCGGCCAGGACGTGGAAGGCCTCGGGCTCTATCCCATCGTCCCAGGCTTTGTAGGCGTCCATGGCGGCATCTCGCGCATTGGCGATCGCGGCGTGGACTGCGGTTGGCTGGTCGACGCCGTCGGCCAGGTGCACATGCGCGGTGTAGATGTCATGCCCGAACGTCGAGGCGTGGGTGTCGGGCACCAGCAGCAGGACGGTGAAGGTGAGCATTGGATCTGATTCCTTGTCGTGGTTGTGGACAGGCGCCGGCGTTGGCGGCCTGCCGTCTACCGGGTTGAGGACCCGAAATACGAAAGCCCGGCGCAGGGCCGGGCTTTCGCGAGGACGTATGGCGATCGAGCGCCGTCAGCCTGTTTCGGCATTGACCCGGTTACGCTCGCTTGCCGAGCCAACTGCTGGCAATCGGTTTCACCGCAGCCGGCATGTCCACCGTCCCGGCCACCCAGATAACGAACGTGGCCGGGTTACCCGCCGGGCGGTCCGAGAGGGACCTCCGGCGGGCTCCGTTGCTGCAATCAGTGTGGTGCGGTCTCCCGGTGCCGTGCGTCCTTCCTTGTCGTGCCTCTCCGAGCTGTTGCCCCAGCCGGAGCCGACGGTCGCGCTACTGCGAGTGCGACTGTGCCGGTCGCGGCCAGCCCCGGCCCATCAACCGGGACCGGCGTAGTGGCCGCCGGATCGGTGGCGACGCGATTCGCGCCTTCGGCCCGGGTCAGTGCACCTTGCAGCCGGTCTCTCTCGCGCTCCGCCGTGGCCGCGCGTAGCTCGCTCTGTGTGAGTGCCGCCGTCAGATTGGCGACCTGCCGATCGCGCGCCTCAAGAGTCTCGCGCAATTCATTCGTCTCGCGCGAGAGCGCTGATACCTGGGCTACTGCGCCGTCGCGCTCATCGGCGGTCACAGCGAGCAGCTCGTCCTGCCTCGCCAGCGTAGAATTACTTGCCTCAAGGGCCTCGCGGGTTTGCTGGAGGACGTCCTGGTCGGGAACCTGCTGCCGCAGCTCATCGATTTGCAGGAGCAGACCGATCGTCTCGCGCGAGAGTGCCGCCGACCTGGCCACTGCGGCATCGCACTCAGCGACGGTTTCAGCGAGCAACTCATCCTGCTTGGCGAGTTCGCGCTGCGTCGCTTCGAGTCGGGCGTGCAGCACGACGCCCGCGAGGTATTCGAAGCCGCTGGGTCCCGGCGACTTCACGTAGGTGACCGCGCGATGCAGGAATGTGCTCGCCCTTGTCAGCAAGCTGCTTAAAATCGTGTCCATGACGATATCCTTTCCGGCCAGCATGGTTGCTGGCGATGTGGGATTGCGTGCGCCGCCACTGCGGCGGTCGTTAGGTCGGCACCCTCGTCGCCATACAGCCGGGAGCGGGTGCCGAAGTTTCAGCGTGAGACGGAGGAAAAGCATTCGACCAGATGTTCGAGATGTTCGGCCTCACTGCGCAGGATCGCGACGCTACGGGCGTAGAGGCGGTTTTGGTAAAGGGCCTCCTGCACGTAGACAGACCACGCGTGGTCATCCCACGATTCGCGATTATCAGCGCGGCGTCCCGGAGAGCGGCGGCGCCGCACGGCCGCCTCGCAGGCCGCTTCAATCACGGCTTCGATGTTGCGCAGCCTGGCCCGGCGGTCTGCCGCGGCAGATGCGAGGGCGGTGATGTCGATACGGGCGTCATCCCGGGCGTTGGTAGTTGAGGCCTCGTTCGGCCAGGTGGATTGCGGGCTGTGTCCCATGGCATTCATCGGGTCCTCCTCTGGTGGGATGGGCCTGCCGCACACCGGCAGGCCCGGTTGCACGGTCAGGCTGCCTCGCGGTCCTCGGTGTCGGACTCGTCCGGGTCGCCGCTCCGGTCCGGCGGATCGATCTCGTCGCCGGCCTCCGATTTGTCGTCGTCGTCGAAAGCTGTCGCTTCGGCTGTCACCGTGGCGCGCTCATCGTCGGTCAGTTCGAAGCGGGCGCCCGGGTAGACCCAGGTGCCGGCCGCGAACCGTGCGACCAGCGCGGCGCGGGTGTCCTTGCCGCGCGGTTTGATGGCGACGTTCGCCGCGTCAGCCTCCGCTTCCAGCAGCGGCTTCGGCAGGCAGCTCAGGAAGTCCTCGGTCGCCATGTTCGGCAGGAAGGCGTCGGCACCGATCGACGCACCGGCGATGACGGCGTTCGGCCCGCTGCACGACATATTCGTCCGGCAGGAGAGGACCTCCACCAGCATGTCGCGTGCGGCGACACGCAGGGCTTCGCTGTCACGGGTGAGCAGGCCGTCTGCGACCAGACCGGCCGCGATCTGCCGTGCCCCGCTGCTGCCGAAGTGGTTGCCGACCCCAGGCCTGATCTCGACGTTCCTGCTGCCGAGTGCGAGCACCAGCAGGCCGATCAGGGTGTCGTCGTCGGGTGTCAGCCGCCACAGCGCCTCATGCAGCGCGTCGGTGCGCAGATCCCCAATCATCGTCGTGCCCTTCTGCGTCACCCCCCGCGCCGGCTTGGCTTCGGCGTCCTCCACCGCGTCGTTTCCGGCGGGCGTGTTCTTCGGCGGCGGTGGCGAGTAGACGGCCGTGCGGACGTTGCCGCCGTTGTCGAGGTAGTGGGCGACCATGTCGCCCTCGCCGGCCTTGCCGTACCGCTCCTGGGCGCCCTTCGGCAGGACCGGCCGGCCAACACGGTCCATCTCGACGACAACGCCGTTCGCTGGCAGGTTCGCTTCCAGCCACGCCTGTTGCGCGGCCATGAACTCATCGACCTGCGTGGTGGTGCGGCTGTCCGCGCCCGCTGGCGCGAACAAATCCTCTTCCCACACGATGCCGAATTTGGCGGCATCCTCGTCGCTGAACTTCGCCGCCGTGGCGCTGATCCGATCCTTGGCCAGCGCCTTCGCGATCTGCCACCACTCCGCTTCGCTGTTGCGCTTGGGCTTGTTCTTCGCCCAGACTGCGGCTTGCTCTTCCGTGCTGGCGGCGGCGATGGCGCGCAGATCGCCCTCGTCAGGCATGTCGCCAAGCGCCATGTGGTCGAGCATCGCCGGGTAAATCCGCCCGAGCAGACGGAGCTTGGCGATATTGCGCGCCGTCAGGTTGAGCGAGATGCCGATCGCCTCATCGGTCCATCCGGCGCCAGACAGGGCCTCCATGGCGCGCCAGCGGTCGATCGGTCCCATGTCGGCGCGGACCACGTTCTCCGCGACCGCAACCATGGGGCCGAACTCGGCGTCGGCGTCGTGCTGGACCAGGACGTGGATCGTCTTCAGCTTCGCCTTGATGGCGGCCTTCACCCGCCGCCGTCCGGCCACGATCTCCAGCACGTCCGTGTCATCGGTCTCCCGCACGAGCGGCGGCTGACGCAGGCCGATCGCCTTGATCGAGGCGACCAACTGTGCATCTTCATCCTTCCCCGGCTGGGTCTTGCGGGGGTTGTCCAGGCTGTCCCGCAGCTTGCGGGGATCGACTATTCTGAGTTCCACGGTTCAGACTCCTTGGGTTATTGCCTTCCATATTTCTGGAAGACCACGTTCCGACCGCAGCCCGGTGGCGGCGACACCATTGCCGGCGAGCGCCCCTGCCCTGCCGCAGCGCGCGACCCGCGCTTGCGGGTTGCGCGAAGCGCGGGGCAGGGGTGGTCGCAGCCGGCGATGGAGCGCTTGCGGTGACGCCGGCGACGGGATGCGAACCCGTCCTCCATCATTTTCATTTCACCATCCTCCTGGCCGATCCGGCGCTGTGCCGACATCAGTCCAAGGGTTCCCTGTGAACGGGGCTGGCCTCCTGTTCACGGTTCCTTGTGGGACTCGCCATCGGCGCATCGCCGCGGGCATTGCCCTGCCTGCCGAACTCAGGGCATTCGGCAGGCAGGGTCAGCGGGTTTCACACCGCGTCGTCGTCCTCGACCACGCGGCGCAGCTTCGCCAACAGTTCGGCGAACCTGTCGTCGTCGGTCTCGCTCTTGTCCTCGGCGGTGCTCGCCAGGCTTGCTTCCAGCGCGGCGAGGTCGGCTTGCTTCGCGTCAAGCTCGCCCTGCATCTCAAACGAGTGCCCGATCCGCGGCTGGTAGTCGGCCAGGCGCCGCCGGTTCTCGATCAGGCTGCGCCGCTGCTGCGCCAGCTCGGCCTCGAACCGATCGAGCGCGTGTTCGAGCCGCGAGATGAGGCCGAGCGCCGTCAGCTCGGATACGGGCGGCAACGTGGTGCAGCCGCCGGTCCGCTCCAGCGCGATCTCGACCGTCTCGCTGCGGCCGGCAAACCGGTGGCGGGCGGCGACAACATCGAACCCGCCGATGCTGGCCACGGTCCAGTCGCCGCTCTGGCCGCGCAGGTCGAGGTTGTGCAGCAAGGTCAGCAAGACAGCGCCGGCCTTCGGCCGCTCGGTGTACGACGCGCCGTCAACCGTCATGGCGAACAGATCGCCGCGGGTCGGCACCCGGCGCGCGATGTCCTGCTCGATCGCACCGATCCGCCGTTCCGCCGCCGCGATCTCGCACGCCGCGTCGCTCACCGCCAGGCGCACCGCGTGCTGATCGTCGATAAATGCGGCACGCTGGCGCTGCAGCCGCGCGATCTCGGCTTCCAGCCCGGCCTTCTGCATCAGCCGCGGGTCACCCGAGGCAATCGCCTTGGCCATCGCGAACTGGTTCACCTGCGAACCGGCGTCCTCGATGCGGCGCACCGAGCGGTCGCCCGACAACGCCGCGTTGATGAACCGCTGCTTGCGCTCGTTGGTCTGCCACATGGTGGCATCGGTTGAGCCGAGCGTGGCATAGGCGTAGACTCCGATTGTGTCGTGCTGATTGCCCTGCCGCTCGATGCGCCCCTCCCGCTGTTCGATCTGCGACGGAAGCCAGGGAACATCCAGATGGTGCAGCGCCTTCAGCCGGAGCTGGGCATTGACACCGGTTCCCATGGTCTCCGAGCTGCCGAGCAGCACGCGGATGCGCCCCGCGTTGATATCGCCGAACAGCCGCTGCTTGGCCGTGGACGTCTTATGATCCTGCATGAACGCGATCTGCCCGGCCAGCACGCCGCGTGCGACGAGCTGGTCCTTGATCCAGCGATAGGCGGAGAAGCCGCGCTTCGCCTCGACGCTCAGCGTGCCGAGATCGGAGAAGATCATCTGCGCCGCGCCGGGGATTGGATAATATCCCCCGTCCGAGCGGCGATAGCGCTGCTGGCTCGTCTCGCGCCATATCCGATGGACATTGGCGATAAGCGCGTTCAGCTTGTTCCCAGGTTCGTCGCCAAAGTCGCTCAGCACGAAGCGCAGGTCGATCGCGGCGTGGCGTCCGTCGCCGATGACGGAAAGGAGAATATCGTCGCCTTTCTCGACCTTGCCCTTGCGCGCCTCGATCAGCTTGATCCGCTTGGCCAGCACGCGCTGATACCACCGGAACGCCGGGCTCGGCTCCGCGGTGATGAGCTGACGCCGGCCGGTCTCGATGGCGGGAATCGTCAGCGAGCCGCGCAGTTCGTCTTTCAGCACCACGTCGGCGAAGCTGCGGAACATCGCCATCAGGTCGGCGACATTGACGAACTCGGCGAAGCGGGTCACCGGCTTGTAGAGCCCCGAGGGCTGTAGCTCCAGCTCGGTGCGGGTGTCGCCGAACGTCGCGGCCCAGGCGTCGAACTCGTGCAACCCGCGCTCTTCCAGCGCCTGCGGCTGCAGGTAGCGCTGCAGCGTGAACATCTCCGCCAGGGTGTTGGTGATTGGCGTGCCCGATGCCATCACCAGGGCGCGGCCGGGGTTCACCGTGTCGATGAACCGCGACTTCACGTACAGGTCCCAGGCACGCTGCGAGCCATCCGGCTGCACGCCCTTCAGCGTGGTCATGTTGGTGGCGAAACTGAGCTTGCGGAACTCCTGGGCTTCGTCGATCACGAGCTGATCGACGCCGATCTCCGCGATCGTCAGCATGTCATCTTTCCGGGTCCTTAGCGCCTCCAGCTTTTCCTGCAGCTTCTCCTTCAGGTTCTCGATCCGCTTGCGCGTGATCCGGTCATTGCCATCTGTGTGCTCCAGCAGATCACTGTAGGTGGCGATCTGCCGCCGCACCATCTCCTCCTCGAACGCGGCCGGCGTGGCGATGAACTTGAAGGCCGAGTGGGTGATGATGATGCAGTCCCACTGCGCGGTTGCCGCGCGTGCGACGAAGCGATGCCGCTTGCCGGACACGAAGTTCGTCTCGTCAGCGACCAGGATGCGCGCGTTCGGATACAGCAGCAGGAACTCGCGGCTCGCCTGCGCCAGGCAATGGCCGGGGACCACCATCATGGCCTTGCTGATCAGGCCGAGCCGCTTCTGCTCCATGATGGCAGCGGCCATCAGGAACGTCTTGCCGGCACCGACGGCGTGCGCGAGATAGGTGTTGCCGGCGCTGATGATCCGCCAGACGCCGCGCAACTGATGCGCGCGGAAGCTGATCGCGCTGGACGCGCCCGGCAGCGTCAGGTGCGAGCCATCGAAGTGACGCGGCACCAGGTTGTTGAACCGGTCGTTATAGATGCGGGCCAGCCGGTCGGTGCGCTCGGCGTCGCGCCAGATCCAGTCCTCGAACGCGGCCTTGATCTTGGCGAGCTTCTCCTTGGCGGCCTCGGTCTCCTGCGCATTGATCTCGCGGTGCTCGGTGCCGTCCGGATCGCGCCAGTGATCCCAGATCGTCGGCGTGGCCGAGTTGAGCGCGTCGTGCAGCAGCAGCCCGGCATGCCGCCGTTCGGTCCCCCACAGCGAGGTGGCAACCGCCAGCCCCATGAAGGCGGTGACATCGACCGACCAGGCCGCGATCTCCACAGTGTGGCGGATCGTGGTCGCGCATTCCATCACCTGCTCAGCGAAAGCCTCGATCACGTCGGTGGGCAACCAGGGTGCCCCGAGGCGAGCGGTGATATCCGACGGGCGCAAATCCTCCGGCTGCACCCGGCGCAGCGCCTCGACATTGCGGAGGTACCGCGGGTCTTCGGCCGCCGCGGCTTCCGCGGTGGCGAGCTTGTGGCGCACCTTGCCCGACAGGTAGGCATCGGCGGTCTGCCAGGCGCCCTCCAGCCAGGCCGCGCCGCCGGCCGGGTCGAGGAACACCGCCTCGCCCAGATCGGCCACCACCTCTTCCTGCGGCCGGCCAAGCAGCTCGGCGACGTGCGCGATGTCCACCCGCCCGACCTCGGCCAGCGTCACCGCGAGCGCGTCGGCCGCGGTGACGATCACCGGCTCCGCCGGCGGATGGATCACCCGCTCGGTGAACACCGGCCCGCGCTTCGCTGTGCCGCTCTCCAGGTCGTAGCTCTCGATCGAGGCGACCAGCCAACAGTCCGGATCGTCCAGGAACGGCTGCAGGTTCGGCCGGCGCTGGGTTTCCGTCACCTCGCCCGTCGCCGCGTCGGTGCTGCGGCTGACCGTCGTCAGGTTGATCGGCCCGAACGCGCGCACGAACGTCCCATGCGCCACCCGCAGCTTCACCTGGGCCTCTCCCCAGGACCGGTTCTCGACCTGTGCCCGCAGCACCTCGCGCAACGCCTCGCGCACCGGGATCAGCCCGCGGATGATTCGCGCGTGCTTGGCGAAGATGCCCTCCGTCCCCTTGCCGGACTTCACCGCCACCGGCACGGCGACGCTGTCGATCACCTGCATCAGCGCGTCGTCGATCAGGACATAGCTACCCTCCTTGACCGTGGCGCCGTCGGCGGCGGTGCCCACCTCGATGCGACGCGCCTCCGGCTGCCGGGGGTCCGACACCGGGTCCGTTGGCTGGTAGATACCGGACGGCAGCGCGGCGATCGCCCGGTCCAGCATCCCGTCCAGCACGGCCTGGGTCATGCCGGCGGCCGGCTCGCAGGTGTAGGCCGGCCCATAGGCGCTGCTGGTCCAGGCATGGTGGCCCAGCACCATCGAGCCATGTTCGGCGAAGTAGCGGTTGACGCGGATGACGCCCTCGCCGCCGCCGCCGTCTTCCCCGTCCGGAACGACCTCCTGCAGACCGTCCCAGACCGGGCCGCAGCGGCTCGCGCCGGCATGGCGCTTCTGGAAGAACAGCAGGTCCACCACGACGTCGGTGCCGGCGGCGGCCGTCATGGCGCCCTGCGGCATGCGGATGGCGCCCACCAGGTCGGCCATGCCGTCGATGAGATGGCGGGCCTTGGCGTCCACCCGGTCCATCAGGTACCGGCTGCACACGAAGGCCGCGAGCCCGCCCGGCCGCAGCCGCTCGATGCTGCGCGCGATGAAATACTCGTGCAGCGACAGCCCCAGCTTACCGGCCAGATCGCTGGCGCGCACCGTTCGATCAGAGAACGGGGGGTTCCCTGCAGCGAGGTCAAACGTCTCGCTGAGCTTCGCCTTGGTGAAATCCTCGTTGCGGACCCACGCCTCGGGGTACAGCAGCTTCGCGATCCGCGCCGTCGTCGGGTCCATCTCGATCGCGGTGATCGTCGAGCCCTTGGCGATGGCCTCGGGCATCAGCGCGAGGAACAGGCCGCTGCCGCAGCCGGGCTCCAGCACGCGCCCGCCGGTGAACCCCATCCGTTCCAGCGCACGCCAGATCGCGCGCACCATGAACTCCGGGGTGAAATGCGCGTACTGCGTCGCCCGCGCCAGCGCCGCCATCTCCTGGTCGGAGACCAGCCGCTCCAGCTCGTTGCCCAGGTCTTCCCAGCCCGGGCGGAACCCCTCGCCGGCGCGGCGGAAGAACGCGTTGGCCAGGTCGGAGGCGCCGAAGCCGATGAACAGCGCGAGCTTCGCCTGCTCATCCGGCGTCGCGTGCCGGCCCTCGCCCTCGATCTGCTGCATGAGGCGGATCGCGGCGATATTGTCGGCGGCACGGCTTTTCCAGCCGCTGGCAAGTGGCCGGTTGCCGGCAAGCCGGAAGCTGTGCGCCTGCACGCGCGGGGCCAAAGGTGCCACCGGACGGGGTGGCTCGAACGTGTCGGCCGTGACGCCAACGCCGTCGTCGAAGGCGGGTGCGGCGGCGCTGTCGATCGAGACGCCCCAGCCGAGGCTGGTGCTGCTGAACAGGTCGAGCTGGGAGGAGGTTGGCTTAACCATGGAATGCACACCCCTGCGGGCAGCACGGCGCACGCTGCTGCCCGAGGGCTTCGCGTAGCCGTGCTGCTGGTAAACGGAGGATCCGGCGGTCGCCGCCGGCGGGAGCTAATGGGCCGGGCTGGCGCCCGGCATGACGGTCAGATCAGCCGCCTCATGCGGCCTCGGCCTGGTCCCCGTCCTGGTCGGCCGCGCTGTCGTCCGCAGTTCCGTTGCGCGCGGCGAAGTCGGGGTGGAACTGCAGGAGGTAATCCGCTATCTTTTGCGCGTCCGCGGCGGCACGGAAGATTTCCCTCTTGTCATGCCGCAACTTTTCGAGCCAGCATGCAACGTAGCTGGCATGGTTCGGGATATCGCAGGGCAAACCCATTTCGGCACCGATGACGCAGCTAGAAATCTCGGCCCTGAGTTCTTCCAGTGCGTAGCTCGTAGATCCGTATCTGCCGCTCAGGTCCCGGTTCAATCGTTGCGGAGAGCCCGAGGCGTGGGCCAACTCATGAAGCGCGACCGCGGCCCAGGATTGCGGGCTCTCGAAACTACTTTCCGGCGGCAGTTGGATGAAATCTAGCTTGGGCGAGTAGAACGCTTTCTCGCCACCGATCCTGACGGGGACACCGCTGTTGCGCAGGATAATGTCAGCCGCTTCCGGCCGGCGCCACGGTGCTGCGGTGATGTCGGGCGCCACGTAGGGAGGAACACCGTCGATCTGCGCCGCGTTGAACACCGTAAAAGCACGCAGCAGCGGAATGTGCTTCGTCCGATCCGCGGCCTCGGGCGGCGCGTCACGATCCTCGATCTGCATGCGCTTGAAGAAAAACACCGTCGTGCCCTTCTCGCCGCGGCGAACCTGCCAGCCGCGATCGGCCGCCTGCTTGTACGAGCAGAAGCGCGGATCGCCATTGCCAAACGCGAATGCCGACATCGCCAGCACCAACACATTGACGCCGCGATACCTGCGCCCGGTCACCAAGTTGATCGGCATGGCGGGGCCGCCGGCACGACTCTCGTCCCAGGGACGCCGCCACGGCTTGGTGCCGGCCTCAAGCGCCGCGATGATGCGGTCGGTCACTTCCTGGTAGTGGTCGCGCCGTTCCGCGGATGTCCTGCCGGCGCGCGATTTCAGAGTCGTCATCGGATGTATTCCCTTTTATATTTCTGGAAACATCCAATCCGTCCGCAGCCCGGCGACGGCGACACCATTGCCGGCGAGCGCCTCCGCCCTGCGCAGCGCGCGACCCGCGCTTGCGGGTTGCGCGATGGGCGGGGCTGAGGTGGTCGCAGCCGGCAATGGAGCGCTTGCGGTGACGCCGGCGTCGGGATGCGACAGCCTTCACCTTCCTCCGCATTTCTCTTTCATTTATTTAATTTCAGTCAGCTCCTGGTTGGTTGACATGCCAGTGTCCCCGACGAAGAGCGACGGCTGGACCGGTTCGCATTCCACCGGCGGCAGCACCCACGTCGCGTTGTCCCGGAAGGAACACAGGTCATAGAGGTTCTCCGCCGAAGGCACCGCCTCGAACCCTTCCAGCGTCGGCTTGACCGGAAATCGCTGCACGAACCGGTCGCAGGTCCGTCTCCGGTACTCGTCCAGCGCCGGCGACTGGGTGGAAACGACAACCTTGGTCCCGGCCGGAACCTGCGGTGCCGACTTCAGGGCATCACGGAACGCCTGGATGCGCTTTCTGAAGCTGCCCGGTTCCTTTCGCTCAACCTTCCATAACTTGGCGACGAAGTCGCCGACAATGGCATACTGCCATCCCGCGCAGAACCAGGTGCCATCTTCCCGTTGCAGCAAGCGGTTCTGGTCATCAACCTTGAAGGCCGCAGGGCGGGCGACCTCGGAGCTGGCTGCTGGTCGAGGGTTGTAGCCAAGCGAAGCATCCCGCTCCTTGTAAAGCGGAGCTGCGTATGACTGGATGAGCCGCCAGGGCGCGATCCCGGCACAGAGTCTCGCGACGGCAACCGCATCGCGATGCAACGAGAGAGTCACATGGCCGCCGGCGCGGAGCGCGTCTGACGCCGCGCTCTGCTCATGGTCATCCAGTATGGCGCACACCGTCTCTACGTTCTTGCTGGTGATGGAGGCGTACAGCGACTCGCTCACCTGGAGCGCGATCCTGCAATCGGGCATCCGCATCGGCGATGCCAGCTCCTTCATCCAGCCAGCGATGTAGCCTTCCGGCGTGATGCACCCACCTCGGTTCTGGAGCATCCCGCCTTCGCAGCTTGAAGCGTAACGGAAGATCGTACGAAGTGCGTCGTCGATGTCGCCGCAGTACGTGCACGACCAGCTCGGCGTATGCGGGTAGCAGTTCTTTTCGTAGGTCTGCTCGAAGAGGGCGAAAAACACGCTGTCCGCGGCGCGAAACGCGGCGGCCAGCTTTTTGCAGGTGACCGTGGCTCCCATGATGATTGTCCTCTTGGTGGGTGATATGTCGCCGAATTCGGATCGGCGGGCTGGCCTGTGCTGGCCTCTACGGCGGCGTTGGTGGTGAAGTCGGCCCGAGGTCAGGCGCGGAGCGCGCTTTCTTGCGCCCCGCCGCCGGGCGCTTCGGGTGTCTTGTCAGCAGGCGATCGAAAGCAGCAGTTCTTCGGCGCCGTAGACACCGGGCTCGCCGCAGAACTCGCATTCGTATCGGCGGGCGTCAGGTTCGACGCCTTCCGCCTCGGCGCCACAACGAATGCAAAATCCAGGATTGTCCAGTGTGACGTGGGCGCGCGTAACGGCTTCGGTCACCCGGTTGAGGGTGACGTCTGGGTGGACACGCATGGTGTATCTCCTGTGGAAGGGATGCGCCTGGCTACAAGCCGGGGCGCCAGGCAGAAGGCGGATGATTTTCCGCTCTTGGCGCTAGATGAATCGCGGATCGAGCATTCGCCACGCAGCATTCGCGATTTCGGTTGCGCTTTCCGCTGTCCAGGTTTTGGCCAGGCCGACAAGCCGCCTGGCGTATTCTCTTGACCGCGGGTTGAACTCGATATCGGAATCACAGGCTTGCCAGATGATTTCGATGTGAACGTAGTAGCCCTCGCTTCCACCGACCACGGGGAAGCAAGCAACCCAACGGACGTTGGTCGGAAAGTCGGGGACGCTGCTATAGGCTGTCATGTCGCTGAAGCCGTACTCACCGAATTCGATGCCAGCGGCCTCGATGGCGGTATTGACCTCGCGGAGCACCTCGCTGACCCGGCGCCCGGAAACATCGATCGCGGGCAGCGGTCTGAGTTCTGTGGTTGGGGGCATTGGTTGTCCTGGTGTTGTTAGACTGTTGATCTCGTCAGCGGCGAACTCCCGCGGGCGGTGCGCGCTGGCTCTTCGGGAAACCTCCATACCGGCCGCAGCCCGGCCCGCCGGCGCCGGCGGGAAGCCCGCCGCCAGGCCATCTGCTCGGCCCGAGGGCAGGCCTACGCTGGCGTCAGGCTGTAGCCGGGCAGCAGCCGGACCATGCGGACCGTGTTGTCATGGCCGCAGTAGGTGTCGATCAGGAACACGAGCCGCTTGTCGCCGCGCCGAACGCGAAGATAGAGCGCGTCGCCATGCAAGCCCGCCTCCCTCATCCCCTGAGTCGAGAGACCGCCCCGTTGCCAGTAGAGGGTCAGCTCGTCGCCGGTCTTGAGGATCGAGGCAGTGGTCTGCCAGGTGCAATCCGCAGACTGCGCATGGGATAACCAGCCGAAAGCGGTATAGCGTTTCAAGTCGTCGCCGCGATACACTTCGGTGCCCAATCCGGCACCGCGGTCATAATCGGTGATTCTCGCCTCGCAGGAGACTGTGATAACCGTCTCGCGCAGGGCGAATGGATCGCGCTCGCTCGGCTTGTTCTCTTTCGTGGCCCGAATCACGGACTTCCCGTCAGTGTGGTGGAAGCTGATGCGATCGGCCTTACGCAGGGCGGCAAGCGCCAGCTTGTCCAGGGCAACAGAGTCTGCGTCACCGACGCACGTTTTCGGATCCGTCATCGAATGCTCTCCTGTTATATTTCTGGAAACATCCAATCGGTCCGCAGCCCGGCGACGGCGACACCATTGCCGGCGAGCGTCCCTGCCCTGCGTCAGCGCGCGACCCGCGTTTGCGGGTTGCGGGATGCGCGGGGCCGGGGTGTTCGCAGCCGGCGATGGAGCGCTTGCGGTGACGCCGGCGTCGGGATGCGACGCCCGTCGCGGTCAACCACGATCAGGCGTCTTCGGACTCGTACGGCGTGATATGCCGCTTCCCACAAGCCGGGCAGTCATCCTCGCAAGTAGCCGACCACTGGTCAGACCATTCGTGGTCGCATTCGGGACAGCGATAGGAATTCACGAACTTCACTTCATCTTCACCATCCTCCTCGGCATCGTCCGGGCTGTGCTCCGGCGTCAACCCGGTCATCACCAGTTCGGTTGGCTCGTCACCTTTGGCCGCTTCAATCTCGAACACCGCGGCGGTGTTCGCTGGGCCACGTTGGATCGCCAGCGCCTTCTCCGCCGCTTCCCGCGGGCTGTCGGCCGCGATCTCGATCCGCCATGTCACCTGGTATTCGGTCATCCGGCATCTCCAACCACAACCACTTCCTCATTCATCGGGTCCCACCTGGTCGTTCCAACGGGGTCGTCAAAATTAGGAGCCTCGTTCGGAGGTTGGCGGCGCGGTCGGTTTGCCCGCGGCGTGTCGCAGCGCCTCCTCGGTCGAGCGGGCAGGCGGCGAATTCTCGGCGGGCTCGCCGAAGAGCCAGGTGGCCGCTCCTGCGGCCACGACGTCCCGCGCCCTGTGCTCGTTGAGACGGGCGATGGTGACGCACTCGGTTTCGGCGCCGCCGTTGTGGTAGCACAATTGCAACGCCCAAGGCTTGTGCGCAAGGATGTTGCTCGGCCGCAGCACCAGGTCGGGCATTTGGTCGGCCTCCAATATCGTTGGAATCAGGCAGCGTCGTCCCGCTGATCGTCCCGACGGCGAAAGGGCCTATAGGCGACGTTAGCGTGGTCCTCGCAGTACGGCTTCCTCACCAGTGCCGGCACGTCGCAGTATCGAAAACCACGATGTCCCGGACTGCCGATCGGCCAGCAGCAAGTCTCGGTTCGGGAAACAGCGAGATTGCGCGGCTCCGAGCGAGGAGCCCGGGCAGGACGCGGCTCGCGCCGCGTTGGGGCGTCGGCTTCGCGAGGCGTTGGTGCGCATGACGGCAGCGGCACCATGTCGGCCAACCTCGGTGTGATCTTAGCTTGCCGCGTCGGCCGTGGGCCACTTGGCGCTCCGCCTTTGATCGGCGACGGGCGTGCGGTCAGGTCAAGACGGTGTGCCTTGCCGACGATTGCGTTCTTCGACACACCAAGGCGTCGTCCAATCTCTGTGGTTGAGTGGCCCTCGCTCCACAATTCACGCAACCGGGTGATAGCGACCTCCGACCAGTCGAATTTCTCCCCGTCGCGACTCATCGCCTGCTCTCCTGCTGTTGATAAAACGGAACGTCTCCGCCGCCAGCCGGCCTGCCTCCTGACATCGAGGTCAGCAGCACGATGCGTTGGCCTTCGGCTGCGGCGTGCAGAAGTCCAGCCGCGTGCATCGCGCGAAGCATCCCCGCCGGGAGCTAGGGTATGCTCACATCTCGTGTCGTATGCGGATTGGTCTCGGAAAACCTTTGCGCGCATACGACGCGGTACGATTCGGTGCTCTCCGGCAACTGGAGAACACCAACCGCAATGGACTGGTCGCT
>Ga0302157_10000200_pt1 | contig 78972 bp, 63 predicted proteins | sample I_Bog_N3_3_FD_193502 | JGI IMG/M metagenome (GOLD analysis project Ga0302157, IMG submission 193502) | Peat permafrost microbial communities from Stordalen Mire near Abisko, Sweden - I_Bog_N3_3 | ecosystem: Environmental > Terrestrial > Soil > Wetlands > Peat | place: Sweden: Abisko, Stordalen... | reverse complement strand
CCACTCGGAACTCCAGCACTTCATCGAGTATGGTGCGCGCCATCGCCCGAAATCCATGACCAGTCATTTCATCACTCGCATAGCCGAGTCGTCGTAGAGCGCCGTTGATCGTGTTTTCGGACATTGGTCGCCCAGGACTTTGTACGCTCGGGAAAAGATACAAACCGCGGCCAGTGGCCGGCTGTAGTTCTTCAAGGACCTCCACCGCCTGACGCGACAAAGGAACGATCAGGCCCTCTCGCATTTTCATGCGCTCAGCCGGAATCCGCCATTCGGCGGCGTCGATATCTACGTGCTCCCATTCCGCGGTCCTCAACTCGCCGGGACGCACGAAGGTCAGCGGCGCGAGTCGGAGCGCGCATCGCGTGATCAGCGCGCCCTCGTAGCCGTCAATCGCCCGGAGCAGTTCGCCGACCTTCTCGGGATCCGTGATGCTGGCGAAATGCCCGCCTTTGGTCGGCGGCAGGGCACCCCGCAGATCGGCCGCGGGATTGCGCTTTGAACGAGCAGTCGCGATCGCGTACCGAAATATCTGGCTCGAATAGCCAAGACACCGATGCGCCGCATCGAGGGCACCACGGGCTTCGATCCGACGAATGGTTTCCAGTAGCTCAGTTGCCTCGATCGCCGAAACCGGTCTGTGCCCAAGCCACGGGAATAGATCGCTCTCGAGCCGCAGCAGCACCTTGCAACTGTGGGAGTCCGCCCACCTCGCCGAGTGCTTCAGAAACCATTCACGAGCCACGGCCTCGAACGTGTTGGCGTCGGCAACGACCGCCGCCCGCCTGGCCTGTTTCTTGAGTTCGCCAGGGTCGATGCCCTCATCGAGTACCCGCCGCGCTTCGATCTGCCGCTCACGCGCGCGGGACAGCGTCACATCGGGGTAGATGCCAAACGCGAGCCGCCGCTCCGTGCCGTTGAACCGGTATTTGAGTCGCCACAGCTTGGAGCCGCTCGGTTCCACCTGCAGGTACAGGCCTTTGGAATCACTAAGTTTATAGGGCTTTTCTCGTGGCTTGGCGTTCCGCACCATCGTGTCAGTAAGTGGCATTGGGGGCATCCTGCTTTCGCCGACTTAGGATGCCCCCAAATATGCCCCCACTGGAAATTGGCTGTCAAGGGCAGCTTCAGGACGTTTCTGGACGCTAAAATGCCTATATTCTAAGGGAATTATTAGGATTTTCAGAAGCGACTGGACGTCGCTGGAAGTCCTTGGAAGTGGGGTATTGGTGGGCCGTGTAGGGATCGAACCTACGACCAATTGATTAAGAGTCAACTGCTCTACCAGCTGAGCTAACGGCCCGCATAACCTCGCATCGACAAAACCCGGCGCCCGCACGACAAATGGGGTGGACGACGGGACTCGAACCCGCGACGGCCGGAATCACAATCCGGGGCTCTACCAACTGAGCTACGTCCACCATCGTCGTACCCCGCATCGGTTGGCGCGCCCGGCAGGAATCGAACCTGCAACCGCCGGCTTAGAAGGCCGGTGCTCTATCCGATTGAGCTACGGGCGCCTTGGTCGGGGCAGAGGGATTCGAACCCCCGACCCTCTGCTCCCAAAGCAGATGCGCTACCAGACTGCGCCATGCCCCGTGCCTGCCCGTCGCCATCACGATGGGGGCGCAATCCTACCAGTTCCCCGACGGCAATCAAACTGCATCGCCCCGTGCGCCGATAATGTGAACGAATTCCGGGGCATGGGGCGGTCGATGGTCGTCCACCTCAGGGCGCCTCCTTCGGCAATTCCGGCACGCCCCGGCGGATGTCAGCCGAGAAACCGGCGCCGTCCGCACTCCGGGCGCGCTCGGTGATCCGCCCGCGGTTGCGCAGCTCTTCGAGTGTATAGCGCGGGTCCAGGCCCCCCACCCGGTACACGTACTGGGGCAGATATCCGGTCAGCAGCAGCCGGTAGTTCAGGGGCAGATAGCCGACGATGCGCTCCATCATGTGATAGACGAGCACCGTGCAGTTGGCGGTTATCGTGTTGTAGAAGCGCGGCTTCTTGTCGAGCGCATTAGACTCGGCCACATAGGCGAGAAACAGCAGGCGGATGTCCCTCACCGGCAGGCGGATTCGATACAGATAGTCATCTTCGCCGCGCACATTGGTGCGCACCCGGATCACATCACGCTCATCCGCGGCGATGATGCTGAGCTCGAACTCCTTGAAGAAACCGCCGATCTCCGAATAGCTCTGGTCCCTGGACGGGCGTATCTCGACCGAGAACACGAGGTGATCGCCCCCCTCGAAGCCGAACGATATCATCATGTGCGCGATCGCGCGCCACGACCAATAGGACATGATCATGTCCACCGATCTGACCCTTGACAGATCGTAGCTGCGGATTTCCCAGCGCTGCGTGTAATCGCTGTCGCTGCGCCAGTCGAAATTGCGCACGTTGTGAAGGACCACCCGATCGCCGTCGACGGTGCCCGTCATCACGCGCGCCACGTCGTCCGCCCAGGGGCGATCATTCGACGGCGGCAGGTGATTCCACCAGATGAGCAAAATGGCGAACGCCGCCGCGAACAGCGCCGCGCCGATGGCAGCACGCCCCGCCCACAGTGCAACGATCACGGCGGCGCTGAAGGAGGCCCACAGCAGCACGCACAACAGTTTCGATGCGAGGCCGCCGGGCGCCTGATACCAGAGCGCGATTGCGCCCCAAACCGCGGGCAGACTCAGCACCAGGGTTGCGGCAAGGGCCGCGACCATATTCACTCGCCCGCCGGGGCGCCGGTGCCGGCCTTCTTCGGCCGGCTCTTGCGCCGCAGTCCCTCATCCTCGATCAGGCGTTTGCGTACGTATAGAAATCGGATGGTCTCGTATTCGAACGGCGAGCCGGTCGCGTAATAGCGGAAGTCGACATTGGCCCGCTCGTCGACTCCGTTGACGACGCCGAGATACCAGGTCTTGTTGCCGCGGTAGAGATTTACCACGTTGACCGCATAGGCGGCGCCGAAATCCCCGGCCAAGCCGATGCCGTCGCGCAGGGTGGAGGGCCCGATGAGGGGAATCACAAGATACGGTCCGGGATGCATGCCCCACGTCGACAGCGTCGCGGAGAAGCCGGTCGGGGCATCGGGCAGCTTGAGTTTGGCGGCGACGTCGATCAGGCCGCCGATGCCGAACGTGCTGTTGATCAAGAAGCGCCCCAGGCTGCGCACGCCGGCCTGCAGCCGCACTTGCAGCACGTAATTGATGATGCTGTCGACTTCAGTGAGATTGCCGAAAAAGTTGTGCACGCCGGCGCGCAGCGGTGACGGCAGGCGGCGGTAGCCGTTCGCGACCGGCAGGAAAATCGCCTCGTCGAAGCGTGCGTTGAACCGGTAGGTGAATCGGTTGAGCCGCTCCCAGGGGTCGTAGGTGCGCATGGACGGCGCCTCGGCCGCGGTCAGCGGCGGGCCGGCTGCGGCGGGCGCATGGCCGCCGGAGTCCTCGGACTGGATGGCGGCGGCCAATGTGGCCGCATTCTCGGCAGCCGCGCCGACGTCGGCCTCTGGAGTCTCCGGCGGCAGGCTGCGGATGCTCAGGCTTGGCGAAGCGCAGCCGCCGAGCGTGATTGCCGCCATGGCCGCGAGCACGACGGCCCTCAAGGCGCGTGCCCCTTCCACCGGCCCGCCAGCATGTCGAGCATGTCGGCGATCTGGCTGCGATCCCCCAGGTTGCCGAGATGGCCACCGTGGTCGTACACGACGATTCTCGTGCCGAAGGTATCCTCGAGCCATGCGAGTTCCGGCTTGTCGAGAATCAGATCATCACTGTTGGTCTGGACATAGTAGTCGGGATTCGTGCGCAGCACATCGCCGATGATCTCGAGGCGGCTGTCGGCGATCAGCGATTTGCCGGTCGAATTGGCCCGGTGCTTGAGGTAATAGGGCACGAATACCCTCGAGAAGTATTCGGAGAACGGCTTGCTGCGCAGGATGCGAGCAGTGTCCTCGAGCGAATCGCCGACCTTGGGCGGATGGTTCGGATCGACCACGACGCCGGTGCGGGCGTACAGATCACCTGCAAAGAACACGTTGATCAGGTCGAGGCGGAACGTGAGCGCGATGGCTTCCGAGAATTCCGTGTCGGTCTTCAACACCGCGCCGGCGGCGGAGAACAGAAAGTTCTCGTCGACCTGCAATGTGTCCGACGCGCGATACAGATTCGCGAGCTCTGCGTAGAGCTTGCGGTAAAGGGCCTCGATGGCGGCATCGCCGGGACCGATGCTGATCGCAAACAGCCGGTCGAGCCGGGCGATGGAGGTGAACAGGCTGACCGGCGGATTGATCATCACCGCCCGATGAATCTTCAGCTTGCCCTGCGTCGCATCGATCGACTTGACCATGGCCGCGTTGGCTCCCCCGAGGCTGTAGCCCAGCACGTCGATGTCCGTGATGCGCACTCTGCGCGGCAGATGCGCAATGATCTGCTGCATGGCGGCATACAGGTCGAGGCTGTCCTGGCGCAGGTCGCCGACGACGCCGGTGCTCGAAGCCGAGACGATGAATCCCGGGAAGGTGGGCGACGGCAGGGTGAGCACGTGATAGCCCGCGCCATACAGGGCGGCGCGCAGCGTCGCGAGCTTGGCCGAGTTGCCGTCGCTGCCGGTGCCCGCAATCACGATGGCCAATGGCGCGGGCTTGTCCTGGGCGGAGAACCATACCCGCAGCCGCCGATCGAACCAGAACACCGCCGGCACGGGCATTGCCCACGGCAGGCTGATGTCGATCTCCGTCAGCGGCACCGTCTTCGGCAGAGGCGCCATATCGGCGGGTGGCGTACCGAACACCGTTGCGCGCAGTCCCGCTGAATCCGCCAGACCCGTGGCCGGACCCACGGTCGTCAACGCCGGCTCGGGGTTCGCCGGCGGCTCGGCGCCCGCGCTCATGGCTGTCAACGACAGCGCGACGCCCCAGAATCCCTGTATGGCGGCGCACGGCCGCGCCCTGCTGCTTTTTGCCGGAGCGCCTGGCATATACTTTACTTAACCTCGTTCAAAGGGACTCACTTGGGCCATACTGGGCGCGCCTCAGGTCGCGCCGCTCGTTCCATCGACATGCAGATCCATCCGACCCTCATCGCTTGCATGAACTGCGACACGCTGTCGCAGCGGCCGTCGCTGATGGGAGCCGAACAAGCGACGTGCGCGAATTGCGGCGCCATGCTGCTGCGCGCCGGACCGGGACTGCAGCATCTGCTGGCACTGTCGTTGGCGGCGGCCGTGCTGTACATCATAGCGAATGTATTTCCGGTCATCGGGATAAACGTGAACGGCCGCGCCAGCGACACCACCCTGTGGGGTTCGGTGCTGTCGTTGGCCGACCATGCGACGGCGCCCATCGCAATCGTCGTGGCCCTGGCGCTCATCGTGGTCCCGGCCCTGCGCATCGGCCTGATGTGCTGGATCCTGTTGCATGCGCAGGCCGGCAGGCGCGCTCCCCTGTTCAATTTTCTGATGCGCATCTGGGCGGGTCTGCATCCCTGGAGCATGGTGGAGGTCGGGGTGCTGGCGGCGCTCGTCTCCATCGTGAAGCTGAGCGGTCTGGTGCACGTGCAGGCCGGCGTCGGCATCTGGGCCATGGCCGCCCTGGCGGTCCTGCTGACCGTTCTGGCGCACTGGGATACCCGCTCGCTGTGGCCGGAACTGGCCGGTGGACGCCGATGAACACACCCTCGCGGGCGGCCGACGCGGGATTGTGCGGCTGTCCGGTCTGCGGCCTGGTTTGCGACGGCGTCGCGGATCCGGGCCGCTGTCCGCGCTGCCACTGCGAACTGCACTCCCGAAAGCCCGAGAGCTTATCGCGCACCTGGGCGCTGTTGACGGCGGCCCTGATTCTCTACGTGCCCGCCAACATCCTGCCGGTGATGTACACGCAGTCGATCGACAGCGGCAGCGCGGGTCGCGAGGACACCATTTTCTCCGGCGTCATCGGATTCTGGCAATCCGGATCGTGGGACATCGCCGCCATCATATTCATCGCCAGCATTCTCATTCCGTCGACGAAGTTCATCGTCCTGGCCGTCCTGCTGGTCAATGCCCGGCGCCGACGGGTACGCCGGCCGGCGCTGCAGGCGCAGCTCTACCGGGCGCTCGAAGCGGTCGGCTACTGGTCCATGCTGGACGTGCTGGTGGTCGGCTTGGTGACGGCGGTCGTCAAGTTCCGCGGCGTCAGCGAGGCCGAGCCACGCATCGGCATCCTGTTCTTCGGCATGGTGGTGGTCCTGACGATGCTGGGGACGCTCGCCTTCGATCCCCGGCTGTTGTGGGATTCACCCTCGAGGCATCCGCCGCATGGCTAGCGAGCCCGTGCAGGCCGCCGAGCCCGTCGTCAAACGACCGGGATGGCACGTGTCAGTCGTGTGGGTCGTACCCATCGTGTGCGCCCTGATCGGCCTGTCCCTGATCGTGCGTCACGAGATCAGCCAGGGACCCACCATCAAGGTGCTTTTCGGGAATTCGGAGGGCTTGGAGGCCAACAAGACCCAGGTGAAATACTTGGACGTGCCGATCGGCAATGTCACCGACATCACCCTGAGCGATGACCTGACGCACGTCATCGTGACCATCGACCTGCTGCGTTCGGCGTCGGGCTTCGCGCGCTCCGACACGCGCTTCTGGGTGGTCAAGCCACGCGTGGGTCTGGGCGGCATCTCGGGGATCGGCACCCTGCTGTCGGGCGCGTACATCGGCGTCGATCCCGGCAAAGGCGGACACAGCCAGAAACTCTTCACCGGGCTGGAAAATCCGCCCGCCGTCACCAGCGAGTCGCACGGCGCGGCGTTCACGCTGCACAGTGCCGATCTCGGGTCCCTCGACATCGGCTCGCCGGTGTATTACCGCCGCCTGCGCGTGGGAAGCGTCGTGCGCTACGCGCTGGATGACGACGGAAGGGGGGTGACCATCGGCATCTTCATCGACTCGCCGAATGACCGGTTCGTCACCGCCGCGTCTCGTTTCTGGAACGCCAGCGGCATCGACCTGTCCCTCGGTGCCGACGGCCTCAAGCTCAGCACCCAGTCCCTGGCAAGCGTCGCTGCCGGCGGGATCGCGTTCTTCGATCCTCAATGGGTGCGCAGCGAGGATCGCAAGCCGGCACCCGCAGGGACGCGCTTCGAGCTCATCAAGGATGAGACCACGGCCATGCAACGGCCGCGTGGCGAACCGATCTACGTCGTGATGCAGTTCGCCAAATCGCTGCGCGGCCTGAGTATAAACGCCCCGGTGGAGCTGATCGGGGTGGAGATCGGCAAGGTCGTCTCGGTCGCGGTCGACTATGATCCGATGACGCATCGCTTCCCGATCGTGGTCGGCGCGCTGCTGTACCCGGAAACACTCGGCCGCATTTTCAACGATACACGCATCCCGCCCGGCGACGGGGCCGGTGCAGACGACGAGGAGCGGCGCATGAGCGTATTGTTGGGCGAGTTGGTGGCACGCGGGCTGCGGGCGCAGACGCGCACCGGCAACCTGCTCACCGGCCAGCTGTACATCGCCATCGACTTCGTGCCGAACGAGCCGCGAATCGCCTTCGACGGCGCGGTGCGGCCGCTGCGGATACCGACCGCCCCCGGCACACTGGATCACGCCCAGGAACAGATCTCCAGCATCGTCGCGAAGCTCGATGCCCTGCCGTTCGATTCCATCGGGCGGCGGCTCGACCGCGGGCTGGGCGGACTCGACACCGCGCTATCGCAACTGAACACCGACATCCTGCCGCAGGCGGGCCGCGCCTTGGACGATGCGCACAAGACCCTGGGGACGGCCGCCGATACGCTCTCGGGTGACTCGACGTTGCGCCGCAACATCGACCGCACCCTCGAGGAATTGCAGCGCTCGGCGCGATCGCTGCGCGCCTTCACGGACTTTCTCGCCCGGCATCCGGAATCGCTGATTCGCGGCAGACCGGCCGATCCGAAGCCCGAGGGCGCGGGAGCCGGTCATGATTAGGGTTTCGAGGTTCGCCGCGACAGCGGCGTTGACGCTGCTCGCGGCGTGCGCATCGGCGCCGACCCAGTTCCTGACACTGCTGCCGCCGCCGGGCGAGGCACACGAGCGTGGTGCGCCGGCCGGCCCGGCTGTAGTCGTCAGCATACCCGGACAGGACGATCAACCGCAGCTGGTGGTGAGGCGCTCCGACGGTTCACTGACGGTGATGGAATCCGAACGCTGGATCGCGCCCTTGGGGGAGGAAATGCAGGCCGCGCTGGTCCTGTCGCTGTCACCGCGGTGGGCGGCGCTGCCACCGGCCCACGTGCGCGTCGACGTGCAGCGATTCGACTCGGTGCCCGGCGACTATGCCTTCATCGAAGCCGCCTGGAGCGTCACCCTGGACGCTCCCCCGAAGCGGTCAGCGTCCTGCCGCAGCGCCATCCGGATTGCGGTCGGCGGTGGCTATCCGGCCCTCGCCGCGGGTCATCGAGCGGCCCTCGAACAGCTCGCCGCCGACATCCTGGCGCAGGCCGCAAACCTGCGGGACGGCGGCGATCCGGCACACTGCCATGGCGTCTCGGGAGCCTGACCCGCAGCCTCGTCAGGCCCGCCGCCATTCAGTGGCCCCGCCCGGCTTGTCCTCGAGCAGGATGCCCGCCGCGCTCAAGCGCTCCCGGATCCGGTCGGATTCCGCAAAGTTGCGCGCGGCACGCGCCTGCCGGCGGGCCTCGAGCAGCGCCGCGATGTCGGCATCGGCGAGTTCGGCGGCACCCGCGCCGCGTTTCAAATACGCCTCGGGATCCTGCTGCAGGATCCCGAGCATCGTCCCCATGGCGCGCAGCGTACCGGCAGCCCGTGCGGTTCCCGCCGCATCGCCCGCGGCCTTGCAGCTGTTGAGGTCGCGCGCCACCCCCTGCAGAACGGCCAGCGCCTCGGGCGTGTTGAAATCATCGTCCATCGCCGCATCGAACGCGCCGAGCGCGGCGCGGTCGGTGTCCGCGCCGTCCCGGGTGTCCTTGAGCGCGCGGTACAGGCCGAGCAGGGTTTCGTCCGCCTGGTCGAGCTGCGCCTCCGAATAGTTGATCGGGCCGCGGTAATGGCTGCTGATCAGAAACAGCCGCAGCACCTCCGGGTCGCGCAGCGTCTTCAGCACGTCGCGCACCGTGAAGAAATTACCCAGCGACTTCGACATCTTCTCATCGTTGATGCGCACGAAACCGTTGTGCATCCAGATCTGCACGAAGGGCGTGCCGCAGGCGGCGCAGGACTGCGCGATCTCGTTCTCATGGTGTGGAAAGGTCAGATCCACGCCGCCGCCATGCAGGTCGAAATAGTCCCCGAGCAGCTCGGTCGACATCGCCGAGCACTCGATGTGCCAGCCCGGCCGGCCGGCTCCCCACGGCGACGGCCAGGACGGTTCGCCCGGCTTGGCCGTCTTCCACAGGACGAAATCCAGCGGATCGAGCTTCGCATCGTCGACCTGGACGCGCGCGCCGGCCCGCAGATCGTCGATTTTCTTGCCCGACAAGCGGCCATAGGCGGCGAATTTTCGCACCGCGTACATCACATCGCCGTTGGCCGCGAGGTAGGCGTAGCCCTTGTCGATCAGTGTGCGGGTCATGGCGATGATGGGCGCGATGAAATCGGTTGCGCGCGGCTCGAGATCCGGTTGCTGCAGGCCGAGCCTTGCGCAGTCCTCGTGCATGGCGGCGGTGAAGCGCTGCGCGAGTTGCGACCAGGATTCGCCGTTGTGCGCGGCGCGCTCGATGATCTTGTCGTCGATATCGGTGATGTTGCGCACGTAGGTGACGGCGAAGCCGCGCGCCCGCAGGTAGCGCTGCACCAGGTCGAACACGGTGAGCATGCGGGCGTGCCCCACGTGGATGTAGTCGTAGACGGTGATCCCGCAGACGTACATGCGCACCTCGCCGTCGCGCAGCGGCACGAACGGTTCCTTTTCGCCCGTGAGCGAGTTACGGATTCTGAGCATGCGATTCGAGGCGGCGGCGCGCCATGTCCGGCGGCATGAGCCTGAGCAGCGGTGCAAGCTCCGGACCGTGCGCCTGGCCGGTGAGCGCGATCCTGAGCGGCAGATACAGATCGGCGCCCTTGCGCCCGGTGCGCTCCTTGAGTATTTGGGTGAGCAGCTTCAAATCGGGGCCCGACTGCGACAGCGCCGCGGCGGCGGCGGCGAAGAACGCGGGACCGGCCGCTTCGACCACGCGCTGCGCATCCGCCCCCAAGGGCGGCAGTTCGCCGCGCAGCACAGCGATCCAGGGCACCGCGTCGGAGGGCAGCACCACGTTGTGCCGCACCAGCTCCGCCAGCGCCGCGTCGTCCGTGCCGAGCCATCGGCCGATGTCCGCCGCGCTCATGCGCTGCAGTGTTTCCTTCTGCCAATGCACGAGCTGCGCTTCGTCGAAGCGCGCCGGCGCCCGGCCCAGATGGTCCGGTCGAAAATGCGCCGGCATTCCGGCGGGCGGCAGCCAGTGCTCGACGTCGCTGGCGTGACCGAGATGAAACAGGTGATTGAGCACGGCCGCGCCCAGGAAGCCGCGCTCGCGAAACTCGCGCACGCTGGTGCTGCCGTGCCGCTTGGACAGCGGTGCGCCGTCGGCACCCACGAGCAGCCCGACGTGGCCGTAAGCCGGCCGGCGCAGTCCCAATGCATCCAGCAGCATCAGCTGCCGCGGCGTGTTGGTCAGATGGTCATCGCCGCGCAAAACCTGCGTGACCCCCATCAGCGAGTCGTCCACGGCGTTGCAGAAGAAGAAGGCCGGTGTCCCGTCCTCCCGCCGTATGATGAAGTCACCGATGTCCGCGGACGGAAAATGCTGCGGACCGTGCACGGCATCGTCGAAATCGACGGCCACTCCGTCGGGAACGGCGAAGCGCAGCGTGGGACGCAGGCCGCGGGCCTGCCGCGCGACGCCTTCGGCCCGGGACAGATTGCGGCACGTGCCGGCGTACCGCGGAGGCTTGCCCGAAACCCGCTGCAGCTTGCGCGACAACTCGAGTTCCTCCGGTGTGCAATAGCACGGATAGGCCCGCTCCTCGGCCTCCAGCCGGGCGAAGAGCCCGGCGTACACCCCGCCGCGCTGCGCCTGGCGGTACGGTGCCGCAGGCCCGCCTACATCGGGCCCCTCGTCCCACCCGAGTCCGAGCCAGCGCAGGTCCCCGATCAGCTCCTCGGTAAAGGATCCGCGGCTGCGCTGCGCATCGGTGTCCTCGATGCGCAGGATGAACCGACCGCCGCTCTTGCGGGCCCACAAATGGCTGAAAAACGCGGTCCGCGCATTTCCCAGATGCAACGATCCGGTGGGACTTGGCGCGAAGCGCGTGACGACTGGCAATGACATTCTTCCGGATTGTACCCATTCGAGTAGAATCACGGAGTATGAAACAGCTATTTCTCGCGCTCGGCCTGCTGTCGGCGCTCACGATGCACGCCGCCGTCGCTGCGGAAAAACCCGCGGCCGCGCCGGCCGCGCCGGCCGCCGCGGCGACCCAGGTCCAGGTGGTCACATCGATGGGCAATTTCGTGATCGAACTGAACCCGGAGCGCGCTCCGCTGACCGTGGCCAACTTCCTGAAGTACGTCGATGAAGGCCATTACAGCCAGACCCTCATTCATCGCGTGGTCGCCAACTTCGTGATCCAAGGCGGCGGCTACGGGGCCGATTACAAGATCAAGCCGGCGGAGCTCAAGACTTTCAACGAATCGGGCAACGGCCTGACCAATCAGCGCGGCACGGTGGGTCTCGCCCGCACCGGCGATCCGCACGGCGGCGATTGCCAGTTCTACGTGAATTTGTACGACAATAACGCGCTCGACCCGAGCCAGACGCGCTGGGGATACGCGGTGTTCGGCAAGGTGGTCTCCGGCATGGATGTCGTCGATCGAATCGGCAACGTTCCCACCGGCGCCAAAGGCCCTTTCAAGGACGATGCACCGCTGCAGCCCGTGCTGATAGAGCGAATCGAGCGGGTGCCCGCACCCTGATCGCGTGGCCACGCTGTTCATTTCGGATCTGCACATCGATGCGGGTCAACCGGCGGTCACCGGGCAGTTCCTGAGTTTCCTTCGCGGCGACGCGGCGAACGCCGAGTCCTTGTACATTCTCGGCGACCTGTTCGAATCCTGGATCGGTGATGACGACGCCGACAGCGCGCAAACCGCGGTGATCGAAGGACTGAATACGCTCACCGCGGGCGGCGTGCCGTGTTTCGTGATGCAGGGTAATCGGGATTTCCTCCTGGGGCCGCGATTCTGCGCCATGTCCGGCGCCCATCTGCTGCCGGATCCGCTGGTCCTCACCCTGTACGGTGAGTCGGTGCTGGTCATGCACGGCGACGCGCTGTGCACGGACGATCGCGCTTATCAGCGCCTGCGCGCCACGGTGCGGGATGCCGGCTGGCAACGGGAATTCCTGGCCCTGTCGGTCTCGCGGCGGCGGGCGCTTGCCGGCGCCGCGCGCAGCGGCAGCCGTGCGCATACGGCCGCCGCGGACCAGGGCATCACCGACGTGAACGCCGCCAGCGTCGCGACGGCACTGCGCACCGCGGGTCTGTCGATGCTGCTGCACGGACATACGCATCGCCCCGCCGTTCACCGATTCGAGGTCGACGGCCGCGCCTGCACGCGCATCGTGCTCGGCGACTGGCATGCACAGGGCAGTGTGCTGCGCTGGGACGAGGAGGGTCAAGAACTGCTGGCGTTGCCGAGATCCGGCACGCCGGAATGAAATCGGAAATCCTCGTCCGGCGAGGTGATCAGTTGCGCTTCGATCCCGGCGAAATCCCGGATGCGCGCATCGATATCGAGGCCGCTGCGCGCCGCGGCGCGGCGCGCCAAATCCATGTAGGTCCTGCCGTGACGCTCTTCGGCGGCCCGCAGCCCGGCGAAGAAACCGCCGAGCGGCTCGCCGACGGCCGGCTCCAGCGCGGCGAAACGCTCGCATGAGCGCGCCTCGATGAAGGCGCCGCAGATCATCAGATCCAGCTCGCGCCGCGGCTCGGCCCGCGCCACCAGCCGGCGCAGGCACCCGGCATAGCGTCCCGGAGCCAGGCGGCGCGGCACGATGTGCAGCGTTCTCAGGAGCTTCGCCACCTGTTCGTAGTGGCGCAATTCCTCGCGTGCCAGGCGCGACAGCTTATCGGCGAGCTCCAGATCCTCCGCATAGGCGAACATCAGTGCGAGCGCCGTGGACGCGGCCTTCTTTTCGCAATTGGCGTGATCCAGCAGCAGCAGATCGGGTGCGGCGCGGGCCGCGGCGATCCAGCCTGCGGGCGTCGGCGCGAGCAGCAGGCTCACGCCGGCTGCTCGAGCCCGGCGATGGCGCCGAGCAGTTCGCCTGCCGATTGATAGCGATCCTCGGGCGATTTTGCGAGCAGGCGGCGCAAAATGCCCGCGTATGGCGCGAATTGCCGGTTGATGGGCGGTATGTCGGCGCGCTTGTGCTTGTAGATGACCTCCATCGCGGTCGAGCCGGTGTACGGCTTCGCGCCGGTCAGCATCTCGTAGAAGATGACCCCGAGGCTGTACAGGTCGCTGCGCGCGTCGACCAGCTCGGCGTGGCCCTGTTCCGGGCTCATGTAGTACGGAGTGCCGAAGATCTCGCGGGTACCGGTCAGATCGACGTCGAGGCCATTGGCCTTGGCCAGTCCAAAATCGATCAGACAGAGGGAACCGTCGGCGCGCAGCATCACATTGGCCGGCTTCAGATCCCGATGCAGCACCCCCACCGTATGCACGGCGTTCAGGGCGCTCGCCATCTGCCGCAGGTAGCCGACCGCCGTAGACGGGGTCAGCGGCGATTTCATGCGGTTGCGCAGATCGCCCGCCGGAAAATGTTCCATCGCGATGTATGCGTGATCATCCGCCACGCCGAGATCGTGGATGCGCACGATGTTCGGATGGTTCAGGCCCGCCACGATCTCATATTCCTGCAGGAAGCGGTCGAAGCTCACGATGCGTTCGGAGACGTCGGGCACCTGGCTGAAGACCTTCAGGACCACCAGGCTGCCGGCGCGCTCGCTCTCCGCCAGATAGATCGTGCACATGCCGCCGCTGCCGACCTGCTTGATGCAGCGATGTCCGCGAATCATCACCGAACCGAAGCGGTAGCGCTGCTCGTAATCGGGATGGGAACGCAGCGTGGCGAGCCGCTGGCGGTGCTCGTGCGAGGCATCGTTCAGACCGCGCAGCAGCGCCTTTCGGTCGAGCTTGCGGCCGTAGACGCGATACAGGCCGTGCTGTGCCGGGGGGGCGCCGTGAGGCTCATCGCGCAGTGCCACCAGCACCACGGGTGCGAAGTCCGGCTTGGCCGCCAGATTGGCCGCGAGCTGCTCGACGTCTGCGGTCGGCGGCGTACCCACCAACACCACCGCGTCGAATCCGGCTGCCGTGAACTCAGTCTCCAGCGGTGCATCCTCACCCAGGCGGTGATCGATCACCGTGGCGTCCGGCCACTCGACCTCGACGTGCTTTCGGACCAGCAATCGATAGTCGGCGCTAGCCGCCATTAACAACAGTCGCAGACTCATGACGGTGGCGCTGCACCAGCGCTTCGTCTACAAGACGCGGACCGATTTGAGGCCCCGGCGCGTGCCGTCGCGGCGCTGCTGCTTCGCTTCGTCGGAACGCTCGAGTTGCAGACGCTTCAGATATTCCGGCGTGACGTCGCCGGTGACGTACTCGCCCGAGAAGCAGGACGTGTCGAAATCCTTGATCTTCGCGTTGTCATGGCGCACCGCGTGCTCCAGGTCGTGCAGATCTTGGTAGATGAGCCAGTCGGCGCCGATGATGTCGCGCACCTGCTCATCGGTATGACCGGCGGCGACCAATTCCGAGGCGTCCGGCATGTCGATGCCGTAGACATTCGGATAGCGCACCGGCGGCGCCGCGGAGGCGAAATACACCTTCTTGGCGCCCGCCTCCCGGGCCATGTCGATGATCTGCGCGGAAGTCGTTCCGCGCACGATGGAATCGTCCACCAACAGCACGGTCTTGCCGCGAAATTCCAGATCGATCGCGTTCAATTTGCTGCGCACCGATTTCGAGCGCTGTTCCTGTCCCGGCATGATGAAGGTGCGGCCGATATAGCGGTTCTTGATGAAGCCCTCCCGATACTTGACGCCCAGCCGCTGCGCCACCTGCACCGCGCTCGTGCGGCTGGTGTCGGGTATCGGAATGACGACGTCGATGTCGTGATCGGGACGTTCCCGCTTGATCTTCTCGGCCAGCCGCTCACCCATGCGCAAACGCGCCTTGTAGACCGAGATATTGTCGATGATCGAGTCCGGACGGGCAAAATAGACGTATTCGAATATGCAGGGCGTGTGCCGGGCGGCCGCGACGCATTGTTGCGCGTAGAAACGCCCCTGCTCGTCGATGAACACGGCCTCGCCGGGCGCCACGTCGCGCAGCAGCTCGAAGCCCAGCATGTCGAGCGCCACGCTTTCGGAGGCGAGCATCCATTCGGAACCCTTCTTCGTCTCGCGCTTGCCGATCACCAGCGGCCGGATGCCGTTCGGATCGCGGAAACCGAGGATGCCGTGGCCGATCACCATGGCCACCACCGCATATCCGCCGCGGCAGCGGCGGTACACCGCATTCGCCGCCGCGAAAATGTCGGCCGGAGTGACCCGCGGCGTGCCGACGCGCTGCAGTTCGGAGGCCAGCACATTGAGCAGCACTTCGGAATCGGAGGTGGTGTTCAGGTGTCTGCGGTCCTCGCGCACCAGCACTTCGGTAAGCTCGCGTGCATTGGTGAGATTGCCGTTGTGTCCCAGGCAAATGCCGTACGGGGAATTGACGTAGAACGGCTGCGCGTCGTGCGCGCTGTCGCAGCCCGCGGTGGGATAGCGTACGTGGCCGATGCCGATGTTGCCCTTCAACTTGAGCATGTGTTTTTGTTGGAAGACGTCGCGCACCAGACCGGAATCCTTGCGCATGAACAACTCGCCGTCCTCGGAGGTCATGATTCCGGCTGCATCCTGGCCACGGTGCTGCAATACCGTCAACGCGTCATAGATCCGCTGATTGACGGCGCCCACACCCACCATTCCGACGATTCCGCACATGAAAAGGACCTCCGGGCTACTTGACCTTGACTCCGGTCAGGCGCTCGAGCTTGGCCCAGGGTTCGCCATTTTCACCCACCATGGCCCGCAGCCAGTCGCCCACCGTCTCACCATAGGGAATCAGCATCGAACGACCCCACCAGGGCTCATGATTCAACTGCAGCAGCTCTCCGCCGATGATCAGCAGTCCCACCAGCACCATGCCGCGGGCCAGACCGAACATGATGCCCATGACCCGGTCCAGGATGCCGAATCCGATCTGGCGCATGAAATGTCCCAGCAGCATGCCGAACACCACCCCGATCAGCACGACGGCGATCAGGACGATGATGCGCCCCACCCAGGGCCGCACCGCCGGCGCGGCCAGCAGGCCGCCGAGGTGCGATTCGACCACCGGACCGTAAACCCAGGCGGCCCAAATGCCCACCACCCAGAACACGAGCGAGACCGCCTCGCGTATGAAACCGCGCAGCAATCCGGTGATGGTCGAGGCCAGCAGCACAAACAGAATGAGGACATCGGCTCCGGTCAAGCTTCCACCCCGAATCTCGCAACTGACATATTCTACCGGAGGTGGCCGCAGCGTGCCGTGAAACGATGCGCAGTTGCGCGCTTACGTCGCCGGCGGAACCAGTGTCGCGGCGTGACCCTGCGCCTTGAGCTTCTCGACCGCCCGCACAGCCGCGTCCCGGTCGGCCATGGGACCGGTTCGAACTCGATGCCGCAGCTGCGCACCCGAGCCGCTGGTCGACAGATACACCGCGTAGCCCTGCGCCTTCAGTTGGCGGACGAGCTTTTCGGCGTTCTCCCGGCTCGCAAAGCTGCCGAGCTGCACCACCCACTCCCCGCCGGCTTGCAACGGCTTTGCCGATATGGGGGATGCCGCGGCGGATTCAACCGGCGCCACCGGGGCGCCGGCTGACTTTGGCAGTGGTTTGATCGGCGACCGCGCACCGCCGACCGGCGATGCAGTGGACGGCGAGGGTGCGGGGGATGCGCCGCCGGCGGCGATTGCGTTGCCCGGTGCCGCCCCGGCCGGCGGCGCCGCAGCGGCGGGCGCCGGCGAGGTTCGCGCGGAATCGGCCAGGTCGACGGTGTAGCTGCGCACGGCGTCGGGCGCCGCAGGCGGCGGCGCGCCCGGTTTGGGTCCCGACAGCATCTCCGGCACCACCAACACGATGATCGCCACCAGGATGCTGGCGCCCACCAGACGTTCTTTAACGCGACGATCCATGATCTGCAGCAGTATATTCGCGATCCCCGGCCGGCGGCAGCAAGCCTTTTGCCTCCAGCCAATCGAGTGCCGGACCGACCGTGTGGAAGGAGCCGAACACGACGATGCGATCGGCGCCGCCGGCGGCGGCGAGCGCCGCCTCGCAGGCATCGGCGACGCTGCCGGCGTGCGCGGCTGGGGCGTCCAGCTGTGCGGCGACGCGTGCGGCGAGCGCGGCGCCGCTGCTGCCGCGGACGCCGTCCGTCGAGGCAAACCACCAGCCGTCCACGCAGCCGCGCAGCTCTGCGGCGATCGACGGCGCGTCCTTGTCGGCGAGGATGCCGCAGACGGCCAGCGTGCGTCCGGCCACGGGCAATGCGCGCAAATTGCGCGCGAGCACCCGCGCCGCATCCGGGTTGTGGGCCACATCCAGTATCCAGGCCGGCAGGCTCGCGCGCACCGGCGCCAACCGCTGGAAGCGACCTGCCAGCCGCACCTGGGTCAATCCCCCGGACACCGCCGCCGCCGGCACATGGATGCGCGGCCCGAGCTCCTCGAGGACGGCAATCGCCGTGGCCGCATTGTCATACTGGGCATCCCCGCGGAGCGCCGGCGCCGGCAAATCCTCGAGGCTCCAGACGCTGCCGCGGTAGCTCCAGCGGGACCCGTGCCGGAGGACATCGTAATCGACGCCGAGCTGCTTGACTCTGGCGCCGACCGCCGCCGCGAGGTCGGTGAGCACTGCCGGCATGCTGCGGCTGCCGAGTACGGCGGCGCGGCCGCGACGGAATATCCCGGCCTTTTCGCGTGCGATGGCATCCAAGGTGGTGCCGAGGAACTCCTGATGGTCCAAGCCGATGCTGACAACCACGGCGACGTCGGCATCTACCGCATTGACCGCATCGAGGCGCCCGCCCATGCCGATTTCGAGCACCCAGGCATCCAGCCGCGCCGACTCGAAGACCAGCAGCGCCGCCAGGGTGTTGTACTCGAAGAACGTCAGGCCGACGTCACCGCGCGCGCGCTCGATCCTCTCGAATGCCGCCAGCAGTTCTGCCGTGTCGACGAATCGCCCGGCGATGCCGATGCGTTCGCGGTAATCGCGCAGGTGCGGCGAGGTGAAGGCACCGACCCGCAAGCCCGCCGCCGCCATAATCGCCCCGCAATGGGCGGCCACGGAACCCTTGCCGTTGGTGCCGGCGATGCTGATCACCGGAGCGGCAGGCTTGTGCCAGTTCAGCCGCTCGAGCACCGTCGTGATCCGTTCCAGGCCGAGATCGATGACCTGCGGATGCAGCGTCGCCTGGTAAGCCATCCATTCTTCGAGACTACGCAGCGACACTCACCGGGAATCAGGCGGCGACGGGTTCTTTGCCGGTCAGCAGGCGCAGAATCGCGCCGATGCGATCGCGCAATTCGCGCCGATCGATGATCATGTCGAGCGCGCCATGCTCCAGCAGGAATTCGCTGCGCTGAAAGCCTTCGGGCAGCGTTTCGCGCACGGTTTGTTGGATGACCCGCGGACCGGCGAAGCCGATCAGGGCTTTGGGTTCGCCGATGTTGATGTCCCCCAGCATCGCCAGGCTCGCCGAGACCCCGCCCGTCGTCGGATCCGTCATCACGGAAATGAACGGCAGACGCGCCTCGGACAGCCGCTTGAGCGCGGCGCTGGTCTTGGCCATTTGCAGCAGCGAGTACAACGCCTCCTGCATGCGCGCCCCCCCGCTCGCCGAGAAACACACCAGCGGCATGCGATGCTCCAGGCTGTGCTCGACCGCGCGGACGAATTTCTCGCCCACCACCGAACCCATCGATCCGCCCAGGAAGCGGAATTCGAATGCACACGCGACCACATCCAGCCCCGCCAGCTTGCCCGCCATCACGACCAGCGCGTCACGCTCGCCGGTCTGTTTCTGGGCCTGCAGCAGGCGGTCCTTGTATCGCTTGGAATCCTTGAACTTGAGCGGATCCTCCGGCTCGATCTTGCCGGCAATTTCCGCCGTGGAACCCATGTCGAGGAATTTCAGCAGCCGTTCGCGGCCGTGGATGCGCATGTGGTGGCTGCATTTCGGGCACACATGGAGGTTGCGCTCGATCTCGGCCTTGTAGAGCACCGCGTCACAGGCCGGACATTTGGTCCACAGGCCCTCGGGCACCGAACGGGTGCGGCGCTCGGTTTTGATGCGCGACGGGACGATTCGCTCGAACCAGGACATGACCCATCTTAAACCAAAAGCCGGGCCTCCCACATCGGAATGCGGAATGCAGGCGGATACTCGACGCGCCACAAATACAGCCCCGCGGCCGGTGCCGTGGCGCCCGCCAGGCGTCGCTCGCCGCTCGCCAGCACCGCGGCCATGGCGGCCGCCGGATCGGCCGCCGTCTGCACCTCGAGCAGGGTGCCGACGATGTTGCGCACCATGTGATGCAGGTAGGCGTTGGCCGTGATCTCCAGCCATACGCAATCGCCGTCGCGCTGCACGTGCACCCGTTCGAGGCGCCGGATCGGCGTCTTGGACTGGCACTCCACCGAGCGGAACGCCGAAAAATCATGCTCGCCGAGCAGCGTCTGCGCACCACGGTGCATGGCCTCCGCGTCCAGCGGCCGGTGCACCCACGCGGTGCGCATCCGCTGCAGGGCCGGGCGCGCGCTGCGGTTCATAATGTAATAGCGGTAGGTGCGCCGGATGGCCGAATGGCGCGCGTGGAACGCGCCGTCGACTTCCACTGCCCACTGCAGGGCGATGGAAGGCGGCAGACGGGTGTTGGAACCGAGCACCCAGGCGCGCGGCGTACGCGCGGCGCTGGTGTCGAAGTGGATCACCTGTGCGACCGCATGCACGCCGCCGTCGGTGCGCCCCGCGCAGACCGCCGCGACCGGGTGTCCGGCGACGAACCCTATCGCCTCCTGTACTGCGTCCTGGATCGATGCCGAATGAGTCTGGGATTGCCAGCCCGCGAAGTCCGTGCCGTCATATTCGACGATGGCGGCAACACGGCCCGTGGCAGGCACGTCAACCGGGCAGGGATTCGATCAGGCGCTGCGCTTCCTGTTTCTGGCTGGCGGAGCCTTCCTGCACGACTTCTTCGAGAATGCTGCGCGCACCCTCCGGATCGCCCATGTCCATGTAGGCGCGCGCCAGATCGAGTTTGGTGCCCACTTCGCTCATGGTCACCGGTTCCAATTCCGGCAGGGCGAGTTCGGCGCGCTTGAGCTTGGCGGTGTCGGACTGGGTGCTGGTGCGCGCGGTCGACTGATCCGAGCCGTTCAGCGCCTCGCCCACGTCGAGATCCACGACGCGGCTGCGCTGACTGGCCTCGAAAACCTCGCTGGAAAAGACATCCTCGGCGGCGCGCGGCTGTTCCACCGTGTCGCCCACCACGTTGTCGCCGGCGCCGAGCGCCGTGGCCAGCCGATCCAGATCCAAGTCGACACTGTCGCCGCTGATTTCGCGCAGTTTCGAGGTAGATTCCAGATCGCCGCGCTCGGGTTCCTGCGGATCGACGATTCCGGCATTCTTCAGCCGCGAGGTCGAACCCGTGTCGTATTCCCGCGGCATCTGTACGGTCGGTGCCGAGTCCGGAGCGATGATCGAGGTCTTGATGTCGTCGTTGCTGGTCTCGAGTTCGGATATGAACGAAGCCTCGAGTTCGCGTTCGATCTCGGTCAGGTCGCGTTCGTGCGAGCGGCTGTCCGCCTCCGCCATCAGGCGGCGCGACCGGTCGTCCATGCCGGCGATCATGGTGGGCGTTTCGCCCTGATCGGTCTGCTCCAGGTGCGCCAGACTGGCGGGGGTGGAGCCGTTTTCATCCAGTCCGTCCAGATCCAATCCCAGATCGTCGAGCGAGACCTCCGCGGTCTGTTCCGCACCGACCTGTCCGAGCTTGGTGGAAATCCGCCCGCGCACGTCCGCCGGGTTGACGATGGGCGATTCTGTCGTGGGCGCATCGTGGAAGTTCATGAGCTCGGATTCGACCGTGGGCTCATCGTGCGGCGCCACGGCGTGGGTGGTCGAATCGTCCGCACCGCGCTCCGGCGCATCCAGGGTGAAGTCCAATCCCGAGCCGCTCTTCAGGCCCCGCTCGGTGTCCGCCGCGATCGTGTCATCGCCCTCCTTGGCGAGCGAATGATCCAGACTGCTGCGTTCACCCTCGGGATCGCCGAACAGGTCGATGTCGACGCGGTTCTCGCCGCCCTCGAGGTTCAGGTCGACCAGCGCACCCGCGCCGCGGCCGGAGCCCGCGGAGGCGGCGAACATCGGGTCGTCCGGGCAGATCTGCCTGCCCATGATGACGATCTTGTCCCACTCACCCGCAGGTGCCTGATCGCGGGTCGCCTGGAGCGCCTTGGCGGTCTGCAGAAACAGATCCTTGTTGCCCCAGACGAAATAGATTTCCAGCAGCTTGAGCTTGAGGTCGCGGCGATCCGGTTCGCGCTCGAGCGCGATGCGCACCAGGTCGGCGGCCTGGTCATACAGGCCGTAGGCCATGTGAAAGTCCGCCTCGGCCAGGGGATCGCCCTGATCGAGGTTGACCGCGCTTTCGCTCGAGAGGGTGTCATCGGGCGACGGCGGTTTGGTTTCGACCGTATCGCTGACGCGCTGCGCCGGGGCTTCGAATTCGGGCGTCTTGTGCTGGCCGGACTCTTCGACCACGAACGCGGAGTCACGATTCTTGGCACGCAGCGCCATCAGCTTGGCGGTCGGATCGCGCCCTTCGTCGGCGACGTCGGTCGCGGCCATGGCGGCGAAATCGCCGATCTGATCCTGCTGCCGGCGCCTCCACGCGGCGAACCCCAGGCCCGCGAGCAGCGCCAGGATCACCGCGGCGGGAATCCACCAATTATCGGCGAGCCAGTCGATCCAGGTCCCGCCGGCGGCGGAACCGGGGGTCGCTGCCGGCGGCTTTTGCGCCACCACCGGCGCGGGCGGCGCTGTCGAGGGCACAGGCGCGGATGCCGTGGCCGGCGCAGGCGTCGCGGCAGCCGGGGGCGCGGGCGTCGGCGTCGGAGCCGGCGTGGGAGCCGGAGCGGCGGTGGGCGCCGGAGGCGCCGCGGCCACCACCGGAGCGGGCGGCGGCGCCGCCACCGGGGGCACCGCAGCGGCCGCGCCCAGCTTGCGCTGCAGTTCGCTGAGCTCCGCATTGCGCACATCGAGCAGCCGCTGCGACTGATCGAGCTTGTTTTGCAAATCCTGGATCTTGTCCTTCAAGGCGGCGTCGGCATTCGTCTCGCCGGTTTGACCCGTACCCGGCTTCGCCCCGGCGCCTGCCGGCGCCGCGGTACCGGCCGGGGTCACCAGCCGCAGGTGGCCATTGCCGGCGACACGGCCGTGCCAGGCGGACATCTGGCGGCGCACTTCGCTGATGGCCTCGGTTTGATTCAGGGCGGCGATTTCATCGGCACCCGGTACGCGCAGAATGGCACCGCGTCGCAGAAGATTGATGTTGCCCTCGAATGCCTGGTTGTTCGCGCGGTACAGGGCGATCATGGTCTGGTCAACCGCGGCCGGATCGGTCGTGCCCGGCCGCAGGCTGCGCGCAATGCGCGACAAGGTGTCGCCCTTGGCGACGCGATAGGTGCCGGCGACGGCGGGCACCACCGCAGCCGGCGCCGGATTCGATTCAGGCTGGGTCTGCGGCGCGCGCGGCGGCGCAGCGGCGGGACGCGGCGGCGGAGCGGTCGGCGCCGTCACCGGTGCGGCCAGTGGCGCGGCCACCGGCGCGGCCCCGGCCGCGCTTTCGCCCGGCGTGTACACCGGCGGGTCGAGCAGCACGGTGTATTCGCGCATCAAGCGCCCGCGCGCCCAATTGACTTCGACCAGGAAGGTGACGAACGGCTCGGGAATCGCATCGCTGGAGCGCACCATCAACACGTCGCGGCCGTCCTTGCCCTTGCCGACCTTGAAGGTCAGGCTCGACAAGAACGGCGGCCGGTCGATTCCGTAGCGGGTGAAGGCATCGCGGCCGGCAAGCGATGCACGCAGTGCGGTCAATTCATCGGGGGTGGCCGCGATCAGGTCGATGTCCGCGTTCAACGGCTCGTTCAGGGCAGAATTCAAATGAATCTCGCCGAGGCCCAACGCCCAAGACAATGACGGGCATAGGAGACACGCCGTGATCAGCAGGCGAGGCAGCATCGCGGACATTCCTACTCCAAAAATGCCGGCAGGCAAGCACTTAAAGTTCATTGTGTTAGAGGCGCTTGGAAGCCAATTCTCATTTGCCCTGTAAATAAGTTTTGAACTATAGCTCACTGCGAACCATTTACCAAAATCTGGGCCGCCGAAACTGCGTTATGCGCCGCACATTTCCGAACATTATCGGCCATCACCCAAAAATTTAGAGACCGGTCACGGCTCGGATCGGTACGGATGCGCCCCACATACACCTGATCGGGGGCGGAGGCCAGAACCGCCGGTGTCGGTACTTGCGCAGCCGAGTCCGGTTCAATGACACTCAGCCCATTGCTGCTATGCAGCATAGCCGCGGCGGCGGCGGCGGACAACTCGCGTTCGAGCCGCACGTGCACCGCCAAGCCGTGGCCGAAGAACACCGGCACCCGGACCGCGGTGATATTGATCTGCAGGTCCGGCAAACCGAGCACGCGGCGGGTTTCGGCAATCATGCGCGCCTCCTCCCGGGACATGCCATCCGCGCCGAGATCATCGACCAGCGGGATCACGTTGAAGGCGATCTGGCGGCCGAAGCTGCGGCCGGCCGCCTTCTTGCCGCTCAGCAGGGCCACGGTCTCCGCCGCCAACGCTTCCATGGCCGCGCGCCCCCTGCCCGACACCGCATGGTAGGTCGCGACCTCGACCCGTTCGAGCCCCGCCGCCGCATGCAGCGGTGCAAGCGCGGTCGCGAGTGCGACGCTGGCGCTGCCCGGCAGCGCGATCAGCCCGCGCATCGATTGTCGCGCCAGCACCCCGGCATTGACGTCGACCGCCACCAGCGGCACCTCGCTGCGGCCTCGAAACGCACTGGAGCTGTCGATCACCCATGCATGGCGTGCAGCGGCCTCGGCATAGCGCTCGGCCACCGCTGCACGGCTGCAAAAGAACACCAGATCGACCCGCGAGAAATCGAATGCGTCGATCGCGCCTACCTCGATTTTGCGATCCGCGGCGCCCGTCTGCGCGCCGATATCCCGGGCATCCTCGAGCGCATGCAGCTCGGCATATTCGATTTTGCGCGACCCGATCTCGTCGATCACCGCCTCCCCGATCAGGCTGGTGGCGCCGACCACGGCGATGCGCAGGGTCGCGGCGATGGCGTTCACGGTCGCGCCATGATGTTCGGGGTGCCCGACACGACGTCGGCGCATTGCGCGCGGTGGCGCAGATGGTGATCCATGAGCACGATGGCGAGCATGGCCTCGGCAATGGGGGTGGCGCGGATGCCGACGCACGGATCGTGGCGTCCGGTAGTGATGATCTCGGCCGGGTTGCCCTGCACGTCGATGGTCTGTCCGGGCACCGTGATGCTCGAGGTCGGCTTGAGCGCGAGGCTGACCACGATGTCCTGTCCGGAGGAGATGCCGCCGAGCACGCCGCCCGCATGATTGCTCTTGAAGCCGTGCGGCGTGAGCTCGTCGCGATGCTCGGATCCGCGTTGCGAGACACTGCGAAACCCGTCGCCGATCTCCACGCCCTTGACGGCGTTGATGCCCATCATGGCGCTCGCCAGGTCCGCGTCGAGGCGTCCGAAGACCGGCTCGCCCAGGCCGGGGGGCACGCCGCTCGCGACCACCGTGACGCGCGCGCCGATGGAATCCCCCGCTTCGCGGATCTTCCAGATGAATTCCTCGAGTTCCCGGATGCGGCTGGGATCGGGGCAGAAGAACGGATTGTCGCGCGCGGCCGCCGGATCGAGCGGCTCGAGCACGAGCGGTCCGAGCTGCGCAAGGTACCCGACGATGGCCACGTGCAGCCTCTCCGCCAGATATTTTCGGGCGATGGCCCCCGCCGCGACGCGCATGACGGTTTCGCGCGCCGATGAACGGCCGCCGCCGCGATAATCCCGAAAGCCGTATTTTTGCTGGTAGGTGTAGTCGGCATGTCCGGGCCGGAACCGATCCTTGATTTTTTCGTAGTCGCGCGAGCGCTGATCCTCGTTGTTGACCAGCAGGCCGATCGGCGTGCCCGTGGTCATCCCCTCGAAAACCCCGGACAGGATGCGCACCGTGTCCGACTCGCGCCGCTGAGTGGTGAACTGCGAGGTTCCGGGACGCCGGCGCTCGACGTCGGCTTGCAGGTCCGCCTCGCTCAACGCCAGTCCGGGCGGGCAACCGTCGACGATGCAGCCGAGCGCCGGGCCGTGGCTCTCACCGAAGCTGGTCACCGTGAACATTTTTCCGAAAGTATTTCCGGCCACTACTGCCCAATCTCCAGGTTCGCGCCCAAGTCCTGCGCCCGCAATACGAAAACGCCGCCGCCGCCCATGTCGATATGGGGCCAGATGAACCGCAGATGCGGGAAGCTCCGCAGCAGCGCACGCTCGGAATTGCCCACCTCGACCACCAGGATGCCGCCGTCCGACAGATGCCGGTGCGCACCCGCCAGAATGACCCGCACCGCATCCAGCCCGTCGGCGCCCGCGGCGAGACCGAGTTTCGGCTCGTGCCGGTATTCGCGCGGCAGGCGGCGGATCTCGGCGCGCCCCACATAGGGCGGATTGCTCACGATGATATCGTAACGGCGGCCCCGCACCGCGTCGAAATAATCGGAGCGCAGCACTGCGACGCGGGCGGTGAGGCCGAGCTTGCGCGCATTGCGGCGGCAGACCGCGAGTGCCCCGGCGCTGATGTCCACGGCGTCGACCGCTGCGCGCGGAAACGACCGCGCACAGGCCATGGCGATCGCGCCCGAGCCGGTGCCGAGATCCAGGATGCGGCGCACGCGCCGCGCCCCGATCCATGGATGGAAGCGCCGCTGCACGAGTCCGGCGATCGGCGAGCGCGGCACCAACACGCGCTCGTCCACGTACAGCTCGAGTCCGGCGAAAAAGGCGCGCCGGGTGAGGTACGCAAGCGGTACGCGTTCGGTCATGCGACGCTGCAGCAATTCGTCGACCCGCCGGCGGTGGCGCAGCGACAGCGGCCGCAGGTACGCGCGCGCGCCGGCCTTGTGGGCGATACCGGCGGCGAAGAACACCAGCTCCGCCGCTTCATCGCGCGCGTTGTCGGTGCCGTGCCCGAAGTGCACGCCGGCCCGTCCGAGCACGCGCGCGCAGCGTGCGATGGCCGCGCCGACGGTTTCCATTTCAGACACGGTTTTCTTTCCAGTATGGGATAATCGCCGCATGGCAAACCGCCCGAGACTCCTGACCGCCGCTTTCATCGCCATGGTAGCTGCAGCCGGCGCCGCCGCCGCGCTGTTCTGGCGCCAGTCTGCAAACGCCCCGGTGGCGCTCGCCACCGGCACGTATCTCGCCGCGCACGACGAATTGCCGGATTTTAACCTCATCGATGAGCATGGAAAGGAATTCGCACGCGCCAACTTGCGCGGCCATTGGTCGATGCTGTTCTTCGGCTTCACCAATTGTCCGGATCTCTGTCCGGCCACGCTCACCACTCTCGCCGCGATGGAAAAGCGCCTGCGCGCCGACGCCGATCCGGTGCGCCCGCAGGTGGTGTTCATTTCGGTCGATGCGCAGCGCGACACGCCGGAGCAGCTGGCGCGTTTCGTGCCGAATTTCGATCCCGAGTTCATCGGACTGACCGCGCCCAGCCAGCCGGCCATCGAGGCGGTCGCCGCCCGCATGGGCGTGGCTGCGGGCATCCGTCTGCAAAGCGACGGCAGCTACAGCGTTGATCACACCGCGGCCATCTTCGTCGTGGATCCCGCCGGCCGGCTGACCGCGATACTGACGGGTCCGTTCGGCGTGGACACCCTGCTGGCGGATTTCCGGCGCCTCGTCGCCGCCCGGGCATGACCGCCGCGACATCGGCGTTCGTCTGGCTGCAGTACCTCATACCCCAGCACGGTCTGTCGCGCCTGGTGCTCGCAGCCACGCGGGTTCGCGTGGTCTGGTTCAAGAACCTGCTGATTCGCGGATTCCTCAAGCTCTATGCGGTGAATCTTGATGAGGCCTCGCCCGGCGACGCCGGTCAATATGCGACCTTCAACGAGTTCTTCACGCGCGCGCTGAAGCCGCATTGCAGGCCGGTCGCGGCGGACCCGGCCATCGGTTCGCCGGTGGACGGCACGGTGAGCGAATGCGGTCTGATCGACGGCGACCGGCTGCTGCAGGCCAAAGGCCGCTACTATTCGCTGTCGGAGCTGACGGCCCGCCAGCCCTGGACGGAGCGCTTCGAGGGCGGCTCCTTTGCGACCATCTATCTGGCGCCGTTCAATTACCACCGGATCCACATGCCGCTCCGTGGCGAGCTGCTCGACACCGTGTATGTACCGGGCCGGCTGTTCAGCGTCAACGGCGCCACGGCACGGGCGGTGCCGCGCCTGTTCGCGCGCAACGAACGGATCGTGATGCGCTTCGCGACGGCGGCCGGCGACCTCGCGTTGGTGATGGTCGGCGCCCTCAACGTCGGCAGCATGGCGACGGTGTGGGCGGGCGACATCACACCCGCCAGGCGCCGCCGGGTCACCCGCCTGCCGTCCGTGCGCTTGGCGCTCGGCAAGGGCGCCGAACTCGGCCGCTTCAACATGGGGTCGACCGTGATCCTGTTGTTCGAGCCGAAGCGCGCTGGCTGGGATGAGCGGCTCGGCGCCGGCCGCCGCGTGCAGGTCGGCCAGGCCATCGGCAGCTTTCGCCAATCGCCGGATACATGAGCGCGGACTGGCGCCCGACGGCCGCTCCCGGCGCACTCGCGCACCGCGCCGCCATGCTGGCCCGTACCCGCGACTTTTTTGCCGAACGCGGCGTGCTCGAGGTGGAAACGCCCGTCTTGAGCTCGGCTGGAACCTGCGATCCGCAGATCGAATCGTTGACCACCGAGGTCGCCGGCGCCGGTCGTTTTTATCTGGGCAGCTCGCCGGAATTTGCCATGAAGCGGCTGCTCGCGGCCGGCAGCGGCGACATCTACCAGGTGTGCAAAGTTTTCCGCGATGGCGAGCGCGGCCGCTGGCACGCTCCGGAATTCACCATGATCGAATGGTACCGGCTGGGCCGGGACGACGCGAGCCTGATGACGGAAGTCGAGGATCTGGTGTCGCATCTGCTCGCCCCGCAACGCCGGCTGGCGCCGGCCGAGCGGCTCACCTATGCCGCGGCGCTGCGGCGCCACGCCGGCGTGGATGCCCATGGCGACGATGCCGAGCTCGAGGGCGCCGTCGCCGCCCACGGCATCGTTTGCAACGCCGTGCTCGACCGCGACGCCAGATTGGATCTGTTGATGAGCCACGTCGTCGGGCCGAAGCTCGGCGTGGAGCGCCCCTGCTTCATCCACGACTACCCCGCCTCGCAGGCGGCTCTGGCGCGAATCAAGCCGGGACCGCCGTCCGTTGCGGCGCGCTTCGAGTTGTATATCGACGGCCTCGAACTCGCCAACGGATTCCACGAGCTCGGAGCGGCGCAGGAGCAGCGCTCGCGCTTCATGCACGATCTTGAGACGCGGCGAGGGCGCGGCCAACCGCTGCCGCCCGTCGATGAACGCCTGCTTGCGGCCCTGGCGCACATGCCGGATTGCGCCGGCGTGGCACTCGGCTTCGACCGGCTGGTCGCCATCGCCGTGGGTGCGACGGGGCTGCGCGAAGCCATGGCGTTCAACGACAACGCCTGATCGGCGCTCACGCGCGCAGCTTGCGCCTCAATTCTTGCCGCGCGACAGATACTCTCCGGTGCGGGTGTCGATGCGCAGAATCTCGCCCTCGTTGATGAACAGCGGGACCCGGACCACCGCGCCGGTTTCGAGCTTGGCGGGCTTCGAGCCGCCGGTGGCGGTGTCGCCGCGCACGCCGGGGTCGGTCTCGATCACCTTCAGCTCCATGTGCGCCGGCGGTGTCACCTGCAGGGGAACGCCGTTCCACAGTGTGATGATGCAGATCGTGCCGTCCTTGATCCACTGCGCGCCCTCGCCCACCGCCTCCTTGGAGGCCGTGAGCTGCTCGAAGGTGTCCGGCACCATGAAGTGGAAGAAATTGCCGTCGCTGTACAAATATTGCATTTCCGTGTCGACCACGTCGGCGGCCTCCACCGTGTCCCCCGACTTCCAGGTGCGCTCGATGGTGCGGCCGGTCTTGAGGTTCCGGACGCGCACCCGGTTGAAGGCCTGCCCCTTGCCGGGCTTGACCATCTCGTTCTCGACGATCACGTACGGATCGCCGTCGATCAGGATCTTGAGACCGGATTTGAATTCATTCGTGCTGTAGTTCGCCATCGATGGCCTCGGAGCGTTTGGCCCGTTATGCGGTGGGCGCGACAAAGGGCGCGTATGATAGCCGCATCCCGCAGCGCAAGCCAATTGCGCCGCTCCCGGGGCCTACGACGCCGGTCCCAGTTTCGCGAATTTCCTGATGCTACACTTTCCGGAGGTTTTATCAGGAATGTATCGATGAGACGGCCGTGACCGAACAGAGGGCAGTCCCCATGATCGTGATGACGAGGTCGCAGGACCACGTCGAGGCGATCAACAGCACGCTGCGCAACGCCGGCCATCCCGTGCATTGCACCTGGCTGTCAGACGCGCGCGACCTCGGGGACGCGCTCACGCAGCTCAACCCCGAAATGCTCATCGTTTTCGTCGACGAACCGGGCGTGGACCTCGGCTCGATCATGAGCGTCAAGGGACGCAACGCACCGGAGATGCCGGTGCTGATCGTGCGCGACCAGGTGGATGAGGCCGCGATCGCCGCGGCCATGCGCCTCGGCGCGCAGGACGTGGTCACCCTGGCCAACCGCGACCGCCTGCACTCGGTGGCCAGCCGCGAACTGCGCGCCTATCGCCTGGAGCGCGCCCTCAATGCGACGCTGTCATCCGCACGCGAATACCGCGAGCAGCTGCAACATTTCCTGGAGGGATCCGCGGACGCCGTCACCCACGTGCAGGAAGGCATCATCGTCGATGCGAATCGCGCCTGGCTGGAGCTGTTCGGCTATTCCGGCGAGGACGCGCTCACCGGCACGCCGCTCATGGACCTGTTCGAGCAGGAGACGCATCCGGCGCTCAAGGGCGCGCTGGTCGCCAGCCTGCAGGGCAAGTGGACCGATCACGCCCTCAAGGCGGGCGCGCTGCTGTCGGACGGATCGACGGTGCAGATCGAGCTGACGCTGACCAAGGCCGACTATGAGAGCGAGCCCGCCATCCGCATCACCATTCCGGCGCGTCACACCCAGGACCACGATCTGGAGCTGCAACTGGCCGATGCCGTCAAGAACGACGCCTCCACCGGATTCCTGCAGCAACGCTACCTGATTGCGGCGCTGCGGGAGCGTTGCGCGCACGTGATGAAGGGCGGCGTGCGGGTGTTTGCATTGATCCGGCCGGACAAGTTCGGCGACATTCAGGCCGCAATCGGCCTGCTGGCCAGCGACGATTTCATGTCGCAACTCGCGGAAATCATCCGCAGCCAGATCACGCCCGGGGACATCTGCGGACGCTTCGGCGGAAACGGCTTCCTGCTGATTCTCGAACGCGGCACGGTACGTGACGCGGAAATCTGGTCCGACAACCTGATCAACCGCGTCAATCAGCATATGTTCGCGATCGACGACAAAACCCTGTCCGGCTCGGTGACCATCGGCCTGGGGCTGCTGCCTGCGACTCATCCGGACATCGCGGCGGCGATCGAGGATGCCGCCGGCGCCAATCACCGCGGTCGCGAGCAGGGCGGCAATCAGACCTACATGGTTGACAATGCGGACACCGACACTCGGGTGCAGGCCTACGACAAGATCTGGGTGAAGCACATCAAGAGCGCCTTGATGGAAAACCGCTTCAGACTGGTGCAATTGCCCATCGCCAGCCTCCTCGGCGAGGACAAGGGCATGTTCGATGTGCTGGTGCGCATGCTCGACGAACAGGGAACGGAGGTCCTGCCGGCCGAGTTCCTGGCCGCCGCCGAGCGCAATGACCTGATGAAGAACATCGATCGCTGGGTGATCGGTGCATCGATGTCCTTCTGCGCCAACCGCAAGTCGGCGTGCATCTTCGTGCGCGTCTCCAAGGACACCATCCTCGACACCACGATCATCGGCTGGCTCACCGCCCAGCTCAAGTCGCTCAAGATCGAGCCGCAGCGGCTATGCATCCAGGCGACCGAGGCGATCGCGATGCAGCACGTGGTGCAGACCCGGGAATTCGCCCAAAACCTGCACAAGCTGGGATTTCGGGTCGCGCTCGAACATTTCGGCACCGGCCGCGATCCGCTCAAATTGCTGGCCGACCTCGATGTGGATTTCATCAAGGTCGACGGCACGCTGATGCAGGGCCTGTCGACCAACCAGCTCCAACAGCAGCGCGTCAAGGCCCTGGTGGACGCGGCGAAGCGCAAGGGCATCGAAACCATTGCCGAGCGCGTCGAGGACGCCAACACCATGGCCGTGTTGTGGCAGCTCGGCATCGAATTCATCCAAGGATACTTCGTCAACGCACCCGAGGACGTCACCATGTCCGGCGACCGGTAGCCGCCAGAGCGGTGGTCGGTGGCCGGCGCCCTGCCACGGTGGCCGGCGCCCTGCCGGCCCTGCACGGTGGCCGGCTACGACGGCGCCGACACCTCCAGCCGGTCGATCTGCTTGTAGGCGCGCGAAAATCGCTGCCGCCTGCGGCCCTTGGCATCCTGAAATTGCCGCAGTTCCTCGTAGCGCAGCTTCATCGGTGCGCTCGCGCCGCTGTGAATCGTCAGCAGCTCTCCGGGGGCGACCACGGCGATGGCGGTGAGGTACTCCTGGCGCTCGGCGGATTTTTTGCCGGGAATCCCGTACAGGTTCTGTCCCTTGCCGGCGCTCATTTCCTCGATCTGGTCCGCGGGCAGTGCCAGGACCTCGCCGCTGTTGTTGACGAGAACGGCGAGCGCACCGGATGCCGTGATCGGCTGCGCCGGCAGGACCTTCGCGTTGTCCGGCACCTTCAGCACGGATTTGCCCTTCTTGTTGCGCGAGTACAGCTCTGCCAGCTTGGCCTTGAAGCCATATCCCGCGTCGCTCGCGATCAGCCACAGATCCGCGGGCTCGCCGATCAGCGCCGCCGCAAAGGTGGCGCCGTCGGGCGGATCGAGGGTGCCGGACAGGGGTTCGCCGTAGCCGCGCGCGGCCGGCAGCTGATGTGCATCGAGGCTGTAGGCCCGGCCGGTCGAATCGATGAACACCGCCTGCTGCAGATTGCGGCCCCTGGCCGCGGCCTGGAATTCGTCCCCGGTCTTGTAGCTCAAGGCGCGCGCATCGATGTCATGGCCCTTGGCCGCCCGCACCCATCCCAGGCGCGACAGGATCACTGTGGTGGGTTCGCTGGTGAGCAATTCCGCCTCGGAGATCGCCTGCGCCGCCTCGCGCTCCACCAGCCGCGTACGGCGCTCATCGCCGTATTCCTCCGCGTCCGCCTTGAGCTCGTCGCGCACCAGTCTCGCCAGCCGCGACTTGCTCTTCAGTATCCTGTCGATCTCCTCGCGCTCCTCACTGAGCTCCTTCTGCTCGGCGCGGATCTTCATCTCCTCGAGCCGCGCCAGATGGCGCAGCTTCGTCTCGAGTATCGCCTCGGCCTGCGCCTCGGACAGCTTGAAGCGGCGGATCAGCGCGGGCTTCGGCTGCTCCTCGGTGCGCACGATGCGGATCACTTCATCGAGATTCAGATAGGCGATCAGCAGGCCGTCCAGGATGTGCAATCGCGCGTCGACTTTGGCCAGCCGGTGGGTCAGGCGCCGCGTGACGGTGGACTTGCGGAACTGCAGCCATTCGAGCAGCATTTCCTTCAGGCCCATGACCCGCGGACGACCGTCGAGGCCGATGACGTTGAGATTGACGCGGTAGTTGCGCTCGAGATCGGTGGTCGCGAACAGGTGCGCCATCAGCGCGACCGCGTCCACCCGGTTCGATTTCGGCACGATGACCAGCCGGATCGGCTTCTCGTGGTCGGATTCATCGCGCAGATCCTCCACCATCGGCAGCTTTTTCTGGCGCATCTGGTGGGCGATCTGCTCCAGCACCTTGCTGCCGGACACCTGGAACGGCAGCGCCTCGATGACGATCTCGCCGTCGACCACTTCGTAGGTCGCGCGCGCGCGAAAACTGCCGGAACCGGTCTCGTACATCTGCACGAGTTCGTCGCGAGGCGAGACGATTTCGGCGCCCGTGGGCAGATCCGGCCCCTTCACGTGAGCCATGAGCTTGCGCGTGCTCAGGCCGGAGTCCTCCAGCAGCGCCACGCAGGCGCCTGCAATCTCGCGCAAATTGTGCGGCGGAATGTCGGTCGCCATACCCACCGCGATTCCGGAGCCGCCGTTCAGCAGGATGTTTGGCACCCGCGCCGGCAGCATGGTCGGCTCTTCGAGCGAGCCGTCGAAGTTCGGCGCCCAGTCGACAGTGCCGGCCTCGAGCTCCTGCAGCAGCAGCGCCGCAAAGCGCGTCAGGCGCGATTCGGTGTAGCGCATGGCGGCGAAGGATTTCGGGTCGTCGGTCGACCCCCAGTTGCCCTGGCCATCGACGATGGGATAGCGGTAGGCAAACTCCTGCGCCATGTGCACCATCGCCTCGTAGCAGGCCGAGTCGCCGTGCGGATGGAATTTTCCGATGACGTCGCCGACCGTGCGCGCCGACTTCTTGTGCTTGGCGCCGGCGGCGAGTCCGAGTTCGCTCATCGCGTAGACGATGCGCCGCTGCACCGGCTTCAGTCCGTCGCCGATGTGCGGCAGCGCCCGGTCCAGGATCACGTACATCGAATAATCGAGATACGCACGCTCCGCGAAGGACTTGAGCGGTTCCCGTTCGATGCCCTCGAAATTGAGCTCTTGTTCCCTCATTTCTAGATGCGCGCCAGATTGCCCTTGCTCTCGAGCCAGTCGCGCCGGTCGCCGGCGCGTTTCTTGGCGAGCAGCATGTCCATCAGCTGATCCGGACTGTCGTGCGCGTCGATGGTCAGTTGCACGAGGCGGCGGGTCTGCGGCGCCATGGTGGTCTCACGCAGTTGCGAGGGGCTCATTTCCCCAAGTCCCTTGAAGCGCGTCACCACCGGCTTGACGCGCGGGTTCTCTGCGCTGATGCGCTCCAGCAGCTTGCCGCGCTCCGCCTCGTCCAGCGCGTAGAAGACCTGCTTGCCGGCGTCGATCCGAAACAGCGGCGGCATGCAGACATAGATGTGTCCGGCGAGCACCAGCGGGCGGTAATGCCGCAGGAACAGCGCGCACAGCAGGGTCGCGATGTGCTGCCCGTCGCTGTCGGCGTCGGCAAGGATGCAGATCTTGTGGTAGCGCAGGTTCGACAGGTCGCTCGCGGCGGGATCGACGCCGATCGCGACGCTGATGTCGTGGACCTCCTGGGATTGCAGCACCTCGCGCACGTCCGATTCCCAGGTGTTCAGAATCTTGCCGCGCAGCGGCATGATGGCCTGGGTCACCCGGTCGCGCGCCTGTTTCGCCGAGCCTCCCGCCGAATCGCCCTCGACCAGGAACAGTTCGCCGCGCGCCGGGTCCTGGGTCACGCAGTCCGCGAGCTTGCCGGGCAGCGCCGGACCGGCGACCACGCGCTTGCGCGAGATCTTCTGGCTGTCCCTCAGGCGTTGCTGGGCATTGGCGATCGCGAGTTGCGCGATCTGCTCGCCTTGATCGGGGTGTTGGTTCAGCCACAGGGCGAATGCATCCTGAATGGCGCCCTGCACGATGCCGGCCGATTCGCGCGACGACAGCCTCTCCTTGGTCTGGCCCGCGAATTGCGGCTCGCGCATCTTCACCGACAGCACGAAGCTCACGCCGTCCCACACGTCCTCGGGCGAGAGCTTCAATCCGCGCGGCACTAGGTTGCGGAATTCGCAGAATTCCCGCACAGCGTCGGCGGCGCCGGCCCGCAGGCCGTTGACATGCGTGCCGCCTTCGGTGGTCGGAATGAGATTGACGTAGCTCTCGGCGACGCTGCGCTCGGCGTCGAGCACCCAGGCGAACGCCCAGTCGAGGGCGCCGCCGTCGATCTCGCGCCTGCCGTAATAGGTCTCGGCCGGCAGCCACTTGCCGGGACCGAGCTGCTCGGCCAGGTATTCGTGCAGACCGCCGGTGTAGAACCACTCCTCCGTCTCGCCGGTGATCTCATTGTGCAGCGTCACGCGCAGTTTCGGGCACAGTACCGCCTTGGCGCGCAGCACCTGCGCGAGCTTCGGAACCGCGAACTTGTCGGTGTCGAAATATTGCGGATCCGGCCAGAAGCGTATCGTGGTCCCGCTCTTCGATTTCGGCACATCGCCGACCACCTCGAGCTTGGACACCGGTCTGCCGCCCGCAAAACTCAGGTTGTATTCCTTGCCGCCGCGGCGCACCCAGCATTCGAGGTGTTTGGAGAGCGCGTTGACCACCGAGACACCGACGCCGTGCAATCCGCCCGCGTGCTGATAGGTCTTGTCGTTGAATTTCCCGCCCGCATGCAGCCGTGTGAGGATGAGCTCGACGCCGCTGATCTTCTCCTTCGGGTGGATGTCGACGGGCATGCCGCGGCCGTCGTCCTCGACCTGCAGCGATCCGTCCTTGAAGACGGTCACCCGGATGTTCTCGCAGTGGCCGGCGAGCGCTTCATCGACGCTGTTGTCGATGACCTCGTGCGCCAGGTGGTTCGGGCGGGTGGTGTCGGTGTACATGCCCGGACGGCGCCGCACCGGATCGAGTCCGCTCAATACCTCGATGTCCGAGGCCGTATAAGACGATGCCATGTTCACCTCCGGGGAAGGCGGCGGAGTCTATCACGCGCACGGCTGCGCTTCGGACGCTGGCAGCCGCCGCGCGATTCCGTTATCTTCCCGGTGATGGGAATTTCCAACGCACACAATTTGGCCCGCGCCATTGCGCAGTTGCCGCGCCCGTTCGGGATCCGCGTGCGCCTGCGCCCCGGTGATCCGTTCTCCAAGCTGCTCGGCGCCGATTGGCAGAGGACCCATTGGTATTTCACCGCGGCCGAGCGCGACCGCATGCTCGAGGAAATGTCGCGCAAGCACGAATATTCGCGCATCGGCGACCGGCCCGCGCTGGAGTTCGAAAAGGTCGAGAATCTTTCCGAGAGCCGCAGCCTGTGACGCGGCAGCGGCGCGGGTGGCCGCTTCAATACGGGCGGCCGCTTCAAAACGTGCGGCCCAGGAACAGATAGAACGCGCTGTTGCCGGATTCGTCGTAGCCGCTGCCCACATATAGCGGGCCGAGCAACGTGTCGAATCCGAGAAACAGAGACACGTCCTTGTGCGCCGAGCCCCAATTGATGTCGCCGCGGCGGCTCCAGGTGTTTCCGGCCTCGAACGACATGCCGATGTAGGCCGGAAAATCGAACAAGCCCTCCCCGCCGCGGCCGATCTTGCGGAAGTAAATGGCGCGGGCGATGGCGTAGTCGGGTCCGATCAGCGACTGGGTTGCGAGACCCGACAGGTTGAAGAAGCCGCCGAGCGAATAGAAGTCCTGCAATGACGTGGGCTTGATGTTGCCATCCAGCGTGGTACCGGCCGAGGTCCAGATCAGCAGGGTGTTGCGGCCGCGCGAGCGGGCCATGAGCCAGTCGGCCTGGACCCGGTCGGAGGCGGTGTCGGAGCCCAGGTTGATGCGATCGGCATCCCATTGCAGCGAGAAGGTCTGCCCCTCACGGGGAAAATCGACGTTGTCCAGCCGGTCGTAGCTGAATTTTAAGAATAATTCGCCGTTGTTGAACTGGTGATCCACCAGATCCGGATTGCCGAAGCGATCGCGCGTCGCGCCGTTGATGCGGTGGTAGCCCCAGCGAATTTCCCCCCAATTGCCGAGATTTCGCCCGATGTCCAGGTCGACCTCTGCATCGCGCTCACGGAAGTCGGCGATTTCGACGTCCTTCGAGTAGACCTCCAGATCGCGCGCCTCGATGAGCGCGCTCGGCGCCACGAACCACAGGCGCTGGGCGGTCAGCGGCTGATAGAACTCGCTGAAAAGCCTCGGATTGTCGCCGATCTGCACGTCGGTCAGCAATTCGGCGCCCAGATCGTCGAGCTCCGTGATCAGAAAGCGCGCCGCCGCGTTGTAGCGGCTGTTGCCCTGGAAATCATCCTGCAGATTGAGCCCGAACCGCAGATAGTTCGGGCCCCAGGACTTGCGGCGCGCGCGTATCTCCAATCCGCTGTCCTGCTCGTCGCCCTGCCCCTCGCCGACCAGCGCGTAATCCAGCGTCTCGAAATTACCCAGGCCGTACAATTCGGTGATCGCCGCATCGACCATTTTCACGTCCAGCGGGTTCAGCACCACCGGCTGCATGGCCGCCATGATGGTCTTCTCGTAGCGTTTCGACTGTTCGTCGACGCGCACAAAATTGATGGCCGGCAGGCCGCGTTCGCGCGCCGCCCGGCGCGCAGCGTACTGCCGGTAGGCGGCATCGCTGACTCCCAATGACGCGAGCCTGACGCTCAAGGCGCGCGCCGCTTCCTCGCCGAGCGCGATCGTCTGGTCGGCTGCCGAGAATTCCGTCGAGGCGGTCACGCCGAGCACCGGCTCGATCATCACGTCGTCCGGTCCGAGCGTTGCCCGCTGGCGGTCGGCATTCTTGCGCACCAGGATGGCGAGCATTTGATTGGAAATCGACAGCGCGGATTTGAGTTCCTCGCGCGGCAACAGCGGAAACGTCACATCGACCACGATGAGCACGTCCGCCCCCATGGCGCGTGCCACGTCGATCGGCAGATTCTCGGCCAGGCCGCCGTCCACCAGCAGCCGGCCGTTCAGATCGACCGGGGCGAAAACACCCGGAGCCGACATGCTGGCACGCATGGCGATCGCCAGATCGCCGCTGTCCATGACCGCCGCATTGCCGGTTTCCAGATCGGTTGCGACCGCGCGAAACGGCGTCGGCAACTGATCGAAGCTGGCGCTGTCGCTGTACGGCAGGGTCAGCCGCCGCAGCGTTTCCTGGAGCTTTTGCCCCTGAATCAGCCCCTTGGGCAGGAGGATTTGCCCATGTTTCAGGCCGAGCGGCAGGCGCACCAGAAAATTGCGGTCGTCCTGTTTGCGCCTGAATGCCAGATCGCGCCGCGGCGGGGTGTCGCGAAAGGCCTCCTGCCAGTCCACCGAATGCATGGTGGCGTCGATTTCCCGCGCCGTCATGCCGCTCGCATACAGACCGCCGACGATGGCACCCATGCTGGTGCCGGCGATGCAATCGATCGGCACCTTCAGATCCTCGAGAACCTTGAGCACTCCGATGTGCGCCATGCCGCGGGCACCGCCGCCCGACAGCACCAGGCACACCCTCGGACGGACGGCTTCGCCTGGCGGCGGCGCGCCCCAGGCGCCGTGCGCCGCCAGGACGCCGAGCAGCAACCAGCGTGAGAAATGCTTCCCCATTCTGGGGTTACATTCTAGAGCACCACGTTGACGCTGTTGGCGGTAAAGGTATTCGTGGCGCGGTTGTACAGTCCGCGGGCCTCGAGCTGCATCGCCGGGGTGCCGGCGGCAAAAGTCGTGTTGAGCTGGGCTAGGTAGCTCGCGAAGCTGCTGAACACGCTGATCCCATTGGCCGCATTGCCGATCGCATACCGGGGCGAAAAGGTCAGGGTGACGCCCGCGGAGGTCGGCACGACGCTCGGACTGGCCGCCAGTGAGGCGAGGCTGATGCTCTCGGGGCCGATGCGGATGGCCGCGGTGGCGAGATTCGCATTGGCGAGGTTGATCGAAAATCCGCTGCTCGTCAGGCCCGTGAACGGTGTGGTGGTGCCGCCGTTCGCCCAGCTCACGCGCAGGCTGGCCGGTTCCGACGCCTCCGCGGTCACGGTGGTGGCATCGAAATCCGGCGGCGCCGCGCCGAAGGCGTTGGTGAAGCCGTCGATCCACAGCGGATTACCCGCCGCCACCCCGGCCGGAATCGCGGCCGAAGCGGTGTTGACCTGATAATCGGCCGCCGAGGAATCCTGGGCCGTGGTCATGCCGTTGCCGGCAAAGGTGTAATTGGAGACCGGCCAATTGTTGATCGTCTGCAGATTCAGCGAGAGGCCGGTGGCCGTGGTGCCGAGCAGCTGGCCGTACAGTTCGGTCGATTCCAGTCGCACCCTGCCGGCGATTGAATTGCTGGAGGTCGCATCCACCGTGGTCACGCCGTTGGTCAGCTCGTACACGCCCACGGCCTCGACGTGCTGCCCGACGGCGATGGAATTCGCCGTGAGCGGTGCCGCAGTGACCACGCCATCCGCGGTCACCAGGGTGCCCGGTCCGACCAGCAGCAGCGCGTCGGTGGTGCTGTAGGTGGAGGTGCCGTCCGGCGTGCTCAGGGTGGAACCGCGCAAGGTCATGACGTTGCCGCTGCGCTGGATCACGTCGCCGCTGAGGTTGACCGTCGACTGGGTTTCCAGGCTGCTGCCGGCGACCGCGTAGGTATTGTTGAATAGACCCGCGGTGGCCGTGGGCTGGAACGTGGTGTAGGAGAGCACCATGGTCGTGCCCGCCGGAGCCTGCGACAGCAGATTGAGCCCCGGCGAGCCGAGATAGGTCGTGCCGTCCAGGGTGTAGATCGTGCTGCCGTTGTTGAACATGGTGACGGAGCCGAGCGCGCTGGCTTCGTCGTGGAATGGCCGCACGTAGACCGTGTAGGTGCCCAGCTGGGTGCTCGAGTTGATCAGGGGGCCGCGCACGCGCAGCGGCTTATAGTCGGCCGGCGCCACGCCCATGGTGACGAACGGCTTGACCGTGACCGTGGCCGGACTGGTGGCGAAACTGACCGAGTTGGAGGCCGCCAGATTGAAGTCGATAGCAAGGCGCATGGCGCTGGTCGAGGCATAGGTCGGCAGGATGACCAGGGGATTGGCCGGGTCGAACACCACGGTCACGGCGATCGTCGTGAGCGCCGCACCGGTCGGATCAACCAGCGTCGCCTGCTCCGGCACGCCATTGTTGAGCACGGTGACCACAGCCGAGGTGTAGTCGAAGGTGAGGGTGGCCGACGTGTAGGTGCCGTTCGGTATGGTCGCCGACGCCCACAGCTCCGAGGATTTGCCCAGGGTGGTGAAATCGACGATTTCCTCGGTCGCAATGGCGGTGAAGATCGCGCCGTCGTTGCGCGTCATGGTCAGCGAGGCTAGCGACGTCGTGTACGACGTGAAATCGCTCGGGTCGTCGGTGACGGTGACCCACTCGATGCCGTAGCCGCTGTTGGAGTTGTTGCTGTGGCAGCCGGCCGCCATCAGCGCGGCCGCCGCGAACAGGACGCCGAAGGTAATGCGGGAAGAATGACGCGATGGGTACACTACGGCTTCCAATGATGTGAACGGGCCTGCAACGGCAGGCTGCGTAGAATAATGGCTTTCGAGACCACACGCGCGGTAAAGTTCCATTTGAGGGAAAGTTCCGTCAAGAGGCGACCCGCCTGGGCACCTGCTGGGTGATGCAGTGGATGTTGCCCCCGCCCAGCAGCACCTCGCGCGTCGCGACACCGAGGACCTTGCGGGTCGGAAACAACCGCCGCAGCGCGCGCATTGCGGCGCCGTCCCAGCGCTTGTCATAGAGCGGCATGACCACCACCTTGTTGGCCACGTAAAAGTTGACGTAGGAAGCGGGCAGTCGGTCGCCGGCACTGCGTTCGCGCGACCCGTCGTGCCGGTCGATGCCGGCCGCCTCATCGGCCGTCATGAACATCGGTCCCGGCTGGTGGATCTTGTGCACCGTCAACCGGCGGCCGCGCGCATCCCGGGCTCGGCGCAGGCGCTCGTGGGCGTCGCGCGATATCTCGTACTGCGGATCGCGCCGATCCTCGGTCCAGGTCAACGCCACGTGCCCGGGACTGGTGAAGCATGCCAATTCATCGATGTGGCCGCCGGTCTCGTCCAGATGCACCCCCTTGCCCAGCCAGATCACCGTGCTCACGCCGAGATAGCGGCGCAGCAGCTCCTCGATGTCCGTGCGCGTCAGCTGCGGGTTGCGATTCGGATTCAGCAGGCATTCCTCCGTCGTCAGGCAGGTGCCCTGGCCGTCGACGTGGACCGCACCGCCCTCGAGCACGAACGGCGCGCGGTAGCGCGAGTCGCCCTCGATTTCGAGGATCTTGCGCGCCACGTCATCGTCGCGGTCCCACGGGAAATACAGCCCGTCCTGGAGCCCTCCCCAGGCGTTGAAAATCCAGTCGACGCCGCGCCGCCGGCCCCTGGCATCGACGACGAATGTCGGTCCGCAATCGCGCACCCAGGCATCGTTCGAGGACATCTCGACCACGCGCACGCGATCCGGCAGCCTGGCGCGCGCATTGTGGAATTGCCCGGCGGAGACGCCGACGGTGACCGGTTCGCCCGAGGATATCGCCGCGGCCACCGCCGCGAACGCCGCCTGCACGGGCTTCGCGCCGGCGCGCCAAGTGTCCTGGCGCTCCGGCCACAGCATCCAGCAGCCGGCGTGCCGCTCATACTCGGCGGGCATCCGGTAGCCGTCCCTCGCGGGTGTCGATTTGATGGTGCGCAATGCTGCCCTCCGGCCGCGCATGCTAGCATTGCCGCCTCGCGAATAGGAGCGAACGGATGTCAGACGCCAAGCCCGTCAGCTTGAAGATCCCCGCCCAGGGATCGAAGATCACCAACATCGACGGCAGACTGCACGTGCCCGACCAGCCGATCGTGCCCTACATCGAAGGCGACGGCACGGGGCGCGACATCTGGCGCGCCAGCGTGCGCGTGTTCGACGCTGCGGTGGCCAAGGCCTATGGCGGCCGGCGCAAGATCCAATGGATGGAGGTCTTCGCCGGCGAGAAGGCCAACAAGGCCTACAACACCTGGTTGCCCGACGAGACCGTCGCGGCCTGCCGCGACTACCTGATTTCGATCAAGGGTCCGCTCACCACGCCGGTGGGCGGCGGCATACGCTCGTTGAACGTGGCGCTGCGTCAATTGCTGGATCTGTACGTCTGCCTGAGGCCGGTACGCTGGTTCAAGGGAGTGCCCTCTCCCGTGCTGTCGCCGGAAAAGGTCGACATGGTGATCTTCCGCGAGAACACCGAGGACATCTACGCTGGCATCGAATTCGAGGCGGGATCGGCGGACTGCAGGAAATTCCTGGATCTGTTCAAGCAGAACTTTCCGAAGCAATACGACAAGATCCGCTTCCCGGCAACCTCCGGCATCGGCATCAAGCCGGCCTCCAAGGAGGGCACCGACCGGCTGTTCCGCGCGGCCATCGATTACGCGATCGCGAACAAGCGCCGCAGCGTGACGATCGTGCACAAGGGCAACATCATGAAGTTCACGGAGGGCGCCTTCCGCAACTGGTGCTACCAACTCGCCGAGGGCGAATTCCCCGACCACACTTTCACCTGGGAGCAGTGGGAGAAAATCAAGTCCGCAAACGGCGAGAAGGCGGCGAATGCGGAGATGGATGCCGCCAAGAAGGCCGGCAAGATCATCATCAAGGACGCGATCGCCGACATCACCCTGCAGCAGGTCCTGACGCGGCCGGATGAATTCGACGTCATCGCCACCATGAACCTCAACGGCGATTACCTGTCCGATGCGCTCGCGGCCCAGGTCGGCGGCATCGGCATCGCGCCGGGCGGCAACATCAACTATCTTACCGGCCACGCGGTGTTCGAGGCTACCCACGGCACTGCACCGAAGTACGCCGATCTCGACAAGGTCAATCCGGGCTCGATGATCCTGTCGGGAGAAATGATGCTGCGCTACATGGGCTGGGTGGAGGCCGCCGACGCAATCATCGGCGCAATGGACAGATCCATCGCGCAGAAGACGGTGACCTACGACTTCGCCCGGCTGATGCAGGGCGCCACCGAGGTCAAGTGCAGCGAATTCGGCGATATCCTGATCAAGAACTTGTAGATTCCTGAATCTTGCTGCGGCCGGCGCGCTGGCGCATGACATCGAGGGCGGCGATCCGGTAGGCCTCGGTCATGCTCGGAAAATTGAACATCTGGGCGATGAAGAATTCGGCGGTGGCGGCGCGTGCGATGGCGGACTGCCCGAGATGCACCAACTCCGCGGCGCCCTCCCCGACCGCCTGCACGCCGAGCACGCGCGCGGAGGCGCGCTCGCAGATGAGCGTCAGGAAGCCGGCCGGATCACCGGCAATATGCGCGCGCGCCACATCGTCGAACTCGGCGCGCCCGACGATCACGTCCGTATTCGCGCGGGCGGCCGCGGTCTGGGTGAGACCGGCGCAGGCGATCTCGGGAATGGTGTAGACGGCCAACGGCACCGGATCGATGTTCGCCGGATAGTCGAGCCCGAATGCCGAGAGCGCCGCCCGCCGGCCCTGATCCGCCGCCGCTGCGGCCAGGGACGGCGGTCCGATGACGTCGCCGGCCGCAAAAACCCCCTGCACGTTGGTGCGCAGCCGCGCATCCACCTGCACGTATCCGCGCGGGGTCAATATCAGCCCCAGCCGGTCCAAGCCCAGCCCATCGACGCTGGCGATCCGGCCGAACGCGCACAACACCACGTCGGCGCGCAGGATGTCGCCGCTGCGCAGTTGCACGTCCACCTGGGAGTATCCGTCGAACGCCGCACTCTCGACCTCGACGCCGCCGAGATAGCGGCCGCCCATGGATTCGAAACCCGAGCGAAAGCCCGCGCGCAGCACCGGGTCGAGAAGCCCCAGCGGCTCCGGCGCGAGGTCGGCGATCGTGACCTTGCAGCCCAACGCCGCGAATATGGACGCGTACTCGCAGGCAATGACGCCGCTGCCGAGCACGGCGAGCGAGCGCGGAATGTAGGGCATGTGCAGGATCGAATCGCTGTCGAGCAGCCGCTCGTGATCCACCTTGATCCGCTCGTGCCTGCGGGGGCTCGATCCGGTGGCGATGATGATCCGGGAGGCGTGCAGCGAGCTGTGGGTGCCGTCGCTCTTCTGCACGTCGACGCGATGCGCATCGCGCAGCGCCGCCCTGCCGTGAATGAGCTCGACGCCGTTGCGCTCGTATTCCGCCCGGACGCAGCGATCCTGGGCCCCGACCACGTCCTCGACCCCGTACAGCAGTGCTGACAACGGCGCATCGCCGTGCAGCTTGACCGCCAGCGAAGTCACGCTGCCGTGCATGCGCCGGTAGCGCAGCGCCTGTTCACGCAATATCTTGGTGGGTATCGCGCCGGACAGCAGACCCAAGCCGCCGAGACGCTCCTCACGCTCGATGACCGCCGCCCGGAAACCGGCCCGTGCCGCCTGCACCGCGGCCTTCTGGCCCGCCGGACCGGACCCCAGGCAGACCAGATCGAACACCTCGACTCCGTCCATCGCTCAGCATCCCATCATGGCGCGAATGCCTTGTCCAGAGCCTGCCTCAGATCCTCGATCAGGTCCCCGACATCCTCGAGGCCGACCGACAACCGCACGGTGCCCTCGTCGATGAGCGACGCGGTGCGCTGTTCGCGCGTGAATTCCTTGCCGCCTAGCAGCCGTGACGGGAGCACCAGGGATTCGACCGAGCCCAGACTGGCCGAAATGGCGAAATAGCGCAAAGCGTCCGCCAGGCGATCGCACTCTGCGGCGCCGCCGGCCAGCTCGAAGGTCACCATGGCGCCGAAGTCGCGCATCTGCTGCGTGGCCAGCAGGTGCTGCGGGTGCGATGCCAGACCCGGATAGAACACGCGCGTCACGCGCGGATGACGCACCAGGAACTCGGCGATCGCAAGCGCGTTGGCGCACTGGCGCTCGTAGCGCAGGAAATACGTGCGCATGCCCCGTTGTATCAGAAACGCGGCATGCGGATCCAGCGTCGGACCCAGCGACACGACATCCTTGCGCATGCGGGAAATGATGGGGCCGTTCGCGATGATGGCGCCACCCATCACATCGCCGTGTCCCGACGCGTACTTCGTCAGGCTGTGCAGGAAGATGTCCACCGCGCAGCCGCCGTGGTTGTGAAATCCGGCCAGGGTATTGTCGAGCACCGTCATGGCGCCATGCTGCCGCGCGTGCGCCGTCAGGTGCCCGATGTCCGCGATCTTGGTCACCGGATTCGTGGGGCTTTCGAAAATCACCAGCCGGGTCGGCGTGCCCGCCAGCACCCGTTCGATGCCCGCCCGATCCTCGATCGACAGCAGGGTGTGGGTGACCCCGTACCTGCCGAGCAGATGCTGCACCAGGTAACGGGTCGGCCCGTAGGATTCGACGAAGGCCAGGATGTGATCGCCCTGCCGGCACGACGACAGCAGGCAGGCTGCCACCGCCGCGACTCCAGAGCCGGTAAGCAGGCAATCCTCCCGGCCCTGCAATTCGGCAAGCAGCAGCTCCAGCTGCCTGAGCGTCGGGTTCGAGGTGCGCGAATAGAAGAAACCCGCGCGCTCGCCGCGCAGGAAGCTCTCGGTCTGCAGCGAGTCGTCGAAGGTAAATTTCACCGACTGGTAGATCGGTGCCACCAGGGGACGGTTGTCGGCGGGAAGCACGACGCCGGGCGGGTGAATGACGCGGGTGTTCTTTTTCATGTGGTGCACGATAATCGATACGCGCATTGTAAGCACTTGTACCGCAGGGGAGAATGAACCCATGGACTTCCAGCTGACCGAGGATCAACGATTGATCCAGGGCGCCGCCCGCGATTTCGCACAGCGGGAGATCGCGCCCATCGCGTCCAGTTTCGACGCCAGCGGCGATTTTCCGGCCGAAACCATCCGAAAGGCGGGCGAACTGGGATTCATGGGTGTCGAGGTGCCCCCGGAATACGGCGGTGCGGGCCTGGATTCCACCTGCTTCGTGCTGATGCTGGAGGAGATCGCTTACGCCGACGCGGCCCATGCCACCATCGTCTCGGTGAACAATTCGCTCTTTTGCAACGGCATTCTGCAGTTCGGCACCGACGCCCAAAAGAGGCGCTTCGTCGCGCCGGTCGCGTCCGGCCGGTCCATCGGCTGTTATGGGCTGACCGAACCGCAATCCGGCTCCGATGCGGCCAACATGCGCACCCGCGCGGAGCGTAGCGCCGACGGCTCGCACTACGTGCTGAACGGCAAGAAATCCTGGATCACCTCCGGACCGGTCGCCGACTATATGCTGGCGTTCGCCGTGACCGACTCCGCGGCCAAGGCCAGGGGCATCACGGCATTCCTGGTGGAGTGCGATCAACCGGGTTTCATCCGCGGCAAAACCGAGCCGAAGCTCGGCATCCGCGCATCGGCAACCTGTGAAATCGAATTCGCCGACTGCAGGGTGGCGGCGGCGAACCGGCTCGGCGGCGAGGGCGAGGGATTCGGCATCGCGATGACCGTGCTCGACCAGGGCCGGGTGGGCATCGCCGCGCAGGCGAACGGCATTGCCGGGGCGGCCTACGACGCGGCCCTGGCGTACGTCAAGGAGCGCCGGGCGTTCGGCTCGCCCATCGGCTCCTTTCAGATGATCCAGGCCAAGATCGCCGACATGAAAATGCGGCTGTCCGCCTCGCGCCTGCTGATGCTGCAGGCCGCCTGGGCCAAGCAACAGGCCAAGACCAGCGGCGCGAGGACCACCACTGAGGGCAGCATGGCCAAGCTGTTTGCCTCTGAGACCGCCATGTTCAACGCCCACGCCGCCCTGCAGATCCATGGCGGCATGGGCTACAGCCGGGAGCTGCCGCTGGAACGCTATTTTCGCGACGCGAAAATCACCGAAATCTACGAGGGAACCAGCGAAATCCAGCGCATCGTCATCGCCCGGCAGGAGACCGGACTGCGATAACCGCAAATCCGCCGATATTTAGGTAACATCGGCGGCAAATGAACACCGCCGCCCGATTGGACGACATCGAAGAGCCGACCCCTCTGGATCAAGATCATGCGGTGCGCTTGCGTGAGATCCCCTACAACTACACCTCGCTCTCGGATCGGGAAATCGTCATCCGCCTGCTCGGACCCGAGGCCTGGCGCATGCTCGGCGAACTGCGTGGCGAACGGCGCACCGGCCGCTCGGCGCGGATGCTGTATGAGGTCCTCGGCGACATCTGGGTGGTGGAACGCAATCCCTATCTGCAGGACGACCTGCTCGAGACGCCGAAGCGCCGCCGCCAGCTGATCGAAGCGCTGCACCACCGGCTGCGCGAAGTGGACCGGCGCCGCAGCACCGCCGCCGACGCCCGCGGGGTGGAGAGGCGCCGGGATCCGTCCGACGGCGCGCGCGACGCCAAGGTGGCACAGCTGCTGCAGGCGGCGCGCGAGGCCGTGACGCGCTTCGAACAGCGCTTCGACGAGCTGGCCGGGTTGCGCAGGCGCGCTCGGCGCCTGCTCGCGAAACACACGCGCGAGGACAACATCCGTTTCGATGCCTTCGCCCGCGTGTCGCACGTCACCGACGCGACCGACTGGCGCGTCGAGCTGCCGTTTCTGGTGCTGGCGCCCGACACGGAGGCCGAAATACCGAATCTGGTGCGCGACTGCATCGAATTGGGCCTGACCATCATCGCGCGCGGCGGCGGCACGGGCTACACCGGCGGCGTGGTGCCGCTGACTCCCTGGTCGGCGGTGATCAATACCGAAAAGCTCGACGCGCTGTCACCCGTGGAGGTGCTCGATCTGCCCGGCGTCGACTCGCCCACCGCCTGCATCAGCTCGGGCGCGGGGGTCGTCACCCGGCGCGTCAGCGAGGCGGCGGAGCGGGCGGGATACATCTTCGCGGTGGATCCCACCTCGGCGGACGCCTCCTGCATCGGCGGCAATATCGCCATGAATGCCGGTGGCAAGAAGGCGGTGCTGTGGGGCACCGCCGTCGACAATCTCGCCTGGTGGCGCATGGTCGATCCGCAGGGCGACTGGCTCGAGGTGACTCGGGTCAACCACAACCGCGGCAAGATCCATGATGTACCCGCTGCCCGGTTCGATCTGGTCTGGAAGGACGGCCGCGATCCGCCCGAGCGGGCGCGTGAACTGCGGCGCGAGCGGCTCGAGCTTGATGGTGCAACATTTCGCAAGACCGGCCTCGGCAAGGACGTGACCGACAAGTTCCTGGGCGGCCTGCCCGGCGTGCAGAAGGAGGGCTGCGACGGACTGATCACCTCGGCGCGCTGGATACTGCACTGCATGCCGAAGTGCATCCGCACCGTGTGCCTGGAGTTCTTCGGCCAGGCGCGCGACGCCATTCCGGCCATCGTCGAGATCAAGCGCTTCCTCGAGTCGGGCCGGGCGCGCGGCGCCATCCTCGCCGGCCTCGAGCACCTGGACGAGCGCTATCTGCGGGCCGTCGGCTACAGCACCAAATCCAAGCGCGGCGCGTTGCCGAAGATGATCCTGCTGGGCGACATCGTCGGCGAGGACGATGCGGCCGTCGCCGCGGCGACCTCGGAGGTCGTTCGGCTCGCAAACGCCCGCTCGGGCGAAGGGTTCATCGCCGTCAGCAGCGAGGCGCGCAAAAAATTCTGGCTCGATCGCAGCCGGACGGTGGCCATCGCCAGGCACACCAATGCCTTCAAGATCAACGAGGATGTGGTGATTCCGCTCGAACGTCTGGGCGAGTACACGGATGCCATCGAACGCATCAACATCGAGCTGTCCACCGCCAACAAGATCGAACTGCTGGACGCCTTGAACGGCTACTTCGCCGGCCCGACCGCACCCGGCGCAGCCGCGGACCCCGATGGCGGGATCGGTTTCGCCGAACGCGCCGGCCAGGCGCGTGAACTGCTGGCGCGCGTGCGCAGCCGCTGGAGCTACCTGCTCGAGTCCATGGACACGCCGGTAAGCGCCGCCGCCGGCACCCTGGTCGCGATCGGGGTCGGCTTCGGGGCGGATCTGAGCGGCCGGCTGTTCGACCGGCTGCAGGAGCGCAGCATCCGCGTGAGCTGGAAATCCGAGGTGCGCGCCGAGCTTGCGCACATCTTCTCCGGCGCCGAATTCGCGCCGGTGCTCGCCGAATGCGACGCCGTGCACAAGCGCGTGCTGCAGGGCCGCGTGTTCGTGGCGCTTCACATGCACGCCGGCGACGGCAACGTACACACCAACATTCCCGTCAATTCAGACAACTATGCGATGCTGCAGACGGCCAACCGCGCCGTCGCGCGGATCATGCGCATCGCGCGCGATCTCGACGGCGTGATTTCCGGCGAGCACGGCATCGGAATCAGCAAACTCGAGTATCTGACGGAGGCGGAATTGGCGGCGTTTCGCGCCTACAAGGGCCGGATCGACCCGGACGGCCGCTTCAACAAGGACAAATTGATGCCGGGAGGGGATCTGCGGCGGGCCTATACCCCGAGCTTCGGATTGCTCGGCCACGAATCGCTCATCATGCAGCAATCCGACATCAACACGACTTCGGATGCGATCAAGGACTGCCTGCGCTGCGGCAAGTGCAAACCGGTGTGTGCAACCCACGTACCCCGGGCCAATCTGCTGTATTCGCCGCGCGACAAGATTCTCGCGACCTCGCTGCTCATCGAAGCCTTCCTGTACGAGGAGCAGACGCGCCGCGGCGTTTCGATCAAGCACTGGGACGAATTGTCGGACGTCGCCGACCATTGCACCGTGTGCCACAAGTGCGCGGCCCCCTGCCCCGTCGACATCGATTTCGGCGACGTGTCCATGGCCATGCGCGACCTGCTGCGACGCATGGGCAAGAAACGCTTCAACGCCGGCACGACCGCGGCGATGTTCTTCCTGAATGCGACCAATCCGCAGACCATCCGGCTCACCCGCAAGGTCATGATCGACTGGGGCTACAAGGTGCAGCGTCTGGCCAACCGTGCCCTCAACACATTCGCCCGGGTCCAGACCCGGCGGCCGCCCGCAACCACGGGCAAGCCGCCCATCAGGGAACAGGTCATCCATTTCGTCAACAAACGCATGCCGGCGGGTCTGCCGAAGCGCACGGCGCGCGCGTTGCTCGACATCGAGGACCGCAATTACGTGCCCATCATCCGCGATCCGGTGAACACCAGCAGCGAGTCCGAGGCCGTGTTCTATTTTCCGGGCTGCGGCTCGGAGCGCTTGTTCTCGCAGGTCGGACTCGCCACCCAGGCCATGCTGTGGCATGTGGGCGTGCAAACCGTGCTGCCGCCGGGCTACCTCTGCTGCGGCTATCCGCAGCGCGGCGCGGGTGAATTCGACAAGGCGCAGAAGATCATCACGGACAACCGGGTGCTGTTCCACAGGGTCGCCAACACCCTCAATTATCTGGACATCAAGACCGTGGTGGTGAGCTGCGGCACCTGTTTCGATCAGCTTCAGGGATATGAATTCGACAAGATCTTCCCGGACTGCAAGATCATCGACATCCATGAGTTCCTCATGGAGAAGGGGGTCCAACTCGCGAATGCAACCGGCGTGCGCTACATGTACCACGACCCCTGTCATTCGCCGATGAAGAAACACGACCCGCTGGGCGTCGTCAACGCCCTGATGAATTCGGCGCAATTCGGCCGAATCGAGAAAAACGACCGCTGCTGCGGGGAATCCGGCACGCTCGCGCTCACCCGCCCCGACATCTCGACCCAGGTCAGGTTCCGCAAGGAGGCCGAGATCCGCGCCGCAGCCGGTGAACTGCGCGCCGCCGGCGGCAGCGGTGCCGTGAAGGTGCTGACCTCCTGCCCCTCGTGCCTGCAGGGATTGAAGCGCTACAACGACGATGCCGACCTGGATGCGGACTACATCGTGGTGGAAATCGCGCGGAATCTCCTGGGGCCGGACTGGCTGCCGCAGTACGTGCAGCGCGCCAACAACGGCGGCATCGAGCGCGTGCTGGTCTAGCCGGGCGACCCGCGAGGCCCGCGGGGTCCGTGGGGTCCGCGCGACATGCGCTCAGGCGGCGAGCTTCTCCGCGCGCGCGCTGCGCGCCATCCACAGGCTCACGCCGACGATGATGAGGGTCACGGCCGCGACGGTGAGCGTCGCCAGCACGTTGATCTCCGGGCTCACGCCGAGCCGCACCTTCGAGAAGACAACCATGGGCAGGGTGCTGCTGCCTGGGCCGGACGTGAAGCTCGAAATAACCAGATCGTCCCACGACAGCGTGAACGCCAGCAGCCAGCCGGAGAGAATCGCGGGGAAGATGATCGGCAGGGTGATGACGAAAAACACCTTGGGCGGCCGCGCGCCCAGATCCATCGCTGCCTCCTCCAGCGCGGTGTCGAAAGTCGCGAGCCGCGACTGCACCACGACGCACACATAGGCCATCGAAAAGGTCATGTGGCCGATGGTCATGGTGGTGATGCCGCGCCCGGCCGGCCAGCCGATGGTTTGTTCCAGGGCGACGAACAGCAGCAGCAGCGACAGCCCGGTGATCACCTCAGGCATGACCAGCGGCGCGGTCACCATGGCGTTGAGCGTGAAGCGCCCCCTGAAGCGGGCGAACCGTGCGAGCCCGAAGCCCGCGAGCGTGCCGAGAATCACCGATCCCGACGCATTGATCACGGCGACCTTGAGGGAGATCCACGCGGCATCGAGAATCTCCTCGTTGCTGAGCAGCGAGTAATACCACTTCAGGGTGGGGGAATTCGCCGAATCCCAAACCGTCACCAGCTTCGATGCATTGAACGAGAACACCATCATCGACAGGATCGGGATGTACAGGAAGGCGAAGCCGAAGGCGATGCACGTGATCATGAAAAACGAGCGCCGGTCGTTCATTTCGAACCCGCGGATTCGTTCGACTGCACGCTCTGATACCACATCATGAACGGCACCAGCAGTATCAGCAGCAGGATGGCCACCGCGCTCGCCACCGGCCAGGCGCGGTTGGAGAAGAATTCGTCCCACAGAACGCGTCCGATCATGAGCGCATTGGGTCCGCCGAGCAGCGCGGGGATGACGAATTCGCCGACCGCAGGAATGAACACCAGCATGGAGCCCGCCAGCATGCCATTGCGCGACAGCGGCAGCGTGATCTTGTAGAACGCCTGCCAGGGCCTGCAGCCGAGATCCTCGGCGGCCTCGAGCAGCTGCCAGTCCATTTTCTCCAGATTGGCGTACAGGGGCAGGATCAGGAACGGCAGGTAGGAATACACGATGCCGACGTACATCGCGAACGGCGTGTACAGCATGGTCAGCGGCTCATGGATGATCCCGAGCCAGATCAGCACGTTGTTGATGACGCCATTGGCCTTGAGGAGGCCGATCCAGGCGTACACCCGCAGCAGCAACGAGGTCCAGAAGGGCAGTATCACCAGCAGCAATAGGACGTTGCGCAGCGCCGGCCGGGCGCGCGCTATGCCGTAGGCCATCGGATAGCCGATGATCAAACACAGCAGGGAAGAGAAGAACGCGACCTTCAGCGAATTGAGCAGCGCCTTGATGTACAGCGAATCGGTGAACAGAAACACATAGTTGTTGAAATTCACCTTGATCGCCAGGGCGTTCTTTCCGGTCCACTCCCACAGCGGTTTGTAAGGTGGAATTGCCAGATCGACGTCAGAGAATGAGATCTTCAGCACGATCGCGAACGGCACCACGAAGAACAGCAGCAGCCACAGATACGGCAGCACGACCACCAGGCCGCGCCCTGTCACTCCGAACCTCCGCAGGGTTTCCGACCGCCTCAACGGGTGACCACCACCGGGCTGGAGGCGTCCCAGGACAGGTACACCTGCTGGTCCCAGGTGATCGCCTCGGCATGGCGCGAGGTGTTCGGTCGCGTGACGCGGACGATCTTCCCGGTCGGCAGCTTCACCAGGTAAATTGACAGATCGCCGAGGTAGGCGATGTCCTGCACGGCGCCCCGCACGGTGTTGTCGGTGCCGTCCGGCGGCTCGGTGGACATGTAGATCTTCTCGGGCCGCACGGCCGCCCACACGGTGGCGTCCGGCGCCGCGCTGATGCCATGGCTCACATAGATGGTGGCGCCCAGTTCTTCCGATGCAATGCGCACGTATTGCGGCTCGTCTTCGGTGAGCTTGCCCTCGAAGATGTTGACGGAGCCGACGAAATCCGCGACGAACTTCGAGCTCGGGAACTCGTAGATCTCGGTCGGCGTGCCCGCCTGCACGATTTCCCCGTGATCCATGACCCCGATGCGGCTCGCGAGGGTCATCGCCTCTTCCTGGTCGTGCGTGACCACGACGAAGGTCACGCCGAGTTTGTCCTGCAGGCTGATCAGTTCGAACTGGGTGTGCTCGCGCAGCTTCTTGTCGAGCGCGCCGAGGGGCTCGTCGAGCAGCAGAAGCTTCGGCCGCTTGACCAGCGAGCGCGCGAGCGCCACCCGCTGGCGCTGGCCGCCCGAAAGCTGGTGCGGCTTGCGCTTCGCGAAGCCCCCGAGCTTGACCAGCTCGAGCATCGTCGCCACGCGCTCCGCGATCTCGTGCTTGGCAACGCGATCCTGCTTGAGCCCGAAGGCGACGTTCTCCTCCACGTTCATATGCGGAAACAGCGCGTATGACTGGAACATCATGTTGACCGGACGTTCGTAGGGCGGCACGCCCGTCATGTCATCGCCGTCGATGAAGATTCGTCCGGAGGTCGGGGTCTCGAAGCCGCCGAGCATGCGCAGCAGCGTAGTCTTGCCGCACCCCGAGGCGCCGAGCAGGCAGAATATCTCGCCCTTGTAAATGTTCAGGCTGATATCGTCGACGGCCTTGAAGTCGCCGAAGGATTTGGTGAGACGCTCCAGGCGGACGTACGGGCGTACGTTCGGATCGTTCCACGGCGAGGCTTTGACGGCGGGGATCGCCTTGACGTCGATCATTGACCCGTCTTGAACTTCTGCCAAACGCGCGTGATGGCGCGAGTCTGGTCGGCGGAGTCCGCCAATTGCACCACCAGCCTCTGGCGCTGCTCGGGCGTCGGGTAGATGCCGGGATCGCCGGTGACCGACGGCATCACCAGGGGCAGTGCCGCCGTGTTGGCGTTCGCATAGCGCTTGAAATTGGAGATGTCGGCGGTCACTTGCGGCGTCATGATGTAGTTGATGAAGGCGTGGGCGCTGTCGGGGTGCGGTGCGTCCTTCGGGATCGCCAGCATGTCGAACCACAGGATGCTGCCTTCCTTTGGAATGCTGTATTTGATGTCGATACCCTTGCCGGCCTCGCGCGCGCGATCGCGCGCCTGCATGACGTCGCCGTTGTAGCCGACGGCGATGCACAGATCGCCGTTGGCCAGGGCTTCGATGTATTCCGATGAATTGATGTTGCGGATGTAGGGACGGATCTTGGCGAGCACCGCTTCGGCCGCGGCCAAATCCTCCGGCTTCTGCGAATTCGGATCCTTGCCCAGGTAACTGAAAACCCCGCGCATCATCTCCGCGGGCGAGTCGAGCACGCTGATGCCGCACTTGGCCACGCGCGAAGCGACCGCCGGGTCGAACACCAGCCTCCAGCTGTCCAGAGGCGCATCCGGCATCAATGCCTTGATCATCTTCTCGTTGTAGCCGATACCATTGGTGCCCCACAGGTAGATCACCCCGTGGGCGTTGTCCGGGTCGTGCAGCGCGACCCGCGACATGAGCTGCGGATCCATGTTCTTGAGATTGGGCAGCTTGGTCTTGTCGAGCGGCAGGTAGACGCCGGCCTTTATCTGGCGCTCGAAATACGAGGCCGAGGGCACCACCACGTCGAAACCGCTGCGGCCCGCGAGCAGCTTGGTCTCCAGGGTCTCATTGCTGTCGTAGTAGGCGGCGTGAACCTTGATGCCGGTCTGCTTCTCGAAGTCCGACAGGGTGTTCGGGGCCAGATAATCCGACCAGATGTACAGGTTCAGCACCTTGCCGCCGCCGGCGGCGGCCTCGCCGGCTCCGGCCGCCGATTTACCGCCGCCGCAGGCGCCCGCCAGGAGCGCACACCCGAGCACCACCCCCGCCGACCGAAGTCCGCTCAACATCTCATCCGCACCCCTCGATGTACCGCGTTCTTTATATCGCAGGCCGGCTCCGGGGGACAGAGCAAACCGCTAAACGTTCAACAGCAGGTGCTCACGCTCCCAGGAGCTGATGACTTGGGCGAAGGTCTCGTATTCGGCCTCCTTGACCGCCGTGTAGGCGAGCACGAAGCGGTCGCCGAACAGGTCCACCAGCGGCTTGGATTCGCGCAGCAGCCGCAGCGCCTCGGCCAGGGTGCGCGGCAGGGCGATCGCCAGGTCGTAGGCGCTGCCGCCGATCGGCTCCGACGGCTTCAACCCCTCGATCATGCCCAGGTAGCCGCAGGCCAGCGAGGCTGCGATCGCCAGATATGGATTCGCGTCGGCGCCGCCCACCCGGTTCTCGACCCGCCTGGCTTCGGGGCCGGACATGGGCACCCGCAGGCCGGCGGTGCGGTTGTCGTAGCCCCAATGCACGTTGATGGGCGCCGACGAGTAGCGGCTGATGCGCCGGTAGCTGTTCACGTTGGGTGCGAACAGCGACATCGCGCCCGGCAGGTATCTCTGCAGTCCGGCGATATGGCCGAAGAACAAAGGCGAGGGCGTGCCGTCGGCGTTGCTGAAGATGTTCTTGCGGGTCTTGGCGTCGATGATGCTCTGATGCAGATGCATGGCGCTGCCGGGCTCCTTGGCCATGGGTTTCGCCATGAAGGTGGCGTACATTTTGTGCCGCATGGCTGCTTCGCGGGCGGTGCGCTTGAACAGAAAAGCCTGGTCGGCGAGGCTCATGGGATAGCCATGCAGCAGATTGATCTCCATTTGGGCCGCGCCGGACTCGTGGATTAGCGTGTCGATTTCGATGTCCTGGGCCTCGCAGAACGAGTACATGTCGTCGAAAAGCGGATCGAATTCGTTCACCGCCGCGATGCTGTAGGCCTGCCGGCCGATCTCCGGGCGGCCCGAGCGCCCGACGGGAGGCTTCAACGGATAATCCGAATCGATGTTGGGCTCCACCAGAAAGAACTCGAGTTCCGGCGCGACCACCGGCTCCCAGCCGTGCGCCTCGTACAAATCGAGCACCCGCCGCAGCACGTAGCGCGGCGCCATGGTGACCGGCCGTCCGTCGCCGTAGTAGCAATCATGGATGACCTGCGCGGTGGGTTCGGCGGCCCAGGGCACCACGCGCACGGTTTTTGGATCGGCCTTCAGTACGATGTCTATGTCGGACGGATTCATCGCGCTCTGGTCGTCCGGATAATCGCCGGTCACGGTTTGCAGGAAGATCGCTTCCGGCAGTCGCATCCCTTCCTCTTCGGCGAATTTCTCGGCGGGCATGAGTTTGCCGCGCGCGATGCCCGCCATGTCGGGAATGATCGCCTCCACTTCCGAAATGCCGTGCTCGCGCAGGAACTGCTGAATCGTACTGGCCATGAGTCACCTTGAAATCCGCGCCTGCCGGCTGGCCTTACCGAAGGCGGCGAACAGCGCGCGTGAAAACGGATTCTGGGAAAAATTCCACTCCGGATGCCATTGCAGCCCGACGGCGAAGCGCGGCGCGTCGGCAACCCGGAACGCCTCGATGACGCCGTCCGGCGCCCGCGCTTCCACCGCCAGGTCGCGGCCGAGGGTCTGGATGCCCTGGGAATGCAGAGAATTGACCTGCAGCCGATCGGTGCCGGCGAGCTCGCTGAGCAGGCCGCCCGGCTCCAGCGCCACCTCGTGGGCGGGACCGTACTGCACCTCGAGGGGCTGGGATTCGTCGTCGCGATGATCCAGGTTGCCCGGCACCTCATGCAACCGCTGCCAGAGCGTGCCGCCGAAGGCCACGTTCATTTCCTGAAAGCCGCGGCAGATTGCCAGTACCGGCAAGCCGGCCGCGATCGCCTGCGGGATCAGCGGAAGCGTCGTAGCATCCCGATTTGGGTCATGTAGCGTACCCGGCGCACTGGCCGGTCCTCCGTAATGATAGGGCTCGACATTCGATGCGCTCCCGGTGAGCAGCAATCCGTCGCAAACGTCCAAGAGCGCCGTCAAATCCAAGTCGGGTCCCAGGGCGGGCACGAGCACCGGCACCGCATCGGCGCCGGCGGCGACGGCATCGATGTATTTCTCGCCGACCATGTGGAAATAGTGGTTTCCATACAACCGGCGATCGGCTGGAATTCCGATGAGCGGCACGCGAGACATGTTTAAGATATTAAACGCCTAGAGAGAGAACTAGGCTCTCGAATCGGTTGTATTACACCACATGCACCCAATCTCGTCCTGTGCACCGCTGCAACATTGGCTAAGATTTAGGCATATCCAGCACTTAGCTGACTTTCGTGCGCCGCAGCAATCTTGCGCTTAAGTTCAATTACCCGGTAGGCTCACACGCGTCAATTTCTGTCAATAGCCCTAAAATTTTAAACACCCAAGCTGCCACGAGTTGTCAAGTGCGCCTATCCGATCCGCCCGCCCGCTCCTATTACGCCGCTTCGGCACCCGCCGTGCAGAGCGTGGCGCCGCCGCGCATGCCCCTCGAAGGCGAGCACCGCGCCGACGTGTGCGTGGTCGGCGCCGGCATCGCCGGCCTGTCGACCGCGCTGCACCTGGCCAAACGCGGCTACTCGGTCGCGGTGCTCGAAGCCCGTCACGTGGGCTACGGCGCCTCGGGACGCAGTGGTGGACAGACGATTTTTGGTCTGGCCGCAAGCCAGCAAAAATTGATCGGCCTGGTGGGCCGCGCGGACGCGCACCGGCTGTTCGATCTGACGGTCGAGGCGCTGGATTTGACCCAGTCCCTGATTCGCGAGCATGCCATCGATTGCGACTACCGCCCGAATCACCTGCACGTGGCCATCAAAGCGCGGCATCAGGCGGAACTCGAGGCCTGGTGGCATGAATTACATGACGAGTATGGCTACGACTCGGTGCATCTGCTCGATCGCGACGCGCTGCAGGCGCACGTCACCAGCGAGCGCTATATCGGCGGCCTGCTCGACACGCGCAGCGGTCACCTGCATCCCCTGAAATTCACCCAGGGGCTCGCGCACGCGGCCGAAACGGCCGGTGTGCGCATATTCGAGGACTCGCCGGCGCTCGAATATCACGACGGACGCGAGGTGCGCGTGCGCACGCCGCGCGGAGAGCTGCGCGCCGGTCATCTGGTGCTGTGCGGTAACGCCTATCTGGGCTCCCTGGCGCCGACGTTGGCGCGCCGCATCCTGGGTGTGGGTACCTACATCATCGGCACCGAACCGCTCGATCCGCAGCGCGCCCGTTCATTGATGCCGAGCAACGCCGCCGTCAGCGACATCAATTGGGTCTTGGATTACTTCCGCCTGTCGGCCGATCACCGGGTGCTGTTCGGCGGACGCGTCAGCTACAGCACCGTGGAGCCGCCGCGGCTCGCCCAGTCGATGCGCCGACGCATGCTGCGGGTATTTCCCGGCCTGGCGGACATCGCCGTGGACTATGCCTGGGGCGGCTATGTGGATATCACCTTGAGCCGCGCCACCGATTTCGGGCGGCTAGCACCGAACGTGTATTACATGCAGGGATTTTCCGGTCACGGCATGGTGCTCACCGCGCTCGGCGGCAAATTGGTGGCCGAGGCGCTGGCGGGCACAGTGGAGCGCTTCGATGTGTTCGCGCGCATACCGCATCGCGACTTCCCTGGCGGCCCGCTGTTCAGGCGCCCGTCCCTGGTTCTCGCCATGATGGTCTACCGGCTCCGGGACTTGCTGTAGCCGGGCTCCCGATGCGCTCTGTATGCGTGGTGTTTGCGGCGCTCTGGCTCTTTGGTCCGGCGGTGCTGCAGGCGCGCCCGGCCGATCGGCTGGCCAAGATCCGGCAGCGCGGATTCGTCACCTGCGGCGTCGCGCCGGAAATTCCCGGCTTCGCCTCGGTGGATGACCAGGGACGCTACAGCGGTCTCGACGTCGACATCTGCCGGGCCTACTCGGCCGTCATCTTCGGCACGCCCGACCAGGTTTCTTACCGCCTGACGTCGAACGTGCGCGAGTTTCTGCAATCCGACGATATCGACGTGGTCTCGAGACGGCTCACCTGGGAACTGCGCCGCGAAGGTGCCCGGGGATTGCTGTTCGGACCCGTCACCTTCTACGACGGCCAGGGATTCCTGGTCGCCCGCCGGCTGGCGGCGCACAACGTGCCTGCGCTCGCCGCTGCGCGCATCTGCGTCGCGCCCGGCAGCGGCGCTGCAGCCAACCTGGCCGCGTATTTTCGCGCCCGGCAACTGTCCCTGCGCCAGGAATCGCTGCCGGCCGGCCAGGATCTCGGCGCGGCGTTTGCAGCCGGGCGCTGCGATGCGTACACGGCCGACGTGTCGGCCCTTGGTGCGATTCGCAGCCGGCTGCCGAATCCGGCCGATTTCGAGATCCTCGCGCAACAAATCTCCAAGGAGCCGCTTGCGCAACTGGTGCGCCAGGGAGACGACGGCTTCTACGCGATCGTCCGCTGGACGGTATTCGCCCTCATCGGTGCGGAGGAGCTCGGCGTCACCTCCCAGAATGTGGATGCCATGCTGCACAGCGACGATCCGGCCATCCAACTGCTGCTCGGCGTGGTGCCGGGCAATGGAGCGGCACTGGGGCTCGATGAGAAATGGGCGTATGACGCGATCAAGACGCTCGGCAATTACGGCGAAATCTTCGAACGCAACCTCGGCGCCTCCAGCCGCATCGGCCTGGCCCGCGGATTGAATCGACTGTGGACGGACGGCGGATTGATGTATGCCCCGCCTCTGCGCTGACGGGTCAGGCGCGGCGCCGATGCGTGGCGGCGCCCGCGCCGGGCGGGAACCTCATTTGGCCGCGGCGGCCCGGTCGATTTTTTCCATCACGAAATCGACTTCCACCGCGCCCTGATTCTTGGTCGGCACCGCAGGGCCCACGGGTTTGACCTGCTTGTAGCCGGGGACATCGCAGACGATTTCGATGCGGCTGGGATCGACTTTCTCACCGAGATCCTTGATCGCGGCACCAATGTCCGGGCTGCGGTAATGCCCGATGACGTCGTTCATGAAGGGCAGCGTCAGGCCGGCTCCCTTGGCCGACAACGTCACCAGCGCCCGATCGAGCACGTGGCCGTCGGTGTCCTTGATCTGGCCGAAATACACCAGATCCACCTTGCCGTTGCCGGCGGGCTGGAAGAATTCATCGCCGTTGGCCCAGGCTGGACCCAAACCCAATCGGGACACTGCCAGCGCCGCGCCCAAGGCCGTGAACCCGAACCATTTGAATCGCCTGTTCATGGAACACTCCCCCAGAATCCTCGGGCGATTGGATCAGGGCTGCCCCGTCGCGTCAAGGACGCAGATCGATCATGCGGGCGCCGGGCGCCTGCGGTATGTGCAAGCGCAGATAGGGCTTCTCCGCCGCGACATGACAGCCATAGCATTGCCCCATCATGCCCCGGTAGGCCGCCTCGAAGGCGTGGGCGTCGTGTTTGTCGATCGCGGCCTTCAGATCGGCGATGCCGCCCGACAACACGGCCAACAGGATGGGCGGCAATTCGAGTTCCGCACCCGAGGACAGCTTGCGGACCGGCCGCACCCGCACCGCCCAAGTCAGATGCGACCGCGTCTCACCGAGATAGAATTCGGCCAGCGGCCAGTTGGCGTTGCGGGCGGCGAACCACAGGCTAGAGAAGTGGTAGTCCACGTCCGCCATGACATGGGCTTGGTCGGGCACCAGTCGCTGCAGTGCCGCAAGATCGTTCTGGAGCGATTCGACCTGCGCGGCGGCATCGCCGGGCTGCGGCCTTGCCGCCTCGGCCGCAGGCGGTGCCAGCCCCGGTGCCGGCGCCGGTGCCGATGTTGGTATCGGTGTCGGTGTCGGTGATTGAGCTTGGCTCATCCGGTCGGCCGCGAACAGGGTGATGCAGGCGGCCGCTGCGATGGCGGCACCCTGCCGCCGGTGAACTGTCATGCGCAACTCCTTCACTGACGAGAACCCGTGGATTATGAGTTTAACGCGGCCAACGGTTGCACGACGTCATTTGATGCGCAAAACCCAGCACCGATGGATGCGGGCGTTGCGCTCGAAATCCTTGGGGATGGTTTGCAGGCTGATGTCCTCGATGGCAACGTCCGCCAGGGCGGCGGAGTCCAGTTTGAAGCGCGAATAATTGGTGGAAAACACCAGCCGGCCGGGTGCGCGCAACAGCGCGAGCGCCCTGCGGATCATGCCGACATGGTCGCGCTGCACGTCGAGCACCCCGGTCATCCGCTTCGAATTGGAGAAGGTGGGCGGATCGAGAAATATCAGATCGAAGCAGGCGCCGCCCAGCGCCCGGGTCTCGAGCCATTGCAGACAATCGGCGCGCTGCAGATCGTGGAGCGGCTGGTCGAAGCCGTTCAACCGCAGATTGTCGCGCGCCCATTCCAGATAAGTGCTCGACAGATCGACGCTGACGCTGCTGCGCGCGCCACCGGCCGCGGCGTACACGGTGGCGCTCGCGGTGTAGCAGAACAGATTCAGAAAGTCCGCGCCTGCCGCCCATTCGCGCAGCCGCTGGCGGATGATGCGATGGTCGAGAAACAGGCCCGTGTCCAGGTAATCGCTGAAATTCACCCAAAACTTGAGGCCGCCCTCCGCAACCGCGTGGCGCTCGCCCGAGGCGGCCTGCTTTTCATACTGCTCGGAACCCCTCTGCGGCTTGCGGGTGCGCGAATGCACGCTCGACATCGGGACGTCCAACACGTCCGGCAGCACCGCAAACGCCTCGCGGCGCCGATCGCGCGCGCTCTGCGGCTGCACGCTGTGCGGCGCTGCATACTCCTGCACGTACACGTGCCGCGCTTCGGCGCCGTACACATCGATCGCAAAGGCATATTCCGGCATGTCGGCGTCATATACGCGGAAGCAGCTCACGCCTTCACGCCCGGCCCAGCTCTGCAGGCGCTGCAGGTTCTTGCGCAGGCGATTGGCGAACATTTGCGCGCCCGGACGCAGGGCCCAATCCGCGCGCACGGCCTCGGCCGGCCGTTGCTCGCTGCCCGCCTCGAGATCGAAGCGCAGCAGTCGGCACTCGATCGCGCCGTTGAAAACCCGGTGAGTGCGCTTCGCATAGATGCCAAGGTGCCGCGCCAGGGGCGGGCTGCCCGTGAGAATCGCGGCCTTCCAACCCTTGAACACGGTGCGCAGCAGCAGCCCCAGGTCCGAATACAGTTCTGGCAGCTGTGATTCGGCGCCGATGCGCTCACCGTAGGGCGGATTGGCGACGATCAGACCGCCGTCCTGTGCCGGGCGCGTCACCTGCGCGAGGGCGCGCCGTTCCACCTGCAGCCAACCGGCCACGCCGGCCCGCTCGCCGTTTGCGAGCGCCATGCGCACCGCGTCGGGGTCGATGTCCGACCCGAAGATGCAGCGACGTGCGGTGCTCGCCGCGCGCCGCTCGCGCGCTTCCGTGCAGAGCCGCGCCCAGAGTCCGGCATCGTGGCCGCGCCAGCCGAAAAAGCCGTAGTACTCGCGTTCCAATCCGGGGGCGGCGGCGGCGGCGATGAGCGCGGCCTCCGTCAGAAACGTTCCCGATCCGCACATCGGGTCGACGATTGCACCGCCCGCGGCGAAGATCGCGGGCCATCCGGAGCGCAGCAGAACCGCGGCGGCCACATTCTCCTTGAGCGGCGCCCGCCCCCCCTCGAGCCGGTAGCCGCGCCGATGCAGGCTCTCGCCGGAAAAATCCACCGAGACCATCGCCTGGTTGCCCTCGACGTGCAGGTGCAGCAGCACGTCCGGGCGTTCCGGCCTGACGTCGGGGCGCGTGCCGGTCGTTTCGCGCAATTTGTCGCACACGGCATCCTTCAGCAATTGGGCGCCATACAGCGTATGGCGTATCGATTCGTTGCCGCCGCTGCAGTCGCAGGCAAGGCTCGCCCCTTCGCCTAGGTGCTCGCGCCAGTCGATCCGGTTCAGGGCGGCGTACAGGGCCGCGGTGCTGCCGGCCTCGACCGATCCGAGGCTGAGGAACACCCGCGTCGCCGTGCGCGACCACAGACAGGCGCGATAACCGGCCTCGAGATTGCCCTGGAACTTGACGTCGTTGCTGCGCTCGCGGATCTCGACCGCGCCGTATTCGGCGAGCTCCTCCGCGAGCACCGACGAGGCGCCGATCGGCGCGGTGGCGATCCAGTAGCGGATGTTGTCGATCACGGGCAGATCGTCGGCTGGCGCAGTTCTATCCAATCGGGCCTGTGCCTGGCCGCGAAATACCGCACCAGTATGCGGTACACGTCCGCATCGAATTGCGGCGGAGCGCTACGCCCGCGCAGCGCCTCGAGTTCCTCCTCGTCGCGGGCTGTGCCCAGATAGGCCCAGTTCTCGCAGACGTGCAGATCTACCTCGCCGCGCCAATTCGTCTCGCGCAGCGCAATGCGTCCGGGAAACGGCCAGGACTTGAGCTTCAAGGAGGACAGCGCCAGCTGCACACGCATGTCGTGCAGGATCTGCGGCTCCTTGCCGACGCAGGCTCCGCGGCAGCGGCCGAGCTGATGGCCGAAGCACGACCCCGGGCCATCCTCGATTCCCAGGATTTTCAGGCAAAGGCCCTGTGCGCGGGCGATGTCGCCGAGCGCCTTGCCGGCTTCGCGGCGCGAGCGGAATAATCCGAAGCATTGCGGCAGCTCCACGGGATCGAGCTCGTCCACCGGCACGAATCCGGCGCGACCCGATTCCGTCCGGATGGTGTGCAGCTCCGCGTTGCCCTTCAGCCGCCGGTTGTACAGCGGCTTGTGCGTCCTCACCCACTGCGCTTCGCGCAGCAATGCACCGAGTTCGCCGGCCGTTTCCAGCCACTCGACACGGCGCACCTGCCGCGACAGCTTTTGTTCCTTCGAGTCGGTGTGCTCCGCTCCAAAATGCGCTAGTACGCGCGTGCGCAGCGAATTGCTCTTGCCGACGTAGAGCAGCGCGTCGGCTTCGCCGTAGAAGCAATAGACGCCCGGGCCGTCCGGCAGCTCGTCGGCCAGTTCCGGCGGCAGGTGCGCCGGCAGACGGCCGGCGCCGAGCAGGCGCCCGACCGCGGCCCCCAGCTGCGCGGCGGTGAAATCGTCCTGCAGCTTGCGCCAGAATTCCCACAGCACGCGCGCGTCGCCGAGCGCCCGATGCCGCGCCGTGCAGGTCAGCCCATGCCGCTGCATGACGGCGTCGAGGCCATGGCGATGCTCACCCGGATAAAGTAGCCGCGACAATCTGACGGTGCAGAGCACCTTGGCCGCAAAGCGGCGCTCGAGCCGGCGGAACTCGCTGCGCAGGAATGAATAGTCGAATCGCGCGTTGTGGGCGACGAATATCGCGTCCTGCAGCTTTTCGAACACCAGCGCCGCAACGTCGGCGAAGCGCGGCGCGGCGGCGACCATCTCGTTGGAAATGCCGGTGAAGGCTTCGATGGACGGGGGAATTCTGCATTGCGGATTGACCAGGGTGCTCCACTCCTCGAGGAGTACGCCATTCCTGACGCGCACGATGCCCACTTCGGTGATTCGATGGTGGGCCGCGTTCCCGCCGGTGGTCTCCAGATCGACAAACACCAGGTCCTGGGGAAGCGGGGAATCCTCAGCCGCGTCCATCGAGCGACAGGATCGGATGATAGAGGTCGGGGCGCCGGTCGCGAAACACTCCCCACGCCCGGCGATAGCGCCGCAGCGCGTCGAGATCGAAGCAGGCGGTGAGCACGGTCTCGGTGACGCGGTCCGCCTCGGCCACCAATTCGCCGGTGTGGCCGGCGATGAACGAGGAGCCGTAGAACGTCATCGTGTATTTTTCCCCCTGCTCTGTACCGATGCGGTTGGAGGCGACCACCGGCATGATGTTGGCGGCGGCGTGGCCCTGCATGGTGCGCCGCCAGTGGCCGGCCGAATCGAGCGCGGCGTCCTGGGGTTCGGAGCCGATTGCCGTCGGATACAGCAGGATTTCCGCGCCCATCAACGCCATGGAGCGCGCCGCTTCGGGAAACCATTGGTCCCAGCAGATGGCGACGCCGAGCTTTCCAAAGCGCGAGCTGAAGACTTTGAAACCGCTGTCGCCCGGGGAGAAGTAGAATTTCTCGTGATAACCCTCGCCTTCGGGAATATGCGATTTGCGGTAGCTGCCGAGCACGGCACCATCGGCATCGACCACCACCAGCGAATTGAAGAAGGCATTGTTGGCTCGCTCGAACACGCTGAGCGGCAGCACCACATTGAGTTCTCGCGCCACGGTGCGAAAATGCCCGATCGCCGGATGATTCTCGAGGGGCCTGGCCAGGTCGAAATGCCGCGGCTGATGGTCCTTGCAGAAATACGGGGTCTCGAACAGCTCCTGGATCAGGATCACGTTCGCGCCGCGCGCCGCCGCCGCGCGTATCAGCTTTTCCGCGCGTGCGATGTTGGCGTCGCGATCCCAGCCGCAGGCCATCTGCGTGGCGGCCACCGTTACCGTGCTCATAGTCGGGCTATGCTACCTGAAGCGCGGATCAAAACGTCGGCGGCGAACTGGCACTCACGAGTTCACATTCCTCGCGGCCGATGTTTCGGAAGCGGTGCGGCAGCGAGCTGACGAAGTAGAAGGCATCCCCCGGACCCAGCACCCGCGTATCGCCGCCGACGGACAATTCGATGGCGCCGCGCACCACCACCCCGCCTTCCTCGCCGGCATGCGTGAGCATCTCCTCACCAGTGTCGGCGCCGGGGGCATAACGCTCGTGCAATATCGACATGTTGCGTTTCGCCAGGCGCCCGCCGACCAGCCGCAGTTCGACCTGTGCCGAGCCGATGTCCGCGAGCTCGTCCCGGGGAAAGAACACCTGCGGCTTGCCGGCCAGATCCAGGGTGAAGAAATCCGCCAATCCCATCGGAATGCCGTCGAGCACCTTTTTCAGCGAGCTCACCGAGGGACTCACGCGATTTTGCTCGATCAGCGAAATGAGTCCGTTGGTGACTCCCGCGCGCTTGGCCAATTCGCGCTGCGACAGGCTGTACATCTGTCTCACCGCTTTCAAATGCGCACCGACATTTAGACTCATGGTGTTGATTATTTTAAACACTCTTGGCTCAAATTGCGCAAAATACGGATTAATTGAGATAAGTGTCGAATTTCCTTATCATTCGAGTTCCGGATCATCCACTCCATAGGTCATGCCATGAATGCCCAACCCGGCCCCGTCCCATCGCACGACGCAACGCCCGCCACGGCGCGCAACCCGCTCGATGCATTCTGGATGCCGTTCACCGCCAATCGGCAATTCAAGGCGAATCCGCGGCTGCTGGCGCGGGCCGAAGGGATGCATTACTGGACCCCGGACGGTCGCCAGGTGCTCGATGGGGTCGCGGGGCTGTGGTGCGTGAACGCCGGTCACGGCCGGCGCGAGATCGCCGACGCGGTGGGGCGCCAGTTGAGCACCATGGAGTTCGCGCCGGCGTTCCAGATGGGCCATCCGCTCGCCTTCGAACTCGCGACCCGGCTCGCCGAGATAGCGCCGCCGGGCATGGACCGGATATTTTTCACCAACTCCGGCTCGGAATCCGTGGACACGGCGCTCAAGATCGCCATCGCCTATCAGCGCGCCCGCGGCCACGCCTCGCGCATGCGCCTGATCGGACGCGAAAAGGGCTATCACGGGGTGGGTTTTGGCGGCATGTCGGTGGGCGGCATGGTCAACAACCGCAAGTTCTTCGGTGCATCCATGTTGCCCGGCGTGGATCATCTCCCGCACACGCTGGACATGGGACACAATGCCTTCTCGCGCGGCCTGCCCGGCTGGGGCATGCATCTCGCCAACGAGCTCGAACGTCTGGTGGCACTGCATGATGCCTCCACCATCGCCGCGGTCATCGTGGAGCCCGTGTCCGGATCGGCCGGCGTGGTGCTGCCGCCGGTCGGCTACCTGAAGCGCATCCGCGAGATCTGCGACAAGCACGACATCCTGCTGATATTCGACGAGGTGATCACCGGCTTCGGCCGCGTCGGCAAACCCTTCGCGGCGCAGGCCTTCGATGTGACTCCCGACCTCATGACCACCGCCAAGGGACTGACCAACGGCGCACAGCCGATGGGCGCCGTGTTCGCGCAGCGCAAGGTGCACGACGCCTTCATGCAAGGCCCTGAGAACGTCATCGAGCTGTTCCACGGCTACACCTATTCGGCGCATCCAGCCGCCTGCGCCGCGGCGCTCGCCACGCTCGACATCTATGCCCGTGAAAATCTGCTGACGCGCGCCGCGACGCTGTCACCCACCTGGGAAAACGCGCTGCACTCGCTCAGGGGCCTGCCGCACGTCATCGACATCCGCAATTACGGCCTGATCGGCGCGGTGGAGATGGAGCCGCGCGCCGGCAAGCCGGGCGCTCGCGGATACGAGGCGTTCGTCAAATGCTTCGAGCGCGGCCTGCTGGTGCGTCCGGCCGGAGACGTGATCGCCCTGTCGCCGCCGCTCATCGTCGAGCCGGCGCAGATGGCGCGCATGGTGGAGATTTTGGGTGATGTGATTCGCGCGACGGCCTGAACCCGCGCCTGCAGAGGCGTGCGCCGCTCAGGCCGGCTCGAAGATTGCGTACCATTTTTTGCACGGCTCGGTGACTTCCCAGGTGCCGTCGAAACCGGCCGGCACGACGAAGGCGTCGCCCGCCCGCAGGTCGTGCCGTTCGCCGCCGGCCGATTCGATGCGCAATCGCCCTTCCAAAATGACGCAAAACTCGTGCTCGCTGTAGCGCACGCGCCATTTGCCGTTGGTGCTGGTCCAGATCCCGCAGAAGAACTGACGGCTCGCATCGCTGTATTGGTTCGACACGCGTGCCCGCGGGATGCCGGCAAGAATCTTCTCGGGCGACGGGTTGGCTGATTCGCCCAGCAACAGCCGATCGAGTACGACAATCTGCGGGGGCCCGTTCATCCGCTATCCTAGGCACGCCGGGCGCGCGGAAACAAGTGCGGCCCGGGGGCACCCCCGGGCCGCATCCCGGCTAATGCGCAGAGACGGTCTGGGCCACCGCGGCGGAATCATCCGCCTGCAGCGTCAGGCGCACCCGACGTTCGAGCGCGTAGCCATCGCCGTCGTCTGCGACGCTCTTGCTCTTGCCGTACGCATTGATCTCGAGGGACTGCTCACCCACGCCCGCGGCCAGGAACAGGTCGCGCACCGCGTCGGCGCGTGCCTGCGACAGTTTCAGGTTGTCATCGACCGTGCCCCGCGGATCGGCGTAGCCGTCGACGCGCACCTTGAGCTTGGGCGACTTGGAAACCGCCTGCGCCAACACCTGGATCTGGTGCTGCAGATCCTCGGTGATCTCGGCGCTGCCGGTGCGGAACAGCACATCGCCCTGCAGCCCGTTCAGCACCATGGCCGGGTCGTACTGGACGCTCTGGGCCGCCTGCACCGCATGCGAAAGCTGTCCGATCTGCTGCGCCAGCGTGCTGTTGGTCTGCGCAAGATCGGTCTTCTCGCTCAGCAGCGCCGCCTTCTCGCTCTTCAACTCGGCCACCTCGGCCTCCGCATGGCCCGCCTGGCCGGCCCGATACACGCGATTGCCGAGCCACGTGCCGAGGCCCGCGCCGACCAGCGCGCCGATGGGCCCGGCGGCAAAGCCGCCGATGATTCCGCCGGCGATGAAGCCCGCCGGCTCCTGTGGCGGCGCCTTCGCCTGGACCGCCTGCGCGGCGTCCGCCGCGAACGCCGCCCCGCCCATGCCCAATAAGCCGACCGTGCATGCCGTCCTGCAAATGAATCTGTTCATGACAACCTCACCCGTTTTGGCCACCAAGCGGCGCGACCGCGCCGCCTTGGGGAGCTATTTCAGTCCCGGATTCAGGCGCGGCCGTGCCGCCACGATGGCAAATTGTGGCGAAGCGGCGATCAAACCGGCGCCGCGCGCCTTGCATCCGCTCCCTTGCTCAAAAAAGGCTAGGCCTTCAGCGAGAACGGCGTGAAGTTGGTGTCGATATCGTAGTAATCCTCGTTCTCCGCCCTCTTGAGGAAGGCGACCACGCGGTACGTGAGGGGTGCCGCGAAGATCTCCCACAGGCTCTTGAGCGCGTATTGCGTGAACATCAGCGCGAGCAGATGCGAGGGCGTCATGCGGCCGAAGAAGGCAATCGAATAAAAAAGTACCGAGTCCACGAATTCACCGCACACGGTGGAGCCTACCAGGCGCGTCCACAACCAGCGGCCGCCAGTCCAGATCTTCATCTTGGCGAGCACGTAGCTGTTGACGAACGTGCCGCACAGGAACGCGATGATCGAGGCCGCGACGATGCGCGGCGTGCTGCCGAAGATCGCCTCGAGCGCCGCCTGATTCGCCCGTCCCTCTTCGGACGGCGGCAAGTGCACCACCACCGCGGACATCAAGGACGCGAATGCCAGCGCCCCGAAACCCGCCCAAACCACGCGGCGGTCGCGTCCGTAGCCATAAACCTCGGTGAGGATGTCGCCGAAGATGTACGAAATGGGGAAAAACAGCACGCCGGCGAGAAAGGGAAACGTGCCCACCCCGGGTATGTGCAGATAGCTCTCCTTGGCGGGCCCGATCAAATTCGAGCAAAGCAGCACGCAAACGTAGGCGGCCATCACGAAATCATAGTAGCGGTACTGCCGCGAAACGGGGGGTGTTTCCATGATTCGGGAGTGTAAACGTTACTTTTGAGACGTGGCGACGATATGTCATAAAAATCGTCCACGTTTTGGCGAATGCCATCACACCAACACCCGCCGGCCTGGGGTACATACGTGCACCACATTGCGATTCAGTACCTATGGAACAGGGCAGCCCCTTAAAATTGGTCGATGGTCCGCTCGTCGATTTCGACGGCGTGTGCCAAAAAGTGCGCGCGGCGCTCGAGCCGGCGCGCGCGCATGCCGTGTCCCTGCACGATGCGCGAGGTGATCTGTTGTGGCTCACGGAAAGCTCCATGGGACCGGATGAACACAACGCGGTGCGCGACTCGCTCGAGGGGTTCGCGAATGAACGCGGACCACCCGTGTTGACCTTTGATCTCGGTGACGCGCGCTCCGCCGTGGCCCTGCGTACCGTCAACGCTCGCCGCCAGATGGTGGGTCTGATCATGGTGGTCATCGATACCCGCGCCATCACTCAGGACGCCCGCGGAGTAGCGCGACTCATCACCCCGAAGCTGCAGCGCGCATTGATGGACTTTGCCTGCATGCTGCCGAACCGGGAAGCCGAGTTCGAGGCAGCCGCGGCGCCCGGCGTCGCGCGGACATCGTCCGCCACGCGGCCACCGTCGCCCGCCCGAACTGCCGCGGCGGCGAAACCGGCGGCGGCGGCGAAACCGGCGGCGGCGGCGAAGCCGGCGGCGGCGGCGAAACCGACAGCGGCGGCGAAACCGACAGCGGCGGCGAAACCGACAGCGGCGGCGAAACCGGCGGCGCCCGCCACGGCTCCCCTCACGCCGGGCACGCCCGCCCCGGCCAAGCGCTCGCGCCCGACTGTGACCCCGGAAATCGATCGCTTGCATTCAGCGCTGCGCCGCAGTCCCATCACGTTGTTTGTCCAGCGCCTGATACCGTTGACCAAAGGCACACAGGGCGGGTGCTTCGAGGTGTTGCTGCGTTCGAAGACCGAGGTCACGCCGATCGCGGCGCCCCAGGCCATGCTCAAGGCGGCCGTCGAGGCGGGCCTGGGATCGATGATAGACCGCCGCGTCCTCACCACACTCATCGGCTGGCTGGTGCGCAACTCCGATGCGTGGCAGGAGGGCACGCTGTTCACCGTGAACCTCACGGAGACCGCGCTGCACGACGAGAACTTCCTCAGATTCATCGAGTTGTGCCTGGCAAAATCGTCGCTGCCCAAAGGCACGATCGGTTTCGAAATCGACGTGCCGACCGCCCTGAAACCGGGCATCAATATCGCCTTGGTCGCCGCCGGCCTGCATCGGCTGCATTGTCCGCTGGTGCTCGATGATTTCGCGCTGCGCACCGAGTGCATCGACCTGCTGCGGCTGCCGGGTGTGCGCTACATCAAATTGGCGCCGGCGACCACGGCGCGGATGCGCACCGACAAACTCTCGCAGGCGGCCATCACCGCCATGGTGCAGATGGCGCGCGTGCTCGGCATGCACACGGTCGCCAAACGCGTCGACTCCGACACGGAGCAGGAATGGCTGAACGCGCTCGGCGTTGACTTCATCCAGTCGAACAGCCAGGCGGCGCCGGTGGCCATCGAATCGCTCGAGCGCCGCGCGACGCCGGCGCGCCAGGAACCTGTCTGAGCCTTGCGGCCTTAGCCTAGCCGCCCCGTGCGGCCATGCCCTCCCAGCCGCCGCCCAGGGCCTTGACGAGGTACACCGCGGTAAGCACCTGCTGGCCACGGATCTGCACCGCCGCCCGCTGATCGCTGAGCAGGGTCTGTTGGGTCGTGAACACGTCGAGAAAGGTGTCCACACCGCCGGAGTAGCGCTCGTTGGCAATGTCGTAGGCATGCTGTGCACTGTGCACGCTCGCGTCCGCCAACTCGCCGGCGCGGCTGAGCGCGGCCAGACCGGTGATCCCGTTCTCCACCTCCTCCATGGCGGTCAACACCGTCTGGCGGTAGCCGGCGACGGCGGCCTCGTAGCCCGCCGTCGCGATGCGTACGTTGGCGCGCGTCCTGCCCGCGTCGAACACCGTCTGGGCGGCGCTTGCACCCAGGGACCAAAAACGGCTCGGTGCGTTCAGCAGCGTGGCGAGCATATTGCTTTCCCAGCCGCCCACGGACAGCAGTTCGATCATCGGAAAGTAGGCGGCCCGGGCGACCCCGATGCGCGCGTTGGCCGCTGCCATGGCACGCTCGGCGGAGGCGACGTCGGGGCGGCGCTGCAGCAGATCCGAGGGCAGACCCACCGGCAGGACGGGCACCGTCATCGCGGCCACCGCGGGTTGCAGCGTGAAGCTCGGCGCCGGCACAGCCACCAGCGTTGCAATCGCGTGCTCACTCTGCGCGCGCTGGTTTTTAAGCAGCTCCAGCTGGCTGGAGCTCGCTTCAAGCAGCGCCTGCTGTTCGGCCAGATCCAAACCGGTGGCAAAACCCATCTCGTGCCGGGTGGAAATGAGCTCGAGCGCGCGCCGCTGCGCGTCGATGCTCTGCCGCACCACGTCGATCTCGGCGTCGAGTTCGCGCAACGTGAAGTAGTCGGAGAGCAGTTCCGCGACCAGTATCAATCGCGCGTTTTCGAAGTCGGCCTGCGCCTGACCGGCGGTGGCGCGGGCCGCCTCCACATCGCGCCGCACCGCCCCGAACAGGTCGGCTTCGTAGCTGACGGCGGGATTGAGCTTGAAGTCGTTTTGAACGGTGGCCGCGTTCGGAACCGTGTAGTTCGACAACGGACGGTTGGAGGAAGTCTTCGCACGCGCGGCAGCCGCGTCCAAATCCAACTGCGGATACAGCGCGGCTTCGGATATGGTGAGCTGCGCGCGCGCCTGCTGCAGCCGCGTGGCGGCAATCAGCAGAGTCTGGTTGCCGGCCAGCGCGCGCCGCACCAGGTCATCGAGCTGCGGATCACGGAACAGCTGCCACCATTCGCCCTTGAGCGCCGCATCGCCGGGCACCGCCTGCTGCCAGACGGGTCGGGGCTGCCAGTCCGGTGGTACCTGCGCGGCCGGCCGGCGATAGTCCGGTCCCACCGCGCAGCTTGCGAGCAACGCGGCCGCGGCGATGATGCCCGCGCGCGGCGGCGCCCGGTCGCGCCATGGCCCGGCAAGGCGCCTCACTGGGGCGCCTGCGGTTCGGTCAGCGTCACGACGTCGTTGTCGGCGAGTGAATCGGGCGGATTGAGGATCATGCGGTCGGTCGGAGCGAGGCCGCTCAGCACCTCCACCCGATCGCCGTAGTCGGTGCCGAGTTTGAGTGTGTGAAAATGCACGCGGCCGCCGCCATCGACCACCGCGACCCGCGGACCGACCGCTCGGAACAGCAGAACGTTGGTCGGCACGACCAGCGAGGTGGGCCGGCCGTCGATCGGCAGCATGACTTGCACGTAGGAGCCGGGAAGCAGCGCTCCGGCGGGATTGGGAATGCTGATCTCCACCTGCATGGTGCGGGTCACGGTGTCGATGGCGTGGGCCGTGCGCGCTATCCTGCCCTTGAACTCCTCACCGGGTCTTTCCATGAGTGTCATGGTGACTGCGTCCCCGGCCTTGACGCGCTGGGCCGCGGCTTGCGGCACGTAGACGTACAGCCGCAGCGGGTCGACCTGGGCAACCGCGAACAGAGCGCGGCCGGCTCCGCCGTTTCCGGCATCGATGAGATCGCCGACATTGACGTTGCGCCGGGTGATGACCCCGTCGAAGGGCGCCACGACGCGGCTGAAGTCGTGCAGGTGCCGCAGGCGTCTGACATTGGCGTCGGCGGCCTCGAGATTGGACGCCGCCTGCCGGTAGGTGCTGTCTCGCTCATCCAGGTCCTGTTGGGTGACCGCGTCCTTTCGCCGCAGCGCCGCCCAACGCTCCGCCGTGCTCTTCGCCAGGGCTAGGCTCGAGGCCGCCTGTGCCCGAGCCGCGATCGCCTGCGACAATTCCTGATCCACCTCGGGCGCGTCGATTTCGGCCAGCAGTTCGCCCTTGCGGACCTGGCTGCCGATGTCCTTGCGCCAACTCACCACGTAGCCGCTGGTGCGCGCGTAGACGGTCGATTCGATCTCGCCCTGCAGGGTGCCCGGCAGACCCAGCGGCAGCACATTGCCGTCGGCGGACGGCAATACGGTGGTGACGTACACGCGCGCGCCCGCGTTGGTCGCGATCGCGAGAGCGCGTGCCTGAAAGCTGCGAACGACCATGATGGCAGCGGCTCCGACCAGCAGCACGGCCACCATGACCGCCGCGGTCAGCTTGGCGAACCTGAGAACGGGGGGTGACGGTTCCGGCATGTCAGATATTCCCCTGGTCGACCGCTGAGGCGTGCGAGCCGCGGCGCTGCGCGCGCAGCATGAGCCGCCGATGGATGCCGGCGAAGATCACCGGCACGAAAAACAGCGTCGAAACGGTGGCGAACAGCAGCCCGCCGATCACGGCGCGGCCCAACGGCGCATTCTGCTCGGCGCCCTCCCCCCAGCCGAGCGCCATCGGGACCATGCCGATGATCATCGCCATCGCCGTCATCAGCACCGGCCGGATGCGGGTGGCTCCCGCGTCGAGCGCGGCTTTTGCGGGTTCGAGCCCGTCGCGCATGCGCTGACGCGCGAATGAGATCACCAGGATGCTGTTGGCCGTGGCCACGCCCATGGTCATGATGGCGCCCGTGAATGCCGGCACGCTCAGGGTGGTGGCGGTGAGGAACAGCATCCAGCAGATCCCGGCGAGCGCCGCAGGCAGTGCCGTGATGATGATGAATGCATCGATCCACGACTGGAAATTGACGACGATCAGCAGATACACCATCACGATCGCCATCGCCAGCCCCACGCCCAATTCGGTGAAGGAGGCGGTCATGGTGCGCGCCTGGCCGAGCACGGCGATTTGCGTTCCGCGAGGCAGTTTTGGCCGCAGATCATCGACCAGCCTGCCGATGTCGGCGGCGACCGCGCCGAGATCGCGGTCCTCCACGCTGACGTACACGTCGGTGGCCGGCAGCAGATTGTAGCGCGAGGCCACCGCCAACTCGGTGCCCGGGTGCACGTCGACCAGATTGTTCAGCAGCTGCGGCCCCGTCGGCGACGCCGCAGCGGGGCTGACCGCGGTGTTGAGCAGCGCATCCAGGCTGTCGACGTCGTATTGCGGGGACTGGACCGTCAGGGAATACACCACGCCGTTGACCGGATTCAGCCAGAAGCCCGGCGAGGTCTGGCTGGTGCCCGAGGTCGACACCAGCACATCCTGGGTGACGTCGGTGGGGCTGATGCCGAGCTGCTGCAGCTGCGTACGATCCATGTGCAGCGACAGTGACGGCGAGTCGAGGCGCTGGTAGATGTGCGTGTCGACCGTGCCCGGCACCTGTTTGATCTGCTTCATGAGGTTCGACGCGAGCGCATAATTGCCGTACAGATTGCTTCCTGTGAACTGCACGTCGAGCGCCGCCGGCAGGCCGAAATTGAGGATCTGCGTGACCATGTCGGCCGGCTGGAAGAAGAATTCCACGCCCGGGAAGTGCCTCGGCAGCTCGCTGCGCATGCGATCCTCGTAGTACTTGCTGGCGCGGTGCCCGTCATTGAGCGAGATGAGGATCTCGCCGTCGATGGATCCCATGGTGCCGGCGTTGCTGTAGGTCAGATTGATGCCGCTCAGAGGCATGCCGATATTGTCGAGAATGGTGCCGAGATCCCGTGGCGGTATGATCTGCCTTATGACCTTCTCGACATCCACCGCGACCTCGGCCGTCTGCTCCAGGCGGGTGCCGGAAGGGGTGCGCATGTGCAATCGCAGCTGGCCGCCGTCCACGCTCGGAAAGAAGTCGCGCCCCAGGAAGAAGACCAGGCCGCATGACAGCACGCAAAACCCGAGAAACAGCGCGCCGAAGAGCCTTTGATTCTCCAGCAGCGCCGACAGGATGACTCTGTAGCCGGCGCGAAACTGCTCGAAGCGCCGGTCGAAGGCCAGGTAAATCCGGCGCAGCCAATTGGACGCCTGCCGCGGTGCCGCGGAGGCGTGATCCATCATCAGCATCACCAGGGTCGGCACCAGCGTTCGCGAAAGCACGTAGGATGCCAGCATGGCGAAGACCACGGCTTCCGCGAGCGGCGCAAACAGATAGCGCGCCACGCCGCTGAGAAAGAACATCGGCACGAACACTACACAGATGCACAGCGTGGAAACCAGCGCCGGTATGGCGATCTCGCCCGCGCCGTCCAGGATGGCCTTGTGCAGATCCGAGCCAAGGTGCATGTGGCGCTCGATGTTCTCGATGGTCACGGTGGCATCATCGACCAGAATTCCCACCGCAAGCGCGAGGCCGCCGAGCGTCATGATGTTGATGGTTTCGCCGATTGCATACAGGGCGAGAATCGAGGACAGGATGGACAGCGGAATGGAGACGGCGATGATGCAGGTGCTGCGCCAATTGCCCAGAAACAGCAGTATCAGCGTCGCCGTCAGACAGGCAGCGATCACCGCCTCGCGAACCACTCCGCCGATGGCCGCGCGCACGAAGCCCGACTGATCGAACAGCGGCACGATCTTCAGGTCCTTGGGCAGCAGCTGCGCCACGTTCGGCAGCAGTTCGCGAAGATTGCTGACGATGTCCAGCGTGGACGCGCCGCCGTTCTTCAGTATCGACACCAGCACGCCGCGCTGGCCGTTCTGGCGCACGATGTTGATCTGCGGCGAGAAGCCGTCGCGGACGTGCGCCACCTGCGACAGGTAGGTGGTCGCACCATTCTTGGTGCTCACCGGAATGTTGTTGAGTCCGGAAATGCTGTCCGGCGAGCCGTTCATCGCGAGCACGTATTCGGTACCGCCGATCTTCGCGGTGCCCGACGGCAGGATGAGATTCTGCGCACTCACCGCATTGACGACATCGGTCGGGGTCAGCCCCTTGGCGAGCAGCGCCGGCATGTCGATGTCCACCGAGATTTGCCGGGCCTTGCCGCCGAACGGATACGGAATCGCGACCCCGGGAATCGAGACCAGGCGTGGACGCATGAAATTCATGGCGGTGTCGAGCAGCGCCGGCTCGGTCATGGACGGACTGGACAGCCCCAGCTGTATGACCGGTATGGCGGACGCCGAGTACTTGATGATCAGCGGCGGCTGTATGCCAGGCGGCAGATTGCGCAGCTGCGCGGTTCCCACCGCCACCACTTCCGCCACCGCCATCGGGATGTTGGCATTCGGATGGAAGAAGATCTTGATGATGGACATGCCGTTCAACGAGCGCGACTCGATGTGTTCGATGTCGTTGACGGTCGCCGTGATCAGGCGCTCGTTCACGGCTGCCACGCGCAGGCCCATCTGCTGGGCGGAAAGTCCGTTGTAGCCCCAGACGACGCTGATGACGGGAATGTCGATTTCCGGAAAGATGTCGGTCGACATCTTCGACAGCACCAGGGGCGTTGCGAGCAGAATCAGAAGTGCCATCACCAGAAACGTGTATGGCCGCCGCAGCGCAACTTGGACAATCCACATTGCCTTGAAAAACCTCTTAATCCCCGCCGCCGGGTGCCTGAAATGTAACAGAACGCTGATGCGGCACGGGTGCGACTGATTAGAACGTATCATCGGGAACCATGTCGTCAAATCTCAAGGAGTGCCGTATCCGTCGCATCTATGCAACGTATCGCTTGCAAATCGTTGCAAACACAGCAAACTATCGGGTGTCTGCATCGAGACACCGGAGCCGAGCTGAGTGTTTTGTTAGTCCCATGAGGTTCGGTTCCGGCTCCTCATGACCATCAATCTGCTGATTTTCGTCTGCCTGCTCGGCGGACTGCTGTTCGTGCTGGTCTGCTGGCGGCAGATTCTGCGGGGCCGTGTGCCCACCGCCCTATTGGGCGGCGCCTGCGCAGTGGTGCTGATTCTCGCGGCCGCCGCGGTCGGGCTGCTGGCGGCGGACCTGCGCAGCTATCAGCGCCTGAGCTTCGAACAGAGCGCGGCGGACGTGCGCTTCAGCCGCATCGGCGAGCGCGCCTACAACGCCGTCCTGACCTACCCCAACGGCAGCACGGAAACCTTCCTCTTGCGCGGCGATGAATGGCAGATTGATGCCCGCCTGATCAAATGGCATGCCCTGGCCAATGTCCTGGGGTTCGACACCGCGTACCGCCTCGAACGCATCAGCGGGCGCTACACCCGCATCGAGGATGAGCGCCGGGCGGCGCGCACGGTCTACCCGCTTTCCCCGCCACAACGCCTCGATTTGTGGTACCTGGCGCGCGAATACAAGCAATGGGTGCCCTGGCTCGACGCGCTGTACGGCAGTGCGGCCTATGTCCCGATGGCGGACGGCGCCGCCTATGAGGTCAAGGTGTCCCAATCGGGCCTGACCGCGAGACCGTTGAATCAGGCCGCCCGCAGCGCGGTAGGCGGCTGGCAGTGACACGCAAGAGCGGCTGGCGGCTCGTGGGCCGCGCGCTTCTCGGGGCCGCCGCCCTGGCGGCTCTCGGGCTGGCCTGCAGCCTCGGCTGGCTCAAGCTGCACGAAAACGAACTGGTGTTCCAGACCGCGCGCAGCCACCTGCGGGCGACGCAATCGCTGCCGGCGGACGCCGAGCGCATCACGTTGACGCCCGCTGCGGGTGCCAGCGTCGCCGGCGCGCTGTATCGCGCGGATCCCGCCTCAGACAACGGCTACTGGGTGCTGCACTTTCACGGCAACGCCGATTCGGCGTTTTCGAAATGGCAGATTCGCGATTGCGAAGCCCTGCGGCGCATCGGCTTCGGCGTCCTGGACATCGATTACCGCGGATTCGGCCTGAGCCCGGGTACGGCCTCCGAGCCCGGCATGTACGAGGACGCCGAAGCGGCATTCCAGGCGCTGCTGGAACGCAAGGTCCCGCAGAATCGCATCATCATCTGGGGCCATTCCCTGGGGTCCGGGCCCGCGGTCATGCTCGCCAGCCGCCACCACGCGGCGGCGCTGGTGCTGTTCGGCGCCTTCACCTCGCTGCCGGATGCGGCCGCCGACGCCTATCCCGGTTTGCCGGTACGATGGCTCACCGCGGAGGGATTCGATTCCATCGACAGGATCGCGGCGGTGCACATGCCCGTGGTCATTGCGCACAGCCGCGCCGATACTCTGATCCCCTATCGGCATGCACTCAGACTGTTCGCAGCGGCACACGAGCCCAAACGCCTGCTCACCCTGGATGGCGTGGCGCACGACGGCTACGGCGGCCACGTCGACGCGCTGTACGATCATCTGGACTTGCTCGCCGCCCAGTTGGCGCAGTTGCTGCCCGGAATATCGGCGCCCCGCTGAGGGGGCCGGCGGGGCGGTCGGGTCCCCGGCCATTGGAGCGATCGGTTCTAGCCGAACTTCGCGGATTCGAGGCTTCGCCGACGCTAAGTGATTGATGTATTTAGGGTACACCATCAAAGGTCGGCACTACACGAGGTTGGTTGAAGCGGCCTGGGTGGCGCTGATTTTCGGTGG